>Ga0302229_10000404_pt1 | contig 33204 bp, 28 predicted proteins | sample II_Palsa_N1_3_FD_193518 | JGI IMG/M metagenome (GOLD analysis project Ga0302229, IMG submission 193518) | Peat permafrost microbial communities from Stordalen Mire near Abisko, Sweden - II_Palsa_N1_3 | ecosystem: Environmental > Terrestrial > Soil > Palsa > Peat permafrost | place: Sweden... | reverse complement strand
GTCGAGCCCTTCGCCGGGCCAGGCGGCGATGTTGACCGCGAACAGCGGCCGACCGCCCATCGCGTACACGTCCGACAGCGCGTTGGCGGCCGCGACCCGGCCCCAGTCGAACGGGTCGTCCACGATCGGGGTGAAGAAGTCCGTGGTGAGGACCAGGGCGCGTTCGGCATCCAGGCGCAGGACGGCCGCGTCGTCGCCTTCGGCCGCGCCGATGAGCAGGTCGCCGGAGGCCGGGCCCATGGCCGGGACGCCGTCCATGGTGGCGAAGAGGGCCTCGAGCTTGGCCAGGGGCAGCTTGCACGCGCAGCCCGCGCCGGGAGACAGCGACGTCAGCCGGGGGGCCTGCCGAGTCTGAGCCTGGGCCTGAGTCTGGGTCTGGGTCTGGTCAGCCGTCACCTTCGCCACTATAGCGGCGCGGCCCGCCGCTACCAGGCGGCCGTCAGCGTCCTGGCCGTCCACGGGAGCGGCGTGTAGGTGTCTCCGCGCAGTATCCCCGCGTTCACCCCCGGCCCGGCGTAGCTGACGACCAGCACGTTACCGGTGGCGTTCGTGTACAGGACCTGCTCGCGGCCGATATTCAGGTTGTTAAGGATCGCGGTCACCTTACCGGTAGCCGTCGAGACTTTCAGGAGCCGTTTACGGACCTGCATATGCGGCCCTTCTTTGGTGTCGAGTTCCGCGACGATCAGGACGGTCCGGCCGTCGGGGGTGATGATCGCCCCTTGCCAGCCTCCGGTCAGATTGGTGACCGAGGCAGACGGCGCGACGGGCTTGCTGACGGCCAGCGCGTTGGTGCCTGGACCGCTGGTATCCAGCAACCGGACCGCGGTCGAGTTCGCCGACGCGCCGGAGCAGATGAACCCGATGTGCTGGCCGTCGGCCGTCCAGGACAGCGCGTCCACGCCGAGGGCGGGGAGGCCGGCCACGAAGCTACACCCGCTGCTGCTCTGGAAGCTCCACGTCCGCTGGGTTCCCGTCACCAGGTTGAACACGTACAGCCGGACGTCGGATCCGTTGCCGATTTCGGCGGCCAGCGAGGTACCGTCCGGCGACAGGGCCATGTCCAGAATGCCCTCGCTAGGAGGGAATGAGGCTAGCAACGGCTGCAGCGATACCCGGCCGTGACGGGCTGGACTGGTTGCGGGGTCCTGATCGATGTGCAAGACGAAGAAACGCTCACGCTCGTTTTCTTCCTCCGCGGACAGCACGAACGTGCGGTCATCGGCGGCCGCGGTTATCCCGTTGAAGCCGGCGTACGGCTTGGGCACGGCGATGGTCGCGAGCACCGCGCCGGTAGCCGTCGACCGGACCTGCGCCCCGGTGGCGCGCGCGACCTCGACTTCGTCGCCGCCGCTGATGGTCAGGGCGACGTAGTACGGCGGGACGCCGGCCAGGCCGGCTGGCGCGGCCGGGGTAGCCGGGGTAGCCCGGCCGGCCCCGCCTCCGGTCACGGCCAGCGAGCCGAGGACCACCGCGACGACCACGGCCGCGGCGGCCAGCGGAGCGAGCCAGGTGTTCCGGCCGCCGCCCCATCCCAGGCGGATCCGGCCCGCGCCTAGGCTCAACCGGGACCAGGGCCGGCGTCCCGGGCTCCGCCCGGGCGAACCCAGCCGCAGCGGCGGCGGGTCGGCGGGGATCTCCTCGGCGGTCGCGTGGATGGCCGCGCGGAGCTTGTCTTCCAGCGGAATCATGACCCCTCCCCCAGGGATAGGCCCAGCGCCTTAAGGGCGCGGTGCGTGGCGGACCGGACGGAGCTTGGCCGCAGGCCCATGATGCGGGCGATCTCGGCCTCGGGCAGGTCGAGGTAAAACCGCAGCATCAGCGCCTCACGTTGGCGGGCGGGCAGCCGCCGCACCGCCTGCATGACCTGGCGGCGTTCCTCGTGGCCGAGCGCGGTGGCCTCGGCGGAGGCGGCCGGCGGTTGATAGGTGGTCAGCCGCTGTCCGACGGCCCGGCGGCGCAGCGCCGAGCGGCAGCCGTTCAGCACCGATGAGCGCACGTAGGCCAGCGCGCGGTCGTGGTCGGCCAGCCGGTCCCAGTTCCGGTACAGGCCGCAGAAGGCGTCCTGGACCACGTCCTCGGCGCTCGGCCGGTCGCTGAGCATGAGGTAGGCCAGCCGGATCAGGCCGACCGCGGCCGCGTCATACAGTGCCCCGACCGCCGCCTCCGCGCTGTCCGCGGCAGTTCTCCGCGCGGACTGAGCATCAGGCCAGCCTGGATCTGCGCGCCCCGGATCGGTCCAGCGCAAGGCGGCCGCGCCGTCTAGCTCATCAGACTCCATGTAAGTAAGACGTGCGAAATCCCCCGCTCGGCACCGGCTTTGCGGGTCACCCGGGCAAGGTGAGAGCGTTACCAAACCCGGACATAATCGACTAGCAGATTGACAGGAAACTGCACGCCATCAGGCGGAGGACCGACGAGGCCGCCGACCGCGAGGTTCAGGATCATAAACATCGGGACTCCGGAACTGAAACACCAGTTGCGCATCTGTGCGGGTTCTACAGTCATGTAGTCCTTGCCATCTTTATAGAACGTGAAGCCTCCGGTCTTTGGCTGCCACCACATTCGCCAGATGTGCCAATTATCATCCGCCGAGATGTCCGCGAACTTCGTGAGCACGTTGCTGTCGATGTTATTGGGAGTGTGGACCGACGTCTGCACGGTAGGGCCACCATAGTTCTCCAGCATGTCCACTTCGCCGCACGCTGGCCACCCTACCTCCCCGAAGTTAGCACCCAATGCCCACCATGCTGGCCACAGCCCGCGCTGGATATCGAGCTTGACACGGGCCTCAAAGTTGCCGTGATATGCGCTGAACTTGCCAACGGTCTTGAGCCGGGCGCTCTGATACGTAGTCGTGGTCCGGCCACCTGAGGTCTGGACGCGCTTGGTCGCGCGGATCACCAAGTTACCATCGCCGTCCTGGAAACTGTTTGCCCGCGAAGAAGTGTAAACCTGAAGCTCAGTATTTCCCCAGCCGCCGCCGCCAATATCATACTCCCATTTAGACGGGTCGGGCGGGCTTCCTGCTGGACCATTAAATTCATCTTCGAACGCATAGCTAACTGGCGGCCGCGATTCCCGACTCGTGCATGATGAAAGCGGTGTCAGCGCTCCGGCGCCGAGCACTGATGAAATAAAGCGGCGCCGGTTTATCGTTGCGCACGCCCTTCGAATCCGTCGTCGAGAGTGAATATGATGATCATGTTGTGCTCCTCAGCCTACGTTTTCGTTACCTGATGATCCCGTCGTTATCCCGCTGGCCGCTCCGGCCCGCGTGAACGCCGCGTTGCTGAGGTGGCTCTTGAGGTACGCTACGCTCTGGGTTTCGTAGCCAAGCTCCAGACGGTACCGCACCTTGTCGGCGTGCGCTATGACCTGGTCGGAGGCGGATATGTACTGGACGAAGACCGTCTTGAAGATACTGTCCCAGTATGAGATCAGCCACCGGTTCTCCCCGTTGCCCCAGGCGCCGAACGGGGCCGCGAAGACTGTGGACTGCCAGCCTGCCGGGAAGTTCAGGTGCGTCTGGATTGCCGCCTCGCCGACGGTAACGTCGTTGATGACGCGTGCTTCGTACTGAGCGTCCGTCTCGCCGAAGGGCCAGATGTAGTACTCGAAATCGGTGGCGGTAAACTGCGACCGGTCCAGCCCGGCGGTGCACGATGCCGGGGCATCCGGCAGGTAGGCATGCCCGCATTCCCCTGCGTGCAGCTGGATGATCCAGCCTTCCGTGGCCATGGTCTCGATTGTGCTCCAGCCAGCGTAGATCGAGCCGTAGTCGCCGTTTGCGTAACCGGTTATCACGAACATTACTGCGCTGAAACCGTACTCGTTCAAGACCGGCGTGGCCTCCGTGTCGGAGACAAACGCGTCATCAAACGTGAGCAGGATCGGCTTGGCTGGCAGCAGCTGCCTGATGCCGTCCAGCCAGTTGGTGTACTGCTGCGGAGTGATCGTGGCGTAGCCCTGCCGGTACAGGTATGCCATCTCGGCCTTGAAGTTACCCAGCGTCACGTTGTAATAGTCGACTGACCCGGGGACGGTGGACGGCGTGCCGATTCCGTGGAAGCATAGCACGGGAATTTGCCGGGGCACCGCGTACGACTCGTGCACTGCCCCTTGCTGCGCGGTACCGTCAAAGGACGTGCTGCCGACCACCGCTGAACGGCCCTTATGGTACCCCCATGCCCCGGCGGTCACCGCGAGCGTCAGCGTGACGATGACCGCCAGCATGGCTTCTATCTTGGTCCGCTTAATGGTCGTTCACTTCTCATAGCGTGGCAGGAACCGCAGGAGCGCGAATCCCAGGCTGATCACCAGCGATATCAGGCAGATCATCCATGCCATGTGCATTTCCCTGCTGCCGATCGCCACCCCGGCGAATCCGGTGGTTGCGACATGACTGCTTAGGCGTGTGCTAATCATTGTCAGGTTCCTCTTACCATCTTCCAGACGTCCTTCTTGCCGGTTTTTGTCAGCTGCTTCCAGTAGCCGGAAGCGATAGCGGCTGTTATCAGCCAGGCATAAAGCATTTCAATCGGGAAAGCCAGCGCCAAGAGCGCGGCCCGCCATCCGGCCTTGTGCGTGGTGTTGACGCTGTCGGCCATCAGGATGATGAAGACCGGCACGCACCACCATGCGAGCAGATGACCGCGCACCGTCCACAGGAGGTAAAGCAGCACGACCCGGGACACCACCGACCAGATCAGGCCGACCTGTTTGGCCCAAGGGATGGCGGTCCACCGCGTCAAGCCGAACTGACAGAGCGTCTGGATATACCCGCGCGCCCAACGTTCCCGCTGGATGAACAGCCCCTTGACGGTGGAGACCGGCACGGTGGTGGCCAGGCAGTCCTGCGGGCGCACCATGTCCCACCGGAGGTGCTTCAGGGCGATGGTCAGCTTCCAGTCCTCAGTCCAGTTGTCCGGATCGTAGACCTCCCCGTACACGCGCTTGACGTCACGGAGCGTGGCCACCCGGTACATCGCGGCCATACCGGTCATGCACCCGTATCGGCCTTTGCGCCGCCCGATGAATCTCCGGTCACGCTCGTACTCCATGGCTTGCAGGAGTTCGATTAGTGTGCCGAACCTATTAATCAGGTGGTTAGAGCTGACCGCGCCCAAGTGGGGGTCTTCCTGGAAGTGCCGTTCCGCATTCTCTAGCAGCTCTGGGTGAATGATGGTGTCGGCATCCATGCAGACCACCAGATCATCGTCGCGCAGGTCCGGGAGAACCGCATTCAACGCCGCGTTCAGCGCGCCTGCCTTCCGTCCGGTGATCCCGTGCAGCTCCATCACTTCGACGCCGTCGTATCCGGCCGCGACCTTGGCGGTGTTGTCGTCATCATCGCAGTTGTTTGGTACGACGATGATCCGGTCTGGCTGGCGTGTCTGTGCGTAGACACCTTCTATAGTGGCGGCAATATAGTCCTGCTCGTTATGCGCCGGGATCAGCACGGCAATTCGTACTTTGGTCCTGGGAACGTCCCGCACCAGCGTGGAGACCCACCGCAGAGTCTCCAGGCCGGCCAGCTGTGTATCTCCCACCGTATCCGTGGGGGTCTTATAGGTGACCCGGGGAATGGGCACCGTAATGGTGTCGTACTGCACGGGCGCAGAGAACACCTGCCGCACATCCGGGTCCGGCGCTCCTCTGCGGTGGCGACCCGGTGATCTCCCCCCAGCTTTGTCAGCGGTCTGACCCGAACGGGCTCGCGCCGAGGGGCCCAGTTCCTCGTGGGACAGCTCAAGCGACGGCCGCAGCCGGATCGGGCCACCGTCTAGCCGGCCACCGGCCGTCCGCCAGATGTCCCCCGCATATACAGCGCGAGGAAACCGCTCCTCCTGGATGGCGGTTACGCCATTCACGTTTATCCAACCCCCCACCTAGTAATCCGAACAGGTCCCGAGTAGCTACCGTCCGCAAGGCCCCAGCCCACCTCTGACGGCAGTACACCAAGTGCTTAATGGCCCGCCCTCACCATGACCCGCCCGCCAGCACTCTTCCCGCCGTGTTCCAGCGGGATGGGCGACGCAAGAAGGCAGACTGCGGCTCCAACCCCGCTCCGCCGTGACTGGGCTGCACTCATAGGCATCGGGTCGACCTATGGTCATTGCCGACCGCGCGCGGGCTGCTGCCCTGAGAATGGCGAGCGCGGCATGAAAACCGTCCCGACGACGCTGCGGAAGGCTGTCGATCCGCTCGACGTGAAGCCCTCCAGGCAATCTCACGCGTACGGGCGGCACAGCGTCAGACCCGGAATACCGCACCTCAGAGGCCTGCACCCCCGGCGCCACCTCGGGCATCGACGTGGTACCGCCCAGTTCGCTGGGCATCACTGCACCAGCTACATAAGTTCAGCAGTGAAGGTGGCACGAGGCGGCCGTCCTGGACCCAGACGCCCGTCGCCAGTGCTCGACCACTAAAGGCTTTGGACCTCAGCCAGGCAGCGGCATGTCCGTTGGGATGGGGCACCGCCCCACTATCCGTTGACCGTTGTGGCCGAATATGGGCAATCCATACCTCATCAACCATGATGCGTCCCTCCCCAGGACGTGACCCAAAGGTCACGTAACGATCCCCATGACCACCCGCATCAGGAGTGATGCTAGGTATGTAGGGCATCTTACGCATAGAAGACGTACAGGCATCAAAGATGGTTTACCTATGTAATGAGGTGATAACGGAGTGTGTTGGCGCTTCGCTTAAGTGCTTCGGCGACAGCCGAAGGAAGTCGATAAGCCCAGGTCAAGCCACTAATTCTTAGTTACAGGACCCGTGAGTGCATCATGATTAATTTTCGGGAACTAGAACAATTAGCGTAGTTTGTACCGAAACGTCCAATTTTCAAGAGTATGACAGTTAAATAAGAAATTACTGAGAGTTCGGTGAATGGACGTGTCGGGCGAGGCGCTGGGTCATCGGGGACGCCTGACGATCTGGACGGTGAGCTTGAGCGTGCTGGCGCCCAGGTAACGAGCTTGCCGGGGTAGGTGCACACGCGCCAGGCCGCGAGGAAACGGGTCCAGGCGCGCGGCAGGGGCACCTCCGGATAGGAGAGCGCCCCTTACTGAGGTCGGCTGGTGCCGCGAGGATCAGATACTAACGGCCGCCCGCTCTTGACGCGGTCGGCGAACCTGCGCCACACGGCCGGGCCGACCCGAAGCATTGGACCCTCTTGGTCCTTGGTGTCCCTCACGAGCACACGGCCGTGGTGGCTGCCGACCTCGACGCACTCACCGCCGTTGGACCCGCTGTAACTGCTCTTGCGCCAGGTGGCGCCCGTCATGTCCATCGTTCCTCAGCTACTTTCATGATCAGGTCTCGCGACGCTCCCCGGGGCAGCGCATCAGCCCTCAGGGCGTTGATCGTCAGCCGCACCTGGCCGACCACCTCAGGGTCCTCGATGGTCTGGGGCCTGGCGATCGCATCCAGATAGACGATACCCGTCCCGTCGTCATCAAGATCGGCTACAGAACCAGCGCCTGCCAGGCCAGCGTGGGCGCCCACCTCAGCGGGGATCACGTGAATGTAGATCCTCGGCCGCTCGCTCATGTCCGCTAGGTACACAAGCTGGTCATGCGTCACCTTGGGGCTGCCGATGCAAGCGGTGCAGGACCGGCTCATCCAAGATGACCGTCACTGTCGGAGGCTTTGGCCTGGCCAGTACCTGCTGCCGTTCCAGCCGACCGTGAACAAGATCATCCAGATCCTCGCCGCTGTCCGGATCAGCACCGAGGATGGCACGCGCGGATGCCTCAGTCTGGAAGATCCCCGGGACCAGCAGCGGAGCCCAGTACCACAGGACCTTGGCCACCTTCTCCGCCTCGACCCAGTCCTGGAACCAGTCGGGATACGGGCCCTTGGACTTGCGGGCAAGCACCGCCAGCCTGCCCACCATGCCATCAAGGCTCAGCTTCTCGGCCAGAGCGGACAGGACATCTTCCGACGGCGGACGCTCGCCCGTTTCGGCCTTAGTTATGACGGTCCGGTCAAAGCCGTCTCACGAGCCAGCACCTCCTGGCTCAGGCCTGCCGCTAGCCGAGCCCGGCACAGTTCCGCGCCCAGGAAGGCCGCGGCGTTGGTCTCAGGGTTGCGCCCGGCACTCACGATGATCAGCCGCATAACGGGGTGAGGTTGCGTTCAGGTTGATCGGGCAGCCACTCCACCAGGACGATGGTGGCGTCGTCTTGCAGCCGGCCGCGCTGGTATTCGCTGATCGCGTGATTGAGCCGGCGCATCGTCTCGGGCGCGGGTATGCCGCCGTTGCTGTGCCGGATGATGAAATCGCTGAGCCGGTCGAGGCCGAACGGCGTGCCGTCGGCCGAACGGCCCTCGGTGACGCCGTCGGTGTAGAGCAGCAACCGGTCGCCGGGCTCAAGCCGCTCGGTATAGACCGGCGCCGTGGCCCCGTCGTCGGGCTGCCTGCCATCGATTTCGCCGCGGCTATGGATGCCGCCCAGGCCGAGCGGTGGCACCGGCCGCCGGGCGAGTTCCTTGATGACCTTGTTGCCGCGGATCAGCAGCGGCGGCGGATGACCGCAGGGAATCCAGCTGAACAGCCCGGTGGACAGGTCCAGGTCGCACAGCAGCGCCGTGACGAACCGGATGTCGGCGAATTGCCCGGCGATCGCGTTATCGGCACGCCGGACGACCTCGGGCAGCGTGCCGCCCGCCCGCCGGGTGCTCCGGCAGGACGCCACGCCCACGCTGGCCAGCAGGCCCGCGGCCAGATCATGGCCGAGGGCGTCGAAGATCGACACGTGCAGGTGATCGCCGAGCACCGAGTAATCGAAGGCGTCTCCGCCGGCCTCATACGCCGGTTCCAGGGTCACGGCGACCAGGACGCGGTCGGTCGCGAACGTCCGGGGCACCAGGAACCCCCAGATCAGCTCGGCCTGCAGCGCCATCCTTCCGCTCCGCCGGACCTGCGCGTAGGTGTCGCTGTACCCGCTCTTGGCCACGATCATCAGTCCGGCCAGCGACGCGAGGGCCCGGTATCGGTCCAGCATGGCCTCGCCGACATCGCTGACGAGCAGGCTCAGCACGCCAAGCCGTTCGGTGCCGTCGACCAGCGGAACCCATACCCGGTACCCGTCCCCGCCCTCGCCCGCCGGGACGTACTGGATGGTGACCGTCCGGAAGGCGTACCCCGCGATCGTCGAGTCGATGACCAGCGACTCCGCCCCCTTGGCCCCCTCTTGCCCCTGACCGCCCTGACCGTCAGGGACCGGCAGTGACTCCAGATGGCGCTGCTGGAGATCGGCCAGGTACACCCGGACCTCGGTGATACCGAGCGGCCGGACGGCCGCGGCGAACACCTCCTCGATCGCGTCGGGTCTGAGCAGGTGTGACTGGCGCAGCAGGTCAGCGAGAGCGTGCTCGGCCCGGGCGGCCAGGTCACCGCCGGAACTACGCGGGCCGGAACTAATGGGGACAGCCATCGGCCACGCTGGCCCCGTCCGAGGAGAGCTCCTCTGGCAGCATGTCATCACTCCCCTGCGGGACGTCACCGGACCGGCGGGGCAGCTCGGGCGCGCAACTGCCGAAGAACGCGTGTTTTGCCCGGCCAGCATGATTGCAAACCTGACCGCGGGGCAGCAGGTAGCCGCACGGCCGGCCGCCGGGGGTTCACCGCGGCCGGCGCCGCCCCAGGGGCCGGCCGGCCTGCAGCTCGGGGCGGCTGCCCGCGATTAGCTAAGGTTAACTGATGCCTTCGATCCCGGAACCGGATGCCGCCACGGCTGAGACTGGCGCGGGCCACGACTTCGTGGTGGTGGCAAGCCGACTGCCCGTCGACCGGATCGAGGAGCCGGACGGCGGGACCAGTTGGCGGCCCAGCCCAGGCGGCCTGGTCACCGCGCTCGAACCCGTCATGCGCGAGGCAGGCGGCGTCTGGATCGGCTGGTCGGGCGACGCCGGCCCGGAACCAGGGCCGTTCGAGGCGGGCGGCTTGCACCTGGTCGGGATGGGACTGTCCGCGGAAGAGGTCCGGGATTTCTACGAGGGCTTCTGCAACGCCACGCTGTGGCCGCTCTACCACGACGTCATCGCGCCGCCCCAGTTTCACCGCCACTGGTGGGACGCCTACGTGGCGGTCAACCGGCGCTTCGCGCAGGCCGCCGCCAGTCACGCGGCCCGCGGCGCGACCGTCTGGATTCACGATTATCAGCTGCAGCTGGTGCCGCAGATGCTCCGCCAGCAGCGCGGCGATGTCCGGATCGGATTCTTCAACCACATCCCGTTCCCGGGTTATGAGATCTTTGCCCAGCTGCCCTGGCGCCGCCAGGTGGTCGAGGGCCTGCTGGGCGCGGACCTGCTGGGATTCCAGCGCCGGGCCGACGCCACGAACTTCTTGCGGGCCTGCCGCCGGGCCACCGGCCTGACGACCAAGGGGTCGACGGTGCGGGTCGGCGGGCCGGCCGGGCCGCGCGATGTGCACGCGGCGGCGTTCCCGATCTCGATCGACACGGCCGGGCTGAGCCAGATCGCGCAGCGGGAGGACGTCAGGAAGCGGGCGCGAGAGATCCGCGAGGTACTCGGCCACCCGGAGATCGTGCTGCTTGGAGTCGACCGGCTCGACTACACCAAGGGCATCCTGCATCGCCTCAAGGCCTACGGCGAACTGCTCAACGAGGGCAGGCTCGGACCGCCGCAGGCCGTCCTGGTCCAGGTCGCGAGCCCGAGCCGGGAACGGGTCGAGGCGTACCGGGAGCTGCGGGACGAGGTCGAGCTGACCGTGAGCCGGATCAACGGCGAGCACGCGGAGGTGGGTACCACGCCGGTCCACTACCTCCATCAGTCCTATCCGCGGGAAGAAATGGCCGCGCTCTACCTGGCCGCCGACGTCATGCTGGTGACCCCGCTGCGGGACGGGATGAACCTGGTCGCCAAGGAATACGTCGCCTGCCGCAACGACGAGAGCGGCGCGCTCGTGCTGAGCGAATTCACCGGCGCCGCCGACGAGCTCGGCGGCGCGTTCCTGGTCAACCCGCACGACATCGAGGGCCTCAAGGACACCATCGTGCGCGCGACCACGGTCAGTCCCGCCGAGGCCAGGCGCCGGATGCGCTCGATGCGGCGGCGAGTGCGCGAGCACGACGTCGCCCACTGGGCCGCGACCTTCCTCAGCACCCTCGACGGCCTCGCCGGGCCCGACGCGGGCGCCGAACCCGAAGGGGCCGACCCCGACGCGGGCGCCGAACCCGACGGGGACGCCAGCACCAGCCCGGACCTGCTCCCCGGGCCCGGCGCCCCCGCTTACTAAGCGGATTTCATGATCGCGAAGACTTTACAGTCTGCACAGACTGTAAAGTCTTCGCGATCACGCTTGGCCCCTTTTGCAGAGGCGGGAAGCGGAGGGTTAGCCGGGCTTGCCGGGGAGGATCTCGCGGGCTTTGGTTAGGAGGCCTTCCTTGAGGACGCTCCAGCCGTCCGGGTCGCCCTTGAGCAGGGCGGTGGCGGCGTCCTTGGCTTGCTCGAAGGTGGCGTGCGGCGGGATGGGAGGAACGCTGGGATCGGTCCGGAAGTCAAGCACGGTGGGGCGGTCGGCGGCCAGGGCCTGATCCCATGCCGGGCCGACCTGGTCCGGCTTGTCGACCGCGATTCCGTTCAGGCCCAGGCTGCGGGCGAAGCCCTCGTAGGAGATGTCGGGGAGCTGCTGGGACGCGGTGAACTTCGGGGCCCCTTCCATCGCCCGCATCTCCCAGGTGACCTGGTTGAGGTCGTTGTTGTGCAGGACCGCGACGATCAGCCGCGGGTCCGACCACTGCTCCCAGTAGTGCTTGATCGTGATCAGCTCGGCCAGGCCGTTCATCTGCATGGCCCCGTCCCCGGCGAAGACGATGACGGGCCGGTCCGGGTGACCGAACTTGGCGCCGATGCCGTAGGGGACGCCCGGGCCCATGGTGGCCAGGTTGCCGGACAGCGAGCCGCGGATGTCGCCGTGGAAGCGCAGCTGCCGGGCGTACCAGTTCGCCGACGAGCCGGAGTCCGCGGCGACGATGGCGTTGTTCGGCAGCCGGGCGGACAGCTCACGGAAGGCCAGCATCGGGTTGACCGGGTCGGCCTCGACCTCGGCCTCGGCGGCCATCGACTCCCACCAGCGGGCCACGTTGGCCTCGATGCCCTCGCGCCAGGAGCGGTCCTCCTTGCGCACCAGGTGCGGGATCAGGGCGCGCAAGGTGGCGGCGGCGTCGCCGACCAGGTTGAGCTCGTTCGGGTAGCGCATGCCGATGTACTTGCCGTCGATGTCGATCTGCACGCCGCGGGCCTGGTCGAAGGCCGGCAGGAACTGCGTGTAAGGGAAGCTCGAGCCCACCGTGAGCAGCGTGTCGCAGTTCATCATCAGCTCGTAGCTCGGCCGGGTGCCGAGCAGCCCGATCGAGCCGGTCACGTACGGCAGCTCGTCGGAGAGCACGTCCTTGCCGAGCAGCGGCTTGGCGACCCCGGCGCCGAGCAGCTCGGCGACCTCCTCGAGCTCGCGCCGGGCACCGCGGGCGCCCTGCCCGGCCAGGATGGCGACCTTGCCGCCGGAATTGAGGATCTCGGCGGCCTTTCCGATCGCCTGGTCGTCCGGCACGGTGGCCGGCCACTCGACCCCGAGGGACGAGGGGACCATCTTGAACGCGTGGGTCGGCGCGGAGTACTCGAGCTCCTGCACGTCGGCCGGGATGATGATGGCGGTGGGGGCCCGCTCGGCCAGGGCGGTGCGGATGGCCCGGTCGAGCACGTTGGGCAGTTGTTCGGGGACGGTGACCATCTGGACGTACTCACTGGCGACGTCCTTGAACAGGCTAAGCAGGTCGACTTCTTGCTGGTAGGAGCCGCCCATGGCGCTCCGGTTGGTCTGGCCGACGATCGCGACCACGGGCACGTGATCCAGTTTGGCGTCGTACAGGCCGTTGAGCAGGTGGATGGCCCCCGGCCCTGAGGTTGCCATGCAGACGCCGAAGCGGCCGGTGAACTTCGCGTACCCGACGGCCTCGAAGGCGGCCATCTCCTCGTGCCTGGCCTGGATGAACTGGGGCTTGTTCTCGGCCCGGCCCCAGGCGGCGAGGATGCCGTTGATCCCGTCGCCGGCGTAGGCGAAGACGTGTTCGGTGTCCCACGCGCGCAGCCGCTCGAGCAGGTAGTCAGCCACTGTCGGTGCCATGTCTATCCTCCGTGACGCTTCGGTATGTCATGCGGGACCGCCGGGCGCACTCGCGATCAGGTGGTCCGCCGCGCGGGCGGCCACGGCCATGATCGTCAGGGCCGGGTTGGCGCTGCCCTGGGTGGGGAGCACGCTGCCGTCGGTGATGTACAGATTGGGGACCGCGAAACTGCGGCAGTACCGGTCGACCACCCCGTGCCTCTCGTCCGCCGCCATCCGCGCGCCGCCGACCAGGTGGGCGTAGCGCTGGATGGTGATGACCTCGTCGGCTCCGGCGGCGTGCAGGATGTCCTCCATGACCTGCTGCGCCGCTTTCGCCAGGGCCCGGTCGTTGTCGCACTGGGAGTAGGCGAAACGGGCCACCGGCAGGCCGTGGCGGTCCTTCTCCTCCGCCAGCGTGACCCGGTTCTCCGCGAGCGGCAGGAACTCGCAGAGGGCGCCGAGGCAGGACCAGTGCACGTAGTCGCTCATGTACTCGCGTAGCGCGGAACCCCAGTGCCCCTGCGCGGCGACGTGCTCGGCCCAGGTGATCGGCAGCGGGGACACGGTCTGGATCGAGAACCCGCGCTTGTAGTCCTTGGCCGGGTCGGTCTCGTAGAACTCCTCGCTGCTGACCTCGGGCGGCGGCGCCTTGTACATCCGCACTTCGGCGTCGAAACGGCCCGCCGTCTGCGGCGCTCCCTGAACCATCAGGTAGCGGCCGACCTGGTCGAAGGAGTTGCACAGGCCGTCGGGGAACCGGCTCGACGCCGAGTTGAGCAGCAGCCGGGGCGTCTCGATCGAGTAGCCGGCGATGGCCACCATCCTGGCCCGCTGGAAGTGCTCCCGGCCGCCGCTGACGTAGTGCACCCCCATCGCCTGACCGGTGCGCTCGTCGACGGCCACCTGGGTCACCATGGCGTCGGCGCGCACCTCGGCGCCGTGTGCCAAGGCGTCTGGGACGTGCGTGATCAGCGGCGACGCCTTGGCGTTCACCTTGCAGCCCTGCAGGCAGAAGCCACGGTAGATGCAGTGCGGCCGGTTGCCGAACCGGCCGTTGGCGATGGCCACCGGACCGACCTTGGCGGTGATGCCGATCTTGTCCGCGCCGCGCAGGAACACCTCGCCGTTCCCGCCGACCGGATGCGGGCGGTGCGGGTAGCCGTGCGGATCGCCCCACGGCCAGCGTTCGCCTGCCACCGGCAGTTCGGCCTCGATGGCCTGGTAGTACGGGCGAAGATCGGGGTAGCTCAGCGGCCAGTCCGCGCCGACCCCGTCGACGCTGCAGGTGCTGAAGTCGCTCGGGTGAAAACGCGGGGTGTAGCCCGCGTAGTGGACCATCGAGCCGCCCACGCCGCGGCCGGAGTTGTTGGAGCCCATCGGCACCGGATCGGAGCCCGCGATCACCCGCGGGTCGGTCCAGTACAGCTGGTGCGAGCCCGCCTCGTCGCTGACCCAGTCGGTGTCCGGATCCCAGAACGGGCCGGCGTCCAGGGCCGCCACCCGCCAGCCGGCCCGGGCCAGCCGCTGCAGCAGGACCGAGCCGCCCGCGCCGCAGCCCACGATCACCAGGTCAAGCTCGTCGGTGTCGGCGAACCGCTGCATGTCCAGGCGGAGCTTGTGGTTGGTTCTGCTGCCATCGTTCGGCAGCAGCCAGGCTGATTCGTTCCGATCCCGGACCTGGTCCGCCGGGTCGCCGAGCCGCATCAGGCTCCTTCCCGGACCGGGTCTTCCGACGGCCGCTCGTCCGCCACCTCGAATGGCTCGAGCTTGCCGACCCCGGCGTTCTTGTAGCCGCGCGGGTAGGCCGGGCCGGGGAAACCAATCTCCGCCCAGGCGAACGGATGAGCGTAGAAGGCCGTGCAGGCGTACCTGGTCCACAGGCTCCAGACGTGGTCGGCGGGCAGCCCGTGCCAGGGGCCGGACTTCAGGTCCTGCACCGCCTGCACCAGTGCGCGCTGATCGGCCTCGGGGGCTTGGGCGAAGGTGGTGCCGCAGCGCCCGGCGGCGTCGGCATCGAGGTAAGACAGCGTGTCCCGCCAGGCCTGGCCGTCCTCGGGCATGTCCTCGTACCGCCAGCCGTCGGTCTCCCCGGCCGCCAGCCGGGCGTCGATCATCTCGAGCACGGGCACCGCGAACGCCTCGTCTCCGTCCTGGCCGGTGAGCAGGTCAAGGAGGGCTGTGGCACAGGCCCGTTCGGCATCATTGAAGAACTTCACCTCGGCGGGTGGCTCGGACCTGGCCGTCACCAGGTCCGCCGTCACCTGGTCCCAGTGCGGCGCCTGGCCGAGCACGTCGAAGCCGGGAAACCGCTCGGCGGGGCCGCTCACTGCTCCCGCCGCAAAACGGCCGCGAGCAGGCCCATCCCGCCCACCATGGTGACCAGCAGCGGGGCCAGCAGCGGTGGCCCCATCTCCATGTTGTAACGGGCGTTTTTCCAGCCCCCTGGCTTCTGAGAGATGCCGCGAGCGTGCAGGTAGGTGCCCTGCAGGCCATTGGCGACAATCGCCGCCGAGGCGACAGGCAGGGCGGTCTTGGCCAGACGGCGGCTGAAGAAGCCGGCCACTCCAGCCACCGCGCCGACCGGGCCGAGGGCCACCGGCAGCCACATCATCTTGTTGCCGAAGCTGGCGCTGTCGTGCTCGAAGTAGATCTCCGCCGCTGTCACCAGCGCTCCCGCCGCGGTCAGGGCCGAGAGGCTGCGCTCGAAGCGCCCGGTCTCCACGTTGCGCACCATCCGGTCGATGCCGAGCGCGGTCCGGTCAACCGCACCGCGGCGCGCGCGTCGAGCTGTCATGGACTTCCTCCTGATTTCCGGCACGAACACCTGCGTCCGTCGTCTGCCTCGGGCCGACGGCTCTAAACGGCCGGAGCCTGCCCGGGCGGAAAAACTTGGGCCCGCACTACCCGGCGCGGCCGCGCCTAACCTGATGAGCGGAATCACGGCGAGAACAACGCGGCACAAGCACGGACGACTTGGGCGACGTGTCCTAAGCTCCGGCTGAGGCTGCCGTCCACGGCCAGCTGGAGAAAGGCCACGGCCCGGCCGAAGGTCTCCCCCACGGCATGACCGGCCAGCTGAGCCTGGTACGCACGGTACCGGGTCATCTCCCACTCCTGCCCGCGCGCCGGAAGCGAAGCGAGTCCCGGCTCGGGCACCGGCCGCCACGTCCAGGCCGCGACGGGACCGCTGTTGCCCTCCAGCGGGTTGATGAAGTCGGCGTGATCCTCGTAATAACCCATCCGGTTCCGGACGAACCGCAGGCCGCCGAAGGTCCGCTCGATTACCCGGCGCTCCGTCGCGCCATGGCTGGCCAGGACGTTGTGGTAAGCGTCCGGCTGGTAGCGGACGAAGGCCGCGTCGACCATGGTGACCCACCACACCGCCTCGCTGATCAGCGCGAAACCGTGCGGCTGGTGCCACCCGCTGGCGCGGAGCAGCCGGTCGGTCGTCTCCCGCATCGCGGCGATGGACCAGTCGAGGGTGCCGGCCTCGGCGGGCAGGTCGCTCGCGTTCTGGCGGTTCCACGCCACCCGGCAGCGAGCGGAGCAGAACCGGGCGTGCTCACGGCGCGGCGCGAACACCGTGCCGCACTGTTCGCACTCCCGGGTATCTGTCATCACCGCCCATGTTACGCGTAACGCCATCATGCCGCGGGCCGCGGGCCGCCCCGGCGTAGCGGGCGAAATCCTGTCGCTTGGGCGCGCGAAGGTAGATATGGTCGCCGGGTGCCTGATGCGATCTTTGCCCACCCTCGCCTGGCACTCGTCTATGACGCATTTGACGGCGGCCGCGATGACTTGGCCGCCTACCTGGACATCGCCTGCGAGCTGGGCGCGGACCGCGTACTCGACGTCGGTTGCGGGACAGGGTGCCTGGCGGTGCTGCTCGCTCAGAGCGGCCGCACTGTCATGGGTGTTGACCCGGCCGAGGCATCGCTTGAGGTCGCAACGGCGAAGGATGCAAACGGGCGCATCACCTGGGTCCACGGTGATGTCACGACGGTGCCGGCGTTCGACGCTGATCTTGCGGTGATGACAGGGAATGTGGCACAGGTCTTTCTCACCGATGCCGACTGGGGACAGGCTCTGGCGGGGATACACGCTGCACTTCGTCCGGGCGGCTACTTCGTGTTCGAGACAAGGCGTCCGGAACGGCGGGCCTGGCGGGACTGGGCTGCTGACGCTGGCCCGGTCACCCTCGATATCCCAGGCACCGGACCTGTAGAGCGACACCATGAGGTCACTGACGTGAGCCTTCCGTTCGTCTGTTTCCGCTACACCTACAGGTTCCTGGCCGACGGCGCGGTGATCACGTCGGACTCGACCCTGGTGTTCCGCCACCGCGACGAGGTGGAATCAAGCCTGCTCGCCCACGGCTACCGAGTGCTGGATGTGCGAGAAGCCCCTGATCGCCCAGGTCGCGAGTTCGTGTTCATCGCCGAGCGCACGACCTGAGCTACTCGGCCTGAGTGGTAGGCCTGACCTTGGTCAGGCAACTAGCTCGGCATCCCCGGCGAACGCGGCCCACAGCTCCGCGTAGCTGCCGCTCTGCGCCAGCAGCTCGGCGTGGGTGCCTACCTCGGCGATCTTGCCCGACTCCATCACCACGATGCGGTCGGCGCGGGCGGCGGTGGTCAGCCGGTGCGCGACCACCAAGGTGGTGCGCTTGGCCGTCAGTCGCTCGGTCGCGTTGTTGACCGCCGCCTCCGACGCCAGGTCGAGGGCCGCGGTGGCCTCGTCGAGCAGCAGGATGGCCGGATCGACCAGGTAGGCGCGGGCCAGGGCGATCAGCTGGCGCTGGCCCGCGGCCAGGTTGCGGCCCCGCTCAGCCACCTCGTGCCGGAAGCCGCCGGGCAGCCGCGCGATCATCTCGATCGCCCCTACCTCGCGGGCCGCGGCCTCGACGTCCGCGTCTGTCGCGCCCGGGCGGCCGTAGGCGATCGCGTCCCTGACCGTGCCGGGGAACAGGTAAGGCTCCTGCGGAACCACGCCGAGCTGCTGCCGGTAGCCGGCCAGGTCCAGCTCCCGCACGTCAGTGCCGTCGATGAGCAGGCTGCCCGACGTGACGTCGTAGTACCGTGCGACCAGCTTGACCATGGTGGACTTGCCCGCGCCGGTCTGGCCGACCAGTGCCACGGTCTCGCCGGGCCGCACGACCAGGTTCACACCCGACAGCGCGTCCTGCGGCTGCGCAGAGTACCTGAACCGCACATCCCGGAACTCGATCTGGCCCCGGGGACGCCCGGCGGGCTTCGGGTGCGCGGCCTGCGGCGTGCTGGTCGGCCGGCGGAGCAGGTCCTTGATCCGCCGCAAGCCGACGGCGGCCTGGTTGTAGCCGTCGAAGACCTGGGACAGCTGCTGCACGGGAGAAAAGAGCAGGTCGATGTAGAGCAGGTAGGCGATCAGCCCGCCGGCCGTCAGCGTCTTGTTGTGCACCTCGCCAGCGGCCACGAACAGGATGAGGGCCCCGCCGACGGTGGAGAGCAGCTGCACGAACGGGAAGTACAGCGCGATGAGGCGCTGCGCCCGGAGCCGGGACCGGCGGTACCTGGCGCTCAGCTCAGCGAAATGCTCCTGGTTGCGGCCCTCGCGGCGATACGCCTGCGCGGTGCGCAGCCCGGCAACGTTCTCCTGAAGGTCGGCGTTGACGATGCTGACCTTCTCGCGGGCATCGCTGTAGGCCTCCCGGGACTTCGCCCGGAACACTAGTGTGGCCGCCACCAGCACCGGGATGATCGTCAGCAGGATAAGACCCAGCCGCAGGTTGATGTACAGCAGCGCGATCAGGACGCCCACGAACGTCAGGACCGCGTTGACCATGGTGATCAGCCCGGTCTGCAGGAACGTGTCCATGGCGTCCACGTCGGTCGTCATCCGGGTCATGATCCGGCCGGACATCTCGCGCTCGTAGAAGTCGAGGCCGAGCCGCTGCAGGTGGGAGAAGATCTTCACGCGGAGGGTGTAGAGCATCCGCTCGCCGTTGCGGCCCACCACGTTCGTCTGGATCACGTTGATAACCCAGTCGGTGCAGACGATCGCGAGCCCGATCAGCGACACCACGATGATCGGATGGAAAGCCTTGTCCAGGACGCCGTTGTCAACGCCGGTGCGCACCAGCGCGGGCATGGCGATGCTGGCCACGGCGTCGAGGCCATCAAGGACCAGGCCGACGAAGAGCGCCAGGGCGATCGGACGCAGCAGCCGGCGCAGCGTGAAGTGCGGGTCGGCCGCGCGGGACCCCGCCTGGCTGACCCCGGGACGCTCATTGGCCGGCGGCAGCGCGTCGACCTTGGCGAGTAGCTCGGGTGTCGGCGGTATCCCCGCGAACATCCCCCCGCCCGCGCCACTGCCGCCCCGTCCGCCGCGGGCCGCGGCGCCGAAGCCGCGGCCGATCGCGGCGCCTGGTGCGCGGGCCAGCTGGCTGTCGGCCACGCCCGCCGCAGGACTGGACCCGGCCGCGTCGTCGCCGGCCTGCCACAGGCTGGGGGTCACCGTGCCGGAGCCCGGCTCCCGCCCGGCGGGAGCGCCTCGGCCGGCCGGAGCGCCCTGGCCGGCGTTCTCGTGGTAAGCGAGCCAGCTGGCGTCAACGCCCTCGGCGTCTTCGCCAGGTCCGGACAGCAGCAGCCGGTACAGGGCGCAGCGCGCGGTCAGCTGCTCGTGCGTACCCTCGTCGACCAGCCGTCCCTCGTCCAGGACGGCGATCCGGTCGGCCAGCTGCAGCGTCGAGCGGCGGTGCGCGATCAGCAGCGTGGTGCGCCCGGCCATCACCTTACGCAAGGTGGCGTGGATCTGCGCCTCGATCCCCGCGTCGATCGCCGAGGTGGCGTCGTCCAGGATCAGGATGGCCGGATCGGTGATCAGCGCCCTGGCCAGCGACACGCGCTGCCGCTGGCCGCCAGACAGGGTCAGGCCCTGCTCGCCGATCACCGTGTCGTAGCCGTCCGGCAGGCTGGTGATGAACTCGTCGGCCTCAGCGGCCCTGGCCGCCGCGACGACCTGCTCCTGCGTGGCGTCGGGCCGGCCGTAGGAGATATTCGCGCGGATCGAGTCAGAGAACAGGAAGCTGTCCTCCATCACCAGGCCGATCGAGGCGCGCAGCGAGTCCAGGGTCAGGTCGCGGACGTCCTGGCCGCCGATCCGGATGCCGCCGCCCCTGACGTCGTAGAAGCGGGGCAGCAGCAGGGAGATCGTTGACTTTCCGGACCCTGAGGTGCCGACAACGGCGAGCGTCTGGCCCGGCGGCACGTGCAGCGACAGGCCCCGCAGCACCGGCTCGGACGGCAGGTAGCCGAAGGCCACGTGGTCGAGCTCGACGTCGGGCGTTCCCGGCGGTAGGACGATCGCGCCGGGCTCCTCGGTGACAACCGGCTTGGAGTCGATCACCTCGTAGACCCGGATCACGCTGGCCCGCGCCTCCTGGCCGATCGTTATCAGGCTGGTCAGCGCGCGCACCGGCGCGACCATCTGCCCGATGTAGAGGGAGAAGGCGAGGAAGACCCCGATCTTGATCGAGCCGTGCAGGGCCAGCCACCCGCCCAGCGCGAGGACCCCGACCTGGCCGAACATGGGAACGGCCGCCAATGCGGGGTTGTAGCGGGCGGTCAGCCGGACCACGCGTAGCCGTGCGGAGTACAGCCGCGTACTGACCCCCTCAAGTCGCTCGATCTCCTGCTCCTCCTGCCCGAAGCCTTTGACCACCCGCACGCCTGTCACCGCGCCGTCGACGACGCCCGCGACCTGCGCCTCCTTCTGCTGCGCGTCCCAGCTGGCGGGGAAGAGCCTGCGCCGCGAGGCGATCGCGATCAGCCAGAGCGCCGGCGCGATCGCCAGGGCGACCAGGGTGAGCACTGGCGACAGGTAGGCCATGATGCTGATCGACAGCACGAACAGCAAGGCGTTGCCGAGCAGCATCGGCATCTGACTGAGCAGGCTCTGGACCATGTTGAGATCAGAAATGGAGCGGCTGACGATCTGCCCGGTGTGCAACTGATCCTGGCGTGCCCCGTCCAGCCGCTCCAGCGAACCGAAGAGTTCGGTCCGCATGTCGTGCTGGACCTCAAGCGACAGCTGCCCGCCCCGGTACCGCCTGGTGTAGACGCCGGCGAAGCTGAGCAGCCCGGCCACGATGAGCACCGAGGCACCCAGCCAGATCGGCTCACGGTGGTCAAGGATCGCGCTGTCCACGATCCACGCCATGATCAGCGGGATGGCCGCCTGGACTCCGGTGGCCAGCAACGACCCGCCCAACGCCATGATTTCGAGACGGCGGTGCCGCCAGCAGTAAGCCGCCAGCCGCCGCAGCCAGGCATCTTGCGCCCTGGGACGGCCGCCGGTCCCCGCTGTCGCCGGAGCTGCCCCCCGCGGGGGAGGTCCCGCTGCCGTCCTGCGTCCGGGTGCCCTCATGCCGTCCCTATCCGGGCACGGCGCCGCTCATCCATCGCCGCCTCCAGGCCGCGGATGACCTCGAGTACCCCCGCCATGTCGCCGGTCGCGCCAAGCAGCGGGCCGAGCCAGTCGGCATAGGCGGCGTCGGCACGCTCGAGGGCGGCGAGGCCAGCCGCCGTCAGGGACAGCCTCACGACCCGCCGGTCACCGGCCTCGGCCTCGCGCTGGGCATAGCCCGCATCGACCAGGCCGGCGGCGGTTGCGGTAAGCGTGGGCTTGGCGACGGCCAGCCGCTCGGCCAGCCGGGCAGAACGCTCGCCGCCGGCGCCCGCCAGCTTCAGGATGCGGTACTGCTGGGGCGTCAGGCCCGTATCGACCCGCTCCAGCGCCCGGAACAGGCGCATCACGGTGAGTACGGCCGCCTCCGTGGTCTGCACGTCCAGCGTCTCGGCGCCCGGGCCGGGGTCGTTCACCCTTCGTCTCCCGTCGTACGGTTCTCTAACAGTTCGTAACACTAACAAACTAGCCGACGAGCATGTTCCCGGCGCCATGACGGCGCTGCCGGGGACTTTGCCCTTCACGGACCCCTACTGCGTCTTGCGAGCCGGGCCCGGGGCGAGCTTCGCGGAAGCGGCCTGGTTACCTTTTTTGATAACAACGGGTAATGTTTCAATAACTACAAGTTATCAACCGTGGCGGGGCGGCCGGGATGCCGGTGACATGAACCCCCGCGACGCTGCTTGAGCCGGGGGGATTCATGCAGGCAGTAGCGAGCGTGCGGGGGCGACGTTGCGATCACGAGCTTCCGCAGTAGCGACTGAATGGGCGGCGGCTCCGGCCGGAGTGGTTCTCGAGTGCGATATCGCCGAGGGCATCGGCGATGTTCGGTCGCCGCGGCCCGGGGCGCAGGCGCTGGTCCTGGTCCGCGTGTTCAGCGAGCCGGTCGGCATGGTGTCCGAGGTGCTCCCGGCCGAGGGCATGGGCGCGGATAAGCTGGCCCGGGCAATCGCGCGCGAGTGCGGGCCGGCGCTGCGGGACCGGTTCACCGAGTGCGGGCTGGCCTGGAACGGCCAGCTGCCGCTGGACGGCCTGCGCCCGCCGCGGACCCCGGGGTTCGTGGCCAGCCGGGAACGGGTGATGCGGGACGGCCCGCAGATGACGATCGCGGTGTGCACCCGCGGTCGGCCCGACGGCCTGGCGGTGACGCTGGAGACACTGCGGGCCCAGGAATACCGGCGGTCCCAGGTCCTGGTGGTCGACAACGCGCCGACGGACGACCGGGCCCGCCAGGTGGTGCTGGCGGCACGCCACGGTGGCCTGAACGTGGAGTACGTGGTCGAGCCTCGGCCGGGCCTGTCGTGGGCGCGCAACCGCGCCATCGAGGTCGCTGAGGGCGAGGTGATCGCGTCGGTCGATGACGACGAGCGCTGCGACCGGTGGTGGGCGGCCGAGCTTGCCCGCGGCTTTGTCGAGGTGCCCGGGGCGGGCGCGGTCACCGGCATCATCGTGCCCGGCGAGCTCGCGACCCAGAGCCAGGTGCTGTTCGAGAAGTACGGCGGCGTGCGCCGGGGGCGCGGGTTCGCCCGCGCGGTGTTCTCCCCGGCCACGGCCCGCCAGCAGAGCCCGCTGTACCCGCTGCCGCCGTTCGGGGCGGGCGGCAACATGGCCTTCCGGCGCGACGCCCTTGAGCAGATCGGGCGATTCGACTGTGCGCTCGGGGCCGGGACATTTACCCAGGGCGGAGAGGACACCGCGGCGCTGAGCACGCTGCTGCTGGCCGGCGGCACGGTCGTCTACCAGCCGTCCGCGATCGTCCGCCACTACCACCGGCGTGAGTACGCCGGGCTGCACCGTCAGCTGACGGGCTACGGGCGCGGGCTGACCGCGTTCTACCTGAGCACGCTGCTGCGCCAGCCCGGCTGCACGGCCGAGCTGCTGCGGCTCGGCCGCCAGGCCGCCAGGGACCAGTTCTCGCCCCGGGGCAGGCGGCTTAGCGAGCTCGGTGAGGACTACCCGCGCGACCTGCTGCGGGCCAACCTCGTCGGGCAGCTGCAAGGCCCGTTCGCCTACGCCGCCGCCCGCGTGCGTGCGCGGCAGCTGCGCCGCGCCGACCCGAAGGGATGAGCGGGGTGCGCATCCGGGGAACGGTGGCGGTGCTGATGTACCACAGCATCGCGGCGGCCACCACGGCCTCGTTCGAGCGGCTGACGGTCGATCCGGCGCTTTTCTGCGAGCACCTGGCGGCGCTGGGCGAGCACGCCGAGGTGATCGGCTTCGCCCAGGTGCCCGCGGCGCTGGCGGAGGGCCGGCAGGCGGTGGCGATCACCATCGACGACGGGCTGGCGGACGCCGGTACCGCCGCGTGCCCGGCCCTGCTGCGCCACGGGCTGCCCGCGACGCTGTTCGTTCCCACCGCCTTCGTCGGGGCGAGCTCAAGCTGGCTGGGCGGTGCGGATGGCAAGCAGGCGATGCTGACCTGGGCCGAGCTGGGCGACCTGGCGGGGGCCGGATTCGAGATCGGCTCGCACGGCAGACAGCATCTGGCCGCCGATGTCCACCCGCCCGGGCGGGTGCGCCGCGATGCCGCCGCGAGCCGGACTGAGCTGGAACAGCGGCTGGGACGCCCCGTGCGCAGCTTCGCCTACCCGTTCGGCTACCACGCGGCGGGCGCACGGCGGGCGGTGCGGGAAGCGGGTTTCGCCCAGGCCTGCGTGGTCGGCGACCTGCCGGCCCGGACCGGGGACGACCGCTGGGCGCTGCCGCGGCTGCAGGTCAATGGCGGTACCACGCCGGAGGAGCTGCTCGCGATGATCCGCTGGCGGCCGTCGGCGACAATGCGGCACTGGGCGCACGCCAAGCAGCACGCCTGGCACGCGGGGCGGCGCCTGGCGGGCTGGGGCCCTCCCGAGGCCGGACGGATGCCGGAGATGGCCCGATGAGCCAGGACGCCGCCGTCGTCGGCCAGGAGGGCTTGACCAGCATCGGGCTGCCGAGCCCGGTGCTGGTCGCCGTGGTTGACGTCGCGGAGCCGATCGGTGATCTGGACTGCTCGCGTCCGCTGGCGCCGCCCTACACCGGAGCGTGGATCCTGGCGTGCCGTTCCGGCCACCCGCTAGGCACGATCGAGATACCGCTGCATGGCACGGTGATCGGCGCCGCCGAGCTCGATCGCGAGCTGCACGCGCAGCTCGGCGCGGCGCTGGCCGGACCGCCGGCCGGACCGCCGGCCGGACCGCCGGTGAAGCTGGTCCGGGCCAGCGTGGTAGTGCCAAGCAACTTCGCGCGGCCGGCCCAGCTGCGGCGCTCCGTGCAGCGCCTGGCCGAGCTTGATTACCCCGACTTCGAGGTGATCGTGGTCGACAACCGGCCCGCGGACGCGCCGCCGGCCGATATTCCCGGCGCACGCGTGGTGCGTGAGCCACGCCCCGGGATCTCGGCGGCGCGCAACCGCGGGATCGCGGCCGCGACCGGCGAGATCATCGCCTTCACCGACGACGACGTGGTGGCCGACCGCCGATGGCTGCGGGCGCTCGGCGAGCGCTTCGCCCGCCAGCCGGACCTGGCCGTGGTGACCGGCCTGGTGGCGCCGCTGGAACTGGAGACGCCGGCGCAGGTCCTGTTCGAGCAGTCCCACAGCGCTCTGGAACGCGGCTTCGTCCCGCTGACCTTCGAGCGGGCCGGCTGGTTCCGGGTCCGGCGCCGCGCGCCGGGGGCCGGTAAGGATCAGCTCCGCTCCCTGTACAAGACCGGCGAGCTCGGGCTCGGCTCGAACATGGCATTCCGGACGTCTGTACTACAGGCCGCGGGCGGTTTCGACCGGACGCTCGGCACCGGCACCCCGGCCCGGGCCGGGGAGGACCTGGCCATGTTCGTCGAATTGCTGGCAGCCGGGCACCGGCTCGGCTACGAACCGGACGCGATCATCCAGCATTCCCACCGGGCCACCATGGAAGAGCTGGAACGGCAGATCCACGGCTACGGCATCGGCCTGACCGCGATGCTGGTCGCGATCACGCTGCGCCACCCGCGGCACGCCCTGGGACTGGCCGCGATCGTGCCGAAGTGGTTGCTGTCCCTGCGCGATCCCGCCTCGGCCAGCCAGGTTCACCGGCCGGAGGACTACCCACCCGCCCTGGCCCGGGCGGAACTGCGGGGCATGCTGGCCGGGCCGTTCGCCTACCTGCGCTCAGGCCGGTCCCAGCGGCGGTGGGCCCGATGAGCCGGGTGCTGCCAGCCCACACCAGGGCCGTGCACCGCCGACCGCTGAGGCTGCGCAAGTCGCTGACCGTCAACGCGATGTCGTTGATGACCGCGAGCATCGTCGCCAACGGGCTCGGGCTGGCGTTCTGGGCCGTGGCGGCGCACCTGGAGCCGCCGGCCGCGGTCGGGCGCGCCTCGGCCGGCATCGCCGCGCTGACCCTGTTGTCGATGATCGCGCAGCTCAACCTCACCAACGTGTTCATCCGCCTGGTGCCTGCCGCCGGCCGCCTCGGCGCGCTGCTGATCAGGCGCGGGTACCTGGTCGTGGTCGGCCTGTCCTTCGCGGCCGGGCTGGTGTACGCCACGACCGCGCTGAGCGCCCACGTGCTGACCGGGGGCTGGACGGCGCGGGCGCTGTTCATCCTGGCGGTGCCGGTACTGTCCGTCTTCGCGCTGGAAGACTCCGTGCTCACCGCCCTGCGGATGGCACCCTGGGTCGCGGCGGAGAACATCTCCGCCGCGGTGGCAAGGCTAGCGCTGCTGCCCCTGCTCGGGGTGTCGTTGCTGAGCGGCGGCACCATCGCGGCCTGGGTGCTGCCCGCGGCCGTCGCCGCGGTCGTGGTCAACTCGCTGCTGTTCGGCCGGGCGCTGCCCGCGCTCGCGACCGTCGACGGCACGCTGCCAGGCCGCCGCCGCCTGCTGTCTTTCGTGGCCGGGGAGTACGCGGGAAACCTCAGCTTCGCCGCCTCGGCCCAGGTGGTCCCGCTGCTGATGGTGTGGCGGCTCGGCGCCGTGCAGGCCGCCTACCTGACCATGCCCTGGCTGATCGCGACCGGCATCAGCCTGGTGATGTGGAACGTCGCCGCTTCGTTCGTGGTCGAGGCCGCAGGTGGCCGGGGCCATCCGGGCGCGCTGCTGCGGCGCAGCCTGCTGCTGTGGGGGGCGGTAGCAATCCTGGCGGCCGCGATCTGCCTGCTCGGCGCCCGCCCGCTGCTCGAGCTCGTCGGCGCCCGCTACGCGGCGCACGGCGTCGTGCTGCTGCGGCTGGTCGGCCTGAGCGCGCCGTTCAGCGCGCTGGTCGTGCTTTTCTGCGCGCTCGCGTGGCTGGACCAGCGAATATGGATGCTGGCCGGGTTCCAGGCCGCCGTCGGGGCCGTGCTGATCGGCACGACCGTGGTGCTGCTGCCGCGCCTCGGCCTGACCGCGGCCGGCTGGGCCTACCTGACCGCCCAGGCGCTGTCGGCCGCCGTGGCGGCACCGTTCGCGATCCGGCGGATGCGCCAGTACCTGGGCCGCGGCGAGCTGGCAGGGACCCGATGAGCCGCCCCGGGATCAGGCCGCTTACCGCGGAGGAACTGAGGCACCCGCTCCGTCACGCATTCGCCGCGCTACCGCAAGACGCCGAGCGGGCCCTGTGGTGGCTGCGCCGCGGACCCCTGGCCACCTCGATACTGCTGCCGCTCGCGGTGCGGCGCATGCTGCTGCGCCTGGGCGGAGTGCGCCTCGGGTCGGAGATATGGGGACTCGATCGCTGCTATTTCGAGTCCGAGCACGTCAGCCTGGGCAACGGCGCCATGGTGAACACGGGCTGCTGGTTCGAGGGCCGCGGACCCATCGTCATCGGCCGCGACAGCTTCCTCGGCCCCCAGGTGATGATCATCACCTCGGTGCACGAGTTCGGGCCCAGCGGCGAGGTAGCACGTCTGCCCTCCTACCGCGAGGTGCGCATCGGCGACCGCTGCTGGATTGGCGCGCGCGCCACGATCCTGCCCGGTGTGAGCATCGGCGACGGCACCGTGGTGGCTGCGGGCGCGGTGGTGACCAAGGACTGCGAGCCTGACGCCCTGTACGCCGGCGTGCCCGCGAGAAGGCTACGGTGAGCGGGACCCGGGTGCAGACCGCGGTGAGCTTGAGTCCCGCGGCGGCCACGCCGAGCGGGATCCGCACCGAGGTCACGGCCGGGGCCGGGATCGTGGTCAGCGTGGTGGCGGCGGCGCTCGTGCTCGCCGCGCCCGGGCACGGGCCGGCCCTGGCCGGAGCGCTGCTGCTGGCCTGCGTTCCGGCCGGGACGGCCGTGATGTGCTGGGTCGACAGCGGCGACGGCGTCCTGCAGGCGGGCCTGACCCTGGTGCTGAGCCTGGCCGTGACCGGAATCGTCAGCGCGGGGATGATCTGGCTCAAGGCCTGGCATCCAGACGCGCTGCTCGCGGTGGCCGCGGCGAGCGTCCTGTCCTGCGGCGTCCGGCTGCGGCGGGTCGCCGGGACCGCTTCGCTGGCCGGGCTACGGGCGGGGATAGGGGTCCGGGCCGCCCGGCCGGCCCTCCGGGACCTGATGGTACGGCTAGCGCCCCTGTTCGGCGGGCTCGGCGCGTGGGCGTACGGGGTGAGCCAGATCCGCCCGGCCGCGGTCGGCCTATGGGGCCTGCTGGCCGGCGCGAACGTCTGGTTCCTGCTCGGCCTGGCGGTGCTGCTGGCCGGCGGCCTGCTCGAGCTGGCCAGGCCCGAGCCGCGGACGTGGCTGCTCGGCGCGTACCTGGCCGGCCTGATCGTGGCGATTTACGCGACGATCCCGATCCTGTACACGGTCCCTGAGTACGCGTGGGTGTACAAGCACATCGGCGTCGTACAGGCCCTCGGCACCTACGGCCGGGTGACCGACCCGTCGAACATCTACCAGCAGTGGCCGGCGTTGTTCGCCGCCGTCGCGTCGGTCAGCCGGGCCTCCCGGGTCGGGCCGCTCTCCTTCGCCGCCTGGGGTCCGCTGGCGTTCGAGCTGGCCGACGCCCTGCTGCTGGCGGGCATCTTCCGGCTAGTCACGAGCCGGATGATGCCGGGAAGCCGCCGCATCGCGTGGCTGGCGCTGTTCTTGTACGAGGGACTGATCGCCTGGGTCGGCCAGGACTACCTGTCGCCGCAGGCGTTCGGTTACCTGCTCTGGCTCGGCATCGCGGCGATCTTCCTGCGCTGGCTGCTGGCCCCGGTGCCGCCACCAGGACGCCACGGCGCGGTCGGCCGGGCCCGGGCCTACCTGGCCGCCGGGCGGCGGGCACCACCGGAGTCCGCTCCCGCGGCCCAGTGGGTCGCGTTCGCCCTCATCGCGGTCCTGTACTTCGCGATCGTCGCCGCGCACCAGCTCACGCCGTACTTCGGACTCGCCGCGGTGGGGAGCCTGGTGATACTCGGCCTGCTGCGGCACCGCTGGCTGCTGCTGCTCATGCTGGCGGTGATCGCGGGCGGCTACCTGCTATCCCACTACGACCTGATCTCCCAGCAGTTCGGCGGCCTGTTCAGCGGCGGGAACGTACTCCAGAACGCCTCAGGGGTAGGCGTCTATCATGCCGGCGCCGAGGCGACGACGGCACAGATCGTCCGCGGACTCGCCATCGGCATGTGGCTGCTGGCGCTGGCCGCCATAGCGTGCCACTGGCGTACGGCGGGCCGGGTGACCGCCATCGGCGCCCTGGCGTTCAGCCCGTTCTTCATCGTCTTGGTGCAGAGCTACGGCGGCGAGGCGATCTACCGGGTGTTCATGTTCTCGGCGCCGTGGTGCGCGCTGCTGATCGCGGGCATGCTCGCCCGGCTGCGCCCGGTGCTGCGACGGTCCGCGGCGGCGCTGGCCTGCGTGGCGGTCCTGGCCGCGGGGCTGCAAGGCCTGTACGGGCCGGTCGCGGTGGACGCCTTCACCCCGGCGGAGCTGACGGCGAGCCTGTGGCTGTATGCGCACGCCCCCCACGGCTCGGTGCTGGTGCTCGCGGCCGACAACTTGCCCGGGCTCGAGAGCGCCAACTACAACGACTACAACATGGCGGTGATCCCGGCCGATCCGCAGGAAGGCCAGTCCTGGCCGAACGAGGCCAGCACGATTCAGGTCGAACAGTGGCTCGCCTCCTTCGGGCACCACGACATCTTCGTCGTGTTCAGCCGCAGTATGGCCACCTATGCCGACTTCTTCGGTGCTCCGCAGGGCTACGCGCAGTTGGAGAACGCGGTCCAGAGCACGGTCGGATGGTCGGTCGTCTACCGCAACGCAGACGCGACCATCTACCGCGTCAACATGTGACCTCGCACTTTTGGGTGCGCGCTCAAGCCTGCGGCTGCGGTTCTGCTGGACCTGCCTGGGCACCGGAGAGGCGCCCAGGCCTAAAGGGGAGTATCTGATGAAGCGAAGTCTGGCTTTTTACCTTAAATCGGCAGTCTGCACTGCCTGGTTTCGCGCGCATGGAATCCGGTCTTCGCTCGTGGCGTGCGATGGACGCCTGCCAGTGCTGTATAGCAAAGGAAAGGTCGAAATTGGCGAGAGGTTCATTACTCGGGGACGCATCGCTCGTTGTGAAATCGGAGCCACCGTACCAGATGCCCGGCTTAAAATCGGCGATCGGGTTTTTATCAACCAGGGTGCTAGCGTTACGGCGACCTGTTATGTCGAAATTGGCGATGAGACCCAAATTGGCCCATTCACGACAATATATGACACGAACTATCATACGGTGGACCCAGACCACCCGCTGCAATCCGCTCCAGTCATCATCGGAACCAACGTCTGGCTCGGCCATGGCGTTGTGGTGCTGCCTGGAAGCAAAATCGGGGATCACACGGTAGTGGCCGCCGGGTCGGTCGTTAAGGGAGATCTTCCCCCGCGCGTGCTCGCGGCCGGGAATCCTGCGCAGGTAGTCCGGGAACTTCACATCCCGGAAGGGTGGCGCAGGGGCTAATGAAGATCACCGGCGGACTGGCCGCTCTCGCCCTGACCGCCGCGCTGGCCGCGTGCGTTGCCCCAAGCGCGCCTGCGGTCCACCGGCCTGCCCGTCACAAAAGCCTGCCCCGTGGGACCGACCGTGGCGGTTACCGGCAGCTCCACGCCGAGCAGCAGCGACGAGGTCAGCCAGTAGGGGGCGACGACCAGGCGCGCGATCGCTCCCCAGTGGCCAGCGGCCCACTGCGCCAGGCGGAACCAGGCCAGCAGCAGTTGACACTCCGGGCGGCCGACGTTGGCCGGCCAGTCCTGGAAAATCCATTTTCGCATCCGCATCGTTACGCAATGTAGCACGATGGCCGGGGTGCCGGGTTACGGCCTGTCCCGCAGACCCGGGTCAGGCCGGCCCCTGATAGGAGTACACGGCCACGCTGGAGATGTTGAGCTGGGCCGAGGAATTCTCCGCAGCTTCCGGGCCGTACAGGGCACTCTCGTTCTGGAGAATCCACGACATGGGCGTGTTGGGTACCCACTTGCCGGTGAGGGAGCCGATAAGCTTGCCGTCCAGGTAGAACTTCAGGCTTCCCGGCGACCAGTCGATTTCCGTGGTGTTCCAGCCTGCCCATCCGATATTGGGGCAAAAATTGCTCACTGCCCGCCCGTCGTTCTCCAGCAGGCTGTGTACGTGGACGCAGAAAGTGGAGTCCCATTCGCCCTCGGGGAAGTCCACCTCGTCACCGACAGCGGACAGGTTATCGGTCGGCCACAACATGTGCGAACTCCGGTAGCCGTCCGCCGAGTCCGGGGATACGCTGAACGTCTCCACGTACTTGCCGTACACCATTCCGATTGCCGCCTTCGGCAATACTGCAGCCGAGTGGATTGACCCGGTCGTGCGGTACATCCTGATGTGCATCGCGCCCCCGCTGATCCATACGGTGCCGGCCGGGTCGTAGTAGCCTCCTATCGGCTTGTGCGACTCTGTCGCGGAATCCTCCCAGGGATACGGCTCGCCGCCAGGACCGCGATCACGATGCAGATGATTGTCCTCATCGTCAGCCTGGCCCTCCCGGCCTGGCCAAGCCGCGCGCTGACGGCACGACGGGGGCCGTCCCGGTGGCCGTCGGCTGCGATTGTCACGTCATCCCGTCTTTATCGTCCGGCCTAAGCCGACCACGCCAATTGTGTCCGGCCCGCGACGAAGCCGACCGCCGCGACGCAGAATCCGACCGCGATGGCCGCGCTGCGCAGGCCGCCCGACAGGTCCCCGCCTGCCACTTCCCGCAGGCCGCGGGTGATCGCGCGGGGCAGCACGCGCCGTGCGTAATCCCGCTCCGCGGAGGTGCTCTGGCTCGCCCCGTTCATGCTCGCCAGGGCGGCTTTCCCCATTCCCTCGTTGAAGCACCGGCGGACGAAATAGCCGAGCGTGGTGCGCTGCGCCGGAACCCAGTGCCCGGCGGCTCCGGCCGGCTCATATATCCACGTGCGGTTGCTTGCCGCGGCCGAGCGAAGGCACAAATCCGTGTCCTCGGGACGTGACCGCTGGCCCACCTTCCCAAAGTTATCGCGGAAGCCGCTTATCGCTTTGAACGCTGAGCGGCGAATCGCCATGTTGTTGCTCCAGACGTTCCGTACCGTCCTGGCCTTATCCGGCATTCCGGGATAGGACGCGCCAAGCGTCCAGTAGAACTCGGGCGGGAACCACCGCGGCCGGGAGGCGGCCCAGAGCGGGTCGACGCGACCTCCGACACCCACGACGCCGTCGTTCACGAAATGCGGCAGCAGTACTTCCAGCCAGTTTTCTTCGGCGCGAGCGTCGTCGTCGAGGAATGCGACTATCTCACCATGGCATACGGCGACACCCGTATTACGGGAGCCGGAGGCTCCGGGCGTTCCCGCGTTCGCTATTACCGTCACCCCGTCGAACTCGTGACGCGCCAGGGACAGGAGCTCAGGGTTGTGATCGATCACGACCACCGTTTCGAGCACCGGCACGGTCTGCGCCTGAACTGATTTCACCGCGTCCTGCAGGTAATTCCACCGTTCGCTCGTGAACGCTGCGATCACTACCGAGACCGTCGGGAGCCGGCGGGCGCCGGCCGTGCTCTCGTTCATCGTGCCACTCCATCGACCAGGTACTGGTCGAAGCTCCGGTCTTCACGGGCCGGCCCGGCTATCACGCCCGCCTGCCGCCGGCCCCCGAGGCGCTCAGCCAGGATGGTGCGCAGCACCCGGCGGCCGTCACGGAAGGTGTTCAGGTTGCTGGTCCCGTGAATCCGCGGATGCTCGAAGCTCGGCACCTCGGCGATGACGAGCCCGGCGGTGGCCGCGCGGATGTTCATCAGGGTCTCGACCTCGAAGCCGTCGCCCCAGAGCGGCTTTTTGCCGGGTGCGGCAGGTGATCCGGCCTCCAGGCCGAATGCTGGCAGGTGGTGCCGCCAGAACGCCGCGAAGCCGTAGCACAGGTCCGAATACCGCGTGCCGTACAAGACATTCACGATGCCGCTGAGGAGCTTGTTACCGAATCCCCGGAGCGGCGTAATGTCACTGCTTCCCGCTCCCGCGCCGAATCTGGTTCCCTTGGCGAGGTCGGCGCCGTCCACGAGCGCCTGAACGAACCGGGGAATCTCGACCGGGTCAGTCGATCCGTCCGCGTCGATCATGACGATGATGTCGCCGGTCGCCGCCGCGAATCCGCAGGCGAGCGCGTTTCCCTTGCCCTTACGCGTCTGCATCACGATGCGGACATCGGGACGCAGTTCGCGGGCGACGGCCAGCGTGTCAT
>Ga0302229_10000399_pt1 | contig 33335 bp, 25 predicted proteins | sample II_Palsa_N1_3_FD_193518 | JGI IMG/M metagenome (GOLD analysis project Ga0302229, IMG submission 193518) | Peat permafrost microbial communities from Stordalen Mire near Abisko, Sweden - II_Palsa_N1_3 | ecosystem: Environmental > Terrestrial > Soil > Palsa > Peat permafrost | place: Sweden... | reverse complement strand
CTCCGAGGCCCTCGGCGCCGTGCTCGCAGGATCGGCGGAGATCGACGGCGAGACGGTCGAGGTGGTCGCGGAGGGTCCGCTCGCCGACCTGGCCGCCCGGGTCGCGGGCATCGCGTCCACCCCGGTGCCCCTCGAACCGCCGCCCGGGCTCACGGCGACGCTGCGGCCCTATCAGCTGCGGGGCCTGGCCTGGCTGGCGGCGATGTGCGCCGCCGGGCTCGGCGGCTGCCTCGCCGACGACATGGGCCTGGGCAAGACCATCCAGGTGATCGCGCTGCACCTGCACCGGCGTGAGGCCAAAGCGGGCCCCACGCTCGTGGTATGCCCGGCGTCGCTGCTCGGCACCTGGGAGCGCGAGGTACGCCGGTTCGCCCCCGATATCCCGGTCCGCCGGTACCACGGCGGCGGCCGGCACCTGCAGGATCTGGCCGTCGACGAGATCGTCCTGGTCACCTACGGCGTGGTGCTGCGCGACTCGGCCCGGCTCGCCGATGTCGGGTGGGGCCTGGTCGTCGCCGACGAGGCACAGCACGCGAAGAACCCGCTGTCGCGCACCGCGCGCGAGCTGCGGGCGGTGCCCGCGTCGGCCAGGATCGCGCTGACCGGAACGCCGGTGGAGAACCGGCTGTCGGACCTATGGGCGATCGTCGACTGGACGACGCCCGGCCTGCTCGGCCACTTGGAGGCGTTCACCCGCCGGGTGGCGGTACCGGTCGAGCGATACCGCGACCCCGACGCGACCACTAGGTTCGCCGCCTCGATCCGGCCGTTCCTGCTGCGGCGCAAGAAGACCGACCCCGGCATCGCACCCGAACTGCCGCCCAAGACCGAGACGGATCTGTTCGTACCGCTAACCGCCGAGCAGGTCACCCTGTACGAGGCGATGGTCCGCGAGACGATGGAGGCGATCGAGACCAGGCAGGGCATCGAGCGGGCCGGACTGGTGTTCAAGCTGCTCACCGCCCTGAAGCAGATCTGCAACCATCCGGCCCAGTACCTCAAGCAGCCGGGTCCGCTGCCCGGCCGGTCCGGGAAGCTGGCCGCGTTCGACGAGCTGACCGACGTGATCTTGGCCGGCGACGAATCGATGCTCGTCTTCACCCAGTACACCCAGATGGGGACGCTGCTGCAGCAGCATCTCGACGCGCGCGGGATCGGCTCGCTGTTCCTGCACGGCGGGGTTCCGGTGCCGCGCCGGGAGGAGATGGTGGCCCGGTTCCAGGCCGGGGAGGTCCCGGTGTTCCTGCTGTCGCTCAAGGCGGGCGGCACCGGCCTGACGCTCACCCGCGCCACCCACGTGCTCCACTATGACCGCTGGTGGAATCCGGCGGTGGAGGATCAAGCCACCGACCGGGCCTACCGGATCGGCCAGGACCGCCCCGTGCAGGTGCACCGGCTCATCGCCGAGGGGACGCTGGAAGACCGCATCGCGGCCTTGCTGGCGACCAAACGGGAGCTGGCCGACGCCGTGATCGGCTCCGGCGAAGGCTGGATCGCCGAGCTGTCCGATGCTGAGCTGACCGAGCTCGTCAGCCTGCGGGAGGCCACATGAACGACGCGACCGGGACGGGCCTGGAGGAATTCGGCCATACCTGGTGGGGCCGGGCCTGGCTCGAGGCGCTGGAGCAGCGAGCGCGGCTGGACCCCGACCGGCTGCCCCGCGGCCGGGACTACGCCCGCTCCGGCGCGGTCGGCGAGCTGACCTTGGCGCCGGGCGAGGCACGGGCCCGGGTGCAGGGCCGGAAGACCCAGCCGTACGAGGTCAGGATCCGGGTACGGCGGTTCACCGACGACGAATGGGACCGGGTGCTGGAAGCCATCTCTGCCCAGCTCGGACACGCGGCGGCGCTGCTTGACGGCGAGCTGCCACCTGAGATCGCGGACGACGCGGCCGCCGCAGGACTTGACCTGCTTCCCGGCGGCGGCGAGCTAGGACCGCGCTGCAGCTGCCCGGACGACGCAGACCCGTGCAAGCACTCGGCGGCGGCCTGCTACCTGTTGACCGATGCGCTCGACGCCGACCCGTTCGTCCTCCTGCTGCTGCGCGGACGCACCCGTGACCAGGTGCTGGCCGGCATCCGGGCCCGCCGGCGCGGAGCCGTACCCGACACCCAGGGCGACGCCGGGACGCTCTCGGCCTCGAGGCAGCGGCCCACCGACGAGGGCGTAGACGCCAGGACCGCGTTCGGCGCGCCGCAACCCTCGGCACCGATCCCGGCCGTGCCGCTCCCACCCCGCAGGCCCGGGGCTCCCGCGGCGCTTCCGGTGGATCCGCCGCCCTGGCGCTCGGGCCTGCGCGAGGACCTAGTGGAGCTGGCCGCGGACGCGGCCAGCCGGGCCTGGGAGATGGCGATGGGCCTGTCTCCCGACGCCGGGCTGAACCTCGCCCCAGACGCCGACCTGGTACGCAGGGCCGCCCGGGCCCTGGGCACGCCGGTGTTCGCGACGCTGGCGGCGCGCTCCGGGATGGGCGCACGTGACCTCGCCCGTCAGGCGCTGGCCTGGCGGCAAGGCGGCCTGACCGGCCTGGAATCGCTGCGCGCCGAGTGGGATCCGGCCGCCGAAGACCCGGACGCCGTCGGACTGCTGGCCGAGGCGCGGTCCGCGCTACGGGCCAAGACCGGAGCGCGGGAAACCGTCCGGGGCAACAAGGTCACCGCGGGGCACCTACAGCTGCGCCTGGGCCGGGACCTGCGCTGGTACCCGTACGCGCGCTCTGACGAGGACTGGGAACCCAGCGGCTCGCCGGACGCAGATCCGGTCCGGGCTGTCGCAGACCTCTAACTAGGCTTGATCACATGGAAACCGGCGTAGCGATCTTTCCTACTCACGATGCCATCGCGCCCGCGGCTATGGCGCGGCTGGCCGAGGAGCGCGGGCACGAGTCGCTGTTCTTCCCCGAGCACACGCACATCCCGGCCAGCCGGGAGTCGGCCTGGCCCGGCGGCAGCGAGTTGCCGCGTAAGTACGCCCATACCTTCGACTTGTTCGTGGCGGTGACCGCGGCGGTGACCGCCACCTCGCGGCTGCGGATCGGCTCGGGCATCTGCCTGGTGATCGAACGGGACCCGATCAGCACCGCCAAGGAGGTAGCCAGCGTCGACTTCCTGTCCGGCGGGAGGTTCGAGTTCGGCGTCGGCGCGGGCTGGAACCGGGAGGAGATGGCCAATCACGGCACCGACCCGCGACGGCGGATGGCGATCCTGCGGGAGCGGATCGAGGCCATGAAGGCGATCTGGACCGCCGACGAGGCGAGTTACGCGGGCGAGTACGTCGCGTTCGACCGGATCTGGTCCTGGCCCAAGCCGGCGCAGCGGCCCCATCCGCCGGTCCTGGTCGGCGGGAACGGGCCGGGGGTGCTGGATCGGGTACTGGCGTTCGGCGACGCCTGGTTCCCCAACCATGATCGCGGGGACGTCCTGGACCGGGCCGCGGAACTGCGCGCGCGAGCGGACCGGCCGATCGGGCTTACGGTCATGGGTGTTCCCGCCGAGGCCAAGGTGCTGGAAACCTACGAGGCCGCGGGGTTCCAGCGGGCCGTGCACTGGCTGCCCTCGGCTCCGCGCGGCCCGGTCGAGCGGGCCCTGGACCAGTACGAGGCGGCCATCGCGGAATTCCACGGACAGTTACGGCTTTTACTTTGCTCGGGCGGTCAGCGGGTGCGGACCAGGGTGTCGAACAGGTGGGCTAGCTCGGCGGCGGGATCGGTGGTGAGGCCGCTGTGTACCGGGCCGGGCTGGACGATGGTCGACCGGGGGGCGGTGAGCCAGCGGAAGCGCTCGCCCAGCGGCCGGTCCGCCAGCGGCCCCTCGGTGCAGGCCTTCTCGAAGGCCGACAGGGCCGTCCGTACCGCGTCCAGGTCGACCGCGGGGTCGACGGCCAGCAGGCGGCCTTCGTCCAGTTCGATCCGGGCGCACAGGTACCGGTAAGCCTGGGCGTAGACGATCACCCCGACGTTGATCACCTCGCCCCGCTCGACCCTGGGCACCACCCGGACCAGCGAGTACTCGAAGACCTCGGTCATTCGCGGATCACCTCCGGGACGATCGGGGCGCGCGCCAGGAGGTGTTCGGTGTAGGCACTCGCGCCGCGGTCGCCGAACCACTCCCCCGGGACCAGGGCGGTCACCTCTTTGAGGAGGGCCTCGGTGATCCGCGGGGCGAGCTCGGCGTGGGCCTCGGCGAGCCTCGTGGCCTGGTCGCGGAGGACGTGCTCACGAGCGTCGAACGGGCGCCGGGGGTCGGCCGTCGGCCAGTTGTGGTGGAAGTACAGCGCCGCCCCGTGGTCGATGAGCCAGATGTTGCGGTGCCAGACGAGCAGGTTCGGGTTGCGCCAGGTGCGGTCGACGTTCTGGACCAGGGCGTCGAACCACAGCACCTGGCTGGCGAAGTCGGGATCGGCCGTCCAGCCGAGCGGGTCGAAGCCCACCGAGCCGGGCAGGAAGTCCACCGCGAGGTTCAGGCCTTCGCTGGCCCGGAGCAGATCCTGGATCTCCGGGTCCGGCTCGCTGCCCGGGATCCGCGGGTCCAGGTCGGCCAAGACCAGGTCCGGCACGCGCAGGCCGAGGCGTCGGGCCAGTTCGCCCGCGATGATCTCGGCGACCAGCGCGAGCGGGCCCTGGCCGGCGCCGCGGAACTTCATCACGTAGGTGCCGAGGTTGTCCGCCTCGACGAGGGCGGGCAGTGACCCGCCCTCGCGCAGTGGAGTCACGTACCGGGTCACCGTGACATGGGCGAGCACGCCGGCCAGAGTATCGCTCGCGGCCGGGCTCACAGCGCTGGGGCTCACAGCGTGGGCGGCAGCCCGAAGGCCGGGAAGAGTTCGGCGCTGAACGTCGTGACCTCGGCGATCAGGCCCTCCTCGATGCGCATGACATCGAGCTTGAACGCGCGGAACTGGCTGTCGCCCGGCCCGCGCAGGTAGCTCGCGGCAGTCGGCATCCGGTTGGCCGCCACGGGGAACAGGCGCCAGTCACCCATCGCGGCCGCGGTGGCCATGAGCGGCCTGATCTCCTCTCGCCCGTCGTAGATCCACGGGTTGGGCGGCATGGTGATCCGGAGGTCCTGGGCGGCGAGGGCGATGGCCGCCTCGGCGTCGAGGCGCTCGTGCGCGGCGATGAACTGCTCGAGCAGCGCGCGCTCCGGCGCGCTCGGCTCCCGGGTCGACCAGTCGGCGCGGCGCGGCGGCAGGTGCGACTGCATGGTCGCCCGGGCGCGCTGCAGGGCACTGTTGGCCGCGGCGACGCTCGTGCCCAGCGCTGAGGCGGTCTCGCTGGCCGGCCAGCCCAGCACGTCGCGGGCGATCAGCGCGGCGCGCTGCCTGGGCGGCAGGACCTGCAGCGCGGCCAGGAAGGCCAGCGAGATCGTCTCCCGCTCGATGGCGACCGCCTCGGGCTGCTCGTCGGCCGGCGCGGCCTGGTCGAGCAGTACGTCCGGGTACGGCTGGATCCACGGCACCTCGGGATGCGAGCGCATCCCGGTGGCGCGCCGCGAGTTACGGCGGAGCATGTCCAGGCAGACGTTCGTCGCGATGCGGTACAGCCAGGCCCGGAACTGCGAGCCGCCCTCGAAGCCGGACCTGCCGCGCCAGGCGTTCAGGAACGTCTCCTGCACGGCGTCCTCGGCCTCGTCAAACGAGGCGAGCATCCGGTAGCAGTGCACGTGGAGCTCGCGCCGGTGGCGTTCGGCCAGCGCCGCGAACGCGCGCTCATCACCCGCGATCGCCGCCTTGTAGTCCATGTGCCAGTCTCCCAGGTATGGCACCGGCCGGTCGCCGATGCTCACCTGTGAAACGGCGCTCGGCGGCACAACTCATCGGCGCCGCGGCCTACTCGCAGGTAAGAGGCCGAAAACCTGTCGCATGTTGTCGGGGACGAGGGCGGCGTACTCGATGTGTTCGGTGATCCAGCCCCGCACGAACGGGCAGTAGGGCAGGACGGACAGGTGGCGTTCCCGGGCCGAGTCCAGGCTGGACTGGATGAGGCGCCCGGCGACGCCGTGGCCGCGGAACCGAGGGTCGGTTTCGGCGTGCAGGAAGGCGATCACGCCGTCGTGCAGGTGATACTGAACGAACCCGGCGAGCTCGCCATCCACCCGGATCTCGAACTGCGCCTGCTCTGGGTTGTCGTCGACCGCCAGCTCCATGCGCTTAAGGATATTGACGGGCGGGTCAGCTTACCTCGGTGGCGTAGACGACGGTGTTGCTCAGGTAGTGGTGCGTGGCGTAGTCCCAGGCTCCGCCACAGGTGATGAGGCGCAATTCCGGATCGGGGACCGGGCCGTAGACGTCTTCGGTCGGGAAATGATCCTTAAGGTAGGTCTGGACCGAGGTCACGCGGAACTCGACCAGGGTCCCGTCCGCCCGTTTGACGTAGATCTTGTTCCCGCGGGTCAGCTGGTCGAGCCGGTCGAACACCGCGGGACCGCTGGTCGTGTCGACGTGGCCCACGATGATAGCTGAGCCGATGGATCCCGGCCGGGGGCTGCCCTTGTACCAGCCCGCGACCCCGGCCTGGGACAAGAGCGGTACCTGCAGCGTGCCGGTCGAGGTCAGGCCCAGGGTGAGCAGCTTGGTTTGCACGCCGATCAGCGGGATGGTCAGCGAGACCGGGGCGGCGACCGGCTTGGGCGACGTCGACTGCGGCGGCGCCACGATCGGGGCGGTCGGCGCGGGCAGGGCCCCCACCCCGGCCGCCAGCGGGCGCATGGCCGGAGTCGAGTGCCGCGTCAGCAGCAGGCCGGTCGCCCCGCCGGCGATCACGAGCAGACCGGCCGCGAGCGCGAGCGCCGCGGCCGGCCTACGGGTCGGCATGAGCTAGACCCCGGCGTGCAGCTGACGGTTACGGCGCAGCCTCAGTCCGCCGGTGAGGGCGAGCAGGCCGCCGGCTCCGATGGCCACCAGCCACGGCACCGCCGAGCCCGGTCCGTGCGGCGCGGTGCCGCCGAAGCCGGTACCGACACCACCCAGCGGCGGCTGGCCGCTGCCCGACGCATCCTCCAGGTTGACGATCTCCAGGCCGTTGGCGCCGTCGAGCACGACGAGAGTGTGGACGGTGCCAGCGGCGAGGGTGACGCTCGAGTTGGCGTCCGTGCCCCCCGCGCTTACGCTCACGCTCTCGGTACCAGGGGTAACCGCCTGGTAGGCGCTCACGCTGGCGAACTTCAGGCTGCTGGCGAGCGACGTGGAGCCGAGTTTCACGTTGACCACTTGCTGTTTCAGCGAGGCCTGGATCACGCGGACCAGGGCCTGTCCTGACGGCGTGGTCAGGTCGTCGTCCAGGACCGCGAGCCGCAGGCCCGATTCGGGCCCCATCCCGGCCACCGTGTAGGCATGACCGGCGGCGACCGTAACGCTGGTGGACAGGACGGGCTGGCTCGTGGCGGACGCGCCCGCGGCGCGCATGGCCACGCTGTAGTCCCCGGCCTGCACCGACTCGTACGGCGAGACGGTCCCGTAGGCGACGTGATGGAGCACGATCATCGCGGTGGAGTTGTCGAACGAGTACAGGTACACGTCGACCGCAGGCGTGTTCGGGGATAGGTGGGCCAGTCTGATCCAGCCCGTACCCGTGGTAGCAGAGGACGCGAACGCCGTCGCGGGAATGCCTAGCATCAGGGCCGACATGGCCAGCAACATGAGCAGTTTTCTAGATGCCTTCCAAATATTCATGACCCCTCCCTTTACCCCAGCCGATGAGATGCTAAGGGCCGTTCATTCCCAGGGGACCTGGGGCGTCGTACCGCATGGTGACTGCCTGACCGCTAGCGATCCTGATTTTGCCGTATTGCGAGGGTTGGTATGTGGTTTGCTGATTCAGGAACGCGAGCATCGCCGACAGGCCAGCGGACCCTGTGGCGCCGATCTCGGCGCCACGTAGCGGAACCGCGAAACCCGCACCTGGCGACGGGTCTGTAAAAAGTACCAGCCGTACGGGCATTTCGTGGGCAAGTAGCCCAAGCGTTATAAGCAGGCGAGGATCGACGTTGCCGGCCAATAGCGCGCCGCGGGCCTGCGCGGAGGCCCGGACGTTCTTATTGCTCAGCAGTTGGTGGCCCGCTTCGATGCGAGCGCTGCGATCCGCAGCGAGCGAGGCGTCGAAGGCAGCGGTCCCGCCCGGCGCGAGATAGCGGATGTCGATCTGCTGGGCGCCAGTGCCAAAACTGGCCAGGACCTGCGGCGCGTACACCGTGGCCAGGCGCGGGCCGAACTGGCTCTGCAGCGCCGGCGTGGCGACGATCACCTCGACGCCCAGCGGGTCGGGGGCCGATGGCTGCACCACCGAGAGCCTGCTGGCCGAGACGTTGGCCGCCTCCAGTGCCTGGCACATCAGCGGGTCACAGCCGATCAGCACGCTCGGGAGCATTTGCTGCGCGATCCAGGCTGCCGCCTGGCCGCGGTTCGCCGCGGCGATCTGCAGCGCACTGGACGTGCTCGGCGTGCTCGGGGCCGGATCGGCGGGCTGCACCGCCGATGCCTTCTGTGCCTGTTCTCCCTGGTGGGTGAAGGCCAGCGTGACCAGGGCCCCGACGGCCATAGCGGCGACCGCGCTCAGCACCAGGACGCCACGCCGGCGCCGGGAAGCTGGCCGCCGACCGCGCTGGGAGTGCCTTTGCAGCCACAGGCGCAACGTGGTGGCGGCGACGGTCGACCAGGGTGGGTCCCCGCTCGTCCCCGGCGTCAAGCCGTGCTGCTGCTCGCCCATCTCCGCACCCCCACAACCCCGCGGGATCGCGGAGTTGTACCAAATCTATTTGATCATACGTGTTCTGGAGATTAGTCCAATACAATCACTTATTGCTTGCTATGTCGCGAAGTTCGCGATCCTGACATGGATGACCACGGTACGCTTTTTGCCCGATAAGGCAGATCACGAGTTGATCTTCGTGTGCGCCGGCGCCGGTGCCCAACCGAGGTTCCCGCACCGTGGTACCCGGGCCGGTCCCCCAGGTTGATCGCGAGCGCTGGGCGCGGATCATCGCGCCCAGGGCATGGGCCGGCCGCCGCGGCGGCAGGCCGGTGCGCATCTTGGGGTCCGCCCCGATCGCTTCGCACATGGCCTACGGCATAGATGTCGGGATGTGCGCTGAAAATGCGACTGACGTAGCCGACACCCCCCGCGATCAGGACCTTCACGTGCCGTCCTCCGATCATGGTCGACGGAGGGAGCCTACAACGGACCCGGCCCGCACCGGAAGAACCTTGATCCAGAGTTAATGTATTGGGCGGTTAGCTGTTATTGCGACCGAGGATTTCCGCCGCGCGCTCCCGCATCTCCACCTTCCTGACCTTGCCCGTCACCGTCATCGGGAACTCATCCACGACATGCACGTACCGAGGGATCTTGTAATGCGCGAGCTGCCCGGAGCAGAACGACCGCAATTCCTCCGCGGTCAATTCGGCAGCGCCGGGCCGCAGCCGGACCCAGGCCATGAGTTCCTCGCCGTAAACAGCATCCGGGACGCCGATCACCTGGGCGTCCAGGATGTCAGGATGCGTGTAGAGAAATTCCTCGATCTCCCGCGGGTAGACGTTCTCGCCGCCGCGGATCACCATGTCCTTGATCCGCCCGGTGATGGCCAGATACCCGTCGGAATCCATGACGGCGAGGTCACCGGTGTGCATCCAGTGCGCGGCGTCGACCGCTTCGGCGGTCTTGTCCGGCTGCGCCCAGTAGCCGAGCATCACCGAATAACCGCGAGTGCACAGCTCGCCAGGCGTACCCCGGGGCACGGTCACGCCGGTCGCCGGGTCGATGACCTTGACCTCCAGGTGCGGCCCGACGCGGCCCACCGTCGAGGTGCGGCGGTCCAGCGAATCGTCGGTGCGGGTCTGGGTGGATACCGGCGAGGTCTCGGTCATGCCGTAGCAGATAGACACCTCGCGCATCGACATGCGCGACATGACCTGCTTCATCACCTCGACCGGGCACGGCGAGCCCGCCATGATGCCGGTGCGCAGGCTGGACAGGTCGTAGTCGGCGAACCCGGGCGCGGACAGCTCGGCGATGAACATCGTCGGAACGCCGTACAGCGAGGTGCAGCGTTCGGCCTGTACGGCTTCCAGGGTCGCGGCCGGATCGAAGCTGGGCGCGGGGATGACCATGCACGCGCCGTGGCTGGTGGCCGCGAGATTGCCCATGACCATGCCGAAGCAATGGTAGAAGGGCACTGGAATGCAGATCCGGTCGGCCTCGGTGTAGTCACACAGCTCGCCCACGAAGAAACCGTTGTTGAGAATGTTATGGTGCGAGAGCGTCGCGCCCTTCGGGAAACCGGTGGTACCGGAGGTGTACTGGATGTTGATGGGGTCATCGGTGTCGAGCTGAATGCGGTTGAGGACCGCACGATCCAGCCGCCGCCCGCTCTCCAGCAACGACTGCCATTCCGGGCGGCCGATCAGCACGACATGCGCCAGATCCGGACATCGCGGCCGTACCTCGGCGATCATGCCCGCGTAGTCGGACGTCTTCAGCCGCTCGGCCGAGATGAGCAACGTGGCGCCCGACTGATTGAGCACGAACTCGAGCTCGCGGGTGCGGTAGGCCGGGTTGATGTTGACCAGGATGGCGCCGATCTTCGCCGTCGCGTACTGGGTGAGCGTCCATTCCGCGCAGTTCGGCGCCCAGATACCGACCCGGTCGCCCTTCTGGATGCCGATTTCCAGCAGCCCGAGCGCCAGGGCATCGACGTCGGCGGCCAGTTCCGCATAGGTCCAGCGCCGTCCGGTCGTCCGGTCGACGAGCGCTTCACGGCCGGAGAACCTCACCGCCGTCGCGTCGAAGCTCCCCCCGATCGTGTCGCCCAGCAGGGGCGTTGCCGATTCACCGGACGAGTAACTCAGTGCTGCAGACATGGCCCGCTTACCTCCAAGCCTGGTTTACCTGGCATTCCAGTCACAGTCCAGCATGGCATGGTTTTGCCGGTCAGCTTTGTGGTCGAGTTGACATACCGCCGTCATCGTCATAGCGGATAATGAGTGATAGATATGGGCGGTCCCGGCCATAACCGCCGAGACTGGGGAGGGTAAAAATGCAACTCCGGCTGCTTGACGTCCCTGTGGACGGGGGGGAACTGCGGGTGCTCCAGTGGGGCACCGGCAAGCGAGTGGCGGTCGCCGTGCACGGGATCACGGCCTCGGCCATGTCGTGGCAGGCGGTGGCCCGCCAGATGCCGCCCGGCTGGACACTGGCGGCGCCTGACCTGCGCGGGCGCGGTTCCAGCGCCCACCTGCCCGGTCCGTACGGCCTGGAACGGCACGCGGCCGACGTGACCGCGATACTGCGGCATTTCGGCGGTTCGGGGGTCCGGCCCGTCCTGGCCGGGCATTCGCTGGGTGCCTACGTCGCCCTGCTGGCCCACGACGCGCACCCGAACCTGTCGCGGCGCCTGGTCCTGGTGGACGGCGGCCTGCCGCTCCCGGTCCCGGACGGCATCGACCCGGACGTGGCGCTCGAGGCCTCGATCGGCCCGGCGATCGCCCGGCTGCGACAGACCTTCCCCAGCATCGAGGCCTACCTGGACTTCTGGCGGGCCCATCCGGCGCTGGCGGACCACTGGACCGCCGATGTCGAGGCGTACGCCCGCTACGACCTGGCGGGCGAGCCGGGCAGCATGCGGTCCAGGGTGGTCCCGGCCGCGGTCAGCGCCGACAGCCGGGACGTACTCGCGGCTAAGCCGTTCGCGGACGCACTCGGCCGCCTGACGCAGCCAACTCCGCTACTGACCGCGCCGGGCGGGTTCCTCGGCGAGCCGCCGGGCATACTGCCGCCCGAACTGGTCGAGAAATGGGCGGAACTCGTTCCGCAGCTAAGGCCGCTGCGGGTGCCCGACGTGAACCACTACACGATCGTGTTCGACCCGCAGGGCGCCGCCGCGGTGGCCCGTGCCATTACCACCGCCGCGGCCTAGCCCAGCGCGGGGCACCGGACCGGCCGCTGCGCCGGATGAGGCACCATAGAGTCGTGACCCAGTTGGCGGAGGCGAGAACGACAGGGTCGTTCGGCATGCTCCTGGACGTCGTCGCCGCCGGGAACGTGCTGGTCCTGAGCGGAGCCGGGTTGTCCACGGAGTCCGGCATCCCCGATTACCGCGGGCCGACCGGTCTGGCCCGGCGGGCGACGCCGATGACCTACCAGACCTTTACCGCAAGTGCGGCCGCCCGGCGGCGGTACTGGGCCCGCAGCCACCTGGGCTGGCAGCACATCGGCCAGGCGGCCCCGAACCACGGTCACCACGCGGTCGCCGAGCTCGGCCGCCGCGGGCTGCTGGCCGGGATCATCACGCAGAACGTCGACGGCCTGCACCAAGCGGCGGGCCCAGTGATGGGTGGAGCCGAAGTGACCGAACTGCACGGCAGCCTGCACCGGGTCATCTGCTTGTCGTGCGGTCAGCGAACGGCACGCACCGACCTGCACCGTCGGCTCGCGGCGGCCAACCCCGGCTGGGACGCGGGGTCGGCGGCGTTGATCAATCCTGACGGGGACGCGGTGCTCGCCGATGACGCGACCGACTCCTTCCGGGTCGTCGACTGCGCTTTGTGTCACGGAACGCTCAAGCCGGACGTGGTGTTCTTCGGCGAGAATGTGCCCCGGGCGCGGGCCGAGGCCTGCTACACGATGGTCGAACGGGCCAGCTCGCTGGTCGTCCTGGGGTCCTCGCTGACCGTGATGTCGGGCTTGCGTTACGTGCGGCACGCGGCGAAGGTGCCGGTACCGGTTGTGATCGTCAATCAGGGGTCCACCCGGGGCGATCGGTACGCGGCCGCGACGCTCGACGCTCCCCTGGGCCAGGCGCTTACCGCGCTGGTGGCCACGCTCGAGGAACGGTGATGACCACGTGAGCGACGACTTCGACGTGGTGACCGGAGCGTTCAGCTACTCCGGGGCGGTCATCGCCGGCGAACTGCAGGCGGCGGGCCGGCGGGTGCGCACCCTCACCGGTCATCCCGGCCGCGCGCCCGCGGGTACCGCCATCGAGGTCAGGCCGCTGGATTTCGCCGATCCGGCCGGGCTCGCCGAGTCGCTGCGCGGCGCCCGGACGCTGGTCAATACCTACTGGGTGCGCTTCGCGCACGGGCAGGTCAGCCACGAGAGCGCCGTAGCCCAGTCGCGGGTGCTGTTCCAGGCGGCCGCCGAGGCCGGCGTGCACCGGGTGGTGCACGTGTCGATCACCCATCCCGACGCCGACTCGCCCTACCCGTACTTCCGCGGCAAGGCGGCGGTCGAGCAGGCCCTCGCCGATCTCAGGCTGCCCCACACCGTGCTGCGGCCGGCCATCCTGTTCGGCGGCAACGGAGTCCTGATCAACAACATCGCGTGGCTGCTGCGGCACCTGCCGGTCTTCGCCGTGGGCGGGACGGGCGAGTACCACATCCGCCCGATCCACGTTGACGACCTGGCCCGGCTGTGCGTCCAGGCCGCCGGCGCCACCGGATCCGAGGTCATCGATGCGGTCGGGCCGGACCGCCCGGCGTTCGGCGACCTGGTGCGTTTCATCAGGGACGCGGTCGGCAGCCGCAGCCGGGTCATCAACCTGCCCGGATCGCTGATCCCGCCGGCCGCCCGTCTCCTCGGCCTGGCGCTGCGCGACACGCTGCTGACCGCCGAGGAGTTCGAGGCGATGGCCGACGGCCTGGCCGACACCGACGGCCCGGCGACCGGCGAAACCTCGCTGACCCAGTGGATCACCGACCACAAGGGCACCCTGGGCCGCACCTACGCCAACGAGCTGACCCGCCATTTCCGGTGACCGGCGGGACTCTCCACGACAGCGATGTTCCATCGGTGCTGCCAGAGCGGCAGCAATGGTCCATGGGTGCCGCTGCGTAGGCGGCGTCGGCGGACCCGATGGTGCTCTGGACGGGAGCCCTCAGCCGAGGGCGCGGGGGTGGGAGGTCGCGTAGACCTCGCGGAGCCGGTCCACCGTGATCAGGGTGTAGATCTGCGTGGTCGCGACCGACGCGTGGCCAAGCAGTTCCTGGACGACCCGGATGTCGGCCCCGCCGTCGAGCATGTGCGTGGCGAACGAGTGCCGCAGCGTATGGGGCGACACGTCGGCCAGGCCGGCCCGGTCGGCGGCGGCGTGCAGGACGCCCCAGGCGCCCTGCCGGGTCAGGCGTCCGCCCCGGGCGTTCAGGAACACCGCAGGGCTTACCGAGACCCGCCGGGACGCGGCGGCCAGGGCGGGCCGGGCCCGGACCAGGTAGGCCTGCAGGGCCCGCACCGCGTAGCTGCCGACCGGGACCACCCGATGCTTGCCGCCCTTCCCGGCCAGCCGGACCACCGGGTCGTCGTCCAGGTGGAGTTCGTCCACGTCGAGTCCGGTCGCCTCGGAGATCCTGGCCCCGGTCCCGTACAGGAACTCCAGCAGGGCCCGGTCCCGGAGCAGCCGGGGGTCCGCTGACAGGTCATCGGGGCCCGGGCCCGACGCGTCCAGCAGGTGCTCCACGTTGGTCACGGTGATCGCCTTCGGCAGGCGCCTGGGCGGTGTCGGGGGCGGCACGTCACGCGCCGGATCCGACTCGGCCAAGCCCTGGGCGGCCGCGAACGCGTGCAGCCCGCGGACCGCGATCACCGCCCGGGCCGCCGAGCTGACCGCCAGCGCCTGGTGCTCGGCGTCGCCTTCGCGGAGGGAGGCGAGGAACTCCGCCACATCGGCGGACGTGACGTCAGCGAGCCGAGCCCTGCCCCGCCCGGCCAGCGAGGACTCGTACCGGCGCAGGTCCCGCCGGTACGACTCGACCGTGTTTCCCGCCAGTCCCCGCTCCACCACCAGGTGCGCCAGGTACCCGCGCACCGCCTCGCCCACCGTCTGCCCCGGCGCCATGGCGCGCTAGTTGAGGACCTGGGCTAGGGGGGTGTAGGGCAGGCCGTGGGCTTCGGCGACGGGCTCGCAGGTCACCTCGCCGGCGTAGGTGTTCAGGCCCAGGGCGAGGGGGGGATCGGCGCGGAGCGCGTCCCGCCAGCCGCGGTTGGCGATCTCGACGGTGTAGGGCAGCGTGACGTTGGTCAGCGCGTAGGTGGACGTGTGCGGGACGGCGCCCGGCATGTTCGCCACGCAGTAGAACAGCGCGTCGTGCACCTTGTAGGTCGGGTCGGCGTGCGTGGTCGGCCGGGAGCCCTCGAAGCAGCCGCCCTGGTCGATCGCGATGTCGACGAGGACCGCGCCCGACTTCATCCGGGACACCAGGTCGTCGCTGACCAGCTTGGGGGCCTTGGCCCCGGGCACCAGCACCGCGCCGATGACCAGGTCGGCGTCGATCACGGCGCGCTCGATCTCGTAGGCGTTGGACGCGACGGTCTGGCAGTGCCCCTGGTAGATGGCGTCCGCCTGGCGAAGGCGGGCGACGTTCTTGTCCACCAGCAGGACCTCGGCCTGCATGCCGAGGGCGATCGCGGCGGCGTTCATGCCGGAGACGCCCGCGCCGAGCACGACCACCTTGGCCGCGTACACGCCGGATACCCCGCCCATCAGCACGCCGCGGCCGCCGCCGTCGCGCTGCAGGTGGTGCGCCCCCACCTGGGGGGCCATCCGGCCGGCGACCTCGGACATCGGGGCGAGCAGCGGCAGCGACCCGTCGGGAAGCTGGACGGTCTCGTACGCGATCGAGGTGACACCGGCCGCGAGCAGCGCGTCGGTGCAGGCCCTGGAGGCGGCCAGGTGCAGGTAGGTGAACAGCACCTGGCCCGACCGCATCCGGTGGTACTCCTCTTCGATCGGCTCCTTGACCTTGAGGATCAGATCGCCCTCGCCCCACACGTCGTCCGCGGTGGGCAGGATCTTCGCGCCGGCGGTGGTGAAGTCCTCGTCGGGGATCGACGAGCCCTCCCCCGCCCCGGCCTGGATGACCACCTGATGGCCGTTACGGGCCAGTTCGTGAACGCCGGCCGGCGTGATCGCCACCCGGTATTCGTGGTTCTTTATCTCCTTGGGAATTCCAACCTTCATGGTGGTCCTTCCAGACAGCGAGCGTCATTGCTCTTCGGGGGCATCGGCCCGACGAAGTCGGTCATACCCCTGTGACCTGGCAGCGTACCCCGCCATGATGCCCAGGGCGGCGGCGCCGTTGTGGAGCTCCCCGGCCAGCACCTTGCGCACCGCCTGGTCCAGCGGCAGCCAGTCGAGCAGCAGGTACGCCTCCTCGTCCTGGGGGACGAAATGGCGTTCGGCGGGGGGCACGGGTTCCAGGTCGCGGGCCAGGAAGATGCGCAGGCGCTCGGTGCTGTAGCCGGGCGAGGAGTAGTAGTCGGCCAGCACCCGCCAGTCGCGGGCCCGGTAGCTCGCTTCCTCCGCCAGCTCGCGCTGCGCGGTGACCCACGGGTCCTCCCCCGCGACGTCGCGCAGGCCCGCCGGGATCTCCCACAGCAGGTGTCCTACCGGATGCCGGTACTGCCTGATCATCAAGATCCGGTCGGCGTCGTCCAGGGCGAGCACGGCCACGGCGCCGGGATGAAGCACCACGTCGCGTTCGGCCAAATGGTTATCAGGGGTGCGGACCTTGTCGCTGCGTACGGTGACCAGCCGGGCACGAAGCAGCTCCACCGAGGAGGCGACGGGCCAGTGCTCGGGCTCGTCTTTAATGTTCGCATGCTGTTGTTCGGTCATGCGGTGGCCGCGGCGCGCGCGCTGGTCAGGTTGCTGGCCGAGGTCAGGGTCTTGGACCGCGCGAGCGCGGCGGCGATCAGGCCATTGAATAGCGGATGCGGCCGGGTCGGGCGGGACAGGAATTCCGGATGTGCCTGGGTGCCCACGAAGAACGGGTGGCTGGGCAGCTCGGCGAACTCCACCAGGTGGCCGTCCGGTGAGAGCCCGGAGAAGACCAGCCCGGCCTGCTCGAGCGCCCCGCGGTAGGTGTTGTTGACCTCGTACCGGTGCCGGTGCCGCTCCTCGACCAGGGTGGCGCCGTACAGCTCTGCCACCCGCGTGCCGGGCTGCAGGACCGCCGGATACAGGCCCAGGCGCATGGTGCCGCCCATGTCCCGCTCCCCCGCCACCACGTCTTCCTGGTCGGCCATGGTGGCGATCACCGGGTACGGCGTGTGCGGGTTGAACTCGGCGCTGTCCGCGTCGGCCAGCCCGGCCAGGTCCCGTGCCACCTCAATGACCATGCACTGCAGGCCGAGGCACAGGCCCAGGATCGGGATGCCGTGCTCGCGCGCGTACCGGATCGCGCCGATCTTCCCCTCGATGCCGCGCACGCCGAAACCGCCCGGGATCAGCACCCCGTCGACCCCGTCGAGCTCGGCGGCGGCGCCTTCTGGGTCCTCGCAGGCGTCGCTGATCACCCAGCGGACGTTCACCTGGGCATCGTTGGCGAAACCGCCGGCCTTGAGCGCCTCGGCCGGGGACAGGTAGGCGTCGGGCAGGTCGACGTACTTGCCGACCAGCGCGATCGTGAGGCTGTGGGCCGGACGGTGCACTCGGCGCAGCAGGTCGTCCCACTCGCTCCAGTCCACGTCGCGGAACGGCAGGCCGAGCCTGCGTACGACATAGGCGTCCAGCCCCTCGGCGTGCAGCACCTTCGGGATGTCGTAGATGGACGGGGCGTCGGGCGCGGAAACCACCGCTTCCTCGTCCACGTCGCACATCAAGCTGATCTTGCGCTTCAGGCCGACGCTGATCGGGCGGTCGGAGCGGGCCACGATCGCGTCGGGCTGGATGCCGATGCTGCGCAGCGCGGCCACCGAATGCTGGGTGGGCTTGGTCTTCAGCTCACCGGACGGGCCGATGTAGGGCAGCAGGCTGACGTGCAGGAAGAAACAGCGGTCCCGGCCGATCTCGTGCCTGATCTGGCGGATGGCCTCGAGGAACGGCAGCGACTCGATGTCGCCGACGGTCCCGCCGACCTCGGTGATCACCACGTCGACGTCGTCCCCGCCCATCTGCAGGATGCGGGACTTGATCTCGTTGGTGATGTGCGGGATCACCTGCACGGTGTCGCCGAGGTACGCACCGCGCCGTTCGTTCGCGATCACCGTGGAGTAGATCTGGCCGGTGGTGACGTTGGCCTCGCCCTGCAGGTTGGTGTCGAGGAACCGTTCGTAATGTCCGACGTCGAGGTCGGTTTCGGTCCCGTCGTCGGTCACGAACACCTCACCGTGCTGGAACGGGTTCATGGTGCCCGGGTCGACGTTCAGGTACGGGTCGAGCTTCTGCATGGTGACCCGCAGGCCTCTGAGTTTGAGCAGGCGGCCCAGGCTGGACGCGGTCAGTCCCTTGCCGAGGCTAGAGGCGACTCCCCCGGTGACAAAGAGGTGTCGGGTTTGTACAGGCCGTGGGTGAAGTGATGATGCGGCCACTATAAGACTCCCGTGGTTTCCGGTATGGCAGTGTCCGGCAGGGCAGGAAAAGCTGCAGGTCCACGGGCCACCAGAATAACAGCTCGCAGGCGGCCGGCCCGGCATTTGCTTTCCGATGTGCCACCGCGTCGGCCATCGCCACGTCTTCCGCGTGGTGCGCCTCGCCGAATCTGGCCAGCATGACGGCGGAAGCGATGGCGATGACGAACCCTGCCCAGGCCACGCCGGCCAGCCCGGGCCGGGTCTGGTCGCCGAGGAAAATGACCCCGATGACGGCAGGCGGGATGGTTTCGCTCAGCACCACGGCGGCCGTGGCGACCGTGACACTGCCGCCCTCCAGGGCGGTGGCGTAGAACATGAACGAGATGATGCCGGCCGCGGCGATCGCGTAGGCGGCCGGGTCGCGGGCCAGCTCGAGCGGCGAGAAGCCGTTCAAGACGCGAGCGGCGATGCTGAGTACCCCGAAGCCGAAGCCAGCCGTGATGCCCAGCGCCGTGGTGCGGTACGGGTCGTTGAGCTTGGCCGCGGCCAGGCCTACGACGGCCAGGCCCGCGACCGCCACGATCAGGGCGAGCTTGAAGACCGCCCCCACCTGCGAGGCGCCCTGGGCACCTGCCGAGGAGCCGAGCAGGCCCACGCCCGCCACCACGCCGATGACCGCCGCCCACTCCCGCCAGGACAGGGTCATCCCGATCACCCGCGAGGCGACCACCGCGGTTACCGCCAGGTTCGACGCGACGAAGGCCTGCACCACGAACAGGGGCAGCCGATGCAGGGCCACAAGCTGGGCCAGGAAGCCGAGAGCGTCAAGGCAGATGCTGGCCACGAACCGCCATTGATGCAGCATACGCACCACGAGACCGGGATCGACGCCGCCGCCGGTCGCGTCCTGCACTCCCCGATGGCTGGCCGAGCGGACGGCAATGGCCTGCATCACCGAAGCAACGCCGTAAAAGACCGCCGCGACGACCGCCGCGATCAGGCTGACTAGCACTCCACACCTCCCCCGGCATCTCCGCTAGTCGGCTGCGTTTTGCGCTAGGCCCACTGAAACCAGGTTCCGCTGCGGGCCGCCCCTAACACCGCCGGGTTACTTACTTAGGCAACAGTCAGCTGTCACTCAGCATTCCGGCGGACTTATGTACTATCATGCCGCAGCGCGTGTCGCGGGTCAGACGCCGGCCGCGTGCATGCCGCGCAGCTCGTGCTTGAGGTCGCGGATCTCGTCGCGGAGCCGGGCCGCGACTTCGAAGTGCAGCTCGGCGGCGGCCGCGTGCATCTGCTCGGTGAGCTCGGTGATCAACCCGACCAGCTCGCCGCGGGCGGCGCTGCTGGGGGCGCCGGCCTCGGCGTGCCCGGCGGCCTGGACGGCGGCGCGGGCCCGGCTCGACAGGCCCGGCACCGGCGCCTTGCCGCGGGACTGCTGCCGGCCGCCGCCGCCGATCAGCTGCTCGGTGTCGGCGTCCTCGCGGACGATCTGGTCCAGGATGTCGGCGATGCGCTTGCGCAGCGGCTGCGGGTCGATGCCGTGCGCCCGGTTGTATTCCTCCTGCTTGTCGCGCCGGCGGTTGGTCTCCTCGATGGCCCGCTTCATGGAGGGGGTCACGGTGTCGGCGTACATGTGGACCTGGCCGGACACGTTCCGTGCGGCGCGGCCGATGGTCTGGATCAGCGCCGTGCCCGAGCGCAGGAAGCCTTCCTTGTCCGCGTCCAGGATCGCGACCAGCGAGACCTCGGGCAGGTCCAGGCCCTCGCGGAGCAGGTTGATGCCGACCAGCACGTCGTATTCGCCGACCCGCAGCTCGCGCAGCAGCTCGATCCGGCGCAGTGTGTCTACCTCGCTGTGCAGGTACCTGGCCCGGACCCCGTTCTCGAGCAGGTAGTCGGTCAGGTCCTCGGCCATCCGCTTGGTGAGCGTGGTGACCAGCACCCGCTCGTCCCGCTCGGTCCGCAGCCCGATCTCGTGCAGCAGGTCGTCGATCTGGCCCTTGGTCGGCTTGATGACCACCTCGGGATCGACCAGGCCGGTCGGCCTGATCACCTGCTCGACCACGTCGCCGCCCACGCGCTGCAGCTCGTACGGCCCGGGGGTGGCCGACAGGTAGATGGTCTGCCCGATCCGGTCGAGGAACTCATCCCAGGTCAGCGGGCGGTTGTCAATCGCGCTGGGCAGCCGGAAGCCGTGCTCGACCAGCACCCGCTTGCGGGACACGTCGCCCTCGTACATGGCGCCGATCTGCGGGACGGTGACGTGCGACTCGTCGATGACCAGGAGGAAGTCCTCCGGGAAGTAGTCGAGCAGGGTATTCGGCGGGCTGCCCACCTCGCGGCCGTCGATGTGCCGCGAGTAGTTCTCGATGCCGGAACAGCTGCCGACCTGGCGCATCATCTCGATGTCGTAGGTGGTCCGCATGCGGAGCCGCTGCGCCTCGAGCAGCTTGCCCTGCTGGTCGAGCTCGCCGAGCCGCTCGGCGAGCTCGGCCTCGATGCCGTGGATGGCGCGCTCCATCCGCTCCGGCCCGGCCACGTAGTGCGACGCCGGGAAGATGTACAGCTCAGTGTCCTCGCTGATCACCTCGCCGGTGAGGGGGTGCAGCGTCATCAGCCGCTCGATCTCGTCGCCGAACATCTCGATCCGGACGGCGAGCTCCTCGTACATCGGGATGATCTCGATGGTGTCCCCGCGGACCCGGAAGGTGCCGCGGGTGAAGGCCAGGTCATTTCGCGCGTACTGCATGCCAACCAGCTTGCGCAGCAGCGTGTCCCGGTCGATGGTGTCGCCGAGCTTGACCGTGAGCATCCGGTCCACGTACTCCTGCGGGGTGCCCAGGCCGTAGATGCACGACACCGAAGAGACGACGATGGTGTCGCGTCGGGTCAGCAGGGAGTTGGTGGCCGAGTGCCTGAGCCGCTCGACCTCGGAGTTGATCGAGGAGTCCTTCTCGATGTAGGTGTCGGTCTGCGGGACGTACGCTTCGGGCTGGTAGTAGTCGTAGTAGGAGACGAAGTACTCGATCGCGTTGTGGGGCAGCATCTCGCGCAGCTCGTTGGCGAACTGGGCGGCGAGCGTCTTGTTCGGCAGCATGACCAGTACCGGGCGCTGCAGCCGCTCCGCGATCCAGGCGACCGAGGCGGTCTTCCCGGTCCCGGTCGCGCCGAGCAGGACGGTGTGAGTGTCGCCCGCCTGGATGCGCCGGGTGATGTCGGCGATCGCCTGCGGCTGATCACCCGCCGGGACCATGTCGGTCACGACTTCGAACGGCGCGACGCTACGCTTCAAATCGGTTACCGGACGCACAACCCACCTCCAAGAATAGAACTCTAGGCGGGGGGTCTGACATTCCTTGGCGCTCCGGCGGCGCCGCGACGCCGGCGGCGCCGGTTCTAACAGCGCGCGAGGGCGGGGGCGAGCGCGTCGTGGCTGTGGATCCACGCTAGGTGCTGCGGGGCCAGGGCTAGGTAGGCGTCGCGCCGCCGAGCGGCCGGGCCGTCGGGCAGGTGCAGCGCAGACGACGCTGCCCACGACATGAGCTGGACCTTGCGGGTCCGGGCCCGGCGCCGGCTGGCGTAGCGGCACAGCGCGGCCGGGATGTCGTCGGCGCCGTCAAGTTCGGTCGCCAGGACGGCCGCGTCCTCGATCGTCTGGTTCGCGCCCTGGCCGTGGTGCGGAAGCATGGCGTGGGCGGCATCGCCCAGTAGCACGGCCGGGCCGCGGCTCCAGCGAGCCAGCGGCCGCCGGGCGAACAGGCCCCAGCGCGGGGACTGCGGCACGGCGCTGAGCATGTCGGTAACCGCCGGGTGCCAGCCGGCGAATGCCTTGAGGTGCGCGCCGTCTGGGGCGGCCTCCATCCAGCCCGGTGCCGTCCACTGCCCTGGCGTGTCGATCACGGCCAAGAAGTTGATCAGGCGGCCGCCGTCGATCGGATAGTGCAGCAGGTGCGCGCCGGGCCCGATCCAGAACTGCAGGGCGCCGGAATCGGGCAGCCGGGGCAGCAGGTCGACCGGGACTAGGCCGCGGAATCCGGACGTGCCCGAGTAGACCGGCTCGTCACCGCCGGTCACCCAGTGCCGGACCAGCGAGTGCACGCCGTCAGCGCCCACCACGAGGCTGGCCTCGAAGACGGCGCCCGACGAGCAGCGCACCCGCATCCCCGGGCCACGTTCCTCCAGGGATTCGACGCGGCAGTCCAGGTGCAGGTGGTCGGGCCCGAACGCATCGGCGAGGACCCGCTGCAGGTCCGCCCGGTGCAGGCCATAGAACGGTGCGCCGAACGTATCCCGGTACCACTGCGGGCCAGGCGTGACCGCGATCCGGTGACCGTCGCGGCCATCGCGGTGGATGAGCGCGGTGGGCTCGGTCGACACCCGGGCCAGGGGTTCACCCAGGCCGATGTGCCGCATCACCCGGGTCGCGTTGGCCGCGAGCGAGACCGCCGCGCCCACCTCACGCAGCTCGCTGGACTGCTCCAGGACCTCAGCGGAGATACCGCGCTGCCGCAGCAGCAAGGCCAAGGTCAGCCCGCCCACCCCGGCTCCGATGATCACGACCGGTGGCGTACCGGACATGGTGTCTCCTCCCGTCGCGGCCTCGCAGGCTCGGCCTGCCTCTGCATCGTGACCGGTGCGGGTTCCCGGCGGCCTACGGCGGGCTTACCGTTTACTTACCAGCGCCGGGATGGATGGGGTCAGGGTGGAGTTCGGAGTGCTCGGTTCGCTCGAGGTGACGGCCGGAGGCCAGTCCCTGGCGGTGGCGGGCGCCCGGACCCGGGCGGTGCTGGCCCTGCTCCTGGTGCGCGCCAACCAGGTGGTGTCGTCTGACCGGCTGCTCGAGGAACTCTGGCCTGGCCAGCCGGCCGATAGGGCGACCGGCAGCATGCAGGTCCGCCTGTCCGAGCTGCGCAAGGCGCTCCGATCGGCCGGGGAGGCCGACCGGCTGGCCACCCGGTCGCCGGGTTACCTGCTGCGGGTGGAGCCCGGGGAACTGGACGCACTACGGTTCGAACAGCTCGCCGCCGAGGGCGACGCAGCGCTGGCCGCCGGTGACGCCGCCACAGCCACGCAGCGCTTCGACCAGGCCCTGGGTCTGTGGCGCGGGCCTGCGCTGGCCGGCTTCGACGCGGTGCCGTCGGCACGCGCGGAGGCGGGGCGCCTGGAGGAGCTGCGCCTAGCCGTGCTCGAATCGCGGGCCGAGGCCCTGCTGGCGGGCGGCCGGCACCGCGACCTCATCGCGGAGCTGGAAGCACTCACCGCGGCGCATCCGCTGCGCGAGCGGTTTTGGTCCCAGCGGATGCTCGCCCTGTACCGGGCCGGGCGGCAGGCCGACGCGCTGCGCGCCTACCGGGAGTTGCGCGACATCCTGGTCGCCGAGCTCGCGATCGAGCCCAGCCCGGAGCTACGCGAGCTGCACGCGCGCATCCTGCGCCAGGATCCCGCGCTCAAGGGTCCAGCGGCGGCTGGTGCGCGCGAGCCCGGCGGAGTCACTGACGAGGCCATGCCGGAGGTCCGTTACGTTCAGACCAGCGACGGTATCCACATCGCCTATCAGGTCCTCGGCCACGGGGACCGGGACATCTTGTTCGTGCCCGGCTTGATGAGCCACCTCGAACTACTCTGGGAAGACCCCCAGATGGCCGCCTTCTACCGGCGCCTGGCCAAGCTGGGGCGGCTGATTATGTTCGACAAGCGGGACACCGGGCTGTCGGATCGCGCACCCGGCGACATGTCGCTCGAAGAACGGATCGAGGACGTCCGGGCGGTGATGCGTGCCGCGAGCTCCAGCAAGGCCGTGTTCTTCGGCTACTCGGAGGGCGCTCCGATGAGCATCCTGTTCGCGGCCACCCATCCCGGGCGCGTCACCGCGCTGATCCTGGGGTCGGCCTCGGCCCGCCGGTTCCCGGCCCCGGGCTACCCGTGCGGGCAGGACGCGCAGGAGATGTACGACGACTTGCGCGAGATCGCCGCGAACCGCTGGGGGCAGGGCGCGAGCATCGAGTGGTACATGCAGAGCCGGGCGGACTCGACCCGCTGGCGCCAGGCGTTTGGGCGGTTCGAGCGGATGGCGGTCAGCCCGAGCGCGTTCCTGCGGATGCTGCGGATGATCCGCGATATCGATGTCCGCGCCGTGCTGCCTGCTATCCACGTGCCCACCTTGGTGATCCAGCGCGCTGGCGATCGCGTAGTGCCGCCGTGTCACGGCCGCTACCTGGCTGCCCACATCGCTGGCGCCCGCTATTGGGAACAGCCGGGCGACCACTGGCTGCGATTCGCGGCCAGCGGGGACCGCGAGGCGCTCTGCGCCGAGATCGCCGACTTCCTAGCCAGTACCTCACCTCCGGGCGAGCCGGACCGCGTGCTGGCCACCATCCTCTACGCCAAGACGGTCGACGGCCGGGCCGAGGCGGCACCGGTCGAGTCAGCCGCCGGGGATCTGGTTCGCGGACACCGGGGACGGCTGATCAGGACCACCGCGGACGGCATCCTGGCTACCTTCGACGCGCCCGGCCACGCGATCCGTTGCGCGGCCGCGGTCCGCGAGGGAGCGGCCGCGGCGGGAATCCAGATCCGGGCGGGGATCCACACCGGCGAGGTGGACCTGGTGGGCGAGGACATCGCGGGAGCCTCGGTGCAGATCACCGACCGGGTCGCGGCGATCGCGCTGCCCGCGGAGATCCTGGTCTCCCGGACGGTCAAGGATCTGGTGACCGGATCGGGCATCACCTTTGCCGAGCGCGGCAGCCACGCGCTGAATGGCCCATCCGAAAAATGGCCGCTGTTCGCGGTGACGGGATTCGCCGCAAGGACCGGGGGCGGTGACACCACGGCGTGACGCTGCGGCGGCTGATCGGCTACTAGAGACGTGACCGAAAGGACAGCAGCAGCAACAACATCGCCGGCCGCCGGGACCAGGGAACCGCCGGGAGACGCTGGCGCGACCGCCGAGTTCGAGCGGCTGTACCGGGCGAACGTCGACGTCGTGACGGCGTACTTCGCGCGGCGCAGCGCCGATCCGCAGCTGGTCGCCGACCTCACCGCGGACACCTTCGTCGCGGTGATCACCTACTTCGGGTCTTTCGATCCGCGCAAGGGCACTGCACGGGCCTGGGTGTTCGGGATCGCCCGGCGGGTCTACGCATCGTACTGCGAGGCGTACAGCCGGCAGCAGCACAAGCTGGGGCGGCTGGCCGGCCGCCGTGACCTAGACCCGGACCAGGTCGAGGAACTGCTCGAGCGGATCGATGCCGAACGAGCCGGCCACGACCTGATCACCGCGCTGGGCGCGCTGCCGGAACGGGACCGCGCGGTGATCGAGCTGGTGGACATCGCGGGACTTCGGCCGAAGGAGGCGGCGGCCGCACTGGGGCTCACGCCGGGCACGGTACGGATGCGGCTGATGCGGACCCGCGCCCGGCTGCGCAAGGAAGCAGGGCACAACCAAGCGTTGCGTAAGCAAGCCATCACCAAGAACGAGATCAGGGGTGACCGTAATGACTAACTTTGCCGACCAGCTATTCGCCGATCTGATGCGGGAGCACGGATCGACGCTGGCACACACCCAGCCGCCGGCGCCAAGGCCCCGCGTCGCAGCGCGCCGGACCTTGCTGGTGGCCGGCGCGGGCTGCCTCGCCGTCGCGGGCACCGCCGGGGCCCTGGCGGCCAGCAGCGGCGGTGGCAGTCCGGCCTACGCGGTGACCAAGAACCCCAACGGGACGGTCACGCTCGACGTCTACCAGACGTCCGGGATCACCCAAGCCAACGCCAAGCTGCACCAGCTCGGCGACAATGTGATCATCGTGCCGGTCGGGGCCGGCTGTCCGAGCATCCGGTCGCTGCCGGCGCCCGCCGTGCCGGTGGCCCGCGGCAGCATCAGCGTGCAGGGGGGCAGCTCAAAGGACGGCTCCTTCACCGTCAACGCGCAGGGTATTCCGGCCGGTGACGTCCTGGTCGTGGCCGTGGGGACCAGTACGAACGGCACGATGACCACGTCGTTCTCGGACGGGAAGCTGACCTCACCGCCCGCGCCGAGCTGCGTGAGCCTGCCCTTCGCGCCGCCGCCGCCCGGTAACGGCGGCTGACGAGGCAGTAGGCGGGTGAGCTCGGTCCAGACCTCGGCGACGCGGCGGTCGAGGTCCTGCAGGGAGCCGGAGTTGTCGATCACCAGGTCGGCCACGGCCAGGCGCTGCTCCCGACTGGCCTGCGCGGCCAGGCGGGCCGAGGCCTGATCCGGTGTCAGGCCGCGCTGCCCGACCAGTCGCTCGAGCTGAAGCTCGGGCGGGACGTCTACCACGATGACCAGGTCGAAGCCGCCGGCCCGGCGGTTCTCGGCCAGCAGCGGCACGTCGTGCACGATGATCAGGTCGCCGCGGGCCGCATCCACGGCGGCCTGCTCGGCGGCCCGCATCCACTCTGCGACCAGGGGGTGGACGATGGCGTTCAGCGTGGCGCGTGAGGCGGGATCGCGGAACACGATCGCGCCGAGCCGGTCCCGGTCCAGGGCGCCGTCCGGGCCGAGCACGTCGGCGCCGAAGGCCTCCGCGACTCGCGCCAGCCCCGGGGTGCCCAGCTCGACCACGGCCCGGGCGGCGATGTCCGCGTCGATGATCACGGCCCCGTGAGCGGCCAACCGCCGGGATACCTCGCTCTTGCCGGACCCGATGCCGCCGGTTAGCCCGGCCCGCAGTACCCGGTCCCCGTGTCCCGCCACGGGCACCAGCGTAGGGGAACCGCGTCTAGATCTCGCCGCAGGCCCAGCTCGGTTGTTCGGCGGGAGCCTCGCCTGGGTTACGACGGGCCCGGCGGGCAACACAAAAGCGGCACCCACCGTAGTGGGTGCCGCTCTTATGCGTTGGTCAGGACTGGCCGCCGGAGAGCTTCTCGCGGAGGGCAGCCAGGGCCTCGTCGGAGGCCAAGGTACCAGTCGCTGCGGCACCCGGACTCGAGCTGGACGTAACCGCTCCGGGCGCGCCCGCAGGCTGCCGGGGACCGCCGGAGCGGGCTCCGCGGGCGGCCCGGGCGGCACCGCCGTTGCCGGCCGAAGCCGCCGAGCCGTCCTCGCCAGAGTCATCACCCACCGGCGCGGCCGCGTCTTCCTCATCAGCCTTGCGGGATTCCTCCACCTGCCGCCGGTGCGCCTCGAACCTGGCGCGCGCCTCAGCGTACTGGTGCTCCCACTCCTCACGCTGCTTCTCGTAGCCGGGCAGCCACTCGCCGGTCTCTGGGTCGAAACCGTCGGGGTACTCGTAGTTGCCCTGCTCGTCGTAGGAGGCCGGCATGCCGTACAGCGTCGGGTCGAAGTCGTCGCCGACCGTCTCGCCGACGGTGCCTTCGTTGGCCTGCTTGAGCGACAGGCTGATCCGGCGCCGGTCCAGGTCGATGTCGATGATCTTGACGAAGATCTCGTCGCCAACCTGCACAACCTGCTCGGGAATCTCCACGTGCCGGTCGGCGAGCTCGGAGATGTGCACCAGGCCCTCGATGCCCTCCTCGACGCGGACGAACGCGCCGAACGGCACCAGCTTGGTCACCCGGCCCGGCACGACCTGGCCGATCTGGTGGGTCCGAGCGAACTGCTGCCATGGGTCTTCCTGCGTGGACTTGAGCGAGAGCGAGACCCGCTCCCGGTCCATGTCCACGTCGAGCACCTCGACCGTGACCTCCTGGCCCACCTCGACGACCTCGCCCGGGTGGTCGATGTGCTTCCAGGACAGCTCGGACACGTGCACCAGACCGTCCACGCCGCCCAGGTCGACGAACGCGCCGAAGTTGACGATCGAGGAGACGACGCCCTTGCGGATCTGGCCCTTGGACAAGGTGTTGAGGAAGGTGTGGCGGACCTCGGACTGGGTCTGTTCCAGCCAGGCCCGGCGGGACAGGACCACGTTGTTGCGGTTCTTGTCCAGCTCGATGATCTTGGCCTCGATCTCCCGGCCTACGTACGGCTGAAGATCGCGGACGCGGCGCATCTCCACCAGCGAGGCGGGCAGGAAGCCGCGCAGGCCGATGTCCAGGATCAGGCCGCCCTTGACGACTTCGATCACCGTGCCGGTGACCACGCCGTCCTCGTCCTTGATCTTCTCGATCGTGCCCCAGGCCCGTTCGTACTGGGCCCGCTTCTTGGACAGGATCAGGCGGCCTTCTTTGTCCTCCTTCTGGAGGACCAGGGCCTCGATGTGCTCGCCGGTCTTGACTACGTCATGCGGGTCGACATCGTGTTTGATCGACAGTTCGCGTGAGGGAATCACGCCTTCTGTCTTGTAGCCGATATCGAGCAATACCTCGTCTCGGTCGACCTTTACGACTGTTCCTTCGACGATGTCACCGTCGTTGAAATACTTGATGGTTTCGTCGATCGCGGCGAGGAATGCCTCCTCGGACCCGATGTCGTTGACCGCCACCTTGGGGGTCGAGTTGGCTTGCGTGCTGCTCGTCATGTGTGGGTTGGCTCCGGATGCGGACAGGGAAGGTTTTTTTGGACGCGCCGCAGAACCGCGCACCCCAGAATGACCAGAATTCGCAGGACCTACCGGAACCAGCACGGGCCGACCACGGCATGCCCGGCGGCCGCCAGCCCGGTCACGTGACGTGATGTCACGTTACCACGACGGAACGCACGAGGATACGGCGCAGCGTTCAGGATATGAGAGCCAGGTCGAAGGGTCAATTTGAGCCCGGCCACAATAGGGTCTCGGTCGTCCCGGCCCGAGGCCCCAGAGGTCCAAGGGGATGGCCGGGGATGGAGTGGCCGGGCGTGAAGCGCACCGGGGGGTTCGGGGGGTCGTCCCCCCGGGCCAGCACTAATGCGCTGCGTCGTCCCAGGTTCGGCCGGTGCCTACCGAGACGTCCAGCGGGACGCGCAGCGCGGCAGCGCCGGCCATGGCGGCGCAGACTAGGTCGTGGGCCTGGTCGTACTCGCCGGGCGCCACCTCGATGAGCAGCTCGTCGTGGACCTGGAGCAGCATCCGGGAGCGCAGCCCCGCGCCGGTCAGGGAGCTGTCCACGGCCAGCATGGCCACCTTGATCACGTCGGCGGCCGAGCCTTGGATGGGCGCGTTCAGGGCCATCCGTTCGGCCATCTCCCGCCGCTGCCGGTTGTCCGAGGTCAGGTCGGGCAGGTAGCGGCGCCGGCCCATCATGGTCGCGGTGTAGCCGTCCATCCGGGCCCGGGAGACCACCTCGTGCAAGTAGTCCCGCACGCCGCCGAACTCCTTGAAGTACTCATCCATCAGCCCGCGGGCCTCGTCCGGGGTGATGCGCAGCTGGTTGGAGAGCCCGAAGGCGGACAGGCCGTAGGCCAGGCCGTAGTTCATCGCCTTGATCTTGGCGCGCAGCTCGGGTCCCACCTCCTCGGGCGGCAGCCCGAACACCCGGGAGGCGGTAGCGGCGTGGAAGTCGTGCCCGGACTCGAACGCGGCGATCAGCGCCTCGTCGCCGGACAGGTGGGCCATGATGCGCAGCTCGATCTGGCTGTAGTCCGCGGTGAGCAGGCACTCGTAGCCCGCGCCGACGATGAAGCCCTTGCGGATCTGCCGGCCGAGCTCGCTGCGGATCGGGATGTTCTGCAGGTTCGGGTCGGTGGAGGACAGCCGGCCGGTGGCCGCGATGGTCTGGTTGTAGGTGGTGTGGATCCGGCCGTCCTCGCCCGGCATCGGGATCAGCGAGTCCACGATCGTCATCAGCTTGGACACGTCGCGGTGCCGGAGCAGATGCTCGAGCAGCGGATGGCCGGTCTGCGCGAGCAGGCTGGTCAGCGCCTCGGAGTCGGTGGTGTACCCGGTCTTGATCCGCTTGGTCTTGGGCAGCCCGAGCTCGGTGAACAGGATTTCCTGCAGCTGCTTGGGCGAGCCGAGGTTGAACTCGTGCCCGACGACGGCGAACGCGGCCTGCTCGGCCGCCTTCACCTCGCCGTGCAGTGTGGCGGACATGGCCGCGAAGTGGTCGAGGTCGGCGGCGATCCCGGTGTGCTCCATCTTGGCCAGCACCGAGACTAGCGGCAGTTCCAGTTCGCGCAGCAACGCGCCGGCCTCGCGGCGGTCCAGGTCGGCGTCGAGCGCCGCGGCGAGCTGCAGGGTGGCCTGGGCGCGCAGCACGAGCCCGGCGGCCGCGTCGCGCTCGACCGACCCGTCCAGCGTGAGCTGGCCGTCCGCGGGCTCCTCACGGAGCTCCTGGCCGGTGTAGCGCAGCGTCAGGTCGGCCAGATCGAAGGTGCGCTGGCCCGGCAGGGCCAGGTAGGCGGCCAGCGCCGTGTCGCATTCCAGGCCGGCCAGGGTGAAGCCGCGGGCGGCGAAGGCGTGCAGGGGGCCCTTGGCGTCGTGCAGGACCTTGGGGTGCGCGGGATCGGCCAGCCAGGCGGCCAGGGCCCGCTCGTCGTCGTCGGTAAGCGCGGTGGGGTCGACGTGGGCGCCGTGACCGTCCGGGGCCGCGATAGCCACGGCGGTCAAATTCCCCGTGCCGCGTCCCCAGCTGCCGGCTACTGCCAGGCCGGACCGTTCGGCGGAAGCATGGGCGGCCAGCCAGGCCGCGAGCTCATCGGGTCCGAGCAGGTCGGCCACCACATCAAGAGCCTGCTTCGCTGGGCCGCCCTCGGCGGTGAGGATCTGGTCCGCCGAACCCACGGCGCCGATCAGGCCGTGCGGCAGCGTCTGGTACAGCCGGTCTCGCAGCACGCGGAACTGCAGGGTGTCGAAGAGCTGGTGGATCTTTTCCCGGTCCCAAGCCACCGGCAGCAGGTCGCCGGGCACGGCACCGACCGTCTCGGCGGGCAGGTCGGTGAGCAGCGAGGTGAGCTGACGGTTGCGCAGCACGGTGGCCAGGTGCTCACGCAGCGCGTCGCCGACCTTGCCCTTGACCTCGTCCACCCGGTCCACCAAGTTGGCCAGCGAGCCGAACTCCGCGATCCACTTGGTCGCGGTCTTCTCCCCCACGCCCGGGATGCCGGGCAGGTTGTCGCTCGGGTCGCCGCGGACGGCGGCGAAGTCGGGGTACTGCGCCGGGGAGAGCCCGTACTTCTCCTGCACGGTCTGCGGAGTGAAGCGGGTCATGTCGGTGATGCCGCGGCGGGTCATCAGCGCCGTCACCCGGTCGCTCACCAGCTGGAGGACGTCGCGGTCACCGGTGACAATGAGCACGTCCATCTCCTCCGCCGCGGCCTGCGTGGCCAGGGTGGCGATGATGTCGTCGGCTTCGTAGCCGGGCGCGGACAGCCGCCGGATGCCGAGCGCGTCCAGCACCTCGAAGATCAGGCTGAGCTGGCTGCGGAAGTCCTCCGGCGTCTCGCGCCGGTTGGCCTTGTACTCGACCCACTGCTCGTGCCGGAACGTCGGCTCCCCGCGGTCGAAGGCCACCGCGACGTGGGTCGGCTTCTCGTCGCGCAGCACGTTGATGAGCATCGCGGTGAACCCGTACACCGCGTTGGTCGGCTGCCCGGTGGTGGTGGAGAAGTTCTCGATCGGAAGCGCGAAGAACGCCCGGTAAGCCAGCGAATGGCCGTCGAGCAGCAGCAACCGGTCGTGAGCTGCGGAGTCTGGTGCTTGTGTCGCCACGGGTTCGATCCTATTGGCCGAACGGGCGGTGGTGGCCCCGTCCGCCACCTGCGTGCCGCGAAGTGGCGGACGGGGACCCGGTACTGGCTAGAAGTTGAACGCGAAGATGGTCATCGAGGTGACGGTCTTGCCCGCACCCAGCTCGGTTGAGGGGAAGTTGGGCTGGTTGGGCGAGTTCGGGAAGTGCTGGGTCTCGAACGTGTAGCCCGCACCCTGGCGGTAGGCATTGCCACCGATGCCCACGAGCGTCCCGTTCAGGAAGTTGCTCGTGTAGAACTGGACGCCGGGCTGGTCGGTCCAGACGGTCAGCTCGCGGCCGCTGGCGAAGTCCCAGGCGTGGGCGGCCAGGTTGAGGCCGTCCGGGCCGGTGGTGGCCCGGGTTTGCGCGTTCAGCACCCAGTTGTGGTCGTAGCCCTGGGCGATGAGCAGCTGGTTGTCCGCGGCCGGGGCGTTGTCAGGCGCGCTGACCTCGCCGATGCGGGAGCCGATCGTGTGCGGGGTGGTGAAGTCGAACGGCGTGCCGGCCACGGGAACGTTGGTGCCGAGCGGGATCTGGGTGGTGTCCGTCGGCGTGTACTCGTTCGCGTTGATCTGGATGGGCTGGCTGTAGGCGGTGCCCACGGGGGCGTTCTCGCCCGCCAGGTTGAAGTAGCTGTGGTTGGTCAGGTTGAGGACCGTGTTGAGGTTGGACGACTCGTCGGTCGCGACGTACTTGATGCCGATCTGGTTATGGTTGTTCAGCGTGTAGGTGACGACCACCTTGAGCTTGGCCGGGTAACCGGTGCACCCGTTCGGGCAGCCGGGGGTGCCGGCGGCGGCGGCCTGGTCGCCGTTCGGGCTGACCAGCGTGAGCTGCACGCCTACCTCGCTGCTGGTTCGGACGGGCTGGTCGGCCCAGATGTGGTTGCCGAAGCCGACGAGCCCGCCGTGCAGGCTGTTCACGCCGTTGTTGACGGGCACGGTGTAGGTGACCGGCCCGACGCCCGGCTGGTTCAGCGTGAAGGTACCCTTGGCGATCCGGTTGCCGTACCGGCCGATCAGCTCGCCGAAGTACGGACCGCCGTTCGCGGTCACCGGCGGGCTGTCCTCGGTGACGTAGTCCTGCAGGGTCGGGAAGCCCAGCACCACGTCGGACACGTGCCCGAACCGGCTCGGCACGTTGATCTGCTGGACGATGCCGCCGAAGGTGAGGATGTCGACGCTCATCCCGTTGGCGTTGCTCAGCGTGTAGCGGTAGACGGCGGTTTCCTTGCCCGTGTAGGGCTCGACGGTGTTACCGAAGAATGCCTTGCTGATCGACAGCCCGCCGCCGCCAGCGGGTCGGGCCGGCGCCGTGGTCCTCGCCTGGGCCTGGGTGGCCGTCAGCGACCCTCCGATGGCGATCGCCGCCAACGCGGCCAGACCGATGAGGGCCGGGCGGCGGAGACGGCGTTGTCTTCCGATCTCGCGCATGCTGCACTCCCTTCATGAACGGGTTCCAACCCAGATTGTGAGCGTTAACAAGA
>Ga0302229_10000389_pt1 | contig 33546 bp, 26 predicted proteins | sample II_Palsa_N1_3_FD_193518 | JGI IMG/M metagenome (GOLD analysis project Ga0302229, IMG submission 193518) | Peat permafrost microbial communities from Stordalen Mire near Abisko, Sweden - II_Palsa_N1_3 | ecosystem: Environmental > Terrestrial > Soil > Palsa > Peat permafrost | place: Sweden... | reverse complement strand
GCCGTTACGGGTGACGGCCCCGCTGCTCATATCGGACAAACGCGGCCACGATCGCCCGGGCCGGTCGCGTGACGGCATCTGGTGTGCCAAGCAGCCACGGCTGGACCTTCGCGGCGTCGCTGAACAGGTGGCTTGGCGGCAAGAGTTACAAGCTAGCCGGCGGCGGCACGCTCAAGCCCGCGTGAGCGGCGCCGGTGCGGGCAACGCTACAACGGGCACTAGTGGACGATCAGGACGTCGCAGTGCGCATGGTGCGCGACCGCATCGCTGACGCTCTGGCCGAGCAGGCGCTCTATTAGCCCGAGCTCGCGCGTGCCGACGACGATCAGGTCGGCGCCGCGCTCGTTCGCAAGCTCGACGATCGTGTCGGCCGGACGGCCCACCGCCGGCTGATAGTCGCCCCCGATCCCCTTGCCATCGAGGAACGCGCGCGCGTGGGAGAGCTCCTCCGCGTGCTTGGCGGGCGGGTCGGTCGGGTCAAGCGCGCCGGCGGATCGGCCGATGCTCGCGACGATCGGCGCGACGCTCGTCACGATCACCTCGGCGCCGAAGGCCTCGGCGAGCTCGGCGGTCCGCTCGAGCGCGCGACGCGACGGGTCCGTGTCGTCGTAGCCAAGGACGATCTTCTTCATCGGCTGCTCCTGGTCGTGACGGTCGTGACGGTCGTGACGGTCGTGTGGTCGGGCGGGGCCGGAGTTGGCTCACGCGGTCGCCGGGACGCGGGCGGCGTCGGCGGCGGTGAGCTCCTCGTCTGGCATGCTCGGCGTGGTCTCTCGGAAGTGCACGTGCTCGCCATCCTGGACGACGCGCCGGTAGACGAACAGCACCACCGACGCGACCAGCACGCCGACGCCGATGCCGAAGTCGGTCCAGGTGCCGTAGCCGTTCAGATGCGGCGCGCCGGCGCCGACGATCAGGAGGAAGGCGATCAACACGACCATGAATGCAGCGATCGGCGGCCAGATCGGCCCGAGCTTGATCGGGCGCGGCCAGTTCGGCCGGTCCTTGCGTAGCAGCAGGAACCCGGAGACCGCCAGCAGGTGGGCGAGGACGTAGCCGATGTTGCTCATGTAGAGGATCGCGAGGTTGCTCGAGATGAACAGCACGAGCAGGCAGTTGACGACCAGATCGACGGTCATCGCGCGGCCCGGGACGTTGTACTTGTTGAGCACCCCGAGCTGCTTGATCGTCATCCCCGCTTTCGAGATGCCGTAGAGCGCGCGCCCGCCGTCGGCGGTCGACGACGACATCGACAGCACGAGGCTCGCGAGCAGGCAGATCAGGAAGAAGGTCCCGAGCGTGTGGCCGGCGATCGTTTGGAAGGCGGCCGTGTAGAACTGACCCTCCTGGGTCGCCGCCGGCGGCGCGCCGGTGACTCCGCCGAGCCCGAGCGGGAGCAGCGCGAACACGCCGACGACGAACAGCGCCGAGGTGCGCAGCGCCATCGACGTGTCGTGGCGCGTCTTGTACTCGGGCGCGAACGTCGCGCAGACCTCCGCCGCCCACGACGACCAGCCGAGGATGAACAGGTAGACGAACGCGAGCTTCCAGCCGTCCCAAGGGCCGGTGAACGTCGCGTGGACGTTGCGAGAATGCCAGTCGCCGGTGAAGTAGGGGACGACGATGAAGACCAGCAGCGCCAGGGTCAGCAGCCCGCCGGTGATGTACGTGAGGCTCTTCATCGGGCGGATCCCGAAGATGTTGAACGCCCACACGGCGGCGATCACGCCGATCGCGATGAAGCTCGAGAGCGTCAGGTGGACGACCCCGTCGTACACGGTCCACGTCGAATGCGGGAACCAGCGCGAAACGATCAGATCGCCGATGATCTTGCCGAAGATCGCCAGCACGACCGACCAGCCGATCCAGTAGCCGAATGCGGCGATCGGCCCGACGAACGTCGTGTACTTGCGCCACGCCTCGTGCGCGTACACGGAGATCCCGCCCGACTTGTTCGGGAACATCATCGCCGGCTCGACGTAGATCCACGTGAGGATCCAGCCGATCACCCCCGAGACGCCCCACAGGATGACCGAGCCCCAGACGCCGAAGAGGCCGAGCGTGTAGCCGAGCGAGCCGAACAGAAAGCCCGGATTGCACATCGCGATCGCGAACCCATCCCACCATCTGAGGGACTTCAGTAGCTGGCGCTCCTCGACTGCGGCTGTCGCCATCGCGCACCTCTCACCTGAGGGGGTTTGTACAAACTTGTTCTCTGAGGCAGCCTTATACCATTTGGTACAAGGCTGGGTCAATGTCCTTTCGGCCAACGGGACCTCGCTCGTACACTCGAAGGCAGATGGCGCACAGCTCCGCCCCAGATCGCAGCCCCGCCCGGAGCCAGCCGCGATCGCCGGCCGCCGCCGGCCCGGTCGTGCTCGCCACGCTCGGCGTGCGGGTCGACCCCCGGGCCGAGCAGTTCGCCTGCGCGGCGGCGCTCGAGGTCGGAGCCAGCCTGATCATCGCCAGCATGCTCGAGCTGCAGCCGTTCCCGCTGACCTTCATGCTCGCGCGCGAGCACGCGACGCTGCCCCATGAGGAGGATCTCGACGCTGTCCGCGCAACCGCGGCGCGGGCAGCGGCGTGTGGCATTCCGACCGAGCTGTTGCGGGTCTCGAGCCCGCGCCCGGTGACGGCGCTGCTCGAGCTGACCGACGAACGGCGGGCCGGTCTGCTCGTGTTCGGCCCTGACCGGCGCCGCCTCTCGCGCCGCCGCTTCCGGGCCGCGACCCGAGCGGTGCGCAAACGCGCGGTTTGCCTGGTCTGGATTGCGGACGCCTAACCGGGGACCGATCCAGGAAGACCGCGCCGCGGGCCTCGCGCTCAACCGCGCTCGGTCGCGTCCTGGGCGTCCTGGAGCTCGCGCAGCGTCCCGAATCGCCCGGTGTAGAACAGCAGCGGCTCGCCCTCTCGGTGGTGCAGGTGCTCGACCTCGCCGATCCACAGCACGTGATCGCCGGCCGGATGCGTGTCGACCACGCGGCAGACCATGTGCGCGAGCGCTCCGTCCAGTAGCGGGATCTCGTTCTCCCAGGTGAAGCCGGGGGTGACCGGCGAGGAGCGCCGCGCCGCGAAGTGATCTGCGAAGTGGCCCTGGTCGCTTGCGAGCACGCTGATCCCGTAGCGACGCGTCCGGGGGAGCATCTCCGCCATCCGGCAATGGCCGAGCGACACGAGCACGAGCGGCGGTGTCAGCGACACGGACATGAAGGCGTTCGCCGTCATCCCGTGAACCGTGTCGCGATAGAGCGTCGTCACGATCGTCACGCCGGTTGCGAAACGGCCCATCGCCTGCCGCAGCGCCCGCGCTTGACGCTCGACGGCGGCCGCCCTCGGCGTCAGTCTCGCGACGCCGGTCGGCGCGGGTCGGTGGTTCGCAAGCCGCTCGGCGCTTCCCTGTGGGCGTGGCGGCGGCATCAGGCCCGAGCTCGCTGTGGGCGCGGCCACCCGGGTCAGCCTGGCGACACCCTGGCGCTCGGTCACGACCGAGGCCGCGTCTTGTCGGGGTCGTAGAACGGAAACCGCACGACGCGCGCGGGGATCCGTTTCTGGAGGCCGTCGAGCTTACCGACCTCGACCGCGGTTCCGAGCTCGGCGTACCGGCTGGCGACTCGGCTAAGGGCAATGTTCTTGCGCAACGTCGGGCTGCGAGTCCCGCTCGTGATCACCCCGACGCGCTGGCGCCCGAGGTAGACCTCGTCGCCGTGAGCGGCAGTCTCGTTGCCGCCGAGCTCGAGCCCGACGAGGGTCCGTTGCGGGTGGGCCGCGCGCTCGACGAGTGCCTCTCGGCCGATGAAGTCCTCGTCGCCGATGGCCACCGCGAAGCCGATCCCGGCTTCGAACGGATCGACTTGATCGTCGAACTCGTAGCCGGCGAAGATCAGGCCGGACTCGATTCGCAGCATGTCGAGCGCCTCCAGGCCGAGCGGCAGCATCCCGCGTCGCTCGCCTGCCCTCCACACCGCATCCCACGCCGCCTCCGCGTCGGACGGGTGGCAGAACAGCTCGTATCCGAGCTCGCCCGTGTAGCCGGTTCGTGACACGATGATCGGGACTCCGTCGTAGGAGCCGATCCGCCCGACCAGGAACCGAAACCACTTCAGCTCGCCGAGCGACGGCTGCGTCGGCGGGGTCCAGACAAAGTCAGCAAGGGCCTCGCGGCTGAGCGGACCCTGCACCGCGATGTTGGCGAGCTGATCGGTTGAGGGCTTGATCCAGACCTTCAAGCCAAGGCGGTCGGCGATCTCCCGCAGCCAGATGCCGTCGTACTCGTCGCCGCCGACAAATCGGAAGTTGTCGTTGCCGAGGCGGAACACGGTCGCGTCATCGATCATCCCGCCCGTCTCGTTGCAGATCGCCGTGTACACGACCTGGCCGACCGACAGCTTGCGGGCGTTGCGCGTGATCGTGCGCTGCACCAGCGTCTCGGCGTCAGGACCGAGGATCTCCCATTTGCGCAGTGGCGAGAGGTCCATGACCGCAAGCCGCTCTCGGCAGGCCCAGTACTCCGCGATCGCGCCCTCGTTGTTGTAGCAGTGCGGCAGCCAATAGCCGCGGTACTCGACAAAGGACTTGGTCAGCTCCGAGGTGCGAGCGTGGAAGGCCGTCTCGCGGGTCAGCTCGGGCTCGGCGTCCGCGGTCACGCGCCGCGCGATGGCCATCGAGAACCGGTTCTCCGGCGGGTAGACGCGGATGTGGACATCTGTCACCTCCCAGGCGTTTGATGGGTCGATGTCGTCCGGGCACGCGGACGACGCGCACACCAGGTCGCTCAGTGCACGCAGCATCACGTAGTCGCCGGGGCGCGACCACGGCTCGTCGAAGATGAGCTGCATGTTTGAGTCAAACGCGGTGTTGTAGAAGAAGTTGAGCGCCTCCCAGCCGCGTCGCGCCCGCACCGTGAACGGCGCCAGGACGCCGTTGAAGTTGTCGGTGCAGTTGACGTGGCCGGGGTAGCCGAGATCCTCGTAGTACTTCGCCTGGCAGGCCAGCGCGAACGTGTCATGGCGGCCCACCGTGTCGCGGACCACCTCGACGAGCGGCCGCATGTCGACGTCGAAGAACTTGCCGTACAGCCCGGGCCGCGGATACGCGCTGCCGATCAGCGTGCGGGTCACGGTCGCGTCGAGCCCGCGCTCGATTCCGGCCTGGAGCTGACCGGCGTGGAAGGCTAGGAAGTCGGAGCACTGCTTGCCCCGGACGTCGATGATCTGGATGTACTCGCCCTCGCGCACCTCGTAGCTGCGCGCGCTCGCGGGATCGACGCGGAAATCGAGGCGCGGTTCGGCGAGCGCCGGCGGCAGCTCGACCTCCTCGCGGGGCCGCGGGCGGGCTCGGCGGATCTCGATCTGCAGCTCGCTCGCGGCTGCCTCGCCGTCGATCACCCTCCCACCTGGGGCGGCGACGATCAGCGCCGTCGCTCCCGCGGCGGTCAGCTCCACCTCGCTACGGGGAGCGGACTGCGCGCCGAACAGTCGCACGCACCGCGCCTCGTGGAGATCTACGCCGCGGGCGCAGAGCGCTGCGGCGACGGCGCCGCGCTCGCCTGAACGGTCGCCTGAAAGGTTGCCCGCCAGGCCTCGCAGGACGGTCGCGACGGCGTCGGGCGCCGACCCCAACGGCGCCCCGACCGCCGTTACCTCGGCGACCTGCCCGCCGTGGCGGTCGACGATCCGGGCGCGGTCGTCACCCTCGAGTTCGACAACCGTGACGCCGCCGGGGCGGACCAGGTAGGTCTCGAGGGTGGGGTCGCGGCAAAGCAGACCTCCGACGAGCAGCGGGTCCGCGGTGATCGCGATCGCGGCCATCGCTCGTTGTCAGGCGGTCGCCGCCGCCGACTCCTTGTCGGCCTCCGCGACCAGCTCCTCGGCGAGCTTGCGCTTGCCCTCCGCGTCGAGCTTCTTGATCTCGTTCTCGACCGCCCGGCGGTTGTAGGTCTGGTTCCAGTAGTCCAGGCTGTCGAAGCCGAGCAGCACGGCCTTGCCGACGAACTGGCGCAGGACCTCGTTCGTCGGACCCATGACCCACCCTGCCTTCGCGTCGCGCAGGTAGCGCTCGAGCTCCATGTCGCGCTTGTAGCCGCTGCCCCCGCAGGCGTGCAGCATCTTGTCGACGACGTGCGCCGTGTTCTTCGCTGCCTCGAACTTGATCTGCCATGCCCAGTGGAGGAAGTTGGCGCGCGCGAACTCGCCCGGAGCGAGCCGGACCGTGTTGTGCTGGGTCGCGCCATCCATCGCCTGCGCGACCGAGAAGGTGAACAGTCGTGAGGCGTTGGTGTCCATCACCGCCTCGCCGACGTAGTCCTGGATCGTCGGGTAGTCGGCGACGCGCAGGCCGACGTCGACGTGGCGCTTGCGAGTGGTCTGGCGCTTGGCGATGTCGATCGCGCCCATCGCGATCCCGTTCCACACAGACGAGGAGCCGATCAGGAACCAAGGGTCAACGGACTCGTCGTTCGATGCCGCGCCATCGCCTTCAGGGCCGACGATCTGATCGGCGGGGATGTCGACGCCGGGAACCTCGATCGGTCCGGACTGGTTACCACGGAGCCCCAGCGAGTCCCACGAGGATGGCTGGGCCTTGATGTGCTCGCCGTCGATCACGAATACGCTGAGGTCGTCGTAGCCGCTGAAGTCGGGACTGGTGGTCTGGACCACGTAGAAATCAGCGAAACCCCCGGACGTCGTCCACGATGCCTTCTTGCGGACGTTGTAGCCGCCGTTGGAGCGTTCGGCGCCCGAGGAGATCGGATACCAGAAGTGCGAGCCGGTCTCGGGGTCGGAGTAGGACAGCGTCCCGATCTTGCCGCTGTTCAGCGGGCGGATGTAGCGCTCGATCAGCGCGTCGGTCGGGCGCAGCATGATCGCGTTGACGGCGCCGGTGTGCATCACGTAGCACATTGCGGTCGAGGCGCAGCCGTACCGGGCGATCGTCTCGCAGGTCATCGCGTAGGCGACGTGGTCCTCGCCAAGCCCGCCGTACTCCACCGGTACGGTCAGAGCGAGGAAGCCGTGCTCGCCGAGCAGCTCGAGGTTCCGACGCGGGTACTCGAGGTTGTCGTCGAACCGCTTGGCATTCGCGCGCATCTCCTTCTCGCAGAGCTCGATCAGCAGGTCGCGGAGTTCGCGCTGGCGGTCGTTCAGCACCCAGTCGGGGTCCCACTCGTAGCCGAGGCCCCAGAACGGCTCGCCACTCCACATCTTCTCGGACATCTGCTCCTCCGCGTCGGTGCACAAATATGTTCAACGCAGTTCTACCTGAGCTCCCGGCCCCTGTCCATCCCGTGCCGGGCCTAGGGATTCGGTTCCGGCTCGCTGCCGCACCGGTATTGCGGCAGCTCGTCCGTGATCTCGTAGTAGTCCCCGCCGCTGCCGGTGTAGACGTGCAACCCGGTCCGGAGTCCCGTCGGCGGGTCCAGGCTGCCTGCGCTGACGGAGATCTGGTCAGAGCCGGCGCGCCGCCAGAACAGGCTGGCGCCGCACTCCGCGCAGAAGCCCCGCTCGCGGCCGTCCGCGGCGTACCAGCGAAGTCCGCCGTCCGCCGTGAGGGCGAGCGCAGCCAGTGGAGCAGCCGTGTAGGCGCCGTAGTGGCCGTGTGTACGGCGGCAGCGGCTGCAATGGCAGTTGTAGACGTCACGCAGCGGCCCGTCGATTCTGTACCGAACGGCTCCGCATAGGCAGCCGCCGGTTGCCCGGCGCTCGAGGGAGTCGTCCATCTCCTGGAGTATCCCGCGATCCGGATGGCGTTTCGTCACGCGATCGCCGTTGGGCTGTGCGTGAGAATCCTGGTATGCGCCGGCGTGAGATCGCAGGGAGTCCTGTGCGGGTGCTGGTCTGCCAGCACATCGCGTGCGAACCGCCCGGTGTGCTCGAGGACGTGATGGGCGAGCGTGGCTGGCGCCTCATCCGGGCCGAACTCGACGAGGGGGATCCGCTGCCGGAGCTGGGTGACCTCGACGCCGTCGTGGTGATGGGCGGCCCGGTCGGGGCCTACGAGGAGTCAGCGTATCCGTGGCTCACAGCCGAGCAGCAGCTGCTTCGCGCTGCTGTGAGCAGCGGCACGCCGGTGTTCGGCGTATGCCTCGGCGCGCAGTTGCTCGCCGCGAGCATGGGCGCACGCGTTTACCGGGCCCCCACGCCCGAGGTCGGAGTCCTCGAGGTGGCGCTGACCGTGGCCGGTCGGGAGGACCCGGTCGCCGGCGCGCTGCCCCGCAGCTTCTTGACGCTCCAGTGGCACAGCGACACCTTCGACCTGCCGCCCGGGGCGGTGAGGCTGGCCTCGTCACCGGCCTACCCGAACCAGGCCTTCAGGATCGGCGCCACGGCGTATGGCGTCCAGTTCCACCTCGAGGTGACCGACGCGATGGCTGACGAGTGGGGAGGCGTCCCCGCTTACGCCGCCGCGCTCGAGACCGTGCGCTTTCCCGGCGGGCTCGATCGCTTACTCGACGACGTCGCGGAGCACGGTGAGGAAATGCGGCGGCGCGCGCGAGCGCTGTTCGAGCGGTGGGCGCTGCTGTCCGAGCAGCGGGCAGGGCGCGCCGGATCAGATATGATTTAAGTGTGCCATCTACGCGCGCTGACCCTCAAGGCGCGTCCACCAAGCAGCAGCGTGTCTACGACGCGATCCGCGAGCGGATCCTGAGCGGCGCCTACAGCCCCGGCTTCCGGGTCGTGATCGACTCGCTGGCGGCCGAGTTCGGAGTCTCGGCGCTGCCCGTGCGGGAGGCGATCCGCCGGCTCGAGGCCGAGGGACTGGTCGTCTACAGGCCGAATTCCGGCGCCCAGGTAGCGCCCGCTGACCCGGACCTGTTCGAGGAGGAGCTGACCGTGGTCGCGCTGCTCGAGGGTTACGCGACCGCGCTCGCCGCTGCGAAGCTGAGTGGCGCCGATCTCGACCGCATGCGCAACGCGACCGACAGGATGGCGGCCGCGATCGACCGGATGGATCCACTCGCGTTCGGGCGCCACAACCACGAGTTCCACGCCGTGATCTACGAAGCCTGCCCGAACCCCGCGCTCGTCGACCTGGCGCGCGACGTCGACCGGCGGCTGGACGCGATCAGGCGCACGGTGTTCACCCACATCCCGTACCGCGGAGCGGCCTCGGTTGCCGAGCATCGCCGGCTGATCGAGCTGATCGCGGCGGGCGCCGCCGCCGACCGCGTCGAGCGGGCCGCCCGCGATCACAAGCTCGCGACGGTCGAGAGCTTCCGCGAGTGGCGCCGCGAACACGCCTAGCAGGTGTAACCAAGGGTTGCACCTTGGGTTACTCCCACTGCTTGCGAATCGCTGTCCCAGCCGCGCGCCGCGGCGTCGTCGGCGATCAGGTCGAGCAGAGCGCGGCGACGCCGGCCGGCCCGATCGCGTGCCTCGTCGGCCCATTTCGCGGTGACGTCCAGCGGAAGTAGCGGTCCGCTGTGGTGGGCGAGTGCGGCGTGGGCGAGGCGCACAGCGCGCGGGCCGTGCAGGCCGCGTACGCGATCGCCGGCGACGAGGAACTCGCGGAGGTCGACCCAGGCGGGGATGAGCCGTAGGTGGTCCTGGTCACGAACGACGATCTCACCCGCCGCGCTCCGCAGACGGGTGAGGACCTGCCGCAGCCGGTGGCGCGCGGACGAGAGGGGAGCATCTGGGAAGAACGCCTCGAGCACGACGTCGACCGCGAGGCCGTGTTCGTGGACCGCGAGCATCCGGACCAGCTCCCCCGGTCGCCCGCCCGGCAGCGAGACCGGTCCACCGTCGGCTCGCGTGATCGTTGGCGCTCCGAACAGGCGGACGAGCAACGAGCAGTTGCCGAGCAGCAACGAGCGGGCGAGCGTCGACTCGGCGCCTTCGGCGATCGGCGCGAGCGCCAGCACGAGCTCCGGCTCCCCCGCGATCGCAACGTCCAGGCCGCCGGAGCCCGCCGCCTCGTCGAGTGCGCGCGCGGCGAGCACCCCGGCGCCGCCGCGTCCCGCTCGGAGGGCCGCCCAGGCGGTCAGAAGGGTGTGGCGCCAGGCCGACCGCGGATCCGCCGTCTCGGTCGGGGCGATCTCGTGGAGCGCAGCGAGCGCCCGCGCCGGGTGCCCGGACCGGGCGAGCAGGACCGCGGTCCCGCGCCGGACGGCCGGATCCGTCGCCCCGGCCCGCTCGACGGCCCGCATGAGAAAGTCCGCGGCCTCCGACGGCAGCCCGAGGCGGTCGAGCTGCTCGGCGGCGTCGACAAGGAACGCGGTGGCGGTCCGCGCGTCGAGGCACCTCGTAGCGTCGTGCTCGGCCTCGCGCAGTAGCCGCTCGGTCAGGAGCACGTCGCCGCGCCCCGCTGCCACGCGCGCGAGCGACCACCGGACCCGAGCGCCGGCGCCGCGGTCTCCGGCGCGATGGGCGAGCTCGGCGGCGCCCACCAGGACGCGCTCGGCCGCGTTCCATTCGCCGCGCCAGAGCAGTTCGTCGCCGTCGCCGAGGGCTACCTCGATGGTCGCCTCGCCCGCCCGCTTGGAGCGCGAATCGGCCTCGGGCGGGGCTCCCGGCGCGCGGCCGATCACGTCCGATGTCGCCGGCGCGGCGTCCTCCGACGCCGGTGGTCCGAGCGCTGCGAGATGCCGGGCGCGCGCGACACGGCGCCGGCCGTCATCGGGATCGTGCTCGAGCGCTGCGTCGAGGGCGGTCAGCGCCTCCTGATGCGAGCCGCGGGCCGCGGCGTCGCCGGCGATCAGATCGAGCAGCGCGAGCTGGGCTTCGGCGATCCGCGCGCGGATCTCGTCGGTCCAGCTCGCGTAGGGATCGGTCGGCAGCAGCGGACCGGTGCATACGGCGAGCGCGGTATACGCGAGGCGCACGGCGCGCGGACCGCGCGTACGCCGCACGCGGTCGGCGGCGGCGAGGAACTCGCGAACGTCAACCCACGCCGGGACGAGCCGCAGCTGCTCCCCGTCGCGCACGACCAGCTCGCCGACGGCGGACCGAAGCGAGCTCAGGAGCTGGCGGAGCCGGTGGCGCGCGGTTGCGCCGTGCGCATCCGGAAAGAACGTGGCCAGCACGACGTCGACCGGCAGGCCGCGGGGGTTCACCGCGAGCATCCGCACGAGCTCCCCCCGCTGACCCGCGGGGAGCTCGACGGCGGTGCCGTCCGCGCGCACGGCGGCCGGCGTCCCGAACAAGCGGATCAGGACCGGGCGCCCGTCGAGCATCAGCTCGCGCGCGTGGCCCGAGCCGGCTCGCTCGGCGAGCGGCGCGAGCGCGGCGACGAGCTCGCGCTCGCCGGCGACCGCGACGCGAACGCCGCCACACGCGACCGCCTGCTCGAGCGCCCGGGCGGCGAGCTCGCCCGCCCCCTCGCGCCCGGCGCGAAACGTCGCCCACGCCATCAACAACGTGTGGCGCCACAGCAGCCGCCGCTCCAGCCAGTTCCCGCGGGCCAGTCGCTGGAGCTCCTCGATCGCCAGGCGCGGGTCGCCGGACCGGGCGGTGATCGTCGCGCGAGTCATCTGGAGCCATTCCTCGGGCCCGCGAGCGAGCGCGCGGGCGAGGTAGCCCTCCGCCTCCCGGCTGCGTCCGAGGCGATCGAGCAGGTCGGCGGCGTCGAGCTCGAAGGCCCCACCACCGTGGCTGTTCGCCCAGTCCCCCCAGTCGCGCTCGACCTCGCGCAGCATCAGCTCGACGCCGTCCGCGTCCCCGCGTGCCGCGGCCAGCTTCGCGTGGGTCCAGGCGAGGTACGACCTGGCCTTGCGGTCCCGCTGGAGCGTCACGAGCTCCTTACCCTCCGCGATCGCGCGCTCGGCGGCGTCGAGCTCACCTAGCGCCACCAGCGCGTCGGCGTGGAAGCTCAGCACCATCGGCCGCCGCGGGCTACCGGGTCCGAGGATCTCGAGCGCCTCGCCGATCAGCGTCGCGGCGCGGGGCAGGTCACCGCTCAAGAAGCAGACGTTGTATCCCCGCCAGAAGGTCGAATATCCGCACCACTCGCTGCGGCCAAGCACGGCGAAACGCTCGGCCGCGTCGCCGAGGCAGAGATCGGCCTCGCGGGTCGCCTTGTCGGTGCCGATCCACGCCAGCGCGCGGCCCCGCGCGAACATTGCGCGCGCGATCGCGATCTCTCGGGCCGGGCCCGCCTCGCGGCGGATCGCATCGGCAAGCGCGATCGTCTCCTCGAGCAGGGCGACCGACAGCTGCGTGGCGATCGCCGGGGCGTCGAGCGCACGCTCCGCCCGGAGCTCGAGCTCCCACGAGCGCCCGGTGGGGGCGGGCCGCGCCTCGCCAGCGGCGAGAACCCTCTCGAGTTGGTCGAGGGTCGCCGTCCGCTCGGCCTGACGCCCCTCCGTCTCGAGCTCCCATGCTCGCTCCAGCAACCCCGAGGGGTCGCTGGCCGTGGCTCGCTCGGCGTCCGACGGCACATGGTCGGGCACGCCTGAATTGTAGGTCTCCACCCCAATACGCGGACCGGCGCGCCACTCAAAGGCACACAGGTGTGACGCTGGGCTGACGCCCCCGGCCTAGCATGCGCGACCGCAACCGCAGAGCGTGTAGACGATTGGGGTGTCAGATGAGCAACGGCGCATCGAGCGCGAGGATGGTGGGCAGCTGGCGCATGGCGCTCGGCCTGCTCGGAGTGGTGGTCTGGGCGGGGCTCGCCGGCGCCGGCTCCGCCCGGGCGGACGCCGTCGGCGCGTTGCGGCCACTGACCGGAAGTTGCGATAACTGGACGAACCCGTCGGGCGGGTCGTGGACCAATCCGGCGAACTGGAGCTCCGGCGTACCGAGCGCGTCGACGGCCACCTGTATCACGCTGGCGGGTAATTACAGCGTGACGGTCGTGGGCGAGGCGCAGAGCGGATCCCTGACGCTCGGTTCGAGCAGCGGCACGACGACTCAGGAGCTGGCGATCCAGGGCACTCCCGGCAACAACTCCTACCTGCAGTTCTTCGGGGGCAGCGACGTCGCGCCGACCGGCGAGCTGGTGCTCGACAGCCAGTCGGGGGGCGGATCGGCGACACTCGAGGACTACAACCAGACGGTCGTGATGACCAACGACGGGCTGATCGAGACGCAGGTCGAGGGGACCGGCACCGATTACCTCGACACGACCCTCGGCAACGACGCCGACGGGACGGTCGACGTCCACGCCGGGGTTCTGGACCAGACCGGCGATGCGGTGACGAACTCGGGCATCTGGCAGACGGGCGCGACCGGGGCTTACACGATCACGAGCGGAAACGCGTCGTTCACGAACGACGCCGGCACGGTGAACAACAGCGGGACGATCTCGCTGACGAGCGGTGCGCCGTGGTCGCAGGACGGCGGGGCTGAGACGGGCAATCCGGTGACGCTGAATGGCGGCAGCCTGTCGGACACGGGTACGGGCGCATCCGGCAGCTTTGATCTGCTCGGGGCGGTGTATCTGTCGGGGACGATTGCGGCCGGCGAAACGGTGAGCGTCCTGGGTCAGTCGGGCATCGACTCGGTGGCGAACTTGCAGGGCGCGGTCGTCAACGACGGCGGGCTCGTGCTGGACAGCCAGGCGGGCGGCGGGTACGCCGACGTGTCGAACAACGAGGGATGTTGCAACTCGCTCATCAACGACGGGACGCTCGACGCACAGGTCGAGGGCTCCAGTCAGGACTACCTCGAGACGAGTTTGACCAACAACGGAACCGTCGAGGTCAAGAGCGGCGAGCTCGACCAGGACCATGGGACGACCACGACGAACAACGGCGCGTTCATCACCGATTCCGGAGCGAGTCCCGGGTATGCGCTCACGAGCGGCTCCGCCTCGTTCGTCAACGACAGCAGCGGCTCGGTGACCAACGGCGGCGCGATCACGCTGTCGGGCGGCGCCTCCTGGACGCAGAACGGGGGCAGCGAGACGGGGGCGGCGGTACTGCTCGAGGGCGGCAATCTGTCCGACAGCGGAACTGGTGCGTCGGGCTCGTTCGACCTCGAGGACAGCGTCACCACATCCGGCACGATCGCCGCCGGCGAGACCGTGTCGGTACTTGGTGTTCCGGGCGTCAGTTCGACCCTGTTTGCGCCCGGCGCGATGACCAACAACGGGACGATCGTGCTCGACAGCCGGTCGGGCGGAGGTTCGGCCACCCTCGGCGGCGCCGGCTACGCCGCCGCGCTGATGACGAACAACGGCACGATCGACACGCAGGTCGAGGGCCCGAGCCTCGACTACCTGGAGGATCCGCTGCTGAACAATGGCGGCACCGTCGAGGTCAAGAGCGGCGTGCTCAAGGCGGACGCCGCGACCTCCGTCACCAACGCCGGGACGTTCACCGTCGACGCCGGCGCGCAGTTCGACGAGACGAATTCAGGCGCGAGCTTCACCAACGAATCCGGCGGCTCGGTGAGCGATCTCGGCTCGATCAGCCTATCGGACAGCGAGACCTGGTCCCAGGAGGGAGGCAGCACAACCGGCGCGCCCGTGACACTCGAGGGCGGGACCTTCAATGACGACGGTGACGGCGCATCGGGCTTCTTCGACTTCAAGGATACGGTGCTCGTCGAGGGGACGATCGCCGCCGGGGAGACGATCAGCGTGCTCGGGGTGCCGGGGGTCAATTCTGCGTTCTTCGGCCCCGGCCTGGTCGGCAACGATGGGACGATCGTGCTCGACAGCCAATTCGGTGGCGGGTCGGCGACGCTCGACGGCGCCGGGTACGCCGCAGCACTGCTCGTCAACGCGGGCACGATCGACGCGCAGGTGGAGGGCAGCGGTAACGACTACCTCGAGGTCCCGTTCGAGAACAACAGCGGCGGCACGGTCGAGGTCAAGAGTGGCGAGCTGATCGCGGACGCCAGCACCTACATCCGGAACGGCGGCGACTTCATCGTCGACTCCACCGGGCAGCTCGACCTCACCAAGGGCAGCGATTCGTTCACCGAAGAATCGACCGGAACTCTGACGTTCGGCATCGACGGCACGTTCGGCCAGATCGTCCCCTCGAACGGAGCGACGATCACCGTCGACGGTGGCGCGATCGCCCCGGTCCTCCAGGGCGGCTACTCGCCGCCGGTCGGGACCGCGTTCGAGGTGATCCCCAACGACAACCCGACGCCGCCCGGTCTGTTCACGACGGTAGAGAACGGCTTCACGGTCGCGTATGTCGGGGGCACCAAGAGCTCGGTCGAGGTCGTCCGCGGTCCCGATTCGACCACGACCTCGGTGGCGTCGTCGGCGAACCCGCAGATCGAGGGCCTGCCGGTGACGCTCACAGCGGCGGTCACGCCAGGCCCGGACGGCTTCCCCAGCCCGCCAACCGGCACCGTCACCTTCTACGACAACGGAACCGAGATCGGGACAGGCACGGTCTCGACGACCGCCGGTGTCAGCACGGCGATGCTCACGACCTCCTCGCTGGCGCTCGGGTCCAACCCGATCACCGCGTCCTACGACGGGGACTCGAGCTATGCGGCCAGCCCGGCAAGCTCGCCTGCGCTAGACGAGACGATCACGCCAACGCTGCCGCCGACGGCGACGATCGGCTCGCCGGCGTCGGGCGGCACCTATACGGTCGGACAGGTCGTTCCGACAAGCTTCACATGCACCGAAGGGACCGGTGGCCCCGGGATCGTCTCCTGCACGGACAGCAACGGCTCGACATCCGGATCAGGTGATCTGAACACGGGCACGATCGGCCCCGACCAGACCTACAGCGTCACGGCAACAAGCGGCGATGGCCAGACCGCGACTGCGACGATCACTTACACGGTGGTGGCGGCGGAAGCAGCGCCGACGGCCCTGACCGCCGCGCCGCAGTTCGTGTTCTTCCCGCCGCCGAACGGGGTCGGATTCACCCTTGTCAGCGCGACGTTGACAAGCGGCGGCTCGCCGGTCGAGGGGATGTCGATCAGCTTTGCGGTCGGCAAGCTCCACGTCTGCACGGCGCAAACCAACCCAGAGGGGGTTGCGACCTGTACCCCGACATTCCTCGAGGAGCTCGAGGTGCTACTGGCCAACCACTACAGCGCCAGTTTCGCGGGCGACAGCGACTACCTGCCATCGAGCGCGACCACGGACGCGATCGAGCTGGGGTCCGGCCCGAAGGAGGCGCACGTGCTGCGCGCCAGAGAGCGGTATGACACCCTTGCGGGGCGCGGGACGCTGACGCGGGACGGGCTGCCGTATGCGACGCTGAGCCTCCGTGATGTTCGCGGAGCGCAGCGACTGCATCTGCGCGAGGTTCGCCGCTTGCAACGAGGACGCTACATCCTGACGCTGACGCTGGGGGACGGAATGAACGTTCGCAAGGCGGTGATCCTCAGGTGAGGCCAACCGCGCGCTCGAGGAACGCCGTGACCCGCGCCTTGTACGGCTCCCGGTCGGTCGCGGCGAGCAACGCGCCTGCCATCCGCACGGGGTCGCCGAAGAAGTAGTATTCATACAGGTTCTGGCGACCGGCGAAACCCGACACTGACAGGTCCCAAGCGAGGCGGAACAGACGCACGCGCTCGGGTCCTGCAAGCGTGGCCGCTTGCAGGTAGCGCTCGACGTCCGCCCGCGCGCTGCCTGCCACGTCGGCCTCCGTCGGGACGGCCATCAGGCCGCTGGCGCCGAACTTCCGCACGATCTCAGGCAGGCGTTGCGACACCCGCGGGAACCAGTTGCGTGCCGTGTTCAGCGGCTCCCAGGCGGGGGTGAAGACGCCGAAGGAGTTTGGCGCGGCGTCAGCCTCCGCCGCGCGGACGAGCGCGTGCAGGGTGCCGACGACGGCGATCACCTCGGCCAGGTCCTCTTGGATGTGCGTGAACTGCTCGATCCCGATCGCATCCGCCATCAGCGACAGCAGCCCGAGGAACGCCTCTGCCTTGGCGGTCGTGCGCGCGGTCACCTGATGTGTCATGTGCACGACCGCCGAGGTGTCGACGTAGAACGTGTTGCACAGCTCGGGATGGCCCAGCATGAACACGCGTTCCCACGGCACGCGCACATCGTCGAAGATGACGATCGCATCGATCTCGTCGAAGCGAGAACCGAGTGGGTGTCCGCGGCCGTAGTCGAGGTTTTCGCGGCAGACGAACCGGAGCCCAGGCGCGTCGCAATTGATCGCGAACGCGAACGAGAAGGGGGCGTGATCCGGCGTCGCCTTCAGCACCGTCGAGGGGAACACGAGCAGCTCGTCGGCGATCGGGCCGATCGTCGCCAGCATCCGGGCACCGCGGACGACGATTCCGTTGTCGTCCTGCGTCACCACGTGCGCCCCGAGCGCGCGTCCGTCGATCTGCTGGCCCGGCCCCACGGTCCGGTTGGCTTGCGGTGGGATCAGCGTGTGCGTCGTCAGCAGGTCCTCCTCGCGGACCTTCTCGTAGTACGCGCGGATGTTGTCGGCGAACCGCGGGTCGGCCTGGGCGAACCAGTCGCCCGCCTGGCTGAGCGCCATCAGCGACGAGTTCAGGTAGTCGCCGGTTCGCCCCAGGGTGCCGAGGCTGTGGTCGGCCCACGCCCTGAAACCGGCGCGTCTGCGCTCGAGATCGCGGGCGGACTCGGGCACCAGGAACGACATGCCGACGCGATCTCCCGTCAGCGGCGAGGCGTATGTCAGGACGTCGCGCAGCTCATTGTCGTGCTGGAGGTCGTAGAGCTCCGCGTAGCTGCGGGCGACGCCCGCGAGTGCGGGATGGTCGGTAACAGGGCCGGCGACCCGCTCGCCATTGATGTCCACCGTCGGGCGCGTCTGTCCGAGGCGAGCGAGGTATTCCTGGCCGGTGCGGGCTCCCATTTTGGCGGCTCCTCTCGTCGTTTGCCTCGCGCGCACCCACCGGTATATCAGATACGATCTGGTATAGGATGTCCGCTTGATGACCGATCTGCAGGCCCAAGCCGCGACCGGGCCGCTCCCCGATCTCGGGCTCCAGGCGCACCATATCGGTGGCGGATTCACCCCGAGCGCCTCAGGAGCGACTTTCGAGACCCTCAACCCCGCGACCGGCGAGGTCCTGGCGCTGGCGGCGGCCGGCGACGCGCCCGATGTCGCGGCTGCCGTGGCCGCCGCGCGGCGCGCGTTCGACGAGGGCCCGTGGCCGCACCTGAAGGCGGGCGAGCGGGCAGCGGTCCTGCGCCGGATCGCGAACGCGATCCGCGATCACGGCGAGGAGTTCATCGCGCGTGAAGTGGCGGACATCGGCATGCCCGTCTCGCAGATGAAGGGACTCGCGGCCCGTGCCGCGCAGAACTTCGACTACTACGCCGGCGTGATCACCGAGCTGCATGGCCGCTCGTTCCAGGTAGGCGACGAGTTCCTCAACTACACGATCCGCAAGCCGGTCGGCGTCGCAGGGCTGATCATGCCCTGGAACGCGCCGCTGATGCTGTCGACCTGGCGAATCGCGCCGGCGCTGGCGGCGGGTGACACGGTGATCCTCAAGCCGGCCGAATGGTCGCCGCTGACCGCGACGCTGCTCGCGAGCGTGCTCGAGGAGGTGGGCGTTCCCGCCGGAGTGTTCAACGTCGTGCACGGTTTCGGGGAGACGGCAGGCGCGGCCCTGTCGAGCAGCCCCGGGGTCGATCTGATCTGCTTCACGGGCGAGACGACCACTGGCAAGACGATCCTCGCCGCGGGCGCGCCGACGCTGAAGCGCTGCTCGGTCGAGCTCGGGGGCAAGTCGCCGGTCGTGGTGTTCGACGACGCCGACCTCGAGTTGTGCGTCGACGCCGCGCTCGCGCAGATCTTCACGATGAACGGCCAGCGCTGCACGGCCGGGTCGCGGCTGCTGGTTCAGGCGGGTCTGTATGAGCGGCTGGTGATGGCTGTCGCCGCGCGCGCGCGGCACGTCCGCGTCGGCGACCCGACGGACCCTCGCACCGAGCTCGGGCCGCTGATCCGCGAGGAGCACCTCGAGCGGGTGCTGGACTACATCGACTCGGCCCGTGCCCAGGGCGCGCGTGTGCTCGCCGGCGGACGCCGGCCCCCGGGCCGCGACCGCGGCTTCTTCCTCGAGGCGACGGTAATCGCCGACGTCGACGAGCACATGCGCGTGTTCAAGGAAGAGGTCTTCGGCCCCGTCCTCGTCGCGATGCCATTCGAGGACGAGGCCGACGCGGTCCGGCTCGCGAACGCGACCGACTACGGGCTCGCGGCATACGTGTGGACCAACGACATCCGGCGCGCCCACCGGGTCGCGCACGCGATCGACACGGGGATGTGCTGGATCAACTCGCAGAACGTGCGCGACCTGAGAACCCCGTTCGGCGGGGTGAAGGCGAGCGGGATCGGCCGCGAGGGCGGTGATTATGCATTCGACTTCTACTGCGAGACCGAGATCGTCCACGTCGCGCTCGGCTCGCACCAGATCCCGCGCCTCGGCATCACGGACGACGAGCGATGACGACGGTCGCCGACGTCCTGGGGGCGCCCCCGGGTACGCCGCCGTTCGACATCCTCCGCGCCGCGCTCGTCGAGCTGCGGGTCACCGACCTTGACGCCTCCGAGCACTTCTACCGGGATTTGCTCGGGATGATCGTCAGCGCCCGGACCAGCGACGCGGTGTTCCTGCGGGGTTGGGAGGAGCGCCAGCATCACTCGCTGATCCTGCGGCACGCCGATCGGGCCGCGGTCGCCCGGCTCGGGCTGCGCGTCCGGACCGAATCGGACCTCGATCTGCTCGCCGATCTGTTCACGGCGCAGGGCCTGCCGCTGCAATGGCTGGCGGCCGGCACCGAGCCGGGGTTCGGGCGGGCGCTGCGCGCGTGGGACCCGTTCGGCTACCCGCTCGAGTTCTTCCACGAGATCGGCCAGTTCGACACCCAGCACCAGCGCTTCGACCTGCACCGCGGCGCCCCGCTGCTGCGGTTCGACCACCTCAACTTCCACTGTCCGCTGGTCGAGCAGGCGTTCACCTTCTACCACGATCGGCTCGGCTTCCGCTGCTCTGAATACATCTCGACCGACAGCGAACCCGAGCGTGTCACCGGCCTCTGGCTGTACCGCAAGCCGAATGTCCACGACGTCGCCCTGACCGCTGGGACGGGGCCGCGGATGCACCACTTCGCCTACTGGGTGGGCGATCCGCTCGGCGTGGTGCGCGCGTGCGATCAGCTCGCCGGCGCCTCGCGCGCCGACGTGATCGAACGCGGTCCCGGCCGGCATGGCGTCTCCAACGCGTTCTTCGTCTACCTGCGCGACCCGGATGGACACCGGATCGAGCTCTACTCGTGCGACTACTGGACCGGCGACCCCGACCACCGGCCGCTCCGCTGGTCGGTCAACGACCGCCGCTGCCGCTCGTTTTGGGGAACGCGCGCGCCCGACAGCTGGTATGACGAGTCGAGCCTCGTGCTCGGCCCCGACGGCGAGCCGGTGGCGTTGCTGGCCGCGGGCGTCGACGAGCGCGACCAGCGCTCCGAGGTCCTGGCGTAGTGGCGCTCGAGGGGGTGGCGCTGATGGCGCCGGCCAGCGGGCCGGCGCCGACCAAGGTGGTCGCGGTCCACATCAACTACCGGAGCCGAGCCGCTCAGCGGGGGCGGCTGCCCTCAGAGCCGTCCTACTTCCTCAAGCCCCCGAGCTCGGTGTCGTCCGGCGGCAAGGTCGTGCGGCCCCGCGGCACCGAGCTGCTTGGGTTCGAGGGGGAGATCGCGGTGATCATCGGCAGGCGCGCGCGCGGCGTCGCCCCCGACCAGGCTCGCGCACACATCGGCTGGCTGGCCCCTGCGAATGACTTCGGCGTCCACGACTTCCGCTGGGCCGACCGCGGCTCGAACGTCCTGGCGAAAGGCCAGGACGGGTTCACGCCGCTCGGACCCGTGATTGCCGCCGGCGACCTCGACACGCGTGCGCTGCACCTGACGACGACCGTCAACGGCGCGGTGCGCCAGGATGCCACCACCGCCGAGCTGATCTTCCCGTTCGAGCAGCTGATCGCCGACCTGTCACGGTTCATGACACTCGAGCCGGGCGACGTGCTGCTGACCGGCACCCCCGCAGGCGTCGGGGTGGCGGTGCCCGGCGACGTCGTCGAGGTGACACTCGAAGGCGTCGGCACCGTCAGGAGCGAGATCGTCGAGAGTGACACTCCGCTCGCGCCGTACGGCGCGATGCCGAAGGTGACAGACGAAGCGCGTGCCGTCGCGGGGGCAGCCGACCCGCCGCGCGCGGCCGGGCTGGGCGATGACGCGATGCGGATGCTGCACCGAGTTTCGACGGCCACCCTCACGGTTCAGCTGAACCGCCGCGGGATCCAGACCACGTTTCTCGCCGGGCTGCGCCCGACGCGCCCCGATCTGCGGATGGTCGGTGTCGCTCGAACGCTGCGCTACGTCGCGGTGCGCGCCGACGTCCGCGAATCGCTGAGAGGCTCGCCTGACGCCCAGAAGCGCGCCGTCGAGTCGGTCGGCCCGGGCGAGGTGCTGGTGATCGAGGCGCGCGGGGAGGAGCGGGCGGGGACGATCGGCGACATTCTCGCCGCGCGCCTCGAGGCGCGCGGCGCCGCCGGGATCGTGACCGACGGTGGCGTCCGCGACACCCCCGGTGTGACCGAGCTCGACCTCCCGACGTACTACCGCTGCGCAAACGCCTCGTCGCTGTGGAACGAACACATTCCGCTCGAGCTCGACGTCCCGATCACGTGCGCCGGGGTGCTGGTGATGCCGGGCGACGTCGTCGTGGGCGACGCGGAGGGAGTCGTGATCCTGCCGGCCGGACTTGCTGAGGAGATCGCCCGGGACGCGCATGAGGTCGAGCAGCGAGAGCAGTTCGCGCTCGAGCAGGTGCGGGCCGGGGAGCCGGTGGCGGGGTTGTATCCGCTGAGCCCGGAGCGCGAGCCGGAGTACGAGCGGTGGCTCGCCGGCCGGCTCGAGGAGGAGCGACGATGAGCGGTGGAACCTCCGCCGCGAGCAGTCCGTTCGCCGCCGACCCGGCGGCGATCCGCGGCGCGATCACGCCGCTCGTCACCCCGTTCCACAGCGACTCCTCACTGGACCTCGACGCGATTTCGCGGCTGATCGATTGGCAGCTCGAGCGGGGGAGCCACGGCATCTCGGTCGGCGGCTCGACCGGCGAGCCGACATCCCAGACGATCGCGGAGCGGATCCAGGTGATGCGCAGCGCCGCCGCCGCGATCGCCGGACGCGTCCCGTTCCTGCCGGGCACCGGGACGGCGCTGATGGCCGAGACGCTCGAGCTGACCGCCGAGGCGGAGCGCCTCGGCGCCGCGGCTGCCCTCGTTGTCACGCCGTACTACGGTCGCGCCCAGCAGGAGGGCCTCTACCGCTGGTATGCGCGGGTCGCGGCCGAGTTCCCGCAGCTGCCAATCATCCTCTACAACGTTCCGGTTCGAGCGGCCGTCGACATCAGCCCGGCGACGGTCGGCCGGCTGCGCCGTGCGCACCCGAACATCGTCGGGATCAAGGAGACGACGCGCGACTTCGAGCACGTGTCCTACGTGCTCGACGAGGCGGGGACCGACTTCATCGCGCTGTCCGGGATCGAGCTGCTCTGCTATCCGATGCTGACGCTTGGTGGCCGAGGCCATCTGAGCTGCGTCGGCAACTTCGCGCCCGAGCCGGTCGCGCAGCTCTACGACGCGTTCGCCGCCGGCGACCACGCCCGCGCGCGAGCGCTCCACTACGCCCTGCATCCGCTCGTGGACGCGGCGTTCGCCGAGACGAACCCGGTCCCGGCCAAGTGGATCATGCACCAGCTCGGACTGCTGGGCTCGGCGCACGCTCGCGAGCCGCTCTCGCCGCTCAGCGCAGCAACCCAGAGCCGGGTGCGGGGCCTGCTCGAGCGGAGCCCGCACGTCGAGCTACCCGAGGCCACCAAGTCGCCACGACAACCATAACTGCACGGTATCCTGACCGGCGTGCAGTTCGTCCGGGGGCGTCGGGTCGTGTCGGCCCTCTTGGCCGTCGTCGCGGCCTTGCTCCTCTGCGCGCCGGCACCGCTCGCGGCCGCGGTGCTGCGAGCGTTGAGCGCGAGCCTCGTCTATTCGACGGCGAGCGATGAAACCGTGCAACGCCAGCCGCCGCCGGGCTCGTGTCACGCGATCGGGCAGGGGCTCTACTCGCGCCCTGATCCACGGTGCACCCCGGGCGCGCTCAACCCCGCCGTGACCCAGGCGACGATCGGCCAGACGATCTGCAGGTCCGGCTGGACCGACACGGTGCGTCCGCCAGAGTCGGTGACCGAGCGCGAGAAGGTCGCGAGCATGGCGGCCTACGGCGACCGTGGCTCGCCCGCCGATTACGAGTACGACCACTTCGTCCCGCTCGAGCTCGGCGGCGCGACCAACGACCCTCGCAACCTGTGGCCCGAGCCGGGCGCTTCACCGAATCCCAAGGACGCCGTCGAGGACGCGCTCAACGCGAAGGTGTGCGGCCGGCGGATGACGCTCGCGCACGCGCAGCAGGCGATCGTCGCAAACTGGGTGACACTCGCCCACCAACTGACAGGCGCCAACCCTGGCAACGCGCCCGCCACCTGCACGGCCACCGCGCAGTACAGCAGTCAGTATCACGACTACGACGTGTATGTTCACTCAAACCAACCGAACCAGACGGTGACTGTTGCTGACTCGGATGGCGGGACCGCCACGTGGCACACGGACGGCTCAGGCTACGCGGACGTGTACTTCGACGCGGGCAGCTCGGAGGCGGGAGAGACCGTGACGGTCAGGGTTGGCGCGGCCCTCTGCACGACGGCGCTCTGAAGTCGTAAGCGCGCTAGATTGCGCCAGCGACATGCCGGCCGAGCGACTGCTTCCGACGCCCGAGGCCGAGGCGATCCTCGAGCTGGTGCGCGACGTCGCCGACCGGGAGCTCTCGCCCCGGGTGGCGAGGGCGGAAGCGGCCCACGCCTTCCCGCGCGACGCGTTCGCGACACTCGGCGAGCTGGGGCTGCTGGCGATGCCGCTGCCGGACCGCTTCGGGGGCGGCGATCTGCCCTACGAGGTCTACCTCCAGGCGCTTGAGGAGATCGGCGGCGCCTGGGCGAGCGTCGGAGTCGGCGTCAGCGTGCACGTGATGTCGTGCTGGGTGCTTGCGAGGTATGGGACCGACGAGCAGCGAGAGCGCTGGCTGCATGAGATGTGCGGCGGCGAGCTCCTTGGGGGCTACTGCCTATCGGAGGCAGACGCCGGAAGCGACCCCGCGGCGATGCGCACGCGCGCGATCCGAGACGGTGACACCTACAGGATCAACGGCACCAAGGCGTGGGTGACACACGGCGGCGAGGCCGACTTCTACGTGGTGTTCGCCCGGACCTCCGACGATCGCCGCACGGGGATCTCGTGCTTCCTGGCCGCGGCCGACGCCCCCGGGCTCGAGGCCCAGGCTCCGGAGCGCAAGATGGGGATGACGGCCTCGACGACCGCGGCGCTCGCTTTCGACGATGTGGAGCTGTCGGCAGACCGGCTGATCGGCGGCGAGGGAAACGGCCTGTCGATCGCGCTGGCGGCGCTCGACTCAGGCCGGCTGGGGATCGCCGCGGTCGCGACCGGCCTGGCCCAGGCGTGCCTCGACTGCGCCGTCGGCTACGCGCGGGAGCGCAGGACGTTCGGGGTGCCGATCATCGACCACGAGGGGGTTGGGTTCATGCTGGCCGACATGGCGGCCGCGATCGAGACGGCGCGCGCGGTCACGCTCGAGGCCGCACGCCGACGCGATCGAGGCCTCTCGTTCAGCCGTCAGGCGGCGATCGCCAAGCTCGTCGCGACCGACGCCGCGATGAAGGTCTCGACCGACGCCGTCCAGATACTCGGCGGTGTCGGCTACACGCAGGACTTCGCCGTCGAGCGGATGATGCGCGAGGCGAAGGTGATGCAGATCTTCGAGGGCACCAACCAGATCCAGCGGCTCGTGATCGCCCGCCATCTCGCCCGCGGCTGAGTGGCCGCGGGCGACCGCGCTGCTCGCCCTCGACCAGGGGCTCGTGACGAGCGAGATCGTGCCGATCACAACGGTGTGACAATCCGGCGCACGATGCGGGTGAGATTCGGAGTGGTCGGCGCCGGCATCGTCGGCCTCGCGGTCGCGCGGCGCCTCCAACAGGTCGTGCCCGGCGCCGATGTCACCGTGCTCGACAAGGAACTCGTCGTCGCCGCGCATCAGACCGGGCACAACAGCGGCGTCGTGCACGCCGGCCTGTACTACGCGCCCGGCTCGTTGAAGGCGACCCTGTGCCGGCGCGGCGTCGGCCTGCTCGAAGCATTCTGTGCCGAGCAGGCGATCCCCTACGAGCGCTGCGGGAAGCTGGTCGTCGCGCGCGAAGCATCCGAGCTGCCGCGCCTCGACGAGCTCGAGCGGCGCGCCCGCGCCAACGGCGTGCCGGGTCTGCGCCGGCTGACCGGCACGGAGCTTGAGGAGATCGAGCCTCACGCCCGTGGCGCTGCGGCGCTCCACTCGCCGGAGACCGCGATCGTCGACTTCAGGGCGGTCGCGCGCGCGCTCGCGCGCGACCTCGAGGGCCGCGGGGGCGAGCTCCGCCTCGGCTTCTGTCTGTCGGCGATCGAGCGCCGTGGGGGCGAGATCAGGCTGAGCGACGGGCTGGCCGAGGACGTCGCGTTCGACCGCGTGGTGCTGTGCGCGGGGCTCCAGTCCGACCGGGTGGCACGCCTGGCGGGCGATCCGCCTGATCCAGTGATCGTCCCGTTCCGCGGCGAGTACCTGCGCCTCGTCCCGGAACGCGAGCGACTCGTCCGGGGCCTGATCTATCCCGTGCCGGACCCGCGATATCCGTTCCTCGGGGTACACTTCACGCGCCGGATCGGCGGTGGCGTCGACCTCGGCCCCAACGCGGTGCTCGCGTTCGCGCGGGAGGGCTACCGGCGCCGCGACGTCTCGCTGCGGGACCTCCGCGCGACGCTCGCCGCGCCAGGCTTCCAGCGCCTCGCGCGCCGCCACTGGCGGATGGGCGCGCGCGAGCTGCTCGGGTCGCTGTCGCGCCGGGCGTTCATCGCGGAGGCGCGCGGGTTCATCCCCGAGCTGCGCGTACATGACGTCGAGTCGGGGCCGGCCGGCGTCCGGGCGCAAGCGGTCGATCCCGACGGCTCGCTCGTCGACGACTTCCGCATCAGCGAGCGCGACGGCGTCGTCGTCGTTCGCAACGCTCCCTCGCCGGCCGCGACCTCCTCGCTCGCGATCGCTGAGTACATCGTCGAGCGGGTCGCGTCCTAACGGACGGTCAGGAGGGCCGCGCTGGCCGGCGGCAGCTCCACGAAGAAGCTGCCGGCCCGTGCCCGGACACTGGTCAGCTTCTGCCTTCCGGCGAGCACGCCGGTTGCGCTCAGCGCGCCGAAGCTCTGCCCCGCGAGCTCGACCCCGGAGCGAGCCGTCAGCCCGGGCGCCCGCAGGCGCTCGACCGTCGCCGCGCGGGCGCCGAGCGGCGAGCGGACGGCCAGCTCCAGCGTCCGGCTGGGCGAGACGTTGATCAGCACGACGCGGACGGCCCCGTCGCGTCCGAGCGTGGCCCACGTGCGCAACGACGGTGCCTGCTCGTGCGTGGTCGGGAGCAGCCGCGAGCCGGCGGGCGCTGCACGGTCGAACAGCAACAGGCCGTAGTAGAGCGGCGCGACCTGCGCCAGCCAGCGCGTGCCGACCTGTGCGAAGGTGAAGGGCTGGTACATGGCGCCGGCGAGCGTGTGGATGTTGACCCCCTCGACCCCGTCCTGGGCCAGCTCGAACAGCGCCTCGACGGCCCACAGCGCCGAGGCGAACGTGTTGCTGACGCCGTTGGCGCCCTTGCACGAGACCGAGTTGAGCTCGTCGACTCGAAGCGGCAGCCGGAGTGCCCGGGCGCTGCTGATCGCCTGCGCCAGGAACGTGACCGGCCACTGCGCGGCGGCGGGCGACAGCAGGTTCGGGATCGTCGGGTAGTGCGGCGAGCTTCGCTTCGTGAAGCAGCGGTCGAGCGGGTAGACGTGGAACGTGATCAGCCGGACCCGCGGGTTGCTGGCGACGAACGGCATCACGGCCGCTACCCACTTCGGAGCGCCCGACGCGGGACCGACGAGTGGCACGCTTCCTGGCAGCACCGCGCTGATGCGCTCGAAGTCGGGCACGTACGCTGCCACCGGATAGCGGCCGTGGCGCCCGCGGACAGCGACTCCGCGCGCGGTCGTGTACCAGGTCCCGCTGCGGTACAGCTCGGGCTCGTTTCCCAGCTCGAAGCCGGCGATCAGCGAGCGCCCGAGGCCGTGCAGCAGCGACAGCGCCTCGGTCTTCGCGATCGCCTTGCTGTCGGTCTCGAGGTTGATCCCGAGGATCAGCCGGGCGCCGAGCGCCCGCGCGGTGGCCCGCACGACGTCGACCCACTGGGGCCCCAGCGAATACCTGATTCCGCCGGGCGTCCGCATCCCCGGCACCGGCCACCAGGTCCAGTCGGTCGAGTCGCCGCCGAACCGGAGTACGGGGTGGCCCGACGGCGCCAGCGCGCGCACGAGCCGGACGAACGTCTCGTTGGGAGCCGACGGATCGTCGCCGAGATACGCGGTGGCCGACGAGTACTCGATCGACAGGCCGATGAACGCCCGGGGGACGGGCACGCCCGCCGGCGTGCCCGCAACCGTCACCTCGATCGTCGGGGTTCCGGCGAGCGCGCCGCTCCACAGGACGAGCACTACTACTACCGCCGCCAGCGTCAGCCCGAGCGCCACCGGTCCAGGACGCAGACGCAGTCGCGCTGTGGGCTTGACGTGGAGACTCAGAGCCGCGCTAGCCTACTCGGCCGCCCAGCGGCTCGCCGCTGATCACAACTTTCGGGGTACCTTGGGTCAGGTGAGCCAAGCCGCCGACACGCCACCGCTCGAGGCGCTGATCACTCCGGCGATCCGTCGCGACCCATCCGGCCGCAACTGGCTGCCAGGGCTGCTGGCAGCCACCCCACACGGTGGGGCGCGGCTCGGTGAGCTGGCGGCGCAGCCGGGCTCGATCTCGACGTCGCTGTCAGTCAACGGGGTAGGCGGGCGGCCTGCCTGCTTCGACCATCCGGCCGTGCCGCCGCGCGAGCTGCTCGCCTGGCTGATCGACCACCCTGAGCGCCTTTCCGTCCCGGCCGCCGCGGCGGGAGACACAGCCGAGACGGTGCGGCTGCGTGGTTTCCTGATCCGGGACGATCCCCCCGGCTCGCGCGCCCGGGCGCAGGAGCGGGCCCACGAGCTGCTCCGCTCGCAGTTCGGGCACGCCTGGTGGCGCTTCGAGGACGCCTCGCCTCCGGCATGCGTGCTGATGAGCGATCGGCTCGTGCTCACCATCCAGAGCGACGAGGACGATCCGCTCGCACCGTCGACGCCCTGGTATCCGGCCCGGACCCGCCTTGTGCGTGACCTCGAGGCGGCGCGCCAGCTCGTGGGCGACCGGCGGTACGCGTCGCTCCTGATCGCGGGCAGCGCTGCCGTCGCCGAAGCGGTCGCTGCGAGCATCGCGGATCTGGTGCAAGCCGGCACGCCGCACCTGGCGGCGGCCGAGCGCGCGGAGCTGGCTGACGCGTTCTTGGGGGTGGTCGCCTACGACGCCGCCAGGCGCGCCCTCGGGCCGGCGCCGTGAGGGCCGGCCGCGATCGCGACCACGTTCAGAGCCGGTAGCTTCCCATCTCTGAGCGCCGCGAGGGGCACCGGCGCGAACCGCTCGAACCGCGGCGGCCCTGCCGACCACCACCGGCGCGCGACCGTGAGCACCGGCGCAAACAGCTCGTAGTCGAGCTCGGCCAGCAGGTCGGCAGCTCCCGCGGGCGTCTCGCCGAGCGCCCGCCAGCTCTCCGGGCACCAGTCGAACAGCAGCGCCGGCCGCGTTGTCGCGAGCAGGCTGCGCGCGCCACGCAGCACCGCCGGCTCGGTCCCGCCGACCACGATCCGAACCAGGTCGAGCCGGCCGTCGGGTAGTCCTGCCGCAGTCAGCAGCTCGTCCAGCCGCGTCGGGTCGCCGCCGATGATCTCGACCTCGGCGGACAGGCCGTTGCGCTCTGCCTGCCTGCCGATCGCAGCGCGGTTGGCGGTCGACGGCTCCACCGCGACCACCCTGCCCGGCCGGCAGCGAGCCGCCATCAACACTGTCGTCACACCCGCGCCGGCGCCGGCGTCGACGGCCGTAGAGCCGGGGGCCAGCAGCCGGCCGATCGCCGCCTCCGCCTCGGGCGCGTACGTTCCCCACAGGTACACCGACAGCGCGACCGGGTCGCGCGGGTCGACCTCGATCCGCGTTGCGAACGGTCCCTCGGCGACCACCGTCCCACGGGCCGCGCGCCGCGCGAGCGCCGACATCACGACCCGCCCGCCCCCGCGCACTGGAAACCTCCGCCAGACCGCCGTCTCGAGCGCCATCGCCGGGCAAGGATCGCAGACGGGAGGGCCCTTAGGGCCGCCAAACGCGGTAGCCGAAAGTGTCCGCTGGCTAACCTGAGGCCGCGATGAGCACCGCGGCGACACCTGAGGCGCGCGACCGGTTGCTGCAGGCCTGGCGCGGAGAGATCGTCGCGGGGCGGATGTACGAGCTGATCGCACGCCGGCTGCCAGAGCGCGAGGCCGGGATCCTGCGGCGGATGTCGGCCGCCGAGGCGGGTCACCGCGGTCGGATCGAGGGGCGGATGCGCGAGCTGGGGATCGGGATCCCGCCCGAGAGCGGTGTGCGAATCTCGACCTGGATGCGGCTGCAGGCACGGATCGCGCCGGTCGATCGCCTGCTCGCCGCGCGCGAGGCCGCCGAGGACGAGGAGGTCGATGACGTCTACAGGCGCAGCACCGGCGACGCGGACACCGACGCGCTGCTGCGCGAGATCCGGCGTGACGAGCGATCTCACTCGATGGCGGTCGGCGAGATCCGCTCGGGCGCGGCGGTCGACGGGTCGACGGGCGCCGCCCCGGCGCCGGCGCTGACCCCCACGCAGGAGCGTGCACAGGCCAGTCTCGACAAGATCATGCGGCGCGAGAAGGGCTCGCATCGGACCGGCGGCGGCTGGATCGGCGGCGCGATCTACGGCGCGAACGATGGACTCGCGGCGGTGTTCGGCATCGTCGCGGGCGTCTCCGGCGCGACCAATGGCTCGAGCTTCGTGCTGACCGCCGGCCTCGCGGGCGCGATCGCCTCGGCGCTGTCGATGGCGACCGGCGCGTTCCTCGCCGAGCGCTCGACGGCCGAGGTCGCCGCTGTCAACGTCGCCCGCGAACGGCAGGAGATCGCGGAGCATCCCGAGGAGGAGAGGGAGGAGCTGTCGCTCTTCTACCAGCTGAAGGGCATCGACGAGGAGACCGCCAACTCGATGGCCGAGCAGCTCTCACGCAACCCGGACGCGATGCTGCGGGCGCTGGCGGTCGAGGAGTTCGGTGGCATGGGGGACACGGGCAACCCGGTCGAGGCGGCGCTCGCCGGCGGCATCTCGACCGGCCTGGGCGCGCTCGTGCCCGTGATTCCGTTCATCTTCATGACGGGCACGCTGGCGACGATCCTGGCGGCGATCATCTCGCTGCTCGGGCACTTCGTGGTGGGTGCGCTGAAGTCGCTCGTGACGCTGCGCAGCTGGTGGTGGGCCGGGCTGGAGATGACGCTCGCGGGCATGATCGTCGGTGGCGCCGCGTTCCTCGTCGGCCTCGCGCTCCCGACCTAATCGGGCCACTGAGCGGGCTCCTGGTGTCCCCCGCCGGCGGGGGACACCAGGCGGGCTCCTAGCCGGCGTCGATGATCTCGACCGCGCCGAACCCCTCGAGCGGCCCGTCGATGAAGAAGATCTCGATCGTGATGTCGGGGTCGATGTGCGCCTGCGAGAGAAACGCGACGACCTTGCGACCGGTCAACTCCTCGATCGTGTCGGTGAAGCGCCTGGTCATGATGCGCTGGAAGTCGTGGCGCATGTTGACCACGCGCTCGGGCTCGCCCGAGTCCATGATCGTCTGCTCCAGCGGCGTGAAGCCGCTGCCGCGCATCACGACCACGATGATGTCGTCGACGACGTATGTCTTCGCCTTCATCGGCCCGCGACCGTAATGTTCGCGGAGGATCGCGACGATGCTCGTCGAGATCGCCGACAACAGCTTCCCGCCCCCAAACCGGGCCGCGCCGCCTGCCGCTGGAATCCCCTCCATCTGCTGCCGCTCCCGTGTCCGGCGAGGCCAGCGAGACCCCGTCGTCCGTCGCTTGCGAGTGTCGACTGGAGGCCCTCCGGATCGCGACACCCGAGGGGCCGAGTCAGTTGAACAGGCTAGCGCCGCGCTCGGCGCGTGTGGGGTCAGGCCTGCAAGCCCGCGAGTCGGCGCGCTACTCTTCTCGACAGCGATTCGGGTGGCGCGCGTCCTCGCACGGGCGCGATGGTTTTGCTCATACTGAGCGGAACGAGCTCGTGGTGGCGATGTGGCCGCGACCACGGTCCGTGAACCACGATTGGCCGTAGGCCAGGAGTTCGCTTATGTCTGGATCGCCACCCGCCGGCACCAACGGGCCGTCTTCCCGCAAGCGTCGGCCGTCCGGCGTGGCCAACGGTGCGGTCGACGTCGACGTCGCCCCGCGCGCGCCGGGCGAGCTGGGGCTGATCACGAGGGCGGTCACGGTCGCGACGGGGGCTCAGACGGGACTGCTCGCCGTGCTCGACCGCGGCAGCCGGCATGTCGACGTGGTGAGTGGTTGGGGCAGGGCGCCGGCGCGAGACCATCGGTCTCCGCTGCCGGCTGACGGGTTCGTCGGCCGCGTGCTGGAGGCCGGGCGCGCGGCCGTCGAACCAATCATCCCGGAGCGCGACCCGGTCCTGGCCACGGTCGCAGCGGGCGCGGCACTCAGCTACGCAGCGGGCGTGGCGATCCGGCCGCCCGGGTGCCCTCCGGGTGCGCTGTGTGTCGCCTTCTCCGAGCGACCGCTGGATGAGCCGCTGGTGCTGTGGCTGCTCGAGAGCTATGCGCACGTCGCCGCGCTCTGCATCCGCGATCAGGGCACCCTCGACGGGCTGCTCGCCGAAGCGCGCGTCGATGGGCTGACCGGGTGCCTGAACCAGACCGCGCTCCGCACCGAGCTGGAACGTCAGATCCAGACGGCGACGCGGTCCGGACGGTGCCTGTCGTGCTGCTTCATCGATCTCGACAACTTCAAGCGATACAACGACGAGCACGGGCACGAATACGGCAGCCGTGCGCTCGCCAAGGTCGCCGACACGCTTCGCCGCGGGCTGCGCGCCGCGGACACTCTCGGCCGCTATGGCGGCGACGAGTTCGTCGTGCTGCTGCCCGACACCGATCAGACGACCGCGTGCGCGCTCGCGCAGCGGCTCCGCTCCGAGATCTCGGCGATCACGCTGGACGGCCCGAGCGAGCGGCTCGGCGCGTCGATCGGGGTGGCGCAGTGGCGGTCGGGCGCGACCGCCACCGATCTGCTCGAGGCGGCCGACGCGGCGCTCTTCAACGCGAAACGCTCGGGGGGCCGGGTGGTGTCCGCGGCGGGAGAGGCGCCCGGCGCCGACAAATAGTAGGAGCCCTAGGCAGGCTACAGGCTAGTCGAGCAGCTCGCGCAGCTGCGTGAGCTCGGCGCGGAGTGCGGCGACCTCCGCCTCGAGCGCGTCAACCCGCCCGGCGAGGCCGTTGCTCGGCGGCGCGGCGAAGGTGGGCGCTGCGGCGCGGGTTGCGGGCGGCTCGCCGCCCCCGCCCTCGCCTCCTCCTCCTCCTCCTCCGAGCAGCTGCTCGAAGCGGTCCTCCTTCTGGCCCGGCCGGCGCTCGAGCCGCCGCGCGTAGCCCCGCTCCCCGAGCATCGCGAGCACCGACTCGACCGCGTCGAGCGAGTCGAAGCGCACCATCCGCTCGGTGCGCTGCTTCAGTTCGCCCGGCGTCTGCGGGCCGCGTAACAGCAACACGCACAGGATCGCGAGCTGCGCCTGATCGAGTCCGAGCGCGTCCTCTGCGAGGTGCCGGTACTTGACGGCACGGCTCGAGTGCCCGCTCGCCAGCCGCGCGAGCTCGTAGCGCGAGAGCCGCTGCGCCGCCTCCCGCACCGCGTCGTCGTCATAGTTCACGACTGGATCGCGGTTGGTCGACTGGTTGCACGCCAGACGCAGCGCGTTCAGCGTCAGCGGGTACTGGTCAGGGGTGGTGAAGCGCTTCTCGATCAGGCAGCCGAGCACGCGCTGCTCTGCGGGGGTCAGCTCGGCGAGGTGCACGAAGCGAGATTAGCGGTCCGATCTTCCTGCTCGGGCTCGGCTTCGGCGTCGCGACGGGCACTCAGCGTCGCTAGAGGTCAAGCGTCCTGAACTCGACGACGCGGTCGGGCCCCGACCAGCCGGCAGTGCGCGACCAGCGCACCCGCGTGCCGTCGGCCAGGCGCGCGGTCGCCCGCCCGCAAGCGGGCGACCCCCACAGCGTGGTGAGGAGCGGACGCTCGGATTCGGGCGTGTCGCCAAGCCCACGCTCGACGTGGGCGGCGGGGTAGGTGACGATCAGCGATCCGGGACGGACCCAGACCGGGATCAGGTGCAGGGGCGCGGGCGCGACCACCTCGCCGCCGCCGCTGACGCGTCGCCCCGACCAGGTCTCGATCCACTCGCCGCGCGGCAGCGGCACCTCGCGTTCGCGGGCGCCGTCGTCGAGCACGGGCGCGACCCACAGCGACGGCCCGTAGGCGTACGCGTCGCCGATCGTCCAGCCGCGCGGGTCCTCAGGGTCGATCAGGCAC
>Ga0302229_10000380_pt1 | contig 33957 bp, 24 predicted proteins | sample II_Palsa_N1_3_FD_193518 | JGI IMG/M metagenome (GOLD analysis project Ga0302229, IMG submission 193518) | Peat permafrost microbial communities from Stordalen Mire near Abisko, Sweden - II_Palsa_N1_3 | ecosystem: Environmental > Terrestrial > Soil > Palsa > Peat permafrost | place: Sweden... | reverse complement strand
GCCGGGGGAGCGCACCCCAGCCCGGTCGGGCACGCGGCGGTCATTACCACCACGACGCACAAGACACTCCGCGGCCCGCGCGGCGCGATGATCATGTCAACCGCCGAGCATGCCAAGGCGGTGGACAAGGCCGTCTTCCCCGGCCTGCAGGGCGGCCCGCACAATCACACCACCGCCGGGATCGCCGTCGCGCTGCACGAGGCCGCGCAGCCTGAGTTCCGCAGCTACGCGCATCAGGTGGTGGCGAATGCGAAGGCGCTCGCTGCTGCCCTGCTGGAGCGCGGCTACAGCCTGGTCTCCGGCGGGACAGACAATCACCTGATCCTGATAGACCTCAGCCCGCAGGGCATCGCGGGCAAGCCCGCTGCGAAGGCGCTTGACCGGGCGGGCCTTGAGGTGAACTACAACACCGTGCCGTTCGACCCGCGGAAGCCGTTCGACCCGTCCGGCATCCGGATCGGCACGCCGTCGATTACCACCCGCGGCCTGACGCAGGAGCACATGCCGCGGATCGCCGCCTGGATGGACGAGGCGATCATCGCGGCGGTGAAGGACGACGAGCCGTCGATCGACCGGGTAGCGGGCGAGATCCGCGAACTGCTCACCGGCTTCCCGATGGCTGGCTGGGCGTAGCGGATGGATGGCTGGGCGTAGCGGCGCGGGCAGGCCGGCACGCGCCGGCCGCTCGGCTGGTTGAAGCCGGCCGCTCAGCTGGTCGAGGGCGGGGGCAGGCCCAGTGCCTTCCTGATGGCCCGCACCTTGTCCTCGACAGCCGCATTGGCTGCCTGGTGGCGCTTCGCGAATGATCGCAGCTCGGCAATGGATGTCGACCGTGCCTCTCGCCGGGTGAGGGCGATCCTGCCCTGATTCGCACGGATGATTTCCCAGGCCAGAAAGGCAATGGCGACTGGGAACGGGATCCGGGATAGCTGCCGGTCGAAATGCAGCTCGGTGGCTGCCTCCGCACGCAGGTCCGCGTCTGCAATCGCGAGGTCGTCGCGGCTATGGTCGCCGAAACCGTCGAATTCGACATCGAGCCGCCGATTGGCGGGCCGCGCTATCGCCAGGTAGTCGACCGCCAGCGCCCGGATGCCGGGGGACGGCGCAGCGCTGGCAGACGGGGTAGCGCTGGTCGACGGCGACTGGACGGCCGACGGAGGTTGGCTGACCGGCGAAGTTTCCGGCGATGACGATGCGCAGCCCGTTGCCAGGACTAGCGCGCAGAACATCGCGCCGGCTGCACCCCGGCGCATCACGCTTGCTGCACCCCGGTGGCAGGCCGGCCAGGGAGACCGGCTGTCGGTGAGCGTCATCGGAATTGGGAGTTCCATTGCTTGTGGCGGACGCTGGCAAGAGGCCGGTAGCCGCTATGCACGGCAGTCGCGCACCTCAGGGAGATCGGCGGGCACGGACGCCCGGCCCGGGCCAGTCTTTCGCGGTACGCGCCGGCCGTCAACCGCGGCGGTCTGCCGAAAGCCCGCGCCTATTCCCCGGCTACCGATCACCGGGACCGATTACCGGCTACCGATCACCGGGACCGATTACCGGGACCGATTACCGGGACCGATTACCGGGACCGAGTTTCTAAGGTGATCCTCGACGGTACGCATTATGGCCGGAAGAATGTATGGCCGGAAGGACCTGTTACCTGCCGTACTGTTGTAGCCTTCAATGCCGTGATAGTTAGTGGTTACGATTTGCCCGGTAAAGAACGGCAAAATCGTAACCACTAACAGCCCAGCCCCAGTGCTGGTTGAGAATCCTGCGGTCATGATTCCTTCCGGCAGTGCCCAAACTCGATGGCAGTCGCCAGGCTGCGGCCACGGCCCAATCGGCCCAATCGGTCGTGGCCGCACTGCTGGCTTGTGACGAGCCGTCGATCCGGCGGAAACCCGCATGAGGTCCTGGGTGGTTACCTGGATTCCGCGACGGTTCGCGACGGTTCGCGGCCGCTGGAGGAACCCGGCGGCCAGCCACGGTCCATCGGCGACCCGGTCGCGCGCCAAGGCGCCGGCCGCCCGGCCGGCACCGGCACGTTCTGGGTCCGGCGCGTTCTGGGTCCGGCGACTATGTCGACTGGGGCGACGTGCAGGCCGGCCGCATGAACCAGCGGATCACCGCCGACGCCGCGCTTGCCTCAGACCGGCCGTGACACGACGGTAACCGTGCCATAACCGGATAACTCTATTGCCATAAGGGAGCGATTTATTGTCTCTCGGCAGATCATATCATGTCAGCTGATTGCAGGAATCTATGACAGCGTATAGCTATTCTTATCCGGCCTGCCAGCAAGATTAGCCCAGTTCGGCGAGTCGTGACAGTGCGTCCCATCGGCGATAACTAGCGTAGAGTTGGGGAAGAAGAAAGCAGCATCACTTCCGCTAGCACTTGCGTCAGGTCTGGGGAGATCTGCGATTGGCCGGGCAGAAGCCCGGAAGGCGGTGGGGGAGAGGCGCTTTAACGGGGGAGGGTACTGCTCATCATGTCACTCCGGAAATTAATCATGCGCTCATGGCGCCCGCGCATATGCGATCGCGCCATCTGACGCCATCACTGGCTAGCCGACCGCATAACAGCAGCCACCAGTCCCGCGTCAGCGTGGTCCTGGCTGCCATTGCCGTTCGCCTCACACCGGACGCGGCATTGCCGGCGGCACGCCCGGCGGCCTGGCCGCAGCAAGGCAGGCGGCACGGGGGGTTGCAGCGCCCGGCCACAGCGCCCGGCCGCATAGACCGGCCGCACCGGCCGGCCGCACCGGCGGGCAGAAGCAGCGCCTCGCTTGCGAGCCAGACAAGAAGGCGGTATTCGAGCATGCACGCAGATCAGCTGCCGTGGGTTAGGCGGCATGGGCGCGCGCTCGCCATCGGCGCATCCATCGGGGCACTCGTCATTCCGGCGATAAGCATGCACGCGGCAGTGAGAGCAAGCGCGGCGGCGAGAGCAGGCGCAGGTGCCGGGCCAGGGCTTAAGCGGGTGTCGTACAAGGGATACAAGTTCGAAGTTCCGCGCGCCTGGCCGGTGATCAACCTCGCGCGTCAGCCGCGTACGTGTGTGCGGTTCGATAGGCATGTCGTCTACATCGGCTCATCAGGCGCCAACGAGAATTGCCCGAGCTTGCTGATCGGCACAACGGAGGCACTGCTGCTGGCGCCAGCCGGCCGGAAGACCGCCCGTTCGTCCGTGGAGGACCCGGTCGCCCAGGAAATCACCGTAAGCGCGGCGCGGATCGGGATAACCGCGACGTTTGACACCGATCCGACCCTGATTTACCGGATCCTGGCCAGCGCCGGGCTGCCGGCCCCGATCATCGTGTTCCCGAATCCGGCCCGGAAGTCACCCGACCGCGACGCTAATCCGCACTTCCTGCAGGCAGCGGACGGGCTGCGCTTCCCGCGGGTGAACCCGCCCGAACTGCCAGCCAACGTGGCGAACTTCAGGGGACGCGGCTTTGACGCGTGCACGGCGCCGAGCAGGTCGTATATGCGCGCGTGGCACAGACACTCCAGGTACCGCGCGATCGGCGTCTACATCGGCGGCTCCAACCGGGCCTGCGGCCAGCGGAACCTGTCCCCCCGCTGGATCAGGACCGAAGCCCGCGCCGGATGGCATTTCTTTCCCATTTATGTCGGTCCGCAGGCCATTTTCAATCAGCTGCACAGGGCGGCACATGATGCCAGGCGGGCGGCGGATGATGCCGTAGTCCAGGCCCGGAGGCTTGGTTTCGGCCCGCGAACTCCTATCTACTACGACATGGAGGCCTACCCGCCGCGCCGGACCCGAGAAGTGCTCCGCTTCTTGTCGGCCTGGACGAGGCGACTGCACAGGCTGCGCTACAAGTCGGGCGCATATAGCAGCTCCAACTCAGGGATCCTGGATCTAGCGCGGGTGTACAGGAATCACCGGTACAAGATGCCGGACGTGATCTACGACGCTCTGTGGAACGGATCAAGGAACACGAGGGACCGCGAGCTGCGCAGGGGAGAGTGGGGCGGGCACCGGCGGATGCACCAGTACGCGGGCAATGTCACGCAGACATTCGGCGGGGACACGATCAACATCGATAAGGACTATCTCAACGTGCGGCTGCCCACACCCGGCGGCACGCACCAGGCGTCGCGTGCGGTAGCCCGGCCGGGCGGGACGGTTGACGTCTTCTACCGCGGAACCAATCACCGGCTGTGGCACGTGGGCCCGGTCGCTGGCCCGGTGGCTGGCGCGACCGCTGACGGGATTGCGTCGGCGGACCTGGGCGGCATGGTCATCGCGCAGCCGACCGCGGTCTCGACGGTCCCCGGCGCGCTTGACATCCTCTATAAAGGGCCGGGCCGATTGCTCTGGGAGGTATCGCGCAGGTCAGGCGGCGGATGGTCGGCGCCAAGGAAGATCGGCCGGATGGGCGAGCTCGGCAGTCCCCCGGTGGCGGTCGCGCAGCCCAATGGCGTGATCGACGTGTTCTGGAAAGGAGCCGATGACGACCATCTCTGGCACGGCCAGTTCAGCCCGGGCAAGGGCTGGAAGGGCCCGCAGGATCTGCGCGGCAGCCTCGCGTCGGGCCCGTCGCCGGCCGAATCGTCACCCGGCACGGTGCAGGTGTTCTGGAAGGGCAAAGACGGCGCACTCTGGCATGTGATCCGCCGCCCCGGACGGAGCTGGACCAGGCCGCGCTGGCTTGGCATGGGGCCGCTCGGCGGCGCTCCGCAAGCCAGTGCGCTTCCCGGCGGTGCGATCGATGTCTTCTGGCGCGGATTGGGCAACGACGGGCTGTGGGCAGCCACATTCGCGCCTGGCCACCGGTGGGCCGGCCCGCGCAACCTGCGCGGGCATCTCGCCTCGCCTCCGCTCCCGCTCATGTCAGCTGGCGGCCGGGTGCACGTGTTCTGGAAGGGCACTGACCACCAGCTATGGCAGGTCTCGCGCGGGCGCAGGACGGGCTGGGGGCGCCCGTACAGCCTGCGCATGGGGCCGCTTCGCGCCGGGCCTTTCGGCGCCGTGGGCCGCGGCGGGAAGAGCGTGGTGTTCTGGCGGGGCAAGGCCGGCCGCCTGTGGTACGCCGTCCAGGCGGCAGGGCACACCTGGACCGGGCCGCACGACCTCGGCGACCGCGTGGGCTGAGCCACGGCTAGCCTCCGCCGGAGACACCTCCGCGCCGCAGCTGCGAGGTGCACACGTTCGCGGCCCGGGCTGCTGACTCGCCTGCCGGGTGAGCGCCAAGCCCGGCCGTCACCCGCTCTCTGGGTCACGGCCGGGGCTGTGGGGTGGTTACCGCTGCGGAGGCAAGGGATCGCTGGCGGTGCTCACGCGTCGATCGTGATGCTGAATGATTGGCTCGCCGTGTCGCCGAGGCTGTCAGTCACCTCCCGGCCGGCAGCCAGCCGGGACTGTCGCGTCTGGGATAGCTGAAGGATCCGGCTGGCTGGATCTGGGCTAGTTGGAGATGACGCTGGCGGGCTTGCGCCACTGGATCGTGGGCATCATGGCCTCCGGGCGCACCCGGTGGGCGAACCTCTTGGTGATCTCGAACAGCGAGTCGATCAGGGTGTCCGACAGCAGGTGCGGCTCTAGCCCGAGTTCGGTCAGGCCCTTGTGCACCACGTTGTAGTGATGGTTCTCCAGCTCGACGCGCGGGTTCTCCAGGTGCTCGATGGTGACCGCGTCCGGGCTGGCGCTGGCGATCGTCTCGGCGATCTGGGTGATGGACATGGACTCGGTCAGCTGGTTGAAAACCCGGAACTCGCCACGGTCGGCCGGGTTCTCGCAGGCGAGCTGGAGGCAGCGGACCGTATCCCTGAGCTCGATCAGGCCGCGGGTCTGAGTGCCGTTGCCGTACACGGTCAGCGGCTTGCCGAGCACCGACTGGATGACGAACCGGTTCAGCACCGTGCCGAACACCGCGTCGTAGTCGAACCTGGTCGCCAGCCTGTCGTCCCTGGCGGTCTCCGGAGTCTGCTGGCCGTAGACGACCCCCTGGTTGAGGTCGGTCGCGCGCAGTCCCCAGATCCGGCAGGCGAACTCGATGTTGTGGCTGTCATGCACCTTGGACAGGTGGTAGAAGGAGCCGGGCCGCTTGGGGAACAGCACCCTGTCCCGGCGGCCCTTGTGCTCGACTTCCAGCCAGCCTTCCTCGATGTCGATGTTGGGCGTGCCGTACTCGCCCATCGTGCCGAGTTTCACCAGGTGGATCTCCGGATTGAGCTCGGCTATCGCGTACAGCAGGTTCAGGTTGCCGACCACATTGTTGACCTGCGTGTAGACGGCGTGCTTCCGATCCACCATCGAGTAGGGCGCGGCACGCTGCTCGGCGAAGTGGACGATGGCGTCCGGGGCGAAGTCCCGCACGATGTGGTAGGTGAACTCCGCGTCGCACAGATCGCCGACGTAGCAGCCGATGTCCTGGCCGGTTAGCTCGCGCCAGACGCGCACGCGGGCTTGCAGCGACTCGATCGGCACGAGGCTGTCCACGCCCATCTCGAAGTCGTAGCCCCGGCGCGCGAAGTTATCCGCCACGGCAACCTGGTGGCCGACCTCGGAGAGGTGCAGCGCCGTCGGCCAGCCGAGATAGCCGTCCCCGCCCAAAACCAGGATCCTCATGACTGTGCTCCTGCCCTATTCGTGCGAAGCTCTCGGTGGTTTATACCTACAATGGGGGCAGCGACACTTGAGCCTGCGCAATCCACTGGGCGGCGCAGGCCCTCCGGACACGGTGCTGGCAGCTGATTGCAGCGCCTTGGCGGGGTGCCGACCTGGCAGATTCTGTCATCGGTGCCGACGCAAGTCCGTACTGTATACCTGTCTCGCTTATTCAGCCCGCATCAACCTAGGACACCTATGAGTCTGGTACGGCCCAAGATCGCGACAGCCGCGTGGCGCCTCCTTCCCGCACCGCTGCGGCGCAAGCTCCGTGGCAATACCGGTAACCGATTCATGCGTTTCGTGCCGGTTTCGCTGGCTGCCGTGGCTGCCAGCCAGATCACGCTGGGCGTCCTGGTCGGCGTCACCCACCTGAGTGCGGGGGCATCGGCGATCATCGCGTCGATAGTCGGCGCGGCCGTGAGCTACGTGCTAAGCCGCTGGGCATGGGAGCGCAAGGGCAAGCCGAACTTGCTCAAGGAGACCTTGCCGTTCTGGCTGGTCTCTATCGGCGCGTGGATTGTCCTGGCCGTGGCAAGTCACTACGCGAGCGTCTGGGCGATATCGATGCACGACAGCCACTTGAAGCGGGTGGCTATCGTGAACGGGGCGTACTTCCTCGCCAACTGCGTGACGTTCGTCACCAGATTCGTGATCTTCCACTACGTGCTCTTCGCGGACCGCGGGGCGAAGCGCGCGCCTGCGGGGCTAGCTGGCGGCCCGGGGCTCGCGGCCGCGCCTGATCTCGCCGCGGAGCAGGGCGCCGGGGAGCAGGGCGCCGGGGAGGGGCAGGCCGTGGCTGCGCCTGATCTCGCCGGAGCCCATGATCTGGCTGGCGGCCAGGATACGGCTGTCGGTCAGGGGACCGCCGGAGTCGGGTCTGGCCGGCCCGCCGCCACCCGCTGATCCAGCAGTCAACCGCTGATCAGGATGGCTCCCGCGCTGATCAGGACGGGCCAGTCTCGTTGGGGCTCGCCGCCGGCCGGCCGACGGATCCCCGCGTCCGGCGCTGGCGCTCGCGCATCCAGGTTCCGCCGACCACGCCGGCGAAACGCAGGCCGTAGAACATGTTGTTGCCTTTTTTGCTCTTGCCGACCTGGCGCTTGTGAATCGTGGCCGGCCGCTCGACGACCCGGTAACCGTGCGTGATGACGCCGATCAGCAGCTCTGCGGCCTGGTACTGCGGCTGCTCAAGCAGGACCGCCCCGGTCACCTCGGCGCGCATCGCCCTGAGCCCGAAGGTGGTGTCACTAATCCGCTGTCCGGTCAGCGCGCTGATGGTGACCGCGAAGACACGGACCCCCAGCCGGCGCACCGGATCCCTGCTCTCCTCGCTGCCAAGCCTGCGCGACCCGGTGACGAAGTCTGCCTCGCCGGCCAGGATCGGCTCGAGTAGCCGCTCGATCTCGGCGGGGTTGTACTGCCCGTCGGCGTCGGTCGTGACGATGTACTGGGCGCCGCCCTCGCGGGCAAGCCGGTAGCCGAGCCGGAGCGCGGCCCCCTGACCGCGGTTCACCGGCACGTCACAGACCAGCGCTCCGGCCGCCTCGGCATCCTTGACCGTGCCGTCGACCGCGCCGTCCGAAACGACGATCTTCGCGACCGCCAGCCCGCACACGGACGCGGGCAGCGCCTCGATGACGGGGCCGATCGCGCCCTCTTCGTTGTAGGCGGCGATCACGACGGCCACCGGGGGCAGCTGCGTCGCCCTGGATCCGTGCTGATCCGTGAAGGCGCGGATGGCAGCGCTGTCAATGACCGCGTCGCTGTTGTGCATGGTCGTCACTTCGCTGCCTCCGAGAATTCCGGCCAGACCGTGGCCATGCCGGACTTGAGGTCGTGCGCGGGGGAGTACCCGAGCGCCTTTGCGGCAGAGATGTCGACAATGACGGCGGGCATCTCACCGGGCTTGGCCGCGATGTTCTCCACCGGTATGTCCGCGCCGGTCACGCTGCGGGCGGCAGTGACGATCTCGTTCACCGTGACTGATTCGCCCGCGCCGAGAATGAGCGGCCCGCTGAATCCTGACCGCAATGCCGTGAAGATGCCGGCCACGATGTCGTCGACATGCACGAGATCGCGGACCTGGGTTCCGTCACCGAAGACCTGCACTCCCCTGCCGTCCCTGGCGGCCCGCATGAGCCGCGGGACGAAGCTGTCCTTCTCCGCCATCCCCGGGCCGTAGACATTGGAGAACCGGAGCGCGCAGCCGGTCATGCCGTAGCAGGCCGCGTAGCTGCCGAGCAGCATCTCGCCCGCGGCCTTGGTCGCCCCGTACGGGGTCAGCGGCCGGAGCGCGATCTGCTCGTTGATGGTCGCGCTACCCACATCGCCGGTGACCGCATTGGTCGAGGCGAGCACGAAGCTGCCGATCTCCTTCAGGCGCGCCTGCTCCAGCAGGCCGGCCGTCGCGGTCACGTTGAGCGCATGCGTGCCGGCCGGATCCTCGATGGACAGCAGCACTCGGGTCACCGCCGCCAGGTGGATGATGACCTGCGTTCCAGGGCGCACCGCGCTGGCGACAACCGACGGATCGCACAGGTCGCCCACGACTGACCGCACGGCATCATCGGGAAACGCCCGCAAGTCCGCCACCGTGACGTCTGCGCCGGTCTCGAGCAGAGCGCGGACAAGCCGCCGCCCGATGAATCCGGATCCGCCGGTCACGAGTACCTGGGAACGATTGCCATCCCCCATCGATGCTCCATTCACGTCAGTGGCCATATCTCGATCGGTTCTCACCTGTTTAGCCATATTCCGCCCACCGGTCACGCCGAAGGACGGTTATGGAGTTACCGAGCTTTTTTGAGGCGGCGCCAGCCTGCCGCCCCTGCCTGCCGCCGCCGGCCGGCGGCGAGACCGCCAGATGAGCCTGCGGCGCGGGCGCCTGGCTCCGCTGCGTCGCGCGCAACCGGCAGGGGACGGGGTCCCTATTCTGGTTGCGCGTCGCCAGTGTATCGGCGGACCGGCATGCACCAGCCCGAAAGCCGGCGGTTGTGCCATGCTGTTAGGCCGATGGCATCGCGGAGGAACCCGGTGGGAATCCGGGGCTGTCCCGCAACTGTGACCGGGGAGCTGCTCTCAGCCACCACTGCCGCCGAGCCGACCACGCCGGGCGCGGGGCCGGATCGCGGTCGGCGAGGCGAGCATCGACCCGGGAGCCAGGAGACTCCGGCCGTCGGCTGAACCAACTGCGGGCGCGGAAACCCGGGAAGGACGAGGCTGGATGATGTCCGGGCGCGGTATCGGGGACGGGGACGGAGCCGGGCAGGCGCGCTCCGGCAGCGGCCACCGGCCAACAGCCACGCTGGCCCCTGCCGGTCACCTGAATGGTTCTGCCGAGCGCGGGCCGGCTGCTTCCCGGCCCGCGGCCCAGCCTGCCTACCCCTTCACCGCCATCGTCGGCATGGCTGACCTGAAGCTGGCCCTGCTGCTCAATGCCGTGTCACCGGCGATCGGCGGCGTGCTCGTGCGGGGCGAGAAAGGCACCGCGAAGTCGACGGTGGTGCGCGGGATCGCCGCGCTGTTGCCGGCCGTGGACGTCGTCGCGGACTGCAGGTTCGCCTGCGACCCGGCCGCGCCTGACCCCGGCTGCCCGGACGGCCCGCATCCGGGCCAGCCCGCGCCGCTGACCAGGCCGGCCCGGCTGGCCGAGCTGCCCGTCGGCGCCACCGAGGACAGGCTGGCCGGCTCGCTGGACATCGAGCGGGCGCTGACCGACGGGGTCGCAGCGTTCGAGCCGGGCCTGCTCGCCGCGGCGCACCGCGGTCTGCTCTACGTGGACGAGGTGAACCTCCTTCATGATCATCTTGTCGACCTGCTGCTGGACGCCGCCGCCCTCGGCGTGAACTACGTCGAGCGGGAAGGGCTGTCCGTGCGGCACGCGGCCAGGTTCCTGCTGGTGGGCACCATGAACCCGGAGGAAGGCGAGCTCAGGCCCCAGCTGCTCGACCGGTTCGGGCTGACCGTCGAGGTGGCCGCGACCAGGAATCCGGCGGAGCGCGCCGAGGTGGTCCGGCGCCGGCTGGCTTACGAAGCGGACCCGGTCACCTTCGCCGCCCGCTGGGACCTTGATTCCGAACGGATCGCTGGGCGAGTAATCGCGGCGCGTGAGCGGCTGCCGATGGTGCGGCTGCCCGATGCCGTCCTGCAGCAGATCTGCGCTGTCTGCGGCGCGTTCGAGGTAGACGGGCTGCGCGCGGACCTGGTCATGGCTCGGACGGCGATCGCGCTGGCCGCCTGGCATGACCGCGATGAGGTCGGCGCGGAGGATGTCCGCCAGGCCGCGCGGCTTGCGCTGCCGCACCGCCGCCGCCGGGATCCTTTCGACGTGCCCGGCCTGGACGACAGCGCGCTCGACCAGGCGCTGGCCGATGCGCTGGGGGCGGGCCAGCCGGGAGCGGAAACCGACGGCGAGCCGGCCAGCAGCCAGCACCCGGCAGACGGCGGATCCGGCGCGGGACCAGAGTCGCCGGACGGCAGCGACCCCGACGGCAGTCACCCGGACGGCAGCGACACCAACCAGGACGACACCGACCCGGACGGGGGCGGCGCAGGCAGCCCGCCGCCAGGGCCAGGCGGTCGGCTGCCGTCGCCTGACCGGGGCAGTGCCCGGCATGAGGCATCCCCCGACTCGGCCGAACGCCAGCCCGCCGCGCCAGCCCCCGGTGCGCCGGGGGCCGCTCGCAGCGACACCGCGAAGGGCGCCACGGCGCCGTTCCGGCCCAGGCTGCTGACCGTCACCGGCATCGGGCATGGCGCACCGGGCAGGCGCTCCGCCGCCCGCACCCCCTACGGCCGGGTGACCGGGGCCAGGCTCCCGGCCGGCCGGGTGCACTCAGTGCACCTGCCAGCCACGCTTCGCGCCGCTGCCCCCCGGGCCGGCCGCGCGGCCCAGCAAGCGATGCAGCAACAGGCGCAGCCGCAGTCCGCAGATCCCCGGCGGCCCGTGCCGCCCCCGGCCGGTCTCCGGCCGCGGCTGCGGATCCGGCCTTCTGACCTGCGGGAGACGGTGCGGGTCGGCCGGGAGGGCAACCTGGTGCTCTTCGCCGTCGACGCCAGCGGCTCGATGGCGGCCGGGCAGCGCATGCGCGCCGTCAAGGGCGCGGTGCTCTCCCTGCTGCTCGATGCCTACCAGCGCAGGGACAAGGTCGGCCTGGTCACGTTCCGCGGCGCCGCGGCCGAGATTGCGCTGCCCCCGACGTCCTCGGTGGAGGCAGGGGCCCGGCGGCTTGCCGTGCTGCCGACCGGGGGCCGGACCCCGCTGGCCGCTGGCCTCGCGCTGTCCGCCAGGGTGCTGCGGGCCGAACGCCTCAGGGACCCCGACCGCCGCCCCCTGCTGGTGATCGTCACCGACGGACGGGCCACCAGCGGCTCCGGCGCCGATCTCGCCCGCGCCATCGCCGGCCTGGCCGGCGTGGCCGCCATCGTGATCGACTGCGAGTCCGGCTTCGTCCGGCTTGGCCTGGCTGCGAGCCTGGCAGCGCAGCTTGGCGGCAGCGCCATCCGGCTAGAGGAGCTTGCCGCCGGCACCCTGACCGGCGTGGTGCGCGCCCACGCGCCGGCCCGCCGGGCGGGCACCGGGACGGCCGGGCGTCCCGGCGGGACGGCGGGCTTGGCGCCCGGCGGGCCGGTGGGGGCGCCGGCGCACCGCAGGGGGGCCGCCTGATGCCTCAGGGTAAGCCGGACAGCGTCCCCGACGACGGACTCACTACCCGGCAGCGGCGCGGCCGCCCGCTGGTGATCGTGCATACCGGGCCGGGCAAGGGCAAGTCGACCGCGGCCTTCGGCCTGGCCCTGCGGGCCTGGAACCAGGGCTGGCCAGTCGCGGTTTTCCAGTTCGTGAAGTCGGCGAAGTGGCGAGTGGGCGAGGAACGCGCGCTGACGACGCTCGGCGGCAGCGGCGCGGGCGGTGTCGTCGCGTGGCACAAGATGGGCGAGGGGTGGTCCTGGATCCAGCGGGACACCGACGACCACGCCGAGCGCGCCGCCGAGGGCTGGGCCCAGATAAGCAGGGACCTCGCCGCGCAGGCCTACCGGCTGTACGTCCTTGACGAGTTCACCTACCCGATCAAGTGGGGCTGGGTGGACGTCGACGAGGTCATCTCGGTGCTAGCGGCTCGCCAGGGGAACCAGCACGTGGTGATCACCGGCCGGGACGCCGACCCTAAGCTGGTCGCCTTCGCCGACCTGGTCACCGAGATGACTAAGGTCAAGCACCCGATGGACACCGGGCAGAAAGGCCAGAAGGGCATCGAATGGTAGCCATGCCGCGGCTCGTCATCGCCGCCCCGGCGTCCGGTAGCGGCAAGACGACGGTAGCCACCGGGCTGATGGCGGCGCTGGCCGCCCGTGGGCTCCGCGTGTCCGGGCACAAGGTGGGCCCGGACTACATCGATCCTGGCTATCACGCCCTGGCCACTGGCAGGCCGGGCCGTAACCTCGATCCCGTGCTCTGCGGCGAGGAACTGATGGCCCCGCTGTTCCTGCACGGCGCGGCCGGCGCCGATGTCGCGGTCATCGAGGGCGTGATGGGGCTGTTCGACGGCGTGGCGCCGGACGGGCCGTGGGGCGATGACCCCGGCTTCGGCTCCTCCGCGCACCTGGCCGGGCTGCTGGACGCGCCGGTTGTGCTGGTGGTCGACGCCGCGGCGGCCGGGCGCTCGGTGGCCGCGCTGGTGGCCGGCTTCCGCGGCTTTGATCCCAGGACACCGCTGGCCGGGGTCATCCTCAACCGGGTCGGCTCCGACCGGCACGAACGGCTGCTGCGGGACGCGCTGGAGGGTATCGGGATGCCGGTGCTCGGTGCTATCAGGCGCATCGAGGCCGTGGCGACGCCATCCAGGCACCTCGGGCTGGTCCCGGCCATGGAGCGACTGGCCAGCGCGGAGCGCTCAGTTGCCCAGCTGGGCGGCCTGATCAGCGGCTCCTGCGACATCGGCGCGCTGATGTCGCTCGCGAGCAGCGCACCACCCCTGATGGCAGCCCCGTGGGACCCCGCAGTCGCGCTGTTCGATGATTCCGCCGCCCTGCTCCGTGATGGCGGCGCCCTGCTCCGTGATCCCGAAGGATTTGGGGTGCTGAGTGACGCGAATCCTTCGGGATCACGGAATGACACCTGGCCCGGGCCAGCAGCCGCGGACGCTGCTCGTACGTGGGGGTCCGCCGGCGGCGGCCCGGTGGTCGCCATGGCCCAGGGCCCGGCATTCACGTTCGGCTACGCCGAGCAGGCCGAGCTGCTGACAGCAGCCGGTGCCCAGGTTGCCCCTTTCGACCCGCTGACCGACGAGTCGCTGCCCGACGGCACCGCAGGCCTGCTCATCGGCGGCGGGTTCCCGCAGGTCCACGCCAGTGAACTGGCCGCCAACGAGCCGATGCGCCGCGAGGTCGCAGCGCTGGCAGCGGCAGGCACCCCGGTCGCCGCCGAATGCGCCGGGCTGCTCTATCTCGCCAGGACACTGGACGGTCAGCCGATGTGCGGCGTGATCGACGCAGATGCCGCGATGACGCCCAGGCTCACGCTCGGCTACCGCTCCGCGGTTGCCGCCGCCGACTCTGTGATTGCCCGCGCTGGCGACCGGGTAAGCGGGCATGAGTTCCACCGGACCTCCGTTACCAATGAATCCGGGCACCGTCCTGCGTGGCAGCTCTCTTCCGGCGCCTGCGAGGGGTTCGTCCGCGGCGCCATGGTGGCGTCCTACCTGCACCTGCACTGGGCAGGCCAGCCGTCGTTCGCGGCCAGGTTCGCTGCCGCCGCCGGGGAAGCCGCGCGATGCGGCGGCTGATCGGGGTCGGCGTCGGGCCGGGCGATCCCGAGCTGATCACCATCAAGGCGATCCGGGTGCTGCGCGGCGCCGACCAGGTATTCGTCCCGGTGCTTGCCCGGCCTGGCGAGGAGGACGGCGCTGAGGAAGGCCGCGCGGAGGCCACCGTGCGGGCGCACGCCGGTGCCGCCAGGATCCGCCGCATCGCCTTCGCGCTGAACGATCCCGGTGGCGTCACTCCCGGCCGCGCCGCCGCCTGGGATGCCGCCGCCGCCGCCGTGGCCGCCGCCTTCACGGCCGGCGCGCGGACCGTGGCCTTCGCGACCATCGGCGATCCCGCGATCTACTCGACCTTCAGCTACCTCGCGCGGACGGTGACCGCCCTGGCGGGCGACGTCACGATCGAGACTGTCCCCGGCATCACGGCCCTGCAAGACCTGGCCGCCCGGAGCGGAACCATACTGACGGAGGGGACGGAGTCCTTGGTGCTGCTGCCGCTTACTGCGGGCGCTGACGCGCTGGCCGAGGCGCTGGCCAGGCACGACACTGTCGTCGGTTACAAACTGGGATCGACTGCGGGGCCCGGCGTGGACGCGGTGCTCGGCTTGCTCGGCGAGGCGGGACGGCTGGACGATGCGGTGTTCGGCGCGCGGCTGGGGCTGCCGGGCGAGGACATCCGGCCCGCCAAGGAACTGGCCGGCGGCGCGCCGGTACCCTACTTGTCCACGCTGATCACGGTTGGTGCCCGCGCCGGTCGCGGCAGCAGGCTGCGCGGTGCTGGCGGCAGCAGGCTGCGCGGTGCGGGCGAGGGTGATGCGGGCGACGGTGGTGCGGGCGAGAGCCGTGCTGGGCGGGGCGCTAGCGGCAGCCGTGCTGACCGCGGCGCTAGCGGGGGAGGTGACGGCTCGCGATGACGGTCGGCAAGGTGACGTTCGTCGGCGCCGGCCCCGGCGCGCCCGACCTGCTCACGCTGCGCGCGGTGGCCGCGATCAGCGCCGCGGACGTGGTGATCTGGGCGTCCAGCCTGGTCGATCCCGGGGTCCTCATGCACGCTCGGGCCGGCGCCGAGATCGTTGATTCCGCGTTGCTGCCGCTGGAGGGGGTGCTGGCGTATTACCAGCGGGCCAGCGCGGCGGGCCTGCGGATCGCCCGGGTGCACTCCGGTGACCCTGCCCTGTGGGGGGCGGTGCAGGAGCAGCTGGACCGGTGCCTTGAGCTTGGCCTGGCGACGGAGATCGTGCCCGGCGTGTCCAGCTTCACGGCCGTGGCGGCAAGCATCGGGCGGGAGCTGACCATCCCCGAGGTCGCGCAGTCGGTCATCCTCACCAGGCTGGGCGGCGGCAAGACGCCGATGCCGCCCGGTGAGGAGCTCGCCGGGCTGGCCCGGCATGGCACCACGATGGCGGTTTTCCTGTCCGCGGCTAGGTCTGGCCAGCTGCAGCAGGAACTGCTGGCGGGCGGCTATCCGCCCGGCACGCCGTGCGTGATCGCTTACCGGGTCACCTGGCCGGACGAGCTGGTCCTGCGCTGCGAGCTCGCCGACCTGGCGGCCACGGTAAAGGCGCACCGGCTCTGGAAGCACACGCTGGTGCTGGCCGGGCCCGCGCTCTCGGCCGGCGGCACCCGGTCGCACCTGTATCACCCTGGTCACTTTCACGAGTACCGCAAGGCCGACCACGCGGCCCGCCAAGTGCTACGCGGCGGGCAGGGACCATGACCGACCCGGCTCAGCTGCGCGAGCCCGACCTGCCCCGGACGGCGAAGGTGCGCCGGAGCGGGCTGCGGACCGGCTGGACAACCGGGACCTGCGCGGCAGCTGCCGCCAAGGCGGCGGCGACCGCGCTGGTGACCCTGGAGGTGCAGGATGCCGTCGAGATCGGGCTGCCGTCCGGCCGCCGGGTGACGTTCCCGGTGGCGTCGTGCCGCCTCTCGCCGGGCGCTGCTGCGGTGGCCGGTGCCGTGCGAGCCGGCGGAGACAGTGCCGGCGGAGACGGGGCCGGCGGCGTGCGCGCCGGTGCCATGCGCGCCGAGGCAGTGGTCGTCAAGGACGCCGGAGACGACCCGGACGTCACCCACGGCGCTCGCCTCACGGCGTCGGTGAGCTGGCGCGGCGAGGCGGGCCTGGAGCTGGACGGCGGCGTGGGCGTGGGCGTCGTTACCAAGCCTGGTCTTGGGCTTGAGCTTGGCGGCCCGGCGATCAACCCGGTACCCAGGAAGATGATCACCGAGGCTGTCGGCGAGGCTGTCGATCTTGCCGAACGCGGCCTGCGAGTGATCATCTCGGTACCGGACGGCGAGCGGATGGCGCGTAAGACCACCAACGGGAGACTCGGCATCATCGGCGGCATCTCGATCCTGGGGACGACCGGCATCGTGCGGCCGTTCTCGACCGCGTCCTGGCGAGCGAGCGTCGAGCAGGCCGTCGCGGTCCTCGCCGCGCAGGGCGAGCAGCCACTCGTGCTCTGCACCGGCGGCCGGACCGAGAAGGGCGCGATGGCGCTGCTGCCGGGGCTGCCCCAGGTGTGCTTCGTGGAGGTGGGCGATTTCACCGGCGCCGCCCTGCGCAGGGCCATGGAATACGGGGTTCCGCGGGTAGTTTTCGTCGGCATGGCGGGAAAGCTGACCAAGCTGGCGGCCGGCGTGCTGATGACGCACTACACGCGCTCCAAGGTCTCCACCGGCCTGCTCGGCCAGATCACCCGCGCGGCCGGCGGCGACGATGAGCTGGCGGCCAGGGTAACGGAGGCGAACACGGCCAGGCATGCGGTCGAGCTGTGGACTGAGGCCGGGCTGCTCGGTCCGGCTGGCACCGAGTTGTGCCGCCGGGTCGGCGACGTGCTGGCCAGGTTCTGCGCGGAACTGACCGCCGCGGCCGGCACCTCGGCTGGGGTAAACCCGCCAGCGGTCCAGCCTGCCGGAACTCCCTCAGTACCGCCAGCAGTACCGCCAGCAGTCCCGCCAGCGCCGCCGGCCCGGACGCCCCCAGTCATCGAGGTCGTCATGGTCGGCTTCAGCGGCCGGGACATCATCGCCGCGTTCCCCGAGCGGGTGGCATGACGCCGCCCGTCACGGTGATCGGCTGCGACGGCAGTCCGCTGCCGGCCGAGGCCAGTGCCGTTATTGCCGCGGCGTCGCTGGTGGCTGGCGCCCGGCGGCTGCTGGCCGCGGTCACGATTCCCGTCGGCGCTCAGCAGACGGAGATCACCCGGCTGGACGACGCGCTGGCGGAGATCTGCCAGGCGACGGGTCAGGTGGCGGTGCTGGCGTCCGGCGATCCCGGCTTCTTCGGGATCGTCCGGTCGCTGCGAGCGCGCGGCATCGTGCCACGGGTGATCCCGGCCGTCTCCTCGGTAGCGATCGCCTTTGCCCGGCTCGGGCTGGACTGGGACGATGCCCTCGTGCTGTCGGCGCACGGCCGTGATCCGCTGCCGGTGAGCGCGGCGGCGCTGACTCATCCCAAGGTCGCGATCCTCACGGCACCGGGGGAGTGCGGCAGGCAGCTAGCCCGCGTGCTGCTCGAGGCCGGCCGGCGAGTCTACGCTGCCGAGCGACTCGGCGGCCCGGACGAGCGGGTAGCCGAACTGACCGCGGACACGGTGGGCGGACTTGCCGACCCGAATGTGCTGGTGGCAGTGGATCCGGCGGCAGACCCGGCGGCCGGGCCTGGCTGGGTCGCCGGTCACCACGGTGCCCCGGCCGGCTGGGCGCTGCCGGATGAGACGTTCGCGCACCGGGACTCGATGATCACCAAGGCAGAGGTGCGCGCCGTCGTGCTGGCCAGGCTCGGCCCCGGGCTCGGGCGGACGGTGTGGGATCTGGGCTCGGGCTCCGGGTCAGTAGCGGTCGAATGCGCCAGGTTCGGCGCCAGCGTGATCGCGATCGAGTCCGATCCGCGGCAGTGCGCCAGGATCGAGCGGAACGCCGCCGCGCACGGCGTCGCTGTCCGCCTTGCCAGGGGCCGTGCGCCCGGGATCCTGGCCGGCCTGCCCGGGCCGGATGCGCTCTTCGCAGGTGGCGGCGGCGACGCGGTGCTCGCCGCGGCGCTGCGGCTCGGCCGGCCGGCCAGGGCCGTGGTCACTCTCGCCTCCGTCGACCGCGTGCGGACCGTCAGCGAGCTGCTCGCTGAGCGCGGTTACCGGGTCGGCGGCCTGCAGCTGCAGGCATCGCGGCTGACGAGCCTGCCCGGCGGGTCGGTGCGGCTGGCTGCGGAAAATCCCGTGTTCGTCCTCTCCGGGGAGCGGGGAGCCTGATGATCGGACTGATCACGGTCACCGCAGGAGGGCGCCTGGCAGCTGAGCGGCTGGCAGCCGTGCTGCCCTACGCGCATCTTTACGACGGACCCGCCGCTAGCGCCATCCCGCTGGCATTTACCGAGTGCGACGCGATCATCTCCTTTCTCGCGGTGGGCGCGACCGTCCGGATCGCCGCGCCGCTGATCACCGGGAAATACGAGGACCCTGGCATCGTCTGCGTGGACGAGGCGCTGTCTTACGCGATCCCGGTCCTCGGCGGCCACGCCGGCGGCGCAAATGTCCTGGCCCGGCGCGTCGCGGGCATCCTCGGGGCGACCGCCGTGATCACCACGGCCGCGGAGGCAGCGGGCTCGGTGGGACTCGATGAGTTCGGGGCAGACCTCGGATTCGTGCTGGAGCCGGGCAGCGATATGGCCCCGGTCGGCGCCGCGATCCTCTCCGGCGAGCGGGTCACGCTGACGATGGAACACCAGTGGCCCGTCCCGCCGCTGCCACCGAATGTGGTGCGGACGGCACAGCCAGAGCCAGGCGTCCCGGCCATCGTGGTCAGTGACGAAGTACGGCCGGTGGCTGCGGGGTCGCCGGTGGCTGCGGGGCCGCTGGAGGCTGCGGGGCCGCTGGAGGCAGCAGGCGCCGCGGAGCCGCCAGGCCCGCGCGTCACCTACCGGCCGCCTTCCCTGGTCGTCGGCGCCGGCGGGAGCACCGGCGTGACCGCCGGCGAGGCAGGTCTGCTGATCGACGAGGCGCTGGCGGCCGCGGGCCTGTCGCCGAAGTCAGTCCGATGGCTCGCCACCGCGGACATCAAGGCCAACGAGCCCGGGCTGCTCGATGCCGCCAGCAAGCGCGGCTGGCGGGTCGTCACGGTATCCGCCGCGGAACTGGCCAGCGTGCCGGTGCCGACGCCCAGCGAGATCGTGCGCGCCGCGGTAGGCACGCCCAGTGTCGCCGAGGCCGCCGCGCTGGTCGTCGCGGAAGGCGGCCAGCAGCTGAGCCGCCCGCAGCCAGGGGGCGCGGGCGGCGCGCGGCTGATCGTCACCAAGCGGGCCAGCGCCCATGCCACCGTGGCAGTCGCCCGCCGCCGGCCGCGCGGCAGGCTCGCGCTCATCGGCATCGGCCCCGGCGCACGCGACCTGATGGCCCCCCGCGCCATTGCCGAGCTGCGCCGGGCCAGCGTCGTCGTCGGGATGGACCAGTACGTCGGCCAGATCGCCGACCTGATCCCGCCGGGCGCGCGAGTCATGGCCAGCGGCCTGGGCCAGGAGGAGCAGCGGGCCGCCACCGCCATCAGCGAGGCACTGGCAGGCCGGGCGGTCGCGCTGATCGGTTCCGGTGACGTAGGGATCTACGCGATGGCCAGCCCGGCGCTTGAGCTCGCCGACGAGCGGATCGATGTGATCGGCGTTCCCGGCGTGACGGCGGCGCTCGCCGCCAGCTCGGTGCTCGGCGCGCCGCTCGGGCACGACCACGCATTCATCTCCCTGTCGGACCTGCATACGCAGTGGGAAGTGATCGAGCGCCGGGTGCGCGCCGTTGCCGAAGCTGACCTCGTTACGTGCTTCTACAACCCGGCGAGCCGGGCGCGGAGCTGGCAGCTCGGCCGGGCGCTTGCCATCCTCGCCGAGCACCGGCCGCCGGGAACGCCGGTCGGCTGGGTGCGGGACGCCTCGCGACCCGGCCAGAGCTCCGGGATTGCCACCCTGGCCCGGTTCGATCCGGCGGAGGCAGACATGCACACGCTGGTCGTGGTCGGCTCTTCAAGGACCACGGTCGTGGCCGGGCGGATGGTCACGCCGCGGGAGTACCGGTGGGCGGCGCCGTGAGTGGGCCGGCCGCCGTGAGCGTGACCGGGCTGGCGGCCCTGACCGGGCTGGCGGCCCTGACCGGACACGAGCCCGTGACCAGCCTGGCTGCCGCTGTCGTCACCGGAGCCTGCCAGGGCTGCGGTGCGTGCCTGCTAACGTGCCCCGAGCACGCGATAAGGCCCGCCGGTAACCGCGGCACGATGGCCCCGCTGACAGTCCTGGCCGGCCGCTGCACCGGCTGCGGCGAATGCGTGGAGATCTGCCCGGCCGACGCGATCCTGCTTGCCGAGGAGGTGCTGACGTGGTGACGTGGCCCGCGGCAACGCCGGATGGCGTGCATCCCATCGAGGCAGAGTCGTACCGGATCCTGCGTTCTCGTATTGATCTTTCCCGGCTGCCGCGGTTCAGTCGTGACGTGACCGAGCGGATCATCCATGCCAGCGCGGACTTCGACTACGCCACGGACCTGGTCTGCGATGAGGAAGCGCTGGCCGCCGCCGTGGACGCGCTGGCCGGCGGCGCCCCCGTGGTCGCCGATGTGGAGATGGTCGCGGCCGGGATCACCGGCTGCCCGGTCGTCTGCAAGATCCGCGAGTCGCTGACCCAGCGGCTTGCCCGCACGGCGAACATCACCAGATCGGCCGCCGCAGTGCGGCTGGCGTTCGGTGAGGTGGGCGCTGGCGCCGTCTGGGTAGTGGGCTGCGCGCCGACGGCGCTGCAGGAGATCCTGGCCAGGGGGGTCGAGCCAGCCTTTGTCATCGGCCTGCCGGTCGGGTTCGTCGGCGCGGCCGAGGCGAAGGACGCGCTGCGGGCCAGCGGGCTGCGGGCGCTGACCAACGTCTCGGAGAAGGGCGGCTCGGCCGTGGCAGCGGCGGCCCTCAATGCGCTGCTCAGGGCGGCAACGGACCGGGGCGTGCCAGCGCCAGCCAATGATGACGAGGTAATGCCATGAACCGACCCCCGCTGCTGCTGGCCGGCCACGGGACCCGTGATCCGGCCGGGGTGGCCGCGTTCTCCGCGTTCACCGCGCGGCTGCAGGCGAGTTTCGCGCCGCAGGGGATAGCCGTGGCAGGCGGGTTCATCGAGCTGTCGGCCCCGCCGCTGCGGGACGCGGTCACCGAGCTCACCGGGCAGGGCCACCGGCGGGTGGTAGCCGTGCCGCTCGTGCTGTCCGCTGCCAGCCACGCCAAGAGCGACATCCCAGCCGCCCTGGCCAGGGAACGTGCCCGCCATCCCGGCCTGGAATGGAGCTACGGGCGCCCGCTTGGCCCGCACCCGGTGCTGCTCGACCTGCTGGCCGCGCGGATAGCCGAGCAGGCTGAGGCTGCCGCGGGCGGTCCGCCGCCGGCTGTGCTGCTGGTCGCGCGCGGGTCCACCGATCCCGACGCCAACGCCGAGGTGTGCAAGACAGCGCGGCTGCTCTGGGAGGGCAGGGGCTACGCGTTCGCCGAGACTGCCTTCGTTTCGCTGGCCAGCCCGGACGTGCCCGCCGGGCTGGAGCGCTGCCGGCTGCTGGGGGCCAGCCGGGTCATCGTGGCCAGCTACTTCCTGTTCCCCGGCATCCTGCCGGACCGGATAGCGGCGCAAGCCCGCAGCTACGGCGAGGCCCATCCGGACGTTGACGTGCGCTGCACGCAGATCCTCGGAGATTCGAACGAGCTAGCCGCGCTAGTCGCCGAGCGCTACCACGAGGCACTGGCCGGTGACATCAGGATGAACTGCGACGTCTGCGCGTACCGCACGGCGCTGCCCGGCTTCGAGCACCGGGTCGGCGCGGCGCAGCGGCCGCACGCGCATCCGCACGACGACGGGCACGTCCATGTCCACTGAGCCCGGCCGCCCGGCCGACGGCATCGGCCCCACGGCGGCGGCGGACGGCAACGGCGCGGCAGACGGCAACGGCCCCGCGGCGGACGGCATCGGCCTCGCGGCGGACGGCAACGGCCTCGCGGCGGCCGGCGGGCCGGCCGCGGACGAGAACGCCTATCCGGCGGCCGAGCGCGCCGCGGTTTACCGGGTCATCGAGGAACGCAGGGACGTCCGGCAGGGGTTCCTCCCCGGCCCGGTCCCGCCGGAGGTACTGCGCCGCGTCCTGGCGGCGGCGCACCGCTCGCCGTCGGTTGGCCTCTCCCAGCCCTGGGATTTCATCGTGATCAGTGATCGGGCCAGGCGGGAGCGGATCAAGGCACTGGCGCAGCAGGCAGCCAGCGATTACGCAGCCAGTCTGCCGGCTGCCCGCGGCGCCGCATTCGACCGGCTGAAAATCGAGGCGATCCTGGAAGCCCCCGTCAGCATCGTGGTGACCTGCGACCCGACCCGCGGTGGCCGGCACACGCTCGGACGCCAGTCCCAGCCGCAGACCGCCGCCTACTCGAGCGTCCTCGCGGTGGCGAACCTGTGGCTCGCGGCACGGGCCGAGGGACTCGGAGTCGGCTGGGTCAGCTTCTTCAGGGAACGGGACCTCGCCGCCGAGCTCGGCCTCCCCGCGCACCTGGAGGTCGTTGCCTACCTGTGCGTCGGATACGTGACGGGCTTCGCCCCGGAGCCTGAGCTTGCGATGACGGGCTGGGCGCGCAGGCGGCCGCTGGCCTGGGCCGTGCACGCGGAAGAGTACGGCCTGCGCGGGCTGCCAGGAGAGGACGCCGTGGATCTGCTCGACGAGGTGCGCGCCGCGATCCGCCCGCTGGACCAGGCCGCGATGAGCGCGGCCCGCGCGCGCCAGGACCTGATGACCAAGCCGCGCGGCTCACTCGGCGTGCTCGAGGAGGTCTCGGTCCGGCTGGCTGGGCTGGCCGGGGCCTGCCCGCCGCCGATGCCCGAGCCCGCCGCGGTCGCCGTCTTCGCCGCCGACCATGGCGTGCACGCCCAGCGGGTCACCCCGTGGCCGCAGGAGGTGACCGCGCAGATGGTGGCCAACTTCCTGGCCGGCGGCGCGGTGGTCAACGCGTTCGCTGCCCAGGCAGGCGCCGAGGTAGTGGTGGTCGACGTGGGCGTCTGCGCCGATCTTGGCCCGGTGCCCGGATTGCTCCCGCGCAAGGTCGCGCACGGCACCGCTGACTTCACCGCCGGGCCGGCGCTTACCCGCGTGCAGGCCCGGGCAGCGATCATGGTCGGCGTGGAGATTGCGCGCGATCTGGTCGCGGCCGGCAACCGGTGCCTGCTCACTGGTGACATGGGCATCGCCAACACCACCGCGTCAGCGGCGCTGATCTGCGCGTTCACCGGGCGGGAACCAGCTGAGGTGACCGGCCGCGGCACCGGCATCGATTCGGTTACGCACGCGAGGAAGGTGGACGTGGTGCGCCGGGGGCTGGCCAGGCACCGGCCCGACCCGGCCGATCCGGTCGGCGTTCTTGCCGCGTTCGGCGGCCTGGAGCATGCCGCACTGGCCGGCTTCATCCTGGGCGCGGCAGCGCTGCGGGTTCCGGTGATCCTGGACGGCGTCATCGCCGGCGCGAGTGCCCTGGCAGCCGTGGCCATAGCGCCCGATTCGGTGGAATGCTGCGTCGCCGGGCACCGTTCGGTCGAGCCCGGGCATGCCGCTACGCTCGATCACCTGGGCCTGCGACCGCTTGTCGATCTCGAATTGAGGCTTGGCGAGGGAACGGGGGCACTACTTGCTCTGCCGATCGTGCAGAGCGCGGTCCGCGCACTGCGGGACGTCGCGACGTTCGATTCGGCCGGAGTGACGGACAAAAGCTGACAGCCGGGCTGCCGCCCGGCCGGGCAACCGGCGGGTCCGGCAGCGGGCTGGCCCGGCCGAGCTTGGTCCCCGCAGTGGTCGGACCGGGATGAATCCCGGGATCGACCACCTTAGATGGTGGTCGATCCCGGGATCGACCACCCTCGGGTAGGGCCGGGTAGGGCCGGACCGGGGAGGGCATCAGGTCGCCGGCGTGCAGTATGGGATCAGCGGAACGGCTGGTATGACGTGAAGGAGCGCGGACTCTCAATGGCCGCCACCGATCGGGCGCCCTACTTGCTGGCGCTGCGCCTGGCGGACCGCCGCGTTGTCATCGCGGGCGGTGGCTCAGTCGCGGCTAGGCGGGTTCCGGCGCTGCTGGACGCTGGCGCCGACGTGCTCGTTATATCCCCTGAGCTCAGCCTCTCGCTGCATGATCTGGCTAGTGCGGGCCGGATCGAATGGGCTGCCCGCGGGTACCACGCTGGCGACTGCGCCGGAGCCTGGCTGGTCTGCGCCTGCACCGGCGACCCTGCGGTGAACGCCCAGGTGGCCGCCGAGGCGGACGCGGCGGGCATCTGGTGCGTCCGGGCTGATGACGCCGCCGCATCCCGGGCCTGGACTCCCGCCTCGGGGCAGGCCGGTGATGTCCGGGTCGGCGTGCTGAGCGGTGATCCCCGCCGTAGCGCCGGGATCAGGGACGCGCTGGTCAGCGGGCTGAGTTCCGGTGCCATCGGGGCACGCAGGGGGCGTCGCCGTGGCGGCGGGGTAGCGCTGGTCGGCGGTGGCCCGGGGGATCCGGGGCTGATCACCGTGCGCGGCCGCGAGCTGCTCGCCGAGGCGGACGTGGTGGTGGCCGACCGGCTGGCGCCTCGATCGCTGCTGGCGGAACTCCCTGCCGACGTCGAGATCGTCGATGCCGCGAAGATTCCCCGCGGCCGGGCGATGGCCCAGGAGTACATCAACTCCGTACTGGTCTCGAACGCAAGCGCAGGCCGCTTCGTCGTCCGGCTGAAGGGCGGCGACCCGTTCGTGTTCGGCCGCGGCGCCGAGGAAGTACTGGCCTGCCTGCGCGCGGGCATACCAGTCACCGTGGTCCCTGGCGTGTCCAGCGCGATCGCCGTGCCCGCCGTCGCCGGGGTGCCGCTCACCCACCGGGGAGTCGTCCAGGAGTTCCATGTCATCTCGGCGCACGTCCCGCCGGGTGACGAGCGGTCCACGGTAGACTGGGCGGCGCTCGGCTCGTCTCCGGCTACCCTGGTGCTGCTCATGGCGACTGAGCACCTGAAGGTCATCACTGATGCACTAATGCTTCACGGTCGTGACCCGAAGAGTCCCGTATCGGTTGTCGCCGACGGTACCCTGCCCACGCAGCGCAAAATTACCGCAACACTGGATACTGTCGCCCACGACGCTGCCGAGGCGGGCATCCGGCCCCCGGCGGTCGTGGTAGTGGGTGAGGTCGTGAAAATCGCGGCGCAGATTGCCGAACTCTGTAATAGCCCGGCGGATGGTGTGCCGGGCGGTACGTTCTTGCCCCGAGTGAGCCATGCGCAGGTTGAGGACACTGCGCAGGGTAATGATCTGGTATGGAGGCCGGCACAGTGATCGGCAGCTCGCCGGTGTGTGGAGGCCGGGCAGCATGACGGAAGGACCGGGCCTGACGGCCGCACCGGTGCCCCGTGGCGCCGCCGCGCGCGACGCTGCGGTGCCTGATGGCGCGCCTGCGGCCAGGGACGGGGATCTTACGGATTCCGCTCCCCCCGCTGAGCCTGGCGCCACCCCCGATGCGACGGCTGCGACCCCGGCGGCGCCAGCTCACGGCGCGACGCCTGGAGTGACTGGTGCGCCCGGCACCGACGAGGCGCCCGCAGCGGAAGCCGCCCCTGCCGGTGACGGTACGCAGTCCGGAAAGCCCGTTGCTTCCGGTGCCGCGGTGAAACCCGGGAAGCCCGCCGCGCGCGACTCCGGGAAGCCCGCCGCGCGCGACTCCGGGAAGCCCGCCGCGCGCGACTCCGGTAAGCCCGCCGCGCGCGAGTCCGGCGGCCCGCGAGGAAAGGCCGCCACCCGGCAGGGCGGCGCGCACCGGCGCGTCGACGCACGCCGGCTGGAGTCCGTGCTGCTCGAAGTGCGGCACCAAATCCTGGATGCCCCGATATTTCTTGAGGCGCCAGGAGTGGAGGAGTCCCGTGCCGAGCGGCGGAAGCTGCTGAGCCAGATCGACGATTACCTGCTGCCGCGGTTGCGCGAGTCCGGGTCGCCGGTACTCGTGGCACTGGTCGGATCAACCGGTGCTGGCAAGTCGACCCTGGTGAACAGCCTCGTCGGAAAGCAGGTGAGTAATACCGGAGTCCGCCGTCCGACGACGAACAGCCCGGTGCTCGCCAGCCATCCGAGTGAGACTGACTGGTTCGCGGAGAACGTCTTCCTGCCGACCATGCCCCGGGTCCGCCAGCAAGGGCTGGCCATGCCCGGCCGTGACGGGCTGCTCGTGCTGGCGTCCAGCGAGGGCATGCCCAAGGGAGTTGCGCTGCTCGACACGCCCGACATCGACTCGGTGGTGCAGGCGCACCGCGAGTTCGCGCATCAGTTCCTTGACGCGTCTGATCTCTGGCTGTTCATGACCACGGCGACGCGTTACGCCGACGCCGCCGTCTGGGAGCTGCTGCAGTATGCGAGGGACCGGGGAGCATCACTGGGAATCGTGCTCTCACGGGTGCCGCCCCGCTCCGCCGCCCCGCTCACCGCTCATTTCGACGCGATGCTTGCGGCCAACGGGCTTGGCGATGCCCGGCGCTTCATCATCGCGGAGACCGTGCTGACCGAGGGCAGGCTCCCGGCCGAGGCCTATGGCCCGATCAGGGAATGGCTGGAAGACACGGCCGCCCGTGAGGACCGGCGGGTCGCGGTCCTCACCCGGACGATGTCCGGAGTGCTCGATACCTTCCGCACCAGGATTCCCGCCCTAGCCGCCCAGGTTGAGGCGCAGCTGGCCCTCCGCGCGGAACTGCTGGCCGCGGCTGACGAGGCCTACGCGGCGGGCCTTTCCGAGATCGACGAGGCCACCAGGAACGGCGCGCTGCTCCGCGGCGAGATACTCGCCCGCTGGCAGGACTTCACCGGCACCGGTGACATGCTGCGCATGCTGCAGGTGCGGCGCGGCGGCGCGACGGCCGGCCGTCCTCGCAAGCAGCGCATCCCTGCCCGGGCCAGCGCGCTCAAGACCGCATTGAGAACGGGCCTTGAGTCGCTAGTCGCCTCGGTTGCCAACCGGGCAGCTGAGGATACGGTGACCCGCTGGCGGCAGCACCCGGCAGGCGGCCCGCTGGTCACCGGGCTCTCGGACAAGACCGAGGATCATCACTATGACTCGGACTTCGCTGCGGCAGCCGGGCTTACCTTCGGTGAGGCTGCCGCGCTGGACGAGGGGCATGGCGGTAAGTCCGGGTCGGAGCGTACGGGCATGGACGCGATCAGGCTGCAGGGCGCAGCGGCCCTCGGCCGGTCAGCACCGGACCTGGCCATGAGGACAGCCCAGGCCATCAGCGCATGGCAAGATCACGTGATGCACCTAGTCCAGGCGGAGAACGTGACTAAGCGCTCGATCGCGCGGGTCGTCTCGTTTGATGAGGAGTCGCTTGCGCTGGTGCTGACCATCGGGCTGCTGGGCTACGGCGCCGGCGGCGACGTGGTCAACGAGGGCACCAGCGTGGTCCCGCAGCACTTGCTCACCTCCCTATTCGGGGCCGGACCGCTGCGCGAGATAGCTGCTAAAGCCCGGGCCGACCTGCACGACAAAATCGGGCTCCTGTTCGATGAGGAGATGCTCCGCTTCACTCAGACCGTGGACTCGGCCGGCGTCCCCGACGACGCCTCTGCCGCGCAACTCCGTCAGGTCGCTCTCACGCTGGAGAAAGCGCGATGACGGGCCAGCCCGGAGTCGCGCCGGCGGCGGCCGGGACTGGGGAGGCCGGGACTGCCGCGGCGGCCGGAGTCGGGCCGGCAGCGGCCGGGGCTGCGGCTGCCGGGGCTGGGGAGGCCGGGGCTGCGGCGGCGGCCGGAGTCGGGCCGGCGGCCGGGGCCGCGCCGGCCGGGACTGCGCCGACGGCGGCCGGGGCTGCAGCGGCCGGGACTGCGGAAGCGGCGGGGGCGGCCGCAGTCGTGCCGGCCGCGGCCGGGGTGCCTGCGGTACCACTGGAATCCGGCCTCTCGGATCGGCTGGCCGCGCTGGACCGGCTAGTCCAGATCGGCCTTGCAAGGTCTGGTCCCGACGGGTTCAGCGAGAAGCTGCTCAACGACGCGGAGCAGCTGCTCGCCCAGGCTGGCCAGCGGCTGCGGATGTCCTCAGCGCACACCGTTGTGGCGCTGGCCGGCGGTACCGGCAGCGGAAAGTCCTCACTTTTCAACCGATTGGCCGGGGCGGATTTTTCGGCGGTCGGCGTTACCCGCCCGGTGACAAGGGATCCGCACGCCTGCGTATGGGGAGTGGCGGGGTCGGGGCCGCTGCTTGAGTGGCTGGGAGTCCAGCGCAGGTATCGTTATGCCCGGTCCAGCGCGCTGGACCGGGGTGAAGACGCCATGGCAGGCCTGATCCTGCTGGACCTGCCCGACCACGATTCGGTGGTTTCCGGCGACTCGGGCCAGGTCGACCGCCTGGTCGGGCTTGCGGACCTGATGGTGTGGGTACTCGATCCGCAGAAATACGCTGACGCCGCGGTGCACCGCCGGTACCTGGTGCCGCTGGCTGGTCACGCCGAGGTCATCGCGGTGGTACTGAACCAGGCCGATCGGCTTTCGGCCGCGCAGGCAGAGGACTGCATCACCGACCTCCGTCGGCTGCTCGATTCCGAGGACCTGAACGACGTCCAGGTGCTCGTGACCTCTGCCCTCACCGGCGGCGGCGTTGATGATCTCCGCAAGCTGCTCATCCAGACAGTCTCGGCACGGCGCGCTGCCAGCGCCCGGCTTTCCGCTGACGTGGACGCCATCGTCAACAGGCTCATGCCTTACGCCGCGGATCCGGCTAAGTCCGCGGGCAAGGAGGAGGAGGAGGAGGAGGCCGGCGCCGCCCGCACTGTTCCCGAGGACACGGTGAACCTCCTCGTGGAGGCATTCTGCGGCGCGGCAGGGGTGTCCGCCGTGGGCGAGTCACTGCAGAGTGCGCGTGAGCTCCGGGCGCTGGACTACGTCGGCTGGCCGATCGGCTGGCTGGCCGAGCGCATCACTGGCCATGACCCGGCACGCAAGGTACGGCTGGGCAAGCTCTGGGAGGAGCTGCGGAGCGTAACCGCCGGGCCGTCTGGCGCGCAGCAGGCAGAGATCGACAACGCCCTCACCGCGGTGGCCGATCAGGTCGCTGTGCCGCTACCGAGGCCATGGTCGCAGACCGTCCGATCCGCCGCGCGCTCCATGTCGAAGGAAATCCCCGGTGCGCTCGGCACGGCGATGGGGGAGTCGCTGCCGGTGGAGACCGAGACTGCTGGCTGGTGGCGGATTATCGGCGCCTGGCAGGGCCTGCTGCTCGGCTGCGTCATCGTTGGCGTGGCGTGGCTCGGCGTGATCGTGGCGTTCGGCGTGTTCCACGCCGCTAGGCACATCCCGTCCCGGCTCTTCGATGATGTTTCCCTGCTGCCCTGGATCGGCCTCATGATCGCGGCGATTCTCCTGCTGGGCTGGCTCACGGCATCGGGCTGCATGAACCTGGTGCGGGTGGCTGCCGAGCGGGAACTCCAGCGCGTCGATGCGGCGATGCGCTCCCGGCTGGCCATGGTAGCCAGCGAGATGGTCGTGACGCCCATCGAGCACGAACTCTTCGAATACGACCGGTTCCTGGAGGATCTGCGCGTCGCCGCAGGCCACTCCTGAGCCTGTGCCAGCAGGCCTGGGCCGGCTCAGTTGCGTTAAGTTGTAATGTTGTAATCCAGAATACTGGAGGACGGCATGGCAGCTGACTCGCCACTCGACGGTTACTCGCAGGTCGTGACGGCGGTGGCAGCCGCCCTGACGCCAAAGGTGGCCAGCCTGCGGGTACCGCGGGCGGGCAGAGGCGGTGGCGGGGAGAGCCTGGGATCGGCTGTCGTCTACACCGGTGACGGGTTCCTGCTGACTAACGCGCACGTCGTGGGCCGGGCGCGCGGCGGGACAGCGTTGTTTTCCGACGGAACCAGCGCCTCGTTCGCGGTCGTGGGCGCCGACGCGCTTTCTGACCTCGCCGTAGTACGCGCCGGCGGGCCGGTGCCGCCGCCCGTCGAGCTCGGCGAGGCTGATCAGCTCGTCGTTGGCCAGCTGGTGGTCGCTGTCGGAAGCCCGCTCGGGCTGGCGGGCTCAGTTACCGCGGGTGTGGTCAGCGCCCTGGGCCGCTCGCTGCCGACCCGCAGCGGCGCCGCAGCCCGGCTGGTCGAGGACGTGATCCAGACGGATGCTGCGCTCAACCCGGGAAATTCCGGCGGAGCGCTGGCGGACTCCCGTTCCCGCGTCGTCGGGATCAACACGGCAGTGGCCGGGGTCGGGCTGGGCCTGGCCGTGCCCGTCAATGCGACGACCAGGCGGATCATCAGCGCGCTCATGCGGGACGGCCGGGTGATGCGCGCCTACCTGGGACTTGTCACGGTGCCCGCGCCACTTGGCGTGCAGTTGCGGGAACCCTTTGGTCGTGCGAGCGCGCTGCGGGTCGCGGAGGTGGTTCCGGACGGCCCGGCGGCCCGGGCGGGCGTACGGTCCGGGGACTTGCTTCTCGCTGCCGCCGACCACCCGGTGAGCACCGCACAGGATCTGCAGCGGCTGATGTTCGGTGAGGCGATCGGGCGGCCCATGTCCATCACCGTGCTGCGTAACGGAGCGCTGGTGGACGTGATCGCCGAGCCGTCGGAACTCGTCGCGGCCTGATTCCGGCGCGCTCTCGGCGCTCCCGGCGCTCCCGGCGCGTTCCCCGCGCGCCGCGCAGTGTCTCATCTCACGGGCCTGACCGGAATCCGTTGTCCACAGCTCCGGCTGAGCAGCGTTGCCGTCCACAGAATTCGGCTGGCGGATGCAGGATCTTGCCCGGGTCAGCGAATTTGGTGAGTAGCCAGGCGGCGCCGTGCCGCCGGCGCCAGAGTACGGGCGCGGACGGCGGTCCCGCCCGGCAGATTTCAGGAGGATAGCGATGTCCAATGAGGCACAGGTGAGCCTGACGGGCTATGTGGCCACTCAGCCCTACTACCGGAAGGTAGGCAATGGCGCGTCCGTGGTGTCGATGCGGGTGGCCTGGACCCCCCGCCACATTGACCGCGGAACAGGTGAGTGGGTCGACGGCAACACCTCGTACGTCACGGTGAGTTGCTGGCGCAAGCTAGCCGACAACGTGGCCCTGTGCCTCCGCAAGGGCGATCCTGTCCTGGTGAAGGGCCGCCTGTCCGTGCGGGACTACGAGAAGGACGGCATGCCGAGGATCGAGGTCCTGGTGGATGCCAACTCCGTCGGGCATGACCTGTCCCGCGGCGCGGCGCACTTCGTGCGGACCAAACGGGCGCCCGGGGAGACCGCAGCCGATCAGCTGTCGACCGGGTTCGCCCTGGGCGGCCTGCCGGGTGACGAGGGCATGCGCCATAGCGACAGCATGCCCGGCGCCAGCCGCGGTGAGACTGCGGGCGAGCCGGTGATGGCCCGCGACGGCACCGGGCCCGCGGGTTCCGGTAGCGCCGATGGAACCGCCGGGCAGCCGGGCGCGGACATCTTCGACGAGAGCGCGATTGACGCGCTCGTGCAGGAGGACCGCCCGGTTTCGGTTCCTTTCTGAGCAGGACCGCCTTGACCCTGGCTGATCCGCCCGCGGCGGGCGGATCAGCCGCCAGGCGGCCCGGTGACCGCTCAGCGTCCGAACCGCGTGCTCACTGCCCCTACCCTTGAAGGCATGCCCGAGTACATCTATCAGATGCATGCTGTGCGGAAGTCGCATGGCGAGAAGGTCATTCTCGATAACGTGACGCTCGCGTTCCTGCCGGGAGCGAAGATCGGCGTCGTCGGTCCGAACGGCGCTGGCAAGTCCACGCTGCTACGGATGATGGCAGGCGTCGAGCAGCCGTCGAACGGCGATGCCCAGCTCATGCCGGGCTTCACCGTCGGCATCCTTGACCAGGAGCCTGTGCTGGATGACGGCAAGACGGTTCTCGGCAACGTCGAGGATGGCGTCGCTGATACCAAGGCGCTGCTCGAGCAGTACAACGAGATCGCCGAGAAGATGGCCACCGACTACTCCGACGCGCTGCTGGAGGAGATGGGCAGGCTGCAGGAGCAGCTGGATCACCGGGGTGCCTGGGATCTCGACAGCCAGCTTGAGCAGGCGATGGACGCGCTGCGATGCCCGCCGCCTGACGCGGACGTGAGCGTGCTGTCCGGCGGCGAGCGCCGACGGGTCGCGCTCTGCAAGCTGCTGCTGCAGCAGCCCGATTTGCTGCTGCTGGACGAGCCGACGAACCACCTGGACGCAGAGAGCGTGCTCTGGCTTGAGCAGCACCTGGAGAAATACCCGGGCACAGTGGTCGCGGTTACCCACGACAGGTACTTTCTCGACAATGTGGCCGGCTGGATTCTGGAGCTGGACCGCGGCCATGCCTATCCCTATGAGGGCAACTACTCGACGTACCTGGAGACCAAGGCATCGCGGCTCAAGGTGGAGGGCCAGAAGGACGTCAAGCGCCGCAAGCGGCTGGAAGACGAACTCGAATGGGTGCGATCCAGCCCGCGGGCACGGCAGGCGAAGAGCCGCTCGAGGCTGCAGCGGTACGAGGAGATGGCAACCGCGGCCGACCAGAACAGGAAGCTGGACTTCGAGGAGATCCAGATCCCGCCTGGTCCGAGGCTGGGAGGCCTGGTCGTAGAGATCACCGACCTGGCCAAGGGCTTCGACGACCGGATGCTGATCGAGAACCTGAGCTTCAGCCTGCCACCGAACGGCATCGTCGGCGTGATCGGGCCGAACGGGGTAGGCAAGACCACGCTGTTCAAGATGATCGTGGGGGAGGAGCAGCCAGACTCCGGCTCGATCAAGATCGGCGAGACGGTGCAGATCGCCTACGTTGACCAGTCCAGGGAGCGGATCGACGCGGACAAGAATGTCTGGCAGGCCATTTCCGACGGAGAAACCTACATCAAGGCAGGCCGCACCGAGATCCCGAGCCGCGCTTACGTTGCCGCCTTCGGCTTCAAAGGCGCCGACCAGCAGAAGCCAGCGGGAATCCTGTCCGGCGGGGAGCGCAACAGGGTGAACCTGGCGCTCACGCTCAAGCAGGGCGGCAACCTCCTGCTGCTGGACGAGCCGACCAATGACCTCGACGTGGAGACTCTCTCGTCACTGGAGAATGCGCTGCTCGAATTTCCCGGCTGCGCCGTGATCACCAGCCACGACCGCTGGTTCCTGGACAGGATCGCGACCCACATCCTGGCCTGGGAAGGCGGGGCCAACTGGTTCTGGTTCGAGGGGAACTTCGAGGCGTACGAGAAGAACAAGGTTGAACGGCTGGGCGCCGAAGCAGCCAGGCCGCACCGAATCACCTACCGGAAGCTCACCAGGGGCTGATCACCACGGCCTGAGCACAACCGGGCCGGGCACATGCGGGCCGGGCACAACCGGGCCGGGTCAGATGCCTGCCCGAGCGTGTTCGCTCCTATCACCGACGCCAGCGCGTTCTCGCCTGCCCGGCTCGGCACTGCCCGGCTCGGCACTGCCCGGCTCGGCACTGCCCGGGTCGGCACTGCCCGGGTCGGCACTGCCCGGGTCGGCACTGGCCAGGTCGGCACTGGCCAGGTCGGCACTGGCCAGGTCGGCACTGGCCAGGTCGGCACTGGCCAGT
>Ga0302229_10000379_pt1 | contig 33991 bp, 34 predicted proteins | sample II_Palsa_N1_3_FD_193518 | JGI IMG/M metagenome (GOLD analysis project Ga0302229, IMG submission 193518) | Peat permafrost microbial communities from Stordalen Mire near Abisko, Sweden - II_Palsa_N1_3 | ecosystem: Environmental > Terrestrial > Soil > Palsa > Peat permafrost | place: Sweden... | reverse complement strand
ATGCAGTGGCTGGCGGCGATGGCGAACTCAGGGTTGCCCTGATTAATCGTAATGGCACCTCAAGCACAGTAACCATTCACACTACGTTAACCTATGCGCAGGCGAGCGAGATCAGTCTCAGTGCTCCATCCCTCACTTCGCTGTCCGGCGTAACTCTCGGTGGAGCGAGCGTGGCAGCCAATGGCACGTGGACTCCTGTCTCGCAGCCGGTTACGGTCAATGGAAGCACCTCAAGTATTACAATCCCCGCTAATACGGGCGTGATCGTCACCTACTCTCCCAGTGCCTGACCCGGATGCTGCACAGATCGGCGGGGCCACGGTCCTGACCGGCCCCCAGGTCCGGCGCCCCGTATAGTGACGCCATGCGGAGTCGCGGTGAGCCCTAAGATCGCCACGTCGGACGTGGTCGGGCGGCCCGAGCTTCTCGACTTCGTCCGCGGCCGCCACAAGGTCGTGCTTGTCACGGCCAAGCGGGACGGCACCCCGCAACTCTCTCCGGTAACAGCCGGGCTGGACGCCGTCGGCCGCGTCGTGATCGCCACCTATCCCGAGCGTGCAAAGACCCGCAACGCCCGGCGCGACCCAGAGGTCAGCCTCCTCGTCCTCTCCGATGCCTGGAACGGCCCCTGGGTGCAGGTCAGCGGCAGCGCCGAGGTACTCGATCTGCCCGAGGCACTCGATCCGCTTGTCGACTACTTCCGCGCGATCGCCGGCGAGCACGATGACTGGGATGAGTACCGGGCTGCCATGCAGCGTCAGGGCAAGGCGCTCATTCGGGTAACGATCGAGCGCTGGGGGCCGATCGCCACGGGCGGATTCCCGGCGCGCCTCGCCTGAGCGGCGGTAGTGATCTGCTGACCAGGACTATTGCCGAGCACGCCACGATCGCCAGGCCCGGTCCGGCAAGTGCCCAGCGGATCCCCGCCGCGGCAGCCACGCCGGCGACGAGGAAGGCCCCCGCGGGCACGAAGCCCATGAATCCGGCGTTATATGCGCTGAGCGCGTGCCCGCGCTGCGCAGCTGACGTGGCCTGCTGTACGTAGACGGTCGCGCTGACGGCGAAGAGCTGGGTAGCCCCGCCGAGCACGATCATGGTCAGGTCGTAAGCCCAGACCACGGGCATGACGGCGGCAACGGATTCCGCGATGCCGAACACGGCAGCCCAGACGAGGAACTCAGATTTGCCCGGATCCTTGCGGCGGGAGGAGTAGTAGTTCCCGCTGATCCCGCCGACGGCCATGAACGTGCCGAGCAGGCCGAACCCGACGGAGCCCAGATGAAATACCCTGGTGGCCATCAGCGGGTTGGTGACCCCGAACTGGAGCCCGAAGCCGCCGAGCAGCAAGGCCGTGACCACGGCTGCCTGGATGCCGCGCGGCAGGTCAAGCACCCAGCGGAAGCGCCTCGCCTGAACGAGTGCCCGGTCAGCGGCCGGCCCGTGCCTGACGTCCCCGGACAAGCAGCCCAGGACCACGATCACGCCGAGGAACGAGGCGGCATCCGCGAAGAACACCGCGGTCTCCCCGCTAGCGGCAATGATGACACCGGCCAGCCCCGGTCCGGTGATCTTGGCCAGGCCGGTGACCGTGGCGTACAGGGAGGTTCCGCGGCGTAGCTCGGCCGGGCCCACGAGGTCGAGCATGAACGTCTGGCGAGCCGGGACGTCGACGGCCTGGACGCAGCCGATGGCGAACGAAAGCAGCACGAGATACCAGACGGTCATCCATCCCGCCAGCAAGGGAATCCCGAGCGCGAGCGATCCGGCGGCCTGCAGTGCCTGGGTGACGATCACGACCCGGGCCGCGCGCCGCCGCCCCACGATCGTCCCGGCCCGGCGGCTGAACAGGAGCATCGGCAGGAACTGGGCCGCGACTACCTCGGACAGCACGACTGCGTCACCATGCGCGATGTGCAGCGTCAGCCAGTAGAGCGCCGTGTATCCCATCATGGTGCCGACAATGGACACCACCTGCGCCCCGGCGTACCAGCGGTAGCCGGCGCTCGCAACGCCACCGTGCGGGTGCCGGTCCCGGTTCGCGTCCATCAACGTCCCCCGTCATTCCTAGCGCCCGCGATGCGATTTTCCGGCAAGCCCGGCGAACCGGCAAGCCCGGCGAAAGAGAAACGGCGCAGCCAGCCGGCTGGCCGTCCGGCATCGGGGGCCAGGGCACCGGAGGCCAGGGCGCCGGGGGCCAGGGCACCGGAGGCCCGGCGGAGCCATGATTGCGGCTGCCCCGATTCCGCGGCCATCGCCTGCCAGGTCCACCCGTCGGCTCTGCGCCTGGCGACGTAGTCGGCCATGCAGTCGAAGCCCATGCTGGCCGCGACCAGCGCCGCGCGCTGACTCGCCGAATGCCGCTTGCCGGCGTGGGCAACCCTGGTCAGTCCGTGGCGGCGCAGCGCAGTCTCGACGGCATGGTTCGACATCCCCATCTCAACGGCAATGGCGTGCACTGTCCGGTGCTGCACGATGTGTCGTTCCTGCAAATAGGCAGCCACGTCCGCAAAGCCCAGCCCGGTCAGTGCCGGAAGCCACCTGGCGTCCCATTTGCCGGAGCGCCCCAGCCGCGCCGCGGCGGCCGCCGCGGGATCGGCGCGGCCGAGATGACGGGACAGCCAGTCCTTGTGCAGTCCCGCCTCGCGGCTGATCTCGGTCAGGCTGGCGCCTTGCCCGACGCGGGCGAGGACGAGGGACCCGATGTCCGGGTACCCCTGCCGCCGGGCCGCGGCGGCAGCGACCGTGGCGAGGCGCCGGTCGGCGCGTTCCCGGTTCGCCTGAGCGGTGACGGCGGGCGGGATCGCCGCCAGCGCCCGAGCGGCCTTCCTGCGCCGCTGCTCAGGAATGCGGCGGCCCCTGGCGGCTGCCGCGGCATCCCGCGTCAGTTCCCCGCCGCGCGCCCGCTCCCTGCCCGCGGCGCTGCCCGCACGGATCGCGGGCTCGAAGACCAGGCGGGATGCGAGTGCGGCAGCCCGGAGCTTGCGGGTTTCCGGCCCTTCCAGCGGCTGGCCGCGTTCCAGCCCGAATGCCTCGCAGTAGGCCTCTTTGGTCCAGCCGTGCGCTTTCAGGTGAGCCGTGACGGAGCGAAGCCACCGGCCGCAAAGATGGCAGGCGACCCGTGAGTCATCGGCGATGACCTCGCCGATCGGCGCGTAGAACGGCGTGCCGTCAGCCAGCACCCCGGCGACAGGCCGCGCCACGCGCCGGGCTCGCCGTGGCGTGCCGGGCGCGGACCCGGCTGCCGGGCTGATCATCTCGACGGACACGACCGGCCTTCCTCGCGGAGACCTCGCTAGCTAGTCACAATGAGACTACGCGCATAGCTATTGCCCGTCACGAGAATCCGTCCTGTCCGGTACGCAGGAGGGGCCGCGCTCTTGTGAGCGCGGCCCCCCCCGCCGGGACAAACCCCTATCGCTGCCTCTGCTATGCCGCGCGGCCACCTTCGCCGGCGCGCGGCAGTCTTACCTCACGGGGCATTGATCGTCAGCGGTGCCTCTGCCGTACCGCTGCCGTTCGCGTTGCTTGCCACGACCAGGACCCGATAGCTCCCGGCCGGCTCGCGCTGCCCGGAACCGTTGTAGCCGTAATACTGGATCCTGAGATTGCCGGCGGCATGCGCCGGCCGGGTGAGCGTGCGCACCACCGTGCCCTCGCTGTTGAGGACCAGGATGGTCACGTCCGACGCCTGAAGGATCCTGAAGGTGATAGTGGCGTGGTTCTGGCCGCTCGCCGTGACCGCCGCCGGGCTCAGCGCAAGCCCGGTGACCCCGGGGAGGCTGTTCGGCGGTGTGATCGGGGAGGTCGTCGGGGTCGGGGTCGGGGTTGGCTTCGGGGTCGGGGTGGGGGTCGGGTTGGGCTTCGGGGATCCGATGCCATTCTGGATATCGGACTCGGTGACGATGCCGCGCCATGCCGTGGCGGAGGCCGTGTCAGTGATCGTCAGGTTGGGGGTACCTGGCGGCGTGGAGTCGAACAGGGTGCCGAACAAGGCGCCGCTCTTCATCAGGTAGTCGCCGACCGCGGTCAGCCACGCCGGACGTCCGGCGAGGTCCGTTACGCCGAACTCGGCGAACCCGAACGGAAGCCCGGCGGACTTGGACGCCGCGATTGCCGGCGCCAGGAACTGCGCGGGAGGTGTCAGCTGACGGGCGCCTGGCGGGTAGGCATCCCAGGCCAGGGTGCTGATGATCCCGCCGCCGGGCAGGTAGTCGTGCCAGTCGCGGTGCGAGGCGGGCCTGAGGTCATAGGCCATCAGGATCAGGGTCGAGCGGAGGTACGGGTTGTTCGCCGCGTTGGCGAGCGCGACAACATGCGCCCATGCCGCCCGGTAGGCGGCCGCGGTGTACTGGCCGGTAGCGATGTGCTCCTCGGGCTCGTGGTTGAGGGAGTAGTAGATCGTGTGCCCTCTGGGAGCTGTGTCGAAGAAGTGCGAGAGCACCGCGTTGTCCGCACCCGAGAGAATCGCGCCCGGGTCGGCGTTGAAGCTCACGATCACTGCTGACTTGTTGGCAGCAGGCAGGCCCGTGGTCCAGGCGTTGGCCTTGGGCAGCCCGGTGTAGTACACCCGGACGATCCCCAGGCGGCCGAACTGGGCCGTGTCGCGCGTGAGGTCAGCCTGGCTCGGGATCGAGGCTCCCATCAGCGGCGCGGCGCTGCTGTCCGCCACCGGCAGTGCGGTTTGCTTCCCGCCGCCGAAGGTCAGCGCTCCGCCGCCGAACGTGATTGCGGCTGCCACCAGCGCGGTGACAGCCCCGAGCACTACTACCAAGAACGTCCGTGATGTTCTGGTGCTTTTCCATGATCTGGCTCTGGCAACCGCCTGCCAAGACTGACCTGCGGTGTGCCGGCCGTGGGGCGAGCGCTCCACGTCGAACTCCTCTCCTAGGCCGCCTACCGGGTTAGCTGACGGGTTCGGGCCGGAGGAGCCCTACGGCGGGCCGTTCGCGCAGACACGGTCCGCCGATTCACCCCGGGGAACATGGGTCCCCGGCTCTCTGGCCGTACCAGAGACTCGGCGGGTTTGCTGCTTGTCTTGGGGTTGGTGGCAGCAACGGGGTATCAGCGTTGGACGTTAACGGAATTGAGACCTGTGGGTGGCCATAACGACAGAATTTTGGCATTGGCGAGTCGTCTTCGCCGATCGCCCAGGTCGCCCGATCTCGCCGTTAGCGGGTCATCTGCAATGCCATTTGCCCTGGTCAACACATATTACGATACGGTAACTCAGCTAGGGCGGATGACCACGAGAGCCATGAAATTCCCCGGGCAGCTGGAATCATGGGGACATGCCACAGCCCAGCAAGACCTACTTGCACGGCCACCACGACAGTGTGCTGCGGTCTCACCGATGGCGGACCGTGGAGAACTCCGCTGCCTATCTTCTCCCGTGGCTGACGCCCGCGGCAGACGTGCTCGATGTCGGCTGCGGCCCTGGCACGATAACCGTCGGACTGGCCGGCCAGGTGCCAGCGGGCCGGGTGGTCGGGATTGACGCCGCCGCGGAGGCCCTGGCCGATGCCAGCGCGGAGGCGGCGCGCCGGAACCAGCGCAATGTCACTTTCGAGGCCGGCGACGCAGGTCACCTTCGCTTTGACGACGCGGCCTTCGACATCGTGCACGCGCACCAGGTGCTGCAGCACCTGGCCGACCCGGTGGCCGCGCTTGCCGAAATGCGGCGGGTCTGTCGGCCGGGCGGCGTCGTCGCCGCGCGAGACGGCGATTACGGCGGTTTTCTCTGGTTTCCCGAAGATCCGGAGCTCGCGGAGTGGCGAACCCTCTACCAGCGGGTGGCGAGGGCAATCGGCGGCGAGCCTGACGCAGGCCGGCGCATGCTCGCCTGGGCCCGTTCCGCTGGTTTCACTGACATCCGTGCATCTGCCAGCGTGTGGTTGTTCGCCACCCAAGATGAACGCAGCTGGTGGGGCGGAATGTGGTCGGACCGGGTGACGCAATCGGCGTTCGCGGAACACGCCGTCGGGCACGGCCTCGCCACCCGGGAGGACCTGCAGCGCATGGCCGGGGCATGGCACCGGTGGGCGTCCAGTGACGATGGCTGGTTCCTCATCCCGCACGGCGAGATCCTCTGCCGGGCGTGACCCGCTCGCCGGCCCTCAGGCCTCGCGGAAGGTGAAGAGCGGCTCAGCGGGCAGCCCGGCGTCCGGGGCAACGCGGAGCCGGCTGACCCCGACGCTGACCATGGTGCTGGTCGCAAGCGCATCGAACGCCACCTCGTCGAAGCCGCTCGCGCTGAACCAGGCCCGGATGTCCGGGGTCAGATCCGGAGCCCGGCGATGGCGGGTCCAGATGACGGTGGCGCCGGCGGAGCAGAGGGCAGGTGCTGCTGCCACGGTGCGCTGGATGTCCCTGGCGCTGATGTTGCCGAATATCCCGCAGAGCAGCAGCACGTCAGCAGGCAGCACGTCAGCGAACTGGCCCGCCCTGCTCGCGTCAGCCTGGCGGACCTCGACCTGCGCCAGCCCTGCCCCGGCGGCGCTGCGCCTCGCCGCCGCGGCGTTGCGCTCGTCGGATTCGATCAGGACTGCGGACACGTCGCGGCGGCGAGGATGATCGGGCAGCACGCCGATGACGTCACGACCCTGGCCAGCGCAGAGACTGACCAGCCGGACCGGCCCGGCCGGGGCCGCCTCCAGTGCCTGCCGCAGGTGCGCACGGACCCGTTCCAGTCGCGTGGTGAGCGATGACGACGGATCGTCGTAGGCCGAGTGCCATTCCGCCCAGTCCTTCACGGGTCCATCCTGCCCTAAGACACCGTGCGGCCAGCGAACTTGGGCGGTGCGCGCTCAGTCCATAAGTCCGTTGCCTGCCTAGCGACGGATGCGGCAGGCTACCGGGTCATGAACGGGCCAGCCGCTGAGGGCGTCCGGGTTGCCTGGGAGAGCGTTCCCGCAGCCGTCCGGGCTGCCATTGAGGAGGTCTGCGGCGCGCCCGTCGCCGAGGCCAGGACGCAGCCCGGCGGGTTCAGCCCGGGAGTTGCGGCGAGGCTCCGGTGCGCGGACGGCACCCGGTCTTTCGTCAAGGCGGTCTCAGCCGAGGCAAATCCGCAGAGCCCGCGGTTGCACCGCCGGGAGGGACAGAACCTGGCAGCGCTCGATCCGGTCATCGTCGCTAGGCAGCTGCCCGTCCCGCGGCTGCGGGGAATGGTCGATCTCGATCCCTGGGTGGCGCTCGTACTCGACGACGTGGACGGCCGGCCTCCGGGGCTGCCGTGGCGCGCCGGTGATCTCCAGCAGGTGCTGGCCGCGCTCGATCGGCTTGCCGGGGCACTAACACCGGCACCGATCACCGTCCGGAGCATCGCCGAGATGTATGCCAGGGCCTTCACCGGCTGGCGGGCGCTTGCGGGATCAGCCGGCAAAGACCGCCTTGATCCGTGGTCGCGCGCGCATCTTGATGAGCTGGCGGCCCTGGAGCCGGCCTGGGCGGTGCACTCTGCTGGCGACACGCTGCTGCATACCGACGTCCGCGCGGACAACCTCCTGCTGACCGCCGACGGCGAAGTGGTCGTCGTGGACTGGCCGCATGCCTGCCGCGGCTCCGCATTCGTCGAACTCGTGCTCTTCGCCCCGAGCGTGGCGATGCAGGGCGGCCCTCAACTTGCGGACCTGCTCGCCATGTCACCGGCCGGCCGGCGCGCCCCGCGACAGGACGTGGCCGCAGTGCTCTGTGCCCTCGCCGGCTATTTCACTCACCAGGCGCTCCAGCCGCCACCGCCCGGGCTTCCGACGGTGCGCGCGTTCCAGGCCGCACAGGGCGAAGTGGCGCGGCGCTGGCTCGCCGGCTTCCTCTGAGCATCGCGAGGCGGTCAGTTGATCGCCGTGAGCCGGGCCGATCCGGCCGCGCGGGCAGGACGGCTGTCGATCCTTGTAGCGTCGGTGATGACAATGCCCGTTGCGGCAGACCGCGGCCGGGGTATCGGCACCCGGGCGCTCGCATGGCTGACGGAGCACGTGTTCACCACCGCGGCGGGCGCCTCCCGGATTGAGGGCACGACGCGCCAGGACAACGTCGCCATGCGCCGCTTGTTCCGCCGCGGCGGATACGTCAAGGAATCCCATTACCGCGACGGCTGGCCGGATCCGGACGGGAACCTCCATGACGCCATCGGCTACGCCATCCTCAGGCGCGACTGGCTCGCCGGCACCACGACTGTCCTGCGGTGGGACGACGAGCCAGCCTAGGGTGTTGGTCATCGGCGACGGCATGATCAGGGGAACGGCTGTGGATAGTGGCAGGCTGGCCGGTTTTCCGCTGAACGCTGTCGTCGAGGGTGATTGCCGCGCGCTGATTCCGGCGCTGCCCGACGAGAGCATCGACATCGTGATCAGCAGCCCGCCGTACTGGGGCCAGCGAACGTCAGCGGGCAACGGCGTCGAAGCCGACCCGCGCCGGTACCTGGCCGAGCTAGCTGACGCCTTCACTGCGCTGCTGCCGAAAGTGAAACGTCACGGCGTGCTGTGGATCAACATCGGTGATGCCTACAACACCCCGGTCAACTGGCGATCGGATGATTACGCCTACAGCACGCTCGGGCCGGACAAGGCAGGCCTCGATCCGGCGAATTCCGCCTACTCGAAACCGCGGTACAGGCGGCGGCCGTTCGTCGACGCCAGTGAGACGTGGCTTCGGTATGGCAATCTGCTTGCGCTGCCGCATCGGCTTGTCGTGGCGCTATCCGATGCGGGCTGGCTGTTCCGCGGAGAGGTTATCTGGCGGAAGAAGAACCCCATGCCGGAAGGCAGATGCCGGCGGCCGCACCGCCAGCACGAGGCTGTCTATCTCTTCGCCCGCAGCGAGCAGCATGCGTTCCGCGCGAGTCCGCCGGTCGGGTCCATCTGGGAGTTTGGCAGCGAGCGGATCAGCGGAGCTAAGCACTATTCGCGTTTCCCCGAGGAGCTTCCCAGGCGGTGCATCGGCGCGTACGGGCAGTCCGGCCCCGGCGTCGTCGTGCTTGACCCGTTCAGCGGGTCGGGAACCACCGGAGTCGCCGCGCTGCGGGCTGGCTGCTCCTACCTCGGGTTCGAGATCGACGGGCCGCAGGTAGCTGCCTCCAACCAGCGGCTCAGGGCTGCTGATTCGCCCGGCCGCTAGCCGGCCTGGAAAGCGTGCCACCTCAGCCGGTAAGGCAGATCATGGCAATGCAGCCGATAGGCGTCGTCACCATTTCATAGTAGCAAAGATCAACTTTCGCTAAGCGGTGCAGCGCTACCTGGGCTTATGCTCGGCCGCATAAGATGCCGCCCGGGAAAATTGCAGCACAGAAAAGGTGCGGCACAGAAGAATGGCGGCACGGCGCGTCACGCCGTTCGCAGTTAAGTTCACCCGCTGAGCGCACCGCCGCTATGGGGGCGACTTGCGCGCGATGCACAAAAGGAAGATCTGGCGTTCGGGGGACGAAATCATGCGCGGGGAACGACGGCCGGGGCACGCGGGCCCGCTGGCCGGGTGGGAACGGATCGCCATCCTGGCCTTACTCGCGATCATGGTCGGCCTGGTCGTCCTGCTCACCATCTCCGCCACCCCGCTCCGTGACCATGTCGGGCCTGGTAGCCCTCAGCACGGCGCGGGCAAGCGGGCCGGCCCGGGCCGGGCGGGCGGGCGGAGCGCCGCCGCGAGATAGCGACGGGAGCCCGCTCCTCCCGCCATCCGGTCAGGCCGGAATGACGATAGTCCTGATGATCTTGTCGGCAAACGTCTGCCGCTTGGCATCCCAGAGCGGGAACAGCCAGCCGATGTAGCAGGCGAGCGAGTCCAGCAAGTGGCAGATGTCCCTGGCAAAGGCCATGCCCGCGCCGATCGGGGCACCGGTGGACTCGCTGACCAGCTTCAGGCCGAGCGCCTTCTTCCCCCAAGACTGACCGGTCGTGCCGCCCAGGTACCAGCGGTTGTAGCCGGTGATGGCGAGCGCCACGAGGTCGAGCAAGAGCATCAGGCCGACGCTTCGCGTCGCGGCGCCGATGAACACCACGACCGCAGGCGGGACCGCATCGATGAGGTAGCCGCCGGCACGCTGCCCCCAGTTGGCAAAGATCGGGGGAGATGGTGCATAAGTCACGAAAAGGCCTTTCTCGTAGGATTTCTGTCGTCACCGCGGTGCCGCGGGTATCAGGGGATCGGGAGGAAGCCATAGCGGTGCAGCTGGAACAGCCAGCTCAGCGCGACCAGGCAGGCCATCGCCCAGCCGGTCTGCCGGCGCGCTGCGGCGGACCAGGAACGCGGGGCCGACCCCAGGCCCCCGGCCCGCGCCACCAGCACCGGTGCGGTGCCGACGACGAGCGCCGCTATCAGGTAAGCGAGCGGGCTCGCCGCGGCTGCAGCCGACCAGTTACCATGTGTCATCGCCACGGTAGCGGTCGTGAGACCGCAGAACGGGCAGGGCACGCCGGTAAGCGTGCGCAGCGGGCAGGGCAGCCCTTGCCCTCCGGTATGGGCCATCAGCGCCGGATAGACCGCCCCCGCCATGGCTGCGCCCGCGCCGAACAAGGTGATGCGCTCGGGCACCGAGTACTCTCGCCGGAGTATCAGCACGCAACCCCCGCCCAGATGTCGAATCCACCCGCGAAAGTGAATGAATCGCATCGTACGGGCTGAACTCGCGCCGCGAGTCCGAGTTCATACCGCTGACCATGAGATTTCCCGGCGCCGCCGCCTGCTGGCTGACTGCGGGCGCTGCCCGGATCCTGCTGCCTGCGCTAATGCGCTGAGTAGCCCTCCAGCAGATGGCTGAACGCCCACCTGGGCTGCGTGATGCCGGAGCAGGAGTTGCTGTCGATCGTGCCCGGGCAGCGGCCGTTGTCGCGCTGGATCGCCCAGATGGAGATCATCGGGAGCCGGTGCGCCCGGGCGAAGTACTGGATGTCCTGTACCTCGCTGAGATAGGTCACCTTGGTCTTCTTGGGGAAGTCGTCGATACCGGGCAGCAGCGTGATGCCCTCCATGCCCCACAGCCGCCTGGCGGTCGCGCCCGGGTAGAGCCTGGTGAGCTGGCTGTGCGCGGCCTGCAGCGCCTGCAGCGCTTCGGTCCCCATGTCCGAGTCGGAATTGCTGTTGTAGTAGTCGAACGCCATCAGGTTCACCGCGGTCACCCGTACCCCGTGGGCCACCGCGTTCTTGAGCACGGCCAGGCAGTTCCCGGGCAGCCCGGAGGGCTCGACGCCCAGGGTGAAGATGATCTGGACCCGGCGATGCGTCCTGGCTGCCCACTCCTGGAGCAGCCTGATCGCCTCGGAGCGCCTGGTGATCGCGGCGGGGCGACCAAGCGATCTCGCCTCCACGTCCATGTCGAGCCGGGTGACGCCATAGCTGGTCACCACGTTCTCGTAGGCTCTCGCGATCTTCCGGACGCTCGTGCAGGAGTCAGCGATCTCGGTGCCATCCTGATCCGCGCTGAACCCGCCGAAGGACGGGATCACGTCCCCGCCCATCGAGCGCAGCCTGGCGATCCCGTGGACGTAGCGACCGCCGGGACGGACGGCCTGCTTGCGGTCGCCGTTCCACGTAACGGTGCAGGAGCCCTTCTTCGGCGTCTGCAGGAAGGCGAGCGTGAAGTAGCGCGCGCCGGACTTGCTGGCGACGGCCGGGATGCTGTTATCCGTCCAGGTCTCGAAGTAGGGCGCGTACAGCTGCCGGGGCAGCGGCCGCCGGCTGGCGGCTCCGATCGCGGGGCGCGCGGTCGCGTAGCCGCCGGTTGCGTGGCTCGCGGTTGGGTGGCCGGCCGGCCCGTCTGCGGCGGCCGCGCCAGCGAGCGGCACGCTGATAACAGCGGCGCAGAGGCCGGCGGCCAGGACACCGCGTCCGCGAACGGGAAGTGCTCTCATCGGCGCGGCTCTTTCTGCGAGGTCACCACCTGCCAGGCAGGACCGCCGGGCAAAGGATGTAGCGATGTGGACGCTATCTCGGCACCGGTTCGTTAGCCAGGCTGAACCAGCTCAGGATTGCGCCCCCGGCTCGTCCCTTGCTGACCTGCTGTCCGGGCCGGCCGGTCAGCCGGCCAGGACTGGCCGGTAGACCGGATCCCACATCAGCGCGCGCACCTTTGCCCGCACGTCTCCGTCGATGCGGGCCGTCGCTACGCCATCCGCGCAGGCAGCCTGGACAACGGCGACCGCGACTGCCAGCGATGTCTCACGTAGCTCTTCCACTTGAGGCAGTAGCGGCGCACCGCGGGCCGATGTGTCGACGAGCTCGGATACCGCGCGAGCTGCCGCGGCGAGCATGTTGTCGGTCACCTTGATGGCCCGTGCGGCAATCACGCCGAGACCGAGGCCGGGGAAGACTAGGGCATTGTTCGCCTGGCCGATCACATAGGTGATCTTGTCGTACGTGACGGGCCCGAACGGGCTTCCGGCGGCAACGAGGCCGCGGCCCTCCGTCCACCGGATGAGGTCAGCGGGCAAGGCCTCGGCCAGCTCAGTCGGGTTGGACATCGGCAGGATCATCGGCCGCTCGACATGCGCGGCCATCTCCCTGACGATCTCCTCGGTAAAGGCCCCCTGCCTGGTGGAAGTGCCGATCAGGATCGTGGGGTGCACCCGCCGGACGGCCTCGGCGAGCCGGATACCGCCGATTTCCGCGTCTGAATGCCAGCCGGTTACCTCGGCCGGATCGCGCGCATAGCGCCGTTGCGCATCACTCAGGCCCGGCATCTCGCTGGTGATCAGCCCGGCCCGGTCGAGTGGCCAGAACCGCGCACTGGCCTTGTCGGCTGGAAGGCCCTCGGTGACCATGGCGGCGAGCAGCTGGTCGGCGATGCCGGTCCCTGCCGTCCCGGCGCCGAAGATCATTACCCGCTGGTCGGACAGCCGGGTGCCGGTCACCCTGATTGCGGCGAGCACGGCGGCAAGATTGACGGCGCCGGTGCCCTGGATGTCGTCATTGAAGGTGAGCAGCCGGTCACGGTAGCGCTCAAGCAGGCGCCTGGCGTTGCCGACGCCGATGTCCTCCCAGTGCAGCAGCGCCTTCGGGAACAGCCGGCTGACAGTGTCCACGAAAGCGTCCATGAAGTGGTCATACTCCCCGGCGGGGACACGAGGATGCCGGTTGCCGACATACAGCGGGTCATCGAGCAGGCTCTGCCGGTCAGTGCCCACATCGAGCATTACCGGCAGGCCACGGTTCGGATCAATGCCGCCGGCCGCGGTGTAGACGGCCAGCTTCCCGACGGCGATATGAATGCCGCCCGCGCCCCAGTCCCCGATGCCCAGGATCGCGCCCGCGTCGGTGGCGACGATGAGGTCGACCTCACCGGGATCGAGCCCCGGGGCGAGCAGGGACGCCTCGATCAGCTCCGGATGATCGACGGACAGGTAGACGCCGCGCGGTCGCCGGTACTCGTGGCTGTAACGCTCGATCGCCTGGCCCACCGTCGGGGTATAGACGATGGGCAGCATCTCCCGCAGGTGCCCGGTGAGCAGGTGGTAGAAGAGCACCTCGTTACGGTCGTGTACCTCGGTCAGGAGCACGTTCTTGGCAAGGTCGGTCGGCTGGCGGCTGTACTGGGCGAGTATCCGGGCAGTCTGCTCGTGCAAGGTCATCCGGGCGGGCGGGATCAGGCCGGTGATCCCCAGGTCACTGCGCTCGGAATCGCTAAACGCAGTGCCCTTGTTGATCCGCGGATCAACAAGCACCTGCCGCCCGCGCAGGGCGGTCCGCCAGGCTCCCGACTCATCCCGCCACACCATCTTCATGGAGGCTCCCTCGGCTCGTGAGTGCCGTCCCCATGATTGTGCTTGGTCGCCGCGCCGCGCCGCGGGCGGTCCCCTGCACGGGGACCGCCCGCGCACCGCGGCGGGGATTGAGCCTGCGCTAGCTCCCCGCGGAAGGGTTGCGCTAGCTCCCGGCGGACGAACTGCCGCCGCTACTAGAGGATTTGCTGCGCCCGGCCATGTTGCGGCACTGGTGCTTCATTGCCTTCGGTGCCTGCGCGCTGGGCCGCGCGGCCGGCTTGCTCTGGAATCCCGTGGTGTTGACGGCCCGGGACGATCTCGTGGCGCCAGCGGCCTGGGACGTCCTCGACGCCGAGTGCGTGACTGCAGGTGATGCGCTCGTGGACGCGCTGGCCAAGGTCAGGCCAAGGCCCAGGCTGGCTCCCAGGACTCCGGCCGCGATGGCCGTGCCCGCCAGTGGTCGGGAAATTCTCATGTGGTCTCCTCGTCGTGCTCGTCGGGCCGGAGCCGGCGACTCCGGAGCGGGCCACCAGGTGACTCGCCGGATCCAGTAGGGCAGCCGAAGTTCTGCGGCCGGTTGCGGCCAGCTATCACCCCGCGCTGAATTGCGGCCTGCCATCCCTGCCGCGCTGAATTGCTCCCTGGATTAGTGCACGATGATCCGGTGACCGTGAAGCATGCGACCGCGAGCGTGTTCGTCTTCTGCAACCTGGCTAACGGATGGCAGCTCGGGCTGATCCGGCACCCGATCTTCGGCCGGCTCATGATCCCGGGCGGTCATGTCGAGCCGGACGAGTCACAGCAGCAGGCGGCCCTGCGCGAGGTCAGCGAGGAGACGGGCCTGACGGTCCGGCTGATCGAGCCGCCCGGCGCGTCATTGCCAGCGAACCTCGACCGGGTGCAAGTGGCCCAGCCGTGGTGGATCATCGAGCAGCCGGTTCCTTATGACCATCACATCGCGGGCGCGCATGTTCACCTTGATCATCTTTACGTGGCCGTAGCCGAGTGCCCTGAGCCGGCGACCGAGCCCGGTCATCCGTTCGGCTGGTATTCCGCGTCCGAGCTGGCCGGGCTGGACATGTTCGAGGACACGCGTCGGCTCGCGTCGGTCCTGTTCCCGCGGCTCGACGCTACCGGGGGGTCAAACGCCGGCCAGCCAGGTGCGGCCGGGCGACCGTCGGCCGGCCTGCCTGACGCCATCTCCTGACGCGCGAACTCAGCCGGCCGTCGTGGTTAGGTGCTGCTGTTCCCGCCGAACCTCTGCCCGGCGCGCTTGCTGTAGTCCTCCCGCAGTGCCATCCGGAGTTCCACGCTGGAGTCACGGGAGATGATCGCGAACGGGTCGCCCTTGGGCGCGGCAACCCAGACCCCGTCCCGGCAATCAATCAGATACGCATCGTCCCAGTGCCAGCGAAGATCATTAAGCGTCGCCTGTGCGTCCCTGTCGAGCATCTGTGCTTACCTTCCGGTACGTGGAATACAGAAGCACTATATAGCACCAGAGTGCTACCAGGCAGTTAAGGCAGGTCAGCGCAGCTTTAGAGTGATCACCGTGGTAGATCCTCAGTCTCCGGAACTGGCATACCTGCAGGTGGCCAGGCTGCTTGAAGCGAGAATCAGGAGCGGAGAACTAAGGGGAAAGATGCCTGCGGAGCGGGCACTGGCCGAGGAGTTCGAGGTCAGCTACGGCACGGTGCGCCGGGCTATCTCGATCTTGCGGGACAGCGGGCTAGTCCGCAGCGTCCACGGACGCGGAACCTTCGTCACGTGACTGCTGTATGTGGCCAAGCAGGGGGTGACCAGATGACCGGCCAGTCAGACCCGGGCGGGGCGCAGATTCGTGGCAGCAGCGGGACCGGCCCCGGAGTGATCACGCCTGATGGCTGCGCCGTGGACCTCTACGCGCTGCTCCCGGCCGGTGACGACCCGGGAATCATCCATGCTGCCGTTCCCGGCGGCGCGTCCATCCTTGAGCTCGGATCCGGCACCGGCCGCGTCACCAGCGCGCTGATCGCACTGGGTCACCCGGTTGTCGCCGTGGACGAGTCCGCGGAGATGCTCGCCCGCGTCCGCGGCGCTGAGACCGTCCTGGCCGCTATAGAGGATCTCTCCCTGGGCCGGCTCTTCGACGTCGCCCTGCTGGCATCGCATCTGATCAACGTCCCGGACGACGCGACCCGCCGCGCGCTCCTCGGCACCTGCGCCAGGCACATTGCGCCGCATGGCTGCGTAATAATTCAGCAGCATCCGCCAGCCTGGTTCGACAGCGCCGGGCCATCGGAGCGCACCTCGCCCGAAGGCATTACCTTCCGGCTGCGCGATGTCACCCGGCCCGGCCCGGGCCTAGTCGCCGCGACCGTCGTGTACGAGGCCGGCAGCCGGAGCTGGACCCAGTCCTTTACCACCCGGCGGCTCAGCGACGAATTCCTGCGGGCATGCCTGCAGGACGCCGGCCTGGCGCTGGATGCCTACGTCACCGGTGATCATGCGTGGCTTCGCGCGGTGCCCGGATAGCCACCCGTGCCCGGCTAGCTACTCCGTGCCCGTGCCCGGCTAGCCACCCGGCGCGCTGCTGTCAGCTGCCGGATTCGCCGGTGACCCCCTGATCCCCGGCAGATCCGCCCTGGCCTGCCCGGTCCCCGGCGGCAAGACCCTGGCCCCAGACGGCGCGGACGGAGTCGATGGTGTCGGCCTCAGCGGCCGTCTTGTCCGGCCGGTACCGCAGCACCCGGGCGAACCGGAGCGCGACGCCGCCCGGGTACCTGGAACTCGCCTGCACGCCGTCGAAGGCGATCTCGGCGACCAGTTCCGGACGGACTCGCACGATCCGGCGCTGGCTGTCGCCTGGCTCGCCCGGCGCCTCCGGCGGGTCGGCCAGCTCAAGCAGCCTCGTGGTCTGCCAGGCCAGCATCTCGTCGGTCAGGCCCTTGAATGTCTTGCCCAGCATGACCAGGCCGCCGGTGGCCGGGTCGCGGGCGCCGAGGTGCAGGTTGGACAGCCTGCCACGGCGCCGCCCGTGGCCCCACTCGGCTGCCAGCACCACCAGATCGAGGGTGTGCCGCGGCTTTACCTTGATCCACTCACTGCCCCGGCGGCCGGCCGCGTACCCGCCGTCCAGCGACTTGACGACGACGCCCTCGTGGCCGCGGGCGACGGCATTGCTGAAGAATTCCCCGGCAGTGGCCGGATCCGCCGTGACAATGCGCGGGATGACCAGCCCGGCTGGCAGGATCCGGGTCAGCAGCGCATGCCGCTCGCTGCCCGGCGTGTCGATCAGGTCGGTGCCATCGAGGTGCAGGAGGTCGAAGAAGAACGGGGTCAGCGGCAGGTCCGCCCGCTGCTGCCCGCCGCCGTCGTGGCTAGCCGCCCGCCCCGAGGTGACCTGAAAGGGCCGAGGCCGTCCGTCCGGGAACAGTGCCACCGCTTCCCCGTCGAGCACCGCCGCCGCCGCGCCGATGCCGAGCACGGCATCGGCGATCTCCGGCACCCGGGCGGTGATGTCGTCGAGCGTCCGGGTGAAAACCGTCACCTCGCCGTCATTCTTGTGCACCTGGATCCGGATTCCGTCAATCTTCCATTCCACGGCGGCAGGCGATATCCGCTGCAGCGCGGCGCCCATGTTCGCCGCGGCCGCCGCGAGCATGGGCCGCAGCGGCCTGCCCACCCGCAGCGTGAAGGACCGCAGAGCGGCAAGCGCCCGGTCAGCATCGGGCCCGCCCGGCCCGCCGAGCGCGGCCTGAGCTACCTCGGGCAATGACCCGCCCAGCTGGTGAGCCCGGCGAACCAGGTCAGCCGGCACGCCGGCTGCCCGCGCGATGGCCTCGGTCATGATGCCAGCCAGGGCGCCCTGCCCGAGGTCTCCGGCCAGCAGCCGGATCAGGAACGAGCGCTCGCTGTCAGTCGCGCGGCCCAGCAGCGCGCCGAGCAGCCGGCGCCGCTCGGATTGCGCGCCCTGGCCGGTAACTGCCCCGATGGCCTCAAACGCCGCATCAGTGCCGGCCAGCGTCAGGGATGGCTCAGCGGGCGGATCGGCCGACCGGAGCAAGTCCCCCAGTGCCGCGTAGCCGACCCCGATCTGTCGCTGGCGCAGTTCGCCGGACAGGAAGGCCACCGCGACCGGCACCTCGCCGGGTGGCACCGTGGCGAGCAGCACGGAGATCTCGTCGATCTTGGCACGCCTCGCCTGCACGCTAGCGACCGCCGCTGAGGTGCGCACGAGTTCACACAGGAGCACAGGTGCATTCTGCCCGACGCAGCGGGAAGGCGGGCAGCGGGAAGGCGGGCAGCGGGGGTACGGGCAGCGGGGGTACGGGGACAGGCCCGGTCAGCATGACCGGGCCGTCCCCGTCGCAGGCCGGTCAGGTCGCGCGGACCTGCCCGTTCACCTCTGCCTGGGCATCCGCGGCATCCGCCGCTCCGGCTGCCTGATCGCCCGTGGCGGGCAGGTCCGCCGCGGCGCTCTCGTCTGCTCCGCCGCGGCCGGCCGGCTTGACCCGCCTGCGCAGCAGGGCGGCTACGGCGAGCGCGCTGGCCGCCGCTGCAAGCAGCGCGATCCCGGCCGCCAGCGGCGAACGGCGCCGCTTCTTCGGCGCAGGATCCAGCTGCCGCGCGGCCTTGGTCAGCAGGTCCGACACCTGCGGCGCGAGCTTCTCCTGGACCGCGTTGCCGGTCCGCTCGAGTTGGGGGGCAGCCCATGCGCGGGCATCGTTCACGTGCGGCGCTGCCCATGCGCGGGCATCGTTCACGCGGGGGGCGGCCCAGGCGGCGGCGTCGTCCGCGCGCTGCTTGACCGCTACCCCCGCATTCTTGGCGAGCGGCACGGCCCTGGCGGCGGCGTCGTCCGCGCGCTGCTTGACCGCCACGCCTGCGTTCTTGGCGAGCGGCGCGGCCCTGGACGCTTGCTGCCGCGCGCGATCGCGGGCTCCGGCTGCTCCGGAGCCATTCTTCTTTGTCAATAGCGACATCTCTAACCTCCAAGGGAGTACTTTCGCCAGGGTCACTTCCCCGGCGTGGCGTGGTCAACCCTTTCCGCCCGGTTCGCCGCAGCCGTCCGACGTGGGAAGATCGCCGGCCGCTGATCCTTTCCATAAGGGTTGGCAGCCGCGCTGCAGCCTGGTTGGCAGCCGCACTGCTCTGGCCATGCGAGGATTCTTTTCATGACGAACACGCTCACTGCAACGCTACGGACCAACCGCGGCACGGTTGTCGTCCGCCTCTTTCCCGATCACGCGCCGAAGACCGTACAGAACTTCGTCGACCTTGCCGAGGGGTCGCGCGAGTGGACTGATCCCCGCACCAGGCAGCCCGGCGGGAAGCTCTACGACGGGACGATCTTCCACCGGGTGATCCCGAACTTCATGATCCAGGGCGGCGACCCGCTCGGTACCGGCACGGGGGGCCCCGGATACAAGTTCCCCGACGAGTTTCACCCGGATCTTGCCTTCGACCGGCCGTACCTGCTGGCCATGGCCAACTCAGGTCCGGGCACCAACGGCTCCCAGTTCTTCATCACCAACGTCCCGACCCCCTGGCTGAACCGCAAGCACACTATCTTCGGCGAGGTCATCGATGGCAGCGAGGTCGTGGACGAGATCAGCATGGTGGAAAGCGGACGCAATGACCGCCCGGTCAAGGACGTCGTGCTCGAGTCGGTCGTGATCGAGCGGGTCGGCAACGCGCCGGGATCCGCAGGATAGGCAATGGCCGTCCCCCCGGGTCCGGGCACCAGCAATCAGGCCGGCACGCCGACCTGCTTCCGGCACCCGGGCCGTGAAACCTACGTATCCTGCGTGCGATGCGGCAGGCCGGCCTGCCCGGACTGCCTCCGCTCGGCGGCGGTCGGCCAGCAGTGCGTCGATTGCGTGCGGGAAGGAAACCGCGGCGTCCGCCGCGCCGGCGCCGTGTTCGGCGGCCGGGCGACCGCTAACGCGGTGGTCACGTGGGCACTGGTCGGCATCAACATCGCGCTTTACATCGTCGAGCTGGCGCGGCCGGGCATCGCGAATGACTGGGCGATGCTCGGCCAGGCCAGGATCTTGCCCGGCGGGCCGATCGCGGGCGTTGCCCAGGGTCAGTGGTACCGCCTGATCACCGCCGAGTTCCTGCCGCCGCCCGGAGGCGGCGGCACGCTGGACATCGCGTTCAACATGTGGGCGCTTATCCTTATCGGCCCCGCGCTTGAGCGAATGCTCGGCCGCCTGCGCTACCTCACCGTGTACCTGGTGAGCGCGGTCGGCGGCTCGGTGATGTTCTACCTCATCGCCCAGCCGAACGTGGAGGCGCTCGGCGCATCCGGCGCGGTCTTCGGCCTGTTCGGCGCGTGGTTCGTGGTGGCCAGGCGGCTGCACCTGGACAGCAGGTGGATCGTCACCATCGTGGTGCTGAACCTGGTGCTCGACTTCGTGGTACCGAACATTGCCTGGCAGGCGCACGTGGGCGGGATTCTGGCCGGCGGCCTGCTCACCGCCGCCTTTGCCTACGCGCCGCAGCACCGGCCGCAGGCGCGCACGCTGATCCAGGTGGCAGCCACCGCCGCCATCATCGTCCTGCTGGCGGCCGCCGTCCTGGCCAGGAATCACCAGCTGGCGGCTGCCGCGCTCGGGTGATGCGCACCGCCGGCCGACGGCGGTGCCCGCTCAGGGCCCGCCGAGCGGCTCCGGGCGCCGCGCCTCGCGGGCAAGGATCGCTAGCGCCACTTCGTGGCGAGCGAGACGCCGGCGATAATGCACGCGAACCCGATCACCAGGTTCCAGCTGCCCATCGCGCTCTGCACGGGATTGTTGCCACTCGTGACATAGAACAGCGAGATCCAGATCAGTCCGAGCAGCAGGCTGCCGAGCATCGCCGGTACCAGCCAGCGCGGACTGACCTGGGCTTTCGCTGACCTTGGTGGCGGCGTGTAGACCGCCTTGCTTCTGACGCGGGACTTGGGCACGGTCGTCTCCTGGTCGGTCTCGCCACCCCAGGGCACGCGCTGCCGCCGGATGGAGCGGCGCGGGCCTCTGGCGGTAAGCGTAGTTGCTCCGGCGAGTGCGCGCGGCCCCCGTGGCCAGCTAAATTACTGACCGCCGGGCGGCCAGCTACGTGCTCGGCGTCGGCGTGGGGGTGGGTGTCGGCGTGGGGGTGGGTGTCGGCGTCGGGGTGGGTGTCGGCGTCGGAGTGGTCGCCTGCTCCGCCACAGTGAGCGTTACCTGACTTCCTGACGAGACGGTCCGGCCGGGCCCTGGGCTCTGCAGTACCACGGTGCCGGGCGCGTTAGGCCCGGCAGGCTCAGAGTCGATCTTGTAGCTGAGGCCGGCGGCCGTCAGGTTCCCCTCCGCCACCTGCAGCGACTGGCCGATCACATCAGGCACGGTGACGCCGCCGGAAACCACGAGCATGATCTTCGTGCCCGGCCTGGCCAGCGAGTTGCCCGGCGGCGACTGGCTGATCACGGTGCCCGCAGGCTTCGGCGAATTGGCATCAGTGGTTGGCGTCGGGACCTTGAAGCCGGCGTTCTCCAGGGTGGTCTCCGCCTGGATTTTGTTGTCCCCGACGACGTCAGGCACCGTCTTCTTCGCCCGGCCCGAGGAGACGTACAGCGTGACCGTGCTGTTGGCGGCGACCAGCTGACCGCCCGGCGGCGAGGTGCTGATCACCTTCCCGCGCGGGGTGGCTGATGCCTTCAGCACCACCGTGGAATCCAGCTTCGCGTCGGCGATCTTCTTCTCCGCGGCCGCCTTGGTCAGGCCGGCGACGCTCGGCACCGAGATCTTCCCGCCGCCGCCGGCCGCGTAGCGCAGGACGTACCCCGCCGTTCCCAGCGCCAGCAGCACGAGCAGGCCGATCACGACCCACAGCCAGATCCTCCGGCGGCCGCCGGAGGGCGGCTGGTCCTCCGGGCCGTAGCGGTAGGCGGGGATCGCGCTGGTCGGGCCCGCCGCCATGGTGCCCTGACCCATCCGCCGGGTGCCCTGGTACATCTCCGTGCGGGTCGGCGCGGCCACCGGCATGCCAGACAGCGCGCGCTGGATGTCGGTGCGCATTTCCGCCGCGGACTGATACCGGTCGGCCGGGTCCTTGGCCATGGCCTTCAGCACGATCGCGTCGGCCCAGGCCGGTATCTCCGGGTCAACCTGCGAGGGCGGGATCGGGTTCTCCCTGACATGCTGATACGCGATCGCGACCGGGGAGTCGCCGGTGAAGGGCGGCCTTCCGGTCAGCAGCTCATACAGCAGGCACCCGGCCGAGTACAGGTCGCTGCGGGCATCGACCCGCTCGCCCCTTGCCTGCTCGGGGGACAGGTACTGCGCGGTGCCGATGACCTGGGCCGTCTGCGTCATCGTGGCCTGCGTGTCGCTGACGGCCCTGGCGATGCCGAAGTCCATCACCTTGACGTCCCCGGCCCGGGTCAGCATCACGTTGCCGGGCTTGATGTCCCGGTGCACGATGCCGTTGCGGTGGCTGTAGTCAAGCGCCCGCAGCACGCCGTCGAGGATCTCCATCGCCCGTTCCGGCAGCAGCCTGCGGTCTTCCCTCAGCAGGTCGCGCAGGGTGCGGCCGTCGACGTACTCCATCACGATGTAGGGGACCGGGGTGGGGCCTATCATGTCCTCGCCGGTGTCGTAGACAGCGACGATCGACGGGTGGTTCAGCGACGCCGCGGACTGGGCCTCGCGGCGGAACCTGGCCTGGAAGGTCTGGTCCCTGGCGAGGTCCTCGCGGAGCGTCTTGACCGCCACGATGCGATCCAGACGGATGTCTCTTGCCCGGTAGACCTCGGCCATGCCGCCGCGCCCGACGACGCCGTCGAGCTCGTAGCGGCCGCCGAGCAGCCGGGGCTGGGTCATGTCTCGCACGTGAAGTTACCGTCCCGGTTTCCGTTCATGAAATCCCCAGGTATGCCCGGATGATCTGGACCGCGATAGGCGCCGCGGCCGCGGCGCCGAAGCCGCCGCCCTTCACGATGACGCCGACGGCTATCGCTGGGTTGCTGGCCGGCGCAAAACAGGTGAAGACCGCGTCGTCCAGATTCGTATTGTTGACGCCATTCTGCGCCGTGCCCGTCTTGCCCGCGATCTCCACGCCCGCAATCCCCTGGTTGGCCGTTGCGTAGGCGGTGCCCGCCGGGTTCTGGGTGACGCTGATCATCATCGTCTTCATTTCGCTGGCTACCTGCGAGCTGACCGCACGGGACAGCACCGAGGGCCTGGCGGACTGCACCACGCTGAGGTCGGGGGCCTGTACCTGCTGAACAAGGTACGGGGTCATCAGCGTGCCGTCATTCGCGATGGTGGCCGACAGCATCGCCTCTTGCAGCGGGGTCACCTCGTCGTCGAACTGGCCAATCGCCGAGAACGCGGTGAAGTCCGGGTTCGAGACCCTGGGGAAGACGCTCGCCGTGACCGGCAGCGGGACCGTCAGGTTCGGGTTGTTGAAGCCGAACTTATTCGCGTAGGCCCGCAGCACGCTGCCCCCCAGCTTCATGCCGAGATCGCCGAACGCCGTGTTGCAGGAGATCGTGAACGCGTAGATCAGCTGCGGATGCCCGTCTCCGCAGGCCTCGTTGTCGTCGTTGATCAGCACGTGGGTGGTGCCCGGCAGCTGGAGGTTGGTCGGCGCCGGCACGGTGGACTGCGGGCTGGCCACCTTGCCGGTGCCGAAGGCCGCCGAACCCGTCACTACCTTGAACGAGGATCCGGGCGGGAATGTCGCCTGGGTAGCCCGGTTGAGGAGGGGCTGCTGCGAGTCCTTCCGGTAGGCCAGGTCGATCTTGTTGAGCCGCCTGCCGCTGAGCGTGGCGTACCGGTTGGGATTGAATGTCGGGAAGGACGCCATCGCCAGGATGGCGCCGGTCTTCGGGTCGATCGCCACCGCGGCGGCCGGCCGGCCCTGCGCCTTCAGCGCGTTGTAGGCGGCCTGCTGGGCCTTGGGGCTGATCGTCAGGTAGACGGTGGCGCCAAGCCGGGGCTTGCCGGTGACCAGGTCGATCAGGTTGTGCACCGCAAGCCTCGGGTCCGTGCCCGCCAGCTCCTTGTTCTCCGCTTCCTCGATGCCGGCGGTGCCGCCGACCGACGGGCCGTAGATCGAGTCGTAGCCGGTCACCGGCGCGTAGACCGGCCCGAACGGGTAGTACCGGTGGTAGGTGGTGCCGCCCTTGCCCAGCCGCGACTCAGCGATCGTGGTCCCGCCAGTGGTGCCGCCCGCCGTCGCGCCGACCACGATCGAGCCGCGCTTGTACTGGAACTGCTCGTCGAAGATGCGGACGTTTCCCGGCCCGGACGCGAGGCTGGTGGCCTTGAAGGCCTGCACGTAGGTCACGTTGATCAGCAGCAGCGCGAACATCACCAGGCAGGCAAGGGAAAGGCGGAGCATGGCGCGGTTCACCGGGCGCGCACCTCCCGGTGCGGCCGGCCTGCCGGGGCGCTCGCGGCCATCATCGCGCCCGCACTATCTGCGTCATGCCCTCGTCCTGGATCGACTGCGGAGCAGGCCGCCGGGCAGTATCACTGATCCGCATCAGCAGGCCGATCATTGCCCAGCTGGCGAGCAGCGATGAACCGCCCTGGGACATGAACGGCGTGGTGACGCCGGTGAGCGGGATCAGGCCAGTCACCCCGCCGACGATCACGAAGACCTGCAGCGCCAGCACGAACGCGAGCCCGCCGGCCAGCAGCTTGGAGAAGGGATCGCGGACGCCGATGGCGGCCCGCAGCCCCCGCTGCACGAGCAGCCCGAAGATCAGCAGGATCGCCATCAGCCCGGTCAGGCCGAGTTCCTCGCCGAACGCGGTGATGATGAAGTCGCTCTGCGCCAGCGGCGTGACGTACGGCTGGCCGTGGCCCAGGCCGGTGCCGAGGATGCCGCCGAAGCCCATTCCGTAGAGGCCCTGGGCGAGCTGGTAGGAGGAGACGCAGTGCACCTGCGCGGCCGTGCAGAACACGTTGGCGTGCGTGAGCGGGTGCAGCCAGGCCGTGAAACGGGCGCCGACGTGGCTGGACAGCTTGCTCGCCGCGTAGGTTCCGGCGGCGAAGAGGCCGACGCCGATCAGCAGCCACGAGGTCCGCTGGGTGGCGATGTAGATCATCGCGACGAACAGCCCGAAGAAGAGCGCGGACGTGCCGATGTCGGTCTCGAAGATCAGGATGAGCAGGCTGGCGCCCCAGGCGATCAGCACCGGGCCGAGATCGCGCGCCCGCGGCAGGTCGATCCCGAGCACCCGGCGGCCGGCCAGGGCGAGCACGTCCCGCTTGGCGACGAGGTAGCCGGCGAAGAAGATGGCCAGCGCCAGCTTGGCGAATTCCCCCGGCTGGATCGAGAATCCGCCGATTCTGATCCAGACCTTCGCGCCGTTCACCACGCTCAGGCTGTCGGGCAGCACCGCCGGGATGGCCAGCAGCACGAGGCCGAGCGCGCCGAGGGTATAGGTGTACCGCTGCAGGATCCGCGGCTCCTTGATCACCACGAGGACCGCTATGAAGGCAGCGATTCCGGCTGCGCTGTACACCACCTGGTAGAGCGTCGTTGACGTATTCATGGTGGTGATCACGTTGCCGGGATTTCCGCCGCGCCCTGCCTCCTGGAGCCGGTAGATCATCACGATGCCCAGGCCGTTCAGGAGCGCGGCGAGCGGCAGCATCAGCGGGTCTGCCCACGGTGCCAGCCGCCGGACGGCGATGTGCGCGACGAACACGAGGACGGCGAAAGCGGCACCATACTCCACCAGGCCGGCGGGCAGCTTGCCGTTCAGGCCGAGGCCGGCGCTGGCGTAGGCAGCCAGCACCACGCCCACCGCGAAGACCAGCATGAGCAGCTCGGTGCTGCGCCTGCCGCGGGGCATCGGGGCCGCAGCGGCGGGATCCGCCGCTGCCCCGGCGCCGGAATGAGTCGCGACGGCGGTCATCCGGACGCCCCTTGCGGCGGGCAGTAGCCGGGAACGGAGGGCTTCGGGCGGTAATGCGGGACGATCGTGTGCACGACCGTCTTGCCGTGCACCTTCTTCTTGACCTTGCGCGGCTTGGGCTTTCCGGCCGCCCACTTCTGCACCGCGGTGAAGGCCTGCTGGCACAGGTAGCCATGCCTGATATTCAGCACGATGCGGCGGGCATCAGCCAGCCCGGTCGCGGTGATCGTGGCCTCGACCTTCGGCGCATCGTTGGCGGGAACCCCGGACATCGGGATGCCGGTCCTGACGTACACGCTGGACAGGCTCATCCCGGCAACCCGCTCGTTGACGCCGCGGAAGATGGCGACCTGGCCGTCGGCCGCGCCGACGTAATACTGGCCCTGGGTGTAGCGCCAGGCCGCGTAGCCGCCGCCGGCGATCAGCAGCAGCAGGACCACGAGGATGGATGTGACGACGGGCCAGCGCCGCGCCCACCTCCCGTCGTCCTCGTCGTCCTCGAGAAAGTCGTCATCGTCCAGCACCGCCGGCCGCCGGCCGTCGCCCCGCTGGCCGTCGCCCCGCTGGCCGTCGCCGAAGTCGGCCGCCGGCCCTGGCAAAGGTGAGACCTGCGTGAGCTGGTGCGCGCGCCCGGCCGGGCTGTCGGTGCGCACCGGGTGGCCGCCGTCGCCGTTCGATGCGGCGCCCACGATGACCGGGGCCTGGCCGGGCGCCGCCGGATCGGTGGCGGTATCGACCACGTCAGCGACAATGCAGGTGATGTTGTCCGGGCCGCCGCCGCGGATGGCGAGCTCGATCAGCTGGATGACCGCGTCGTCCCGGTCGGCAAAGGTGACCAGGGTCTTGTGCAGGGTCTGCTCGGTGACGACATCGGACAGCCCGTCGGAGCAGAGCATGTACCGGTCGCCCAGCCTGACCTCGAGGATCGACAGGTCAGGCTCAGCCTCGGTCCGGCCGTCAAGCGCCCGCAGCAGCAGCGACCGCTGCGGATGGGCGGCGGCCGCCTCCGGGGTCAGCCTGCCGTCGTCCACCAGCGACTGGACCAGCGTGTGGTCGCGGGTGATCTGATGGAAATCGCCGTCGCGTAGCAGGTAGGCCCGTGAGTCGCCGATATGGCAGAGCGCGACGCTCGCGCCGCGCCACAGCATGGCGGTGAGCGTGGTGCCCATGCCCTCGACCGCCGGGTCGGCCGCGCTCATCTCGTGCAGCGTGGTGTTGGCCGCGGCGACCGCGGTGGCCAGCGGATCAATCAGGTCGGTACCTGGCATCTCATGATCGAGCCCGGCGAGGGCGGAGATGGCCACGGCACTAGCCACCTCACCGGCGGCATGGCCGCCCATGCCATCGGCGATGGCGAGCAGGCGCGGGCCGGCGTACGCCGAGTCCTCGTTGCCTTCCCGGAGGAGCCCGACGTCTGAGCGGACCGAGTAGCGGAGTGCAAGCGTCATCTGCGCAGTTCCAGAACGGTTTTGCCGATGCGGATCGGCACGCCGACCGGCACCGGGGTCGGCTGGGTTACCTTCTGGCGATCAAGGTAGGTGCCGTTGGTCGAGCCGAGGTCCTCGACAATCCACTGACCATCCTGCGGGAACAGCCGGGCATGTCGGCTTGAAGCGTAGTCATCGGTCAGCACGAGTGTTGCGTCATTCGCGCGACCGATAGTGATTTGCTGATCTGCGAGGCCCATGCGTGTTCCGGCCAGGTCGCCTCCGGTCACCAGCAGCTGCTGCGGTGCCCCCCGCCCGGCCCGCCCGGCCCGGGACGGCTTTGCGGGCTTCGCAGGCTGGGCCGGCCTGGACCGCGACGGCTGCCGCTTCCGGCCCTGCCTGCGGCCGCTAGCGGAAGAGCCGGACAGGTCAGTGCGCACGACCCCCACGGCGGCGATGACGAAGAGCCAGAGGACGGCGAGGAACGCCAGCCTGATGAGGATGAGGGTAAGCGCATTCATCTGGTCATATGTCCTCGGTGGCCGTTGCTGCCCCTGCTGCTGCGTAGGCGCCGCGGCGCGGATGGGTCGTCGATGGGCGAGGTGTCAGTAAATTCCATCCCGGCGGAAGACAAGGGTGGTGCGGCCCAGGGTGACGCGCGTGCCGTCCGTCAGGGAGACGCGCCGCACCGGCTGCCCGTTGACGAAAGTGCCGTTGGTGGATCCTAGGTCGACGAGCACGACCTCGCCGTCCTCGACGCGCAGCTCGGCGTGGTGGCGTGACACACCCGGATCAACCAGGCGCAGGTCACAGTCCGTGCCGCGGCCGAGTATGGTCAGCGGCGCGCTGAGTTCGTAGGTGCGTTGCGTGTTCCCGTCCGCCCCGGGCTCCGGGCCGGAGACCAGCAGCCTCGGCGCGCCGGTGAAGCTGCCCGGCGGGTGCGGAAGATCGCTCGCGGGCCTGCGGATCTCGCCGTCCTCGACGGTCGTGCCGCGGATCACGCCCGAGCGGATCCTGAAGGTGCCGGTGGTCAGGTCCGGCACCCCTTCGAATCGCATCCGCACCGGCCCCACGAAGGAGTACCCCTGCTCTCTGGCGTGCTCGCGGGCCAATGTGGCCAGCTCGATACCGAGGCTGTCGGCATAGACCTCAAGGCGCTCGTGATCGGTATCCGCCAGTTCGACAACGAAATCGTTCGGCACCAGCGTCCGGCCCTGCGCGACGATCGCTGCGCGGTCATCCATCTCGCGCTGCACCGCGCTGGCAACCTCCACAGGCTGCAGCTCGGATTTGAACGCCCGCGCGAAGGCACCCTCGACCATCCCCTCGAGCCTGTGCTCGAAGCGTTGCAGAACTCCCACCGGGGCACCTCCTTCCGTGCTTCCATCCGATCGTATCGGCGACGTAGGGCAGTTTGAGGACGTGCTAACCTGACTGCCTCGCCCAGGGCGGGTGGCGGAACGGCAGACGCGCACGGTTCAGGTCCGTGTGTCCGAAAGGACGTGAGGGTTCAAATCCCTCCTCGCCCACACCTCCTGGCCTCGTATTTCCCCCCTTCCTGCCCGCATGGTGCGCTGGCCCGCAGCCTAAGCGCCGGCGGGTTCCCTGTCACGGCACCCAGATCACTGCCCTGGCACCATTGTCTCGTGACCGGGGCAGCTGCGATGCAGGATCAGGCCAGGCGGATCGCCGCCGATGTGCTCTTCCCGGCGGCGATGGATACCGATGCAGGCGACCGGGTGCCCGCCAGTCATCTGGACCTGCTGGCCGCCGAGGGCTTCTACGGCCTGGCCGGCCCCCCGGCCGAGGCCGGGGCGGGCATCGACGCCGCGGCCGCGTGCCGGGTGATCGAGATCCTGGCCGGCGGGTGCCTGGCCACGACCTTCGTCTGGCTGCAGCATCACAGCGCAGTGCGGGCTGCCAGCGCGGCAGGCACCCGGCTGCGCGAGGAATGGCTCGGCCCGCTATGCCGTGGCGTCCGCCGCTGCGGGATAGCACTCGGCGGCGCGCTGCCGGGTCCGCCGTTGCTCCGGGCCCGCCCGGTCGCGGGCGGCTACCTGCTGGACGGCACCTCGCCATGGGTAACCGGCTGGGGCCTGGTGGACACGCTCTATACCGCCGCCAGGGACGAGCGGGACAACGTCGTGACGGCCCTGGTGTCCGCTACGCCGGGCACGACCCTGTCCGCAGAGCCGCTCCGGATGGTGGCCGTCAATGCAAGCTGCACCGCCGCGGTGCGGTTTGACGGTCACTTCGTGACCGGCGACCGGGTCACCGCCGTGCTGCCGTATCGCGAATGGCTGGCGCGGGATGCGATGAACCTGCGGGCCAATGGCTCACTGGCGCTGGGGGTGGCAGGCCGCTGCTGTGCGCTTATCGGCCCGAGCCCGCTGGACGGCGAGCTCGCCATGCGGCGCGCCGCCCTCGACGCGGCAGCGCCTGCGCAGATGGCCGCTGCCCGGGCGGCCGCATCGGACCTTGCCATGCGCGCGGCCGCCGCCCTCGTCACGGTCCAGGGCAGCCGCGCGATCCTGGCCGGGCAGCATGCCCAGCGGCTAGCACGCGAAGCCCTCTTCCTGCTCGTCTTCGCCTCTCGTCCCGCCATCAAGGAGTGCCTTTCCGGGCGCCTCACCAGGGCCGTGAGCTAGCGCCAGGCACGGTGCGGGCGCCCCGGGCGCCAGGTGGTCCCGCGCTGGTGGCGCGGGTGATCCCGGGCCGGTAATGCCGCGCATCCGCTTTCGCAAGGCAGAATTGAGGCGTGCCGGAACTTCCAGAGGTAGAGGCACTCGCAGCCGATCTGCGGGAGCGTGCCGTGGGCCGCGTCATCGACCGCGGCGATGTCGCGGAGATCGCCGTGCTGAAGACCTACGATCCGCCGCTGACCGCACTGCGCGGCCGGACGATCACGGCGACCGGGCGCTACGGCAAGTTCCTTGACCTGGTGACGGAGCAGGAACCGGGCGGCGGGCCTGTACTGCATCTCATCACCCACCTGGCCCGGGCAGGCTGGCTGCGGTGGCGGGGAAAACTGCCGCCGCAGCCGCCCCGGCCCGGCCGGGGACCGCTGGCGTTCCGGCTCCGGTTCACCGACGGGGCCGGCTTCGATCTCACCGAGGCGGGCACCCGCAAGCGCCTGGCGGTATACCTGGTCACCGACCCGGCAGCCATTCCTGGCATCGCGGCACTCGGGCCTGATCCGCTCGATCCGTCCTTCACGGCCGGCACGCTGGCCGGGATACTTGCCGGGCGCAGGACGCAGATCAAGGGCGTCCTGCGGGACCAGAAGATCATCGCCGGCATCGGCAACGCATACTCCGACGAGGTCCTGCACGCCGCGAAGATGTCGCCCTTCCGGCTGGCCGCCAGCCTGACCGGCGATGACGTCGCCGCCTTGCATGCCGTGATCGTCGGCACCTTGCGGGACGCGATCGCGCGGTCCGACGGCCTGGCCGCCGGGGACCTGAAGAAGGAGAAGAAGGCCGGGCTGCGCGTGCACGGCCGGGCCGGCCAGCCGTGCACGGTGTGCGGAGACACGATCCGCGAGGTGTCGTTCGCCGACTCTGCGCTGCAGTACTGCCCGACCTGCCAGACCGGCGGCAAGCCGCTGGCGGACCGCCGGATGTCGCGGCTGCTCAAGTAGCGGCGCCCGGATCCGCCCGGACCCGCGTGGCTCCGGCCGCGGCCTTGCTTCCCGTTAAGCCACCGGAGATTAAGCCACCGGAGATTGCGCTACCGGAGATTGCGCTACCGGAGATTAAGCCACTGGAGATTGCGCTACTGGAGATTGAGAGGACCGACGAATGCCCGACGCTCCCTTCCGCGGATACAAGTCCTACTCCTACCTGACCCCGGCGCAGGACTACGAGGTCTTCGACCTCGACGACGAGCTCCGGCGAGTACCGGATTACGACTCCGGTCTCAGCGAGGAGGAGGCCCAGCGTGCCGGGCGGCTGCTGCGCGACAGCGTGGTGATCAGCCTGCACGACCACCCCGTGGTCTTCCCGCGCGACATCACCCGCGTGCGCGACTACATCAGGACCGGCCGGCAGCACACCGGTTACGAAGGCCTGTCCCGTTCCGGCCTCACGGCCGTGTTCGACAACATGATGGACGGCACCGGCTGCGTGACGAGCAAATCAGCCTGGAAATGGGATGACACCATCTACGACCTCGGGATGCGGCTCTGCGATATCGCGCATCAGGATTACGTGCGGGTGGCGCGCACGGTGGCCGACATCAGGGACGCGCGCGCCAGCGGCCGCCTTGCCATCGTGCTGGGGATGGAGGCGGCGACGCCGATCGAGAACGAGGTCGACCGGCTGGACATCCTCTACGGCCTCGGGATACGCCAGATCGGCATCGCCTACTCGGAATCCAACGCGCTCGGCAGCGGGCTGAGGGAGCCGGGCGACGGCGGGCTGACCGTCTTCGGCCGCCGGGCCGTGGAGCGGATGAACAAGCTCGGCCTGGCGATCGACGTCTCCCACTCCAGCGACCGGACCTGCCTGGATACCTTCGAGGTGTCGAGCAAGCCGGTTTTCATCACGCACGCGGGCGCGCGGTCGGTATGGCAGACGCAGCGGATGAAGCCGGACGATGTGCTGCTCGCCTGCGCCCGCAGCGGCGGGGTCGTCGGCATCGAGGCCGCCCCGCATACCACTCTCTCGGCGGACCACCCGCTGCATTCGATCGAGTCGGTGATGGACCACTTCACCTACTGCGCCGATCTGCTGGGAATCGATCACGTTGCTTTCGGGCCGGATACCTTGTACGGCGATCACGTCGGTTTCCATGCGGTGTTCGCTGCCCAGCTTGGCGTGCACTCGATGACCGGTCCTGCGTTCGACAAGGTGCCGTACGTGGCCGGGCTGGAGAATCCGACGGAGAATTTCCGCAATATCATCGGCTGGCTTGTCAAGCACGGCTACGCGGACGCCGACATCGAGGCCGTCGTCGGCGGAAACATCCTGAGGATACTGGAGCAGGTCTGGTAAGCGGCCGACGCCACTGCGGCCGGATGCGGGCCGCTGCGGGCGCGGTGGCTGGCCACGTGGCATCGGGTTTTCGCTGACCCCGGGCTGCGCCGTGGTGCGATCATGAGGTCGTGGGGCTGAGATCCGCGGTAACTGGCGGGCGGGACCAGGCGGACGCGACAGCGCGCGCCGTCATCGAGTCCGCCGCTGACGCGATCATGGCCTTCGGCGCCGACCGCACCGTGCTGCTATGGAATCCGGCAGCCGAGCGGCTCTTCGGGTGGACCGCCGCCGAGGTCATCGGCCAGCAGCCGCAGATCATCCCGGAAGAGCTGAAAGCCGAGCACAACGCGGTCCTGGAGCGGGTCAGCGGCGGCGGCCAGATCTCGTTCGCCACCCGCCGGATCCGCAAGGACGGCGGCGTGCTCGACCTGCGGATCGACGCCAGCGCGCTGGTCAGCAATGGTGCGACGGCCGGCTGGGTGAACGTCTGCCATCAGGCCGTCGGGGACGAGGCGGTCAGGCATTACATGGCCGAACGTGCCCGGGTGGTGCGCAGGCTCGGTGACGTGGTTGCCGACATGAACGCCCATCTCGAGCTGGAGGCGGTACTTGACCGGATCGCGGCCAGCCTGCGCGAGCTGACCCGGGCCGACGCCGGCGGGTTCGTGCTCATCGAAGGCGGCAAGCTCCGGCTGGTGAGCATGGACGGGCTGCCGGCCGGGCTCCGCGGCCGTACCGCCGACCTGGCGACCAGCACGGTCGGTGATCTCATGCGCTCCGGCAAGACGGTGATGATGGCCACCGGCGAGTCGGGCGGCTTCGACGAGCTGATCTGGTCCGCGCTGCCCGGGCTGCACACGATCACGCTCAGCCTGTCGCACGTGGCCGGGCGCCCCTTCGGCGCGCTCTACGCGCTCTACAGCAGGCGCCAGGTCGGCCATGTCGAGCTGGAACTGCTGGAGCTGCTGGCCGGCCACGCCAGCGTGGCGCTGTCCAACGTGACGGCCTTCGAGGAGGTCGTCAAGCAGCGCGCGCACGAGCGGGCGGTGATTGACGCCAGCGCCGACGGCATCGCGGTGCTGGACGGCGACGGCCTAGTCCGCCAGTGGAACCCGGCCGCGCACCGGCTGACCGGCGTCTCCGCCGCGGACGCGACCGGCAGGCCGCTGCCATTCCCGCTGCCCGAGTCCGGTGCGAAGCTGACTCATAAGCTCGGGAACGGCAGCTGGCTCGATGTCCTGTGCACCAGGCTGGCCGGGCGCGACGAGAAGGTTGTCGACTTCCGTGACGTCACTGCCACCAAGGAGCTTGAGGAGGCCAAGGACCTGTTCCTGGCCACGACCAGCCATGAGCTGCGGACGCCGATCACCGTGGTGCAGGGCTTCGCCAGCACGCTGGCGAGCCGCTGGGACAAGCTGGCCGATGCCGACCGCCGCAGCGCCGTCCAGACGATTGCCGAGCGCGCCGGGTCCCTCGCCCGGCTGGTGGAGCAGCTGCTGCTCGGCTCCCGGGCCGGCGCGGAGCAGCTGACCGTCAGCAACGGGCCGTTTGACCTGGCCGGCCTGCTGCGGGGGGCCGCGGTCGCGTTCCGCCCGCTGTCGGACAGTCATACCCTCGCGGCTGATATTCCGGCGGAGCTTCCGGCGGCCTACGGCGACGCGATGGCGACCGACATCATCGTCGGCCAGCTACTGGAGAACGCGTTCAAGTACTCCCCGGATGGCGGGACAGTCACCGTGCGGGCCGCGCTGGCGGGGGACTGGATCGAGGTGACGGTCGAGGACGAGGGGATCGGCATCGCCCCGGCTGACCGCGAGCGGGTATTCGAGAGGTTCGTCCAGGGCGAGACCGGCGACCGGCGGAGATTCGGCGGGATCGGGCTCGGGCTGTACATCGTGCGCCAGCTGGCGCTGGCACAGGACGGCGAGGTTGCCGCGAGCGCGCGCCCGGGCGGCGGCACCCTCATGCGGGTCCAGCTCCGATGTGCCAGCGCGGCGGGCTGACCCGGCCCCCAGTTCCGCC
>Ga0302229_10000376_pt1 | contig 34193 bp, 24 predicted proteins | sample II_Palsa_N1_3_FD_193518 | JGI IMG/M metagenome (GOLD analysis project Ga0302229, IMG submission 193518) | Peat permafrost microbial communities from Stordalen Mire near Abisko, Sweden - II_Palsa_N1_3 | ecosystem: Environmental > Terrestrial > Soil > Palsa > Peat permafrost | place: Sweden... | reverse complement strand
GTGGATCGCGGACCTCCTGTCCACCCCCGTCATCACCGGGGTAATGGCCGGCATCGCCATCGAGATCGCCGTCCGCCAGATCCCGGTCATCCTGGGGGTGGCAGGCGGGGGTACCACCACGATCGGTCGGCTCCGCATGGTGGCTGGCCAGGTCAGCCACACCAACGGCTGGTCGGTTGGCATCGCTGCGGGCGTTCTGGCGGTGATCGCCATCGCCAGGCGCGTTGACCGCCGGCTGCCGGGGCCGTTGCTCGGCCTGGTGCTGTCCATCGTCGCCGTCGACGCGCTCGGCCTGGCATCCCATCACGGCGTGGCGATCCTGGGCGCCGTGCACGGCGGGCTTCCGCATGCCCGCCTCCCGTCCGCTTCCTGGTCGCAGCTGCGCCGGCTGCCCGGCACGGTGCTCACCGTTGCCTTCGTGTGCATCATGCAGACTGCGGCCACGGCCCGGGCATCGGGTCCTGGCACCGCGACGCTCAGCGACTTCAACCGGGATCTGATCGGCGTCGGAGCCGGCAGCGTTGCCGCCGGGCTGATCGGCGCGTTCGCGGTGGACGCCAGCCCGCCCAACACGGCGATCGTGACGTCGTCCGGCGCCCGTTCGCAGCTCGCTCACGCCGTGGCCGCGGCAGGAGTGCTGGCGGTGGTGCTGGCGGCCACCGCGCCGCTGGCCCACCTGCCCCAGGCCATGCTGGGAGCCACGCTGGTGTTCATCGCCACCAGGCTGCTGCGGGTCGGCGAGCTCCGGGCCATCCTCCGCTTCGACCGGATCGAGTTCGCGCTGGCCGCCGGCACGCTTCTCGTCGTTGCGCTGGCCGGCATCGAGCAGGGCGTCGTGCTGGCCATGATCCTCTCGCTGGCCGACCGGACCCGGCGCTCCGCCCGGCCCCGTGACACCATCCTGGGCCGCGAGCCAGGCACCGACCACTGGATCCCGGTCGACATCGGCCGTCCGACCGAGCAGGTCCCGGGGGTCCTGGCCTACCTGGTCTACGCGCCGTTGTGGTACGGCAACGCCGACTACCTGCTGCTGCGGATCCGCGAGCTCGTCGCCACCGCGTCCCATCCGGTCCAGGTGCTGATCCTCGACGCGGATGGCATATCCGACATCGACTACACCGGGCTGCAGGCCCTGCGGGAGCTGACTACCGAACTCGGCCAGCGGGGCACAACCGTCGGAATCGCCCGGGCGTCGCACCTGGTGCACCACAACCTCAAGCACGGCGCGCTGCTCAAGCAGATCGGCTCCGACCACCTCTTCCCCTCGGTCGAAGGAGCCGTCGCCGCCCTCCAGCGAGGCCCTTGACCGGACCAGCACCCCCGGCCCGGGCCAGCGCGGCGGCGCGGCCAGGGCCGGACGGCCGCGGTCACAGCCGGGGGTCAACCGGCTTGCTTTCCAGCGCGAGCACCCCGAACACGCACTCGTGCACCCGGAATGCCGGCTCGCGGCACACGAACCGCTCCAGCGCCTCGACTCCCAGCGCGAACTCACTGCTGGCCAGCGATCGCTTGCGCCCGAGGTTGCGCTCCCGCAGCCGGGCCAGGTTGCCAGCCACGGTGTACTCGGGCCCGTAAATGATCCGCAGGTACTCCGGGCCCCGGCACTTGATCCCTGGCTGGGCGATACCGTGCCTGCCCCGGGTGATCGGCTCGGCCGGCTTGACCACCATGCCCTCGCCGCCGGCCCCGGTCAGCTCCTCCCACCACGCGGCGACGGCCGCCTCGACGCCGGGATCGGCGAGATCGGCCACGAGATAGCGCGTGGTAGCGATGAGCGGATCAGCCCCGGCGAGCCGTTCTGCCGCTTTCATGTGCCACTCGTGATCCCGGCCGAAGCAGGTGCCTGTCGAGCCTGCCAGCACCTGGAAGGGAGCAAGCCGCACGTCGTCCAGGGATGACACCGGCCACACGTACGGCCGGTAGGCACGGACGAAAGACTCCGCCGCCCGCAGCCGCTCCGCGGTGCGCTCGCCGAGCCCGGCTACCTCCAGGCCCCTGGCCCGGGCCGCGTCCAGCGTCCCGGCGGCAGCGCTCAGCCCAGCGACGGCGGCGGCCCCGACGGCAGCGTAGTGGCCGCTGATCAGCTCGTCCGCTTTCAGCGACCAGGGCAGGATCTCGCAGTCGAGCGCCGCCCAGTCGCCAAGCTCATTCCACATCCCGGTCGCGTCCAGTGCTCCGCGCAGGCGGCTGAGCAGCGCCTCCTCCATCCCGGCGCTGGTGAAGAACCGCCGGCCCGTGCGGGTGTAGACGATGCCCGTCCCCTCCGCGCCGGTCCCCGCCGCGCCGGTCCCCGCCGCGCCGAACCAGTCCCTGGCGGCCTCCGGCGTCCGGCAGACCACCGCGATCGCCCGCGAGCCCATGTGCTTTTCCTCGCACACCACCCGCTGCACATGGTCGCGCCGGAAGGCGGCCAGCGCGTCGCCGGGATGCTCGAGCAGCCCGGGCCGGGAGCTGGCCGGCACCGGCGCCATCGTCGGCGGCAGGTAGATCAGCCAACGCGGGTCGACCGCGAACCGGCTCATCACCTCCAGCGCGGCCGCCGCGTTCTCTTCCGGGACGGAGACCCGCCCGCGCAGCCGGGTCTCGATTCCCCGCCTGCCGAGCACGTCGGCCACGTCCAGCATCCGGCCGTCCGCGTTCGCCACTCCTCCCTCAGCTGCAGCCCCGGCCCCGGCCTCAGCCGCAGCCCCGGCCCCGGCATCGCCCCCGGCTGCAGCCCCGGCTGCAGGGCCGGCTGCAGGGCCGGCCTCAGCCATGATGCCGGCCGCGGCCCCTGCCCTCGCTCCTGCCCCGGCGGCGGTGACGGCCGGCGGCGCCAGCGGGCGGGCCGGCTCGTAGTACACGCGCCGGGCGGGGACGGACACCAGTTCCCGCTCCGGATAGCGCAGCGCGGTCAGGCTGCCGCCGAACACGCAGCCGGTATCGAGGCAGATGGTGTTATTGACCCAAACGGGCACGGGGACCGGGGTGTGGCCGTAGACCACGGCGGCCTTGCCCCGGTAGTCCTGCGCCCACGGATAGCGGACCGGCAGGCCGAGCTCGTCAGTCTCCCCGGTGGTCTCCCCGTACAGGGCGAAGGCCCGGACCGCGGCCGAGGCGCGTCCGTGCATCTCCTCCCGCAGCCCCGCGTGGGCGACCACCAGCCGGCCGCCGTCCAGCACGTAATGGCTGATCAGGCCATCCAGGTAGGCGATCACCTGGGTGCGGAACTCGGCCGGCCCGGCCTGCAGTTGCGCCAGCGACTCGGCCAGGCCGTGGCTGATCTTGACGTCGCGGCCGCGCAGCGCCCGCAGCAGCTTGCTCTCGTGGTTGCCGGGAACGCACAGGGCGCTGCCCGCCGCCGCCATCGCCATCACCTCGGCCAGCACGCCCGGCGTGTCCGGGCCGCGGTCGACCAGGTCGCCGAGGAACACCGCGGTCCGGCCTGCCGGATGCCGCCGCGCGCCATCGGAGGCTGGCAGGTAGCCGAGCGAGTCCAGCAGGTCAGAAAGCTCCCCGTGACAGCCGTGCACGTCGCCGATGATGTCGAACGGCCCGCGCGCGTCCGACCTGTCGGTCCAGGCTCGTTCCCGCACGATCTGCGCCGCGTCCACCTCGGCCTCGCCGCGCAGCACGAACACGCGGCGGAACCCTTCCCGTTCCAGCTGCCTGATCGAGCGAGCGAGCATCCCGTGCTGCCGTCTGACGACTCCGGGGCCGAAGCTGCGGTCGGGCCGCGCCGCGTTCCGCTCGATGCAGGTCTTCTCGCCGATGTCGAGCACGATCGCCACCGGCAGCACATGATGCTCGCGCGCGAGCGCCACCAGCGGCCGGCGCGCCTCCGGCTGCACGCTGGTGGCGTCGATCACGGTCAGCCGGCCGATGGCCAGCCGTTTGGCGGCGACCACGTGCAGCGCCTCGAAGGCCTCCGTGGTGACCGACTGGTCGTTCTCGTCGTCGCCGACCAGGCCGCGGAAGAAGTCCGAGGACAGCACCTCGGTCGGCCGGAAGTGCCGGGCGGCGAAGGTTGACTTGCCGGACCCGGTCACGCCGACGAGCGCGACCAGGCACAGCTCGGGGATCTTGATCGTTGTCACGGGCACCGTGCCAGCACGGCAAGCTGCGTCGGCGGCCCGGCGCGGGAGTCTTCCGCGCCGACGGGCTCGAAGACCGCGGTGTAGCCGTGCCGCTGCGCCACCGCCCCCGCCCAGGCGCGGAACTCGGCCCGGCCCCACTCGAACCGGTGGTCCGGATGACGCCGCGCGCCCGGCGCCAGGCCCGGGTAGCGCGCGTTGTGCTCGGCGTTGGGCGTGGTCACGATGACGGTGGCCGGGGCGGCCTCGCCGAAGACGGCCTGCTCAAGCGCGCCGAGCCGGTCCAGGTCGACATGCTCGATCACTTCCATCAGCACGGCCGCGTCGTAACCGGCCAGGCGCCGGTCGGAGTAGGTCAGCGCGCCCTGCAGCAGCCGGATCCGTGCTCGCTGCCGCGGCGCCATCTCCGCCAGCCGCAACCGCCGGGCCGCCCGCTCGAGCGCGGTGACCGATGCGTCCACGCCGACGATCTCCTCGAACTGCCCGTCCTGCAGCAGCCCGGCGAGCAGCCGCCCGTCGCCGCAGCCGAGGTCAAGGACGCGCCGGGCGCCGGACGCCTTCAGCGCCCCGAGCACCGCCGTCAGCCGCAGGTCCCGCAGCCGGGCATGCTCCCCGGCCGGAGGCACGGCGAACTCGCCCGCCGCGCTGCCCGGGTCCGCGCTGCCCGGGTCCGCGCTGCCCCGGTCCGCCCCGTCCGGGTCCGCCCCGTCCGGGTCCGCGCCGCCGGATTCCTCATCGACCAGCCGCGCGATGGCCTCGGCAGCGAGCCCCGGCTGGTGCCGCAGGTAGCGGCGGGCGATCGCATCACGCTCGGGGTGCCCGGCCAGCCACTCGCCCGCGCCGTCGACGAGCTTGTCGATCTCGTCCTTGGTCACCCAGTAGTGCTTGTCGTCGTCCAGCACCGGCAGCAGGACGTACAGCTGGCCGAGGAGATCACGGACCCGGCAGCGCGCGGAGACACTCACGTCGAAATACGGGCTGTCCCCCCACCAGGGAAACCGGGGATCGAGCGGAATCGGCCGGGCGCTCACCGCGTAGCCGAGCGGCTCGAAGAGCCGCCGCAGCAGTCCTTCCCCGCCACGGCACGGCAGCACCGGCAGCCGCGCGGTGAGCTCCAGCCGCTGATCCGGCAGTTCTGGGCGCTCCTTGCACTGGCCCCGCAGCGCCGTGCCGAACACCTTGCGCAGCGCGACGCTGAGAAAAGAGGACGCCACATAAGGCCGGTCGTTCACGTACGCGGCGAGCGGGAACGGCCCGCCCCGGCTGCGGCGAACCAGCGCGACCGGGTCCACCTCGACCAGCAGCGCGATGGTGCAGCGGTCCGCCCCGGCCTCCGGATAGTAAGCGTGCGCCATCCCGAAGCCCACGTCGACAGAGCGCACGGCCGCGGGGTTCTTGTGCAGCAGGAACCCGAGGTCCGTCGCGGGCGGCGACGTGCTCGTGATCGTCAGCAGCATGGGATTCCCTCGCGTCTCGGCCGGCTGACCCGCGTCTCGGCCGGCTGACCCGCGTCTCGGCCGGCTGACCCGCGTCTCGGCCGGCTGATCAGCCTACGCCGGACCCGGGCAGGCAGTGCCCGGCTGGTGGTCAGGCGGCCGTGGGGGCGGTCTCCTGGTCCGCCTCGGGGAGCTCAAGGAGCGCGATCCGCCGGCGGGACGGATCGACCTGGGTGACCTCGACCATGATCTCTTCGTTGATCAGGTCGACGTCGCTGTCGTTGAGGTCCTCGCGCAGTTCCTGGCTCATCTGCGTGCAGTGCAGGATCGCCCGCGGGCCGTTCTCGTATCCCTTGAGGCGCAGCAGCAGGAAGCCGCCGCGGCCCTGCTGCTCGGGAACGGCGCTGGTGACGATGCCGAGCAGCCTCGCGCCCACGGCAGGCAGCCCGCTGGCCACCCGGGCCGGGGCCGGGGCCGGCGGGACGGCGGCAAGTGCCGGGCTGCCGGTCAGCACCTTGCGCAGGCGGAGCGAGACCTGGCGCGCGGCGGGATCGACGCGGACTACCTCGACCTCCACCTGCGTGTCGTGGGTCAGGCCCGCCTGCCGCGCGCTACGCGAGTCCGCCGGTGGCCCGGATGCTCTGGCCGGTCAGCCATCGCGCATCCGTGCTCACCAGGAATGCCACCACGTCGGCAATGTCGGCCGGCTGGCCGAGGCGCCGCAGGGCCGTTATCGCGGTGATCTCCTTGTGCACCTCCTCGGCGGGATTTGCCGTGCGGAACATGTCCGTGTCGGTGGCGCCGGGCAGGACGGAATTGACGGTGATCTCGCGCTCGCCAAGTTCATAGGCGGCAACCCGGCTGAGCAGTTCGAGGGCTGCCTTGCTCGCGGCATAGGCCGCCATGCCCGGTCCGGGCAGGACCGTGTTGGCGGTTGAGATATTCACGATGCGGCCACCGTCCCGCAGGCGCCTGGCGGCCTCCCGGATCAGGATGAACGGGCTCCTGACGTTGGCCGTCATCGTCGCGTCCCAGTCCTCGTCGGTCATCCCGGCGATCGGGCCAGTGCCCGCGATGGCCGCGTTATTAATGAGGATGTCCAGCGGCCCGATTGCTGCCTCAGCCTGCTCGAAGAGCTGGCGAGCCGCGGCGGGCTGACGCAGGTCAGCGGCGAGTGCATGGGCGCGCCCGCCGGCGGCGGTGATCGCCGCAACGGCCTCGGCGGCGGCGCCCTGGTTGGCCGCGTAACTCAGCACGACCTCAGCGCCATCCGCAGCCAGGCGCTCGGCAATGGCCCGGCCGATGCCCCGCGACCCCCCGGTCACCAGCGCCGTCTTATCGCTCAGTCGTTGCACGCCCACAGCGTGCCACGCCGCCCAGGGGCCGCCCATAGCGCCCTTGCCTGCTGGCGTCGTAAGCGCTGCGGCCCCGGCAGCGGTCATGCGCAGCCGGCGGGCCCCGCGGCGCCAGCCGCTAGCCCGCCAGCACGGCGGCTCAGTGGATCGTGGAGTCGATGACGATCGGGTGGCCGGCGCCGAGGAAGAAGATGCCCGGGTAACCGGCGGTGTGGAAGCCCACGCTGCGATTGCTGTGCAGCGTCGAGTCCTCGATCCGCAGGCTGCCGGTCAGGTTGTCACTGACGAAGAAGATCGCCCCGCCGCCCTCGTTGGCGTGGTTGTGCCGGATGATCGAGTTGTAGATCTTGACGGTGTACTGGTCCCCGTCGGTGTAGATCGCCCCGCCGCTGCCGCCGCCGGGGGTGCCGGAGCGGGCCGGGTTGGCGCCCTGCCCGATGGCCCTGTTGTGGGCCATCAGGCTGTCGCGGATCACCCAGGAGACCCCGATGCTGCTCAGCGCGCCGCCGTTGGAGCACACCCCGCGGCGGAACGTGCTGTGAATGATGTGCACCGGCCGCCCGTGGTACTCGCTCAGCGCACGGATGGCCGCTCCGCCCAGGTCCGGGCCGGTGGAGTCGCAGCGGTTGCCGGTGAAGTGCGAGTTGACCACCCGGAGACGGCCGCCGCGCGCGAAGATGGCGCCGCCGCCCCCGCCGTCGAAATAATGCCCGGTCGAGTTGCCGTCGGCGAACGTCAGGTTCCGGACGGTGAGGCGCGGCTCTGACTGGTCCTGGCAGTGCGATGTGGTCCACACCTGGCTCGGGTCGCACGTGTCCATGTAGAGGATCCGCCGCGTGCCGCCGCCGCTGAGGGTCACCAGGCCGCCGCCGTCGATGACGACCCGCGCGCTGGTGTTGACGACCTTCGCGGTGGCCGTCATCGTGATGGTCACCGGGCTGGGTCCGCAGGAGAAGGTGATCTCGCCGCCGGCGGCGACCGCCGCGACGACTGCCTGGGACGTGCAGCTTGCCGCCGTGCCGTTCCCGATGACCGTGGTCGGCTCCGTGGCGTCGCGCCGGACGCTCGCCGGCGACAGCTTGGCGGTCCCGGGCTTGGCGGTTGCGGGCTTCGCGGTTGCGGGCTTCGCGGTTGCGGGCTTCACCTTCGCGCTCGCGGCTGCCAGGGCCGCGGAAACGGGACTTGCCGTCGTCCCGCAGGCCGAGACGGCCATCGCAGCGGCAACGGCGACCAGCAGCACCGGGGCGTTACGCATGCATCGCATGGGGTCACATGCTAGCCGCCGGGCCGGTGATCGTATGGGGGTATTCGCGTACTTCGCGACCGGCAGGAAAGGCGCGCCCGCCCTTTCGCCCGCTGACCGGGGGCGGGCCGCGAAAAGACCTGCGGCCATTGCCGCCCGGCCGTGGCGCCGTGGCGTGTCCGCGCCCGGCTGTCATACCCAGTGCCTACGATGACGGACGAGCAGGAGCGCAAATCGTGAGGTGCGTGCCGTGGATTTCGACGATGTCGAGTCGCTGCGCAGGGCCAGTCCTGCCTGGCGGCTGCTCCGGGCTGACAGCGCGGCGCTGGTGCTCAGCTTCCTCGGCCGGGTCTTCGTGGACGAGAACGTCCGCTCCATCTCCAGCGCCGAGCTGGTGATGCGGCTGGACGACCACCTGTATGCCCTGCATGAGCGGCTGGGCGAGGCCGCGTTCCCCCGGGCGGCCAAGGCATACCTGGACGACTGGGCCGCGCCGGACACCGGCTGGCTCCGCAAGTACTATCCGGCGGGCTCCGACGAAGCTCACTTCGACGCGACGCCCGCGGTGGAGAAGGCACTGGCGTGGGTCTCCTCGATCAGGTCCCGGTCGTTCGTCGGCACCGAATCCCGCCTCAACACGGTGTTCGAGCTGCTGCGCCAGATGGCTTTCGGGTCCGAGACGGACGTCAGCGTGCGCCTCGCCGAGTTGCAGCGGCGCCGCGCCGAAATCGACCAGGAGATCGAGCGGGTCCGGAGCGGCGACGTCGAGGTGATGGACGCCGCCGCGGTGCGTGATCGCTACCAGCAGTTCTCGGCCACCGCGAGGGGGCTGCTGGCGGACTTCCGCGAGGTCGAGGCCAACTTCCGCACCCTCGACCGGGAGCTCAGGGAGCGGATCGCCGCGTGGAGCGGCTCCAAGGGCGAGCTCCTCGACGAGGTGCTGGGGGACCGGAGCGCGATCGCCGAGTCCGACCAGGGCAAGAGCTTCCACGCGTTCTACGATTTCCTGCTCTCGCGCGACAAGCAGGAGGAGTTCGCCACGCTGCTTGACCGGGTCCAGCGGCTGCCGGCCATCGGCGGGGCCGATCCGCGGATGCGCCGGATCCACTACGACTGGCTGGACGCGGGGGAGCGCACCCAGGGCACGGTGCGCCTGCTGTCGGAGCAGCTGCGGCGCTTTCTCGATGATCAGGTCTGGCTGGAGAACCGGCGGGTCATCGACATCCTGCGCAGCATCGAGTCCAGCGCGCTGAAGCTGCGCGAGCATCCTGGCGCGCCCGTCACCCGGGAGATCGACCGGACCTCTCCGGCGGTTGTGCTGCCGATGGAACGCCCGCTCTACCGGCCGCGGGCCAGGCTCACCCTCGACAGCTCCGGCGCGTCGGACAGCGAGGGCGAGATCGACGTCTCCCAGCTGTTCGAGCAGATCTACGTGGACCCGGCCCGGCTGGCCCGCGGGGTCCAGCTCGCGCTGCGCGAGCGCCAGCAGATCGGGCTGGGCCAGCTGCTCGAGGACAGGCCGCTTGAGCAGGGGCTGGCCGAGCTCGTCACGTACCTGTCGCTGACCGATCCCGCGTTCGACGTGGTCTTCGATGAGGAGGCCAGGGAGCAGGTGCGCTACTCCCGCGACGGCGGAGTTAAGGTCGCCACCGTGCCCAGGGTCACCTTTGCCCGCCGCGGCACTGCCCTGATCGGGGGTGGCCGGCCATGAGCGCATCCCCGCCGGCCAGGGCCGAGCTGAGCTTGCCGCTCGCCGTCACCCAGCTGATGAAGGGCGTCGTCTACCGTGACACTCACGAGGCGGCATGGCGCCACCTGCTCCAGCTCCAGCCGCAGGTGCGGGACTACGTCGCGGTGATGGGCCTCATCGTGGTAGTCGACGAGGCCGAGGGCTACGCCTTCCTGCGATCCCGGCCGGAGGACGAGGCCGAGGATCAGCTGCCCGTGCCCCGGCTGATCGCCCGCCGGTCGCTGTCGCTGTACGTCAGCCTGCTGCTGGCCCTGCTGCGCAAGAAGCTGGCCGAGTTCGACGCCAGCAACGGAGACACCCGGCTGATGCTCAGCCGGGATCAGATCGTCGACATGCTGCGCGTGTTCCTCCCCAGCAGCAGTAACGAGGCAAGGCTCGTCGATCAGATAGACACGCACATCGGCAAGGTCGTCGAGCTCGGGTTCCTGCGCCGGGTCAGCGGCCAGGAGAGCGTTTTCGAAGTTCGGCGGATCGTCAAGGCCTTCGTGGACGCCGAGTGGCTGGCCGGGTTCGACGAGCAGCTCGCCCGCTACGCGGCCGAGCTCGCCGGCGACACCACAGCAGCCGACTCCAGCCTCCCCGCGGACTCCGACCTCCCCGCGGACCCCCGCCCCCATAAGGAGGCGGGTAGCTGATGGACGCGCTTTTTGGCACCGTGGAACTCCAGGATCCCGACTCGGCGGGCCTGCCGGGATACCGCCTGGACCGGCTGGAGGTGCTGAACTGGGGCACCTTCGACAAGCGTGTGTGGGCGCTGCGCCTGCACGGCGCCAACGCGCTGCTGACCGGTGACATCGGCTCCGGCAAGTCCACGATCGTGGACGCCATCACCACGCTGCTGCTGCCCGCGAACAAGATTTCCTACAACAAGGCGGCCGGGGCCGACACCAGGGAGCGCAGCCTGCGTTCTTATGTCCTCGGCTACCACAAGTCCGAGCGGAGCGAGGCAAGCGGGGCATCGCGGCCGGTCGGGCTGCGGCGCGGCAACTCGTTCTCGGTGATCCTGGGCGTCTTCACCAACCTGGCACTGTCGTCCGCGGTGACGCTGGCGCAGGTCTTCTGGCTGCGCGATGGCCACCAGGGCCAGCCGGAGCGCTTCTTCGCCATCGCCGACGGCGACCTGGCCATCAGCGCCGACTTCGCTGATTTCGGCAGCGAGGTCAACGATCTGCGGAAGCGGCTGCGCCGCGACGGCGCCCGGGTCTACGACCACTTCCCTGAGTACGGCAAGGATTACCGCCGCCGCCTGGGCATCGAGTCGGACCAGGCCATGGACCTGTTCCACCAGACCGTCTCGATGAAGTCCGTCGGTAACCTGAACGAGTTCGTCCGGATTCACATGCTGGAGCCCTTCGACGCCGCCGACTGGATCGCCCGGCTGGTGGACCACTTCGAGGATCTCACCAAGGCACACGAGGCCGTCCTCAATGCCCAGCGGCAGCTAGCGGACCTCGCCCCGCTGCTCGCCGATTGCGATGCCCACGACGGCATCGCGCAGGAGATCCAGTCGCTCGGCGATCAGCGGGCCGCTCTGCGCTTCTATTGCGCCGACGGCAACGCGCAGCTACTGACTGCCCAGGTCAGCGGCTTGCGTACGGCCATCGCCGAGCACGCGCGGGAGCAGGACGACGTCAAGGGCCGGCTGCGCGACCTGCGGGAGCGGAGCCGCCGGCTGGAGCTGGAACGGGCCGGCCATGGCGGTGACCGGATCGCGGACATCGAGCGGCAGGTGACGGCCGACACCGCGACGCAGGAGACCCGGCAGCGGAAATTCACCCGCTACAACGAGCTACTCTCCGAGGCCAGGCTGGACCGGGTGGACGTCGCCGAGCAGTTCGCGGCGCGGCGGCGCGGCGCGGCAGCGGAACGGGACGAGGCGGACCAGGCTCGCGCGAGCCTGCAGAATCAGGACATGGAGGTGGCCTTCGACGCCCGCGGCCTCGCTAAGGAGGTCGAGGAGATCCGGTCAGAGCTGGCCAGCCTCAAAGACCGGCAGAGCAACATCCCCCGGCGCAGCCTGGAGATCCGGGCGCTCCTCTGCCGTGAGCTGCACGTGCCCGATGCGGCGCTGCCGTTCGCCGGCGAGCTGATCCAGGTACGGCCCGACGCCGCGGAGTGGGAGGGGGCAGCGGAGCGCCTGCTGTATGGCTTCGCGCTGTCGCTGCTGGTGCCGGATGAGCAGTACGCGGCGGTGTCCGACTGGATCGATGAGCACCACCTGGGCGCCAGGGTTGTCTACTACCGGGTCCCGGCCGCCGTCAGTTCGGCGGCTGGCCCGCGGCCGGCTGGCACTGACCGGCAGCTCTTCAGCAAGCTGGAGATCAACCAGACGCCGTTCGCCGCGTGGCTGGAGCGCGAACTCAGCCACCGCGCCGGGTACGAGTGCGTCGAGACGATGGCGGAATTCCGGCGTGCCGCCCGGGCCGTGACCAGGTCCGGCCAGATCAAGGGCGCGGCAGGCCGGCACGAGAAGAATGACTCCAGACGCATCGATGACCGGGGCTCGTACGTGCTCGGCTGGAGCAATGAGCAAAAGAAGGACGCGCTGCGCCGCGATGCGGCCCGGCTGCAGGACCGCCAGAACGGGGTCGCCTCGGCCCGCAAAGCACTGCAGGCGAGCCTGCACAGTGCTCATAGCCGGCTGGCGACTCTCGACAAGCTGGTCGAGTTCGCAGACTTCGCCGAGCTGGACTGGCAGGCCATGGTCAACCGCATCGCCGGGCTCATGCAGGAGAAGCGCCAGCTGGAGGAGGCTTCCCGGGAGCTGAGCAGGCTCAACCACGAACTTAAGGAGGTCGCAGACGAGATCACCAGGTCCGAGGCGGACCGGGATGCCGTCCACTCCAGTCTGGTCTCCGCCGAAAAGGACCTGCAGGCCGCGGCCGACTTCCTCGCTGAGGCACAGCGGACGCTGGCCGAGCCCGGCTGCCAGTCGGCTCGCGCGTTCTTCGCGCAGCTCACCAGGCTCGCCGGTGACCCGCTGCCGTCCAACCTGGCCGGCTACGGGCAGCTCGCCGACGACGTGCGGGTCAGGCTGACGGACCGGATAGAGGCGCGCACGAAAAACCAGACCAGCCTGGGCAACAGGGTGGTCACCCAGATGGCCGGCTTCCGCGCGAAGTACCCGCTGGAAACCGTCGACTTCGACAATTCGCTGCTCGCCGCGGGGGAGTACCGGGCACTGCGGGACCGGCTGACCAAGGACGACCTGCCCAGGTTCGAGGCGGATTTCAAGGACTACCTCAACACCAATACGATCCGCGACATCGCGGGCTTCCACTCCCAGCTGAGCAAGCAGGTCGAGCTGATCAGGGAGCGCATCGCGACGATCAACGAATCGCTGGTCGGCATCGACTACAACCACGGCCGTTACATTCGCCTCGAAGAACAGCGCACCCCCAACGTCGAGATCCGCGACTTCACCACCGACCTGCGCCGGTGCACCGATGACTCGCTGTCCGCTGATGACTCAGACCAGTACTCCGAGCAGAAGTTCCTGCAGGTCAAGCAGATCATCGAACGTTTCAAGGGCCGGGAGGGGCAGACCGAGGCGGACCGGGCGTGGGCGCGGCGGGTCACCGATGTCCGGAACTGGTTCGTCTTCTCCGCGTCCGAGCGGTGGCGTGAGGACGACACCGAGCACGAGAACTACACCGACTCAGGCGGCAAGTCCGGCGGGCAGAAGGAGAAGCTCGCCTACACGATCCTGGCCGCGTCGCTGGCGTACCAGTTCAAGCTCGACTGGGGATCCGCGCGTTCCAAGACCTTCCGGTTCGTCGTCATCGACGAGGCGTTCGGGCGCGGCTCGGACTTCTCGACCCGTTACGCGCTGGCCCTCTTCCGGCGGCTGGGCCTGCAGCTGCTGATCGTCACCCCGCTGCAGAAGATCCACGTGATCGAGCCCTTCGTGTCGGCCGTCGGCTTCGTGGACAACCTGGACGGCAAGTACTCGCGGCTGCAGAGCCTCACCATTGAGGAGTACCGCGAACTCGAGCTAGCCCACCATCGCGGCCACGTCGCCGACAGCCTCCTCGGTGCCTGACGTGGCCGCGCCAGCCGGCCACGGAGCGGCAGCCACCGGGCCAGGAGCCCCCGCAGGGCCGGGCGCGCCAACCGCGCGACGAGCGGCACCGGCCGGCCAGGGAGCGGCATGGACGATCCCGGCGGATGTCATCGCCGCGCTCCGGCGGCGCTGGGATCGCGGCGAGTTCCTGGCGATGCTCGCCAGCGGGCAGGGATGGCAGCCGCTGTCAGTGCCGCTGCACGGCCCGGCACCCGGCGAGCTTGCCTCGGACTTCGGCGCCGCCCAGACCTGGGTGCGCCAGTGGGAGGCCGCTGCGCCGCGGCGCCTGCGGCTGGAGCACAAGGCCGTCGGCGGCAGGGCAATCGGCGCGAATAAGCTGCCATGCCGCGTGTGGGTCGACAGCTATCCGCAGCTCTGGGCGCTGCTCGGAGTCACCGGCGAGGTGCAGCGCTTCACTGGCCTGCTGACTGAGACAGCGGCCGTGGCGCCGGGGATTGCCGGGTGGATGGCGGCCAACCCGGGGCGGGTCATGGCCAGCGAAGGCGACTGGGCCAGGATTATCCAGACCGTGCGCTGGATCGAAGGGAGCTCGCGGCCGGGCACGTACCTGCGGCAGGTCGACGTGCCCGGCGTGGACACCAAGTTCATCGAGAGCCGCCGCGGAATCCTGGCGGAACTGCTCGACCTCCAGCTGGCGGCCGACCGGATCGACCAGTCCTGCCCCCGCTCGGACTTCACCGGGCGGTACCGGTTCCGCCGGAAGCCCGAGTACGTCAGGATGCGCCGGCTCGGCCGGACTACGGGCGTGTCTGACCCCCACGGCCGGGCCGCCGGCGGACTTGACCCCCTCGGCCGGGCCACGGGCGTGCCCGGCCCGTTCAGCGAACTGACGGTGCTTGCGGATGAGCTCGCCGCCGCGCCCGTGCCTGCCTCGTCGGTGTACGTGGTAGAGAACGAGATCACCTACCTGGCATTTCCCCCGGCTGATGACGCCGTGGTGATGCTCGGCGGCGGCTATGCCTTGTCCGGGCTCAGATCACTGACCTGGCTTCATGACCGTGACCTGATCTACTGGGGCGACATCGATACGCACGGCTTCGCCATCCTCAACCGGCTCCGGCAGGCGTTCCCGCAGGCAAGGTCGATGCTCATGGACCGGGCGACGCTGCTGGCCCACGAGATCCAGTGGGTGCGGGAGCCGAAGCCGGTCAACGCGGCGCTGCCGCTGCTCGACGGCGACGAGGCCGCCCTGTACCGCGATCTCGTCGAGGACGTGCTCGGCCCGTCGGTCCGCCTGGAGCAGGAACGGGTGAGCTTCTCCGCGATTGAGCTGACGGGCCGGATCGCGGGCTCGCCGGTGCCGCCGCGCTGACCGTGCCTGACCGTGCCTGACCGGACCGGAGCGGTCGGTGGCTTCAGGGTCTGGGCGGCCTGGCTGTGCCGTTGCCAGGATGGCTGCCTGGGTCGTCTGTTCCCCGCGCTAGGGCTACCACGGCGAGCATCGCCGCCAGCGGAGCGACCAGCGCGATGAAGTCGGCGGAGGAGAGGTCACCCAGGGCATCGAGGGCTCCGGCGAATCCGACGATCAGTACAGCGACGACTACCAGGCCCCAGCCGTGCAGGAACAGCCGTAGCGTGAAGGGCGGCGCGGCCGTCACGTCCGGTACGGCGGTGACGGACTTCGTTCCACGGCGTTCCATCAGGCCCTCGCGCACCCGGACGGTGAGGGCCAGGTCGCCCGGCCGGTCAGCGGTCAGGAGCAGCTCGCCCGGATGGGCCGGGTCAGGAGACTGTGCCAGCGAGCCGCCGCCGGCCGCCCAGGACACCACTGTCCGGCCGCATGTTGGCCGGACTCGATAGCGGGCTTGCTCGCCAGTGACCACCGTGTCCGGCCCGTCGATGACCACCGGCGGCGCCTGCCCGGGGCCGGCTTCCTGAACGGCTTCCTGAACGGCCTCGTCAACGGCGGCCGCAAGGCTGCCGTGCCCATTCGCCGCAGGATCTGCCGCGCCTGCTTCGCCAGTCACGATGAACTGGCGGCGCGCCAGCTGCCCGGCGAGCCGGATCTGGCGCGCGTGCACGCTCCAGGCCATGGCCACCACGACACCGGCCAGCCCCGCCGTCCCCAGCCCGAGCAGGCCGGCCACCGCGGGGTGACTGGCACTAGCTGCTACGGCCGTGAGCATGTCGTCTGCCCTTGCCAGTCTGAGCGTCTCTGCCGTGCCACGATGGTATTCAAACATACAATCGAATCAACCGGAAGCCCGGCCTGGCCGCTGCGTCCCGCGGCCGGGCCGGGCGGCCAGTTGGCGGAGCAGCCGGGCAGTGTCAGGTGCGGGCGTAATTGCTGGCCCCGTACCAGTCCACGACGATCACCGGTTCGTCTCCCACCACCCAGGCGTCGTGGCCCTGCGGCAGCGCGGTGACGTCGCCGGGGCGGGCATCGAACTCGGCGCCGTCAGCCATCACGATGTGCAGAGTTCCCTGCACGTGATACTGGAAATGCGGTGCTTCGCACAGGTCCGTGCCCGCGAGCGGCTTGACGTGCTGAGACCAGCGCCAGCCGGGCTGAAGGGTAAGCCGGCCGATCTCGCCACCGCTGATCCGTACCAGGTGCAGGGCACCGCGCTCGAAAGTGCGGGTCTCGTCGGGCGTATCCAAGCTTTTCTGCTCTGCGTGTCCGGTCATGACGGTCTCCTTCCGTAGGGGCTGTCCGAATTTCGCCGGGGCTGCCTGAGCCCTCCTGCTGAGCTTGACCGGCGGTGCTTGCAGCTACCTTGCAGTCGCCGATCTGGCGTACGGCGCCGCGGCAGGGTTTGATACCTGCATGAAGTCACTGGCCGTGCGGGTGCTCAGTGATTTCGCTGTGGACGGGGTCGAGCCGCAGGCGTTCGGCAGCCGGAAGGCGCGGCTGGCGCTGCAACTGCTCGCCCTGGCGGAGGAGCAGGTCGTCCCGTCCGACGTGCTCATCGACGCCCTCTGGGCCGACGCCCCGCCCGCCCGGCCCGATGATCAGCTTGCCGTGCTGATGAGCCGGCTGCGCTCGGTGCTTGGCCGCGACCGGATCCAGCACCGGGACAGCGGTTACCTGCTGCATTGTGACTGGCTCGACGCGACCGAGCTGGCTGTGCTCACCGATGAGGTGGCACGGCGGCGCGGCGCGGGCAACCTGGTGGGCGCGGCTGCCGCCGCGCGAGTCGCACTCTCGCTGGTCCGCGGCGCTGAGCCGGCGCCGGTGCCCGGCGAGTGGGCCCGGCTGAGGTGTGCTGACCTGGAGCGCCTGACCAGCCGTGCCCGCCGGATCGCGGCCACGGCGCTGCTAGAAGCCGGCGACTGGATGACTGCCGCTGATGCCGCGACAGCGGCGCTGGAGCGCGATCCGTATGAGGAGGCGGCTCTGCGGGTGCTGCTGCGCGCCTACGTCATGGGCGGCCGGGTGGGGGCGGCGCTTGCCGCCTACGCCAGCACCCGCGAGCGCCTAGCCGACGAGCTGGGAGCCGATCCCTCACCGGAGACCGCCGCGCTCTATACCGCGATCCTGCGGGGTGAGCTTGCGCCGCCCCCGCCGCTTCCCGTCTCCCCCGCGATGGGTCTCGTCGGCCGTGAGAACGAACTGGCCTACCTGGATGCGGTCGCCGTGCGCGCATCCGGCGGATCAGGCGAGGTTGTCGTCATCGACGGGGAAGGGGGGATCGGGAAGACCAGCCTGCTGCGCACCTGGGCCGGCCGGCGCATCGCGGCCGGGGATACGGTGCTGATGGCATCGTGCGGGCAGCTTGACCGGGCGCTGCCGCTCGATGCGCTGCTCAGCGCGCTGACCGCGCTGCTGCGGCGCCTCGGTCCCGGGGTGACCGCCGGCCTGCTGGGCACCGATGCGGCGATACTCACGCCGCTGCTCGGACCGTTGCCCGGTCCGCGGCCGCTGGCGGTGCTGGCTGACAGCGCGCTCGGCCCGGCGGTGCTGTATGCAGCCCTGGTGCGAGTACTGGGCCGCCTCACCGACCGAGGGCCGCTGATAGTAGTGATCGATGACGCGCACCTGGCCGGCCCGGCCCTGCCGGACTGGGTGCGTTTCGTGCGGCGCGAGGAACTGGCGGTGGCCATCGTCGCTGCCGTCCGGCCGGGCGAAGCGGGGCCGCTGCCGGCCACCGCGTTCATTCACCTGGATGTGCTCGGCCGTGCCGCGGCGGCCGAGCTGGTGGGACCGGCCCGCGTGGATGAGCTGTACGCGCGTTCCAAGGGCCACCCGCTGTTCCTCACCGAGCTGGCGCAGCAGGCGGCGGGCGCGGAACTGCCCGCATCACTGGTCGAGTCGGTGTCCGCGCGGTGCGACGAGCTGGGCGCGGCCGGGGCAATGCTTCGCACCGCGGCCGTGATCGGCCAGGAGCTGGACGTTGAGTTGCTCGCGGCCGTGCTTGGCCGTCCCGTCATCGAACTGCTCGATGAGGCTGAACTGGCCGCCGCCAAGCGGCTCCTGGCTGATGAGGACGGGACGTTCAGGTTCCGGCATGAGCTGGTAAGGGACGCATTAGCCGCGAGCGCGACGGCGGGCAGGGCCGCCTTGCTGCACCGGCAGGCCGGCCGGGTGCTGGCCCAGCGGCCAGCCGCTGACCCCGTGATGGTAGCCCACCATGCGCGCCTGGGCGGTGACCTCATGCTGGCCTCTCGCGCCCTGCGCGATGCGGCGGCGCTGGCAGCTGAGCGCTTCGACCACGCAGCCGCCGAGGCGCTGCTGGATGATGCCCTGCGGCTGCATCCCGATCCCGAAGGATGGCTGGCGCGGGCACGGGTCCGCACCCGCCGCGGGCGCTACCGCGAGGCGCTGCTGGACGCTGGGCTCGCCGCGACGGCAGGCCCGGCCGCCCTGGAGGCTGGCGCGTGGGCATCCTATTTCGACCGTCGCTTCACGCAGGCTGCCCAGTTCGCCGACGACGGCGCGCTCGCCGCGGCCGATGCGGCGGCCCGGGCACGGTGCCTGGCGGTAGGCGGCCGCACGCGCCACGCCGCTGGCGACCTGTCCCAGGCGGAGCTACTGCTGAGTGAAGCATTCTCGCTCGCTGACGGCGCGGATCGGGTTACCGCCGCCGCGTGGCTAGGTGTGCTCCGGGCACATCAGAGCAGGACCGCAGAAGCGCTCTCGCTCTTGCGTCCGGCGGCCCGCGGCCAGGTTGGGGTGGAGCAGACGTCGGCCACCTTGCACTCGCTGCTGTTCACCGGGCATGCCCACGCGCTGGCCGGGTACCCGGCGCTCGCCCTTGACGCGCTCGCCCGCTACACAGTCGAGGTGGAGCGCCGCCAGGTACCGCGATTCGCGGGCCGCGCAGTGAACTTCGCAGGCTGGGTGCTGCGCAACCTGGGCGCCCGGCAGGAAGCGCTTGAGCATCATAGTGAGGCGCTGGAGGTAGCGCGACGCCAGGGGACTGCGGAGGTCGCCATCGCCGCACTGGAGGATCTCGCGGAACACTGCCTGGATACCGGGGACGCGGATGGTGCGGAGTCGCGGCTGGCAGCGGCCCTGGCACTGCTGCAGGGCCAGGGCGACCTGGTTTTCGGATGGCGGCTGGAGCTTAAGCACCTGCTTGTCAGCGGGCGCCTGGCGCTGGCGCGAGGCAAGGCAGCGCAGGCGCTGGCTGACGCCAGCGCGCTAGAGTCACGTGCGACTGCGCTGGGCATACCACGGTATGTCAGCGTCGCCCGGCTGCTGGGGCACCGGGCAAACCGGGCTCTCGGCCTGCCCGTGGACCTCGGCGCCGTGGCCGCGGACCTGGATCTGCTCGACGGTTCCGTGGCCATCGAGGCGTGGTGGTGGACCGGTGATGTGGCCGCTGATTTCGCTAACGCCGCCTGGCTGGACCGGGCCATGGAGCGTGCCGGGCGGCTTGCCCGCAATGCGGGGAGTCATGCCGACGGCTTGCGATGGGCAGCGCAGCAGCGCCTGCGCGTCTGGCGGGATGCCGCCGGCTGAGCGGTAAGCCTTCAGCGGCCCGTTAGCACGACCATGGGGACCACCAAGGGCTCGAAGCCGACGACAGCGCGCTCGGCCGCGTACGACACGGCGGCTCTGCGTGGCGCGTCCAGTGAGCGAACGAACGCCGCGACGTTGGCCATGCCCAGCCGCCACGATGCCAGCTGCGCCGGGGCGGATAGCCCGGTCGGGACGGCAATCGTGCGCACCTGCACGTCGGTGAAGCCGGCCGCCGCGGCATGCGCGGCGAGCAGCGCAGGCTCACCCGCCTGCGGTTCGCCGTGGCTCTTGAGCGACATATACCACGCTGGCGGCCGGTAGCCGAACGGGCGGAGCGCGTCATCCACTGCCGCCTTGGCCGGGTGCGTCCAGCCCGGGGCGAACGCGCTGGCGGCGATTGCCCGGCCGACTCGCCTTGCCTCGCCGAGGCCAGCGGCGATGCTGCCAAGGTGGCTGAGGCAGAACGCTGCCACGACAAGATCGAAGCTGTCATCCCGGAAGGGCAGCGCCGCCGCGTCGGCGGCCAGCGGATGCAGCGGCGCGAGACAGCGGCGCAGCATGCCGACGGCCAGGTCCACGGCTACCACCTGGCGCGCCCCGGCTGCCTGCGCAGCCCGGCCCGCAGCCCCGGTGCCGGCGCCAAGGTCCAGCACCCGGCTGCCGGTCAGCGGCACGTTAGCGGATGCGACCAGGGCGCCGGCCAGCAGCGCATACACCAGCTCGGGCCCGTCGGCCCATCCGGCGGCGGCGCTCTCGTAGGCCGCCCGAACGTCTGCGGTCAGCGGATCAGCGCTGCCGCAGCTACCGCCTTGGTCTCCCACCATCTGAGTTCCTCGTCGTAGCCGCCGAGCGCCTTCTCCCACCCGAACTGGACCATGGCGCCCAGCAACGCCAACGCCAGCTGACGTTCCCACCAGGGCTCGGTATCGATGCCGCATGCCTCAAGCGCGTTGCGGTAAACCCCGATCGAGGTCTCCTTTGACTGCGGAAGACGGCGGCAGTTGATCGCGAGGTACCAGGCCAGGTCGCTGGTCGCCGCCCCGCACCCAGGCTGTTCCCAGTCGAGTATGACCGTCCGCCCCGTGTCGTCGGTGCCGAGGTTGTCGAGTTTCCAGTTGCTGTGCACGAAGGTGTGCGGCGTGCTGGCCAGGGCGTCCACCAGCGGGCCCGGGTCGTACGCCAGCGGGGTCACCACTGCAGCGACAGCGGGCGCAACCTCCGCCAGCAGCGGCCAGCCCTTGGCAACCAGCTGCGGTACCAGGTGCGCCGAGCCCATGGCTGCTTCCGCCTGCGCCATCCAGGGCGATAGCTCCAGGTAGCGATGCATCGCGGGGACGACATCGAACTCAGCGCCGCAGTCCCAGAACGCGGCGTGCAGAGCTGCCATGTGCCGGAGGAAGCGCACGTGCTGTTCGAGCGCAATCGGCGCATCGGTGACCGGCACCAGCCACGGTGTCACATCGCGCATCAGCAGCGCACAGCCTCCGGCCGGGGCCGGTCCCGGCCGATCTTCCGGGGCGGCCCCCACGATCGGCTGGTTGAAACAGTCGGGGAGGCGCGCGAGGATCCCCCGCTCCCACAGCGCGAGCGGCGCGCCCCGCAGGCAGCCGGAAGCGCGCATGGTCCAGTCTTCGGCGAGATCGAGGTGCTTGAGCATATAGCGCTGGCCGCCGATCATCACCCGCTCCAGCGTGGCCCCGGACTTTCCCGGCGCTTCGGCCAGCAGCGACCGCTCAGTCGCCCCGGCCAGCAATTCAGCCACGTCACCGTACATCTGCGGCATGCCAGACATCTGCGGCACGCCAGCGGGTCGCGACTCACGCATCCGCAGCCTCCATCTCGGCCAGCAGCGCAGCTGGCCAGCGACCGCCGCAGAAGACCGTGTCGGCCACGATCAGGTCATCGCGCACCGTCAGCAGGTGCAGGTGATGGCCCGCGTGCGGCACGCCGTTCTCGGACCAGCTGAGCGTATATTCAACCACCTCACTCGCCCCGCCTCCGGCGGGGAAGCGGCGCAGTTCGTCGAAGTGGCCAGGGTCGGCGAACCACCGGCCGTACTCGGCGCGGATCGCGTCCGGTCCGGCGGCATGCAACCGCCAGTTGGGCACCGTAGCGTCGAGCGTTGCATCCACGCTCCACGCATCGCAGCCGCGGATCGTCGCGCTCTCGATCGCATGCAGGAACATGTCGATCACCGGTGTGCTTGCCATAGCCGCCTCCTGACGGGTCAGATTCGCGACTATCGTGCATGCGCAGGCTTGCAGCCAGGTTGCAGCCGCCGTCTATCCTCCCGCCGCGCCTCCGCCGAACGGTGCGTCAATCAGCACGTCGGTCCCCCTGTGCCGGTCAGTCCGGGGAGCGTAGGAGCTCGGCGGCCCCTTCGATGGCGCTGAGCAGGTGTGCGGGCTCAGCGGTGAGGCCAGTGAGGATTTCGTCGATGCTGCGCAGGCCGGCCCGGTCCAGGAGGGTCTTTTCGTTGGTGACCCACTGCCCTCGGGAGGCCAGCACGGCGTGGGCGCCCTGGCATGCGGCGACAGCGATGGCCCCGGCGGTGCCGGCCAGCTGGCCCCTGGCCGCGTGCGCGGCGCGGGCGTATCCGAGGGTGGCCTCGGCGTCGGCCTGCCATCGGGCGGCTGCGGCCCGGCGCAGCGCTGGCGGGTAGGCGGGCCTGGGCAGGTCACCGTGCAGTACCTGATGCAGGGCAAGTTCGGCGGCGACGATATAGGTGGGGATCCCGGCGAGGTGGAACAGCAGCCGCTCGATGCCGAAGCGTCCTGCGCGGGCTTCGGCGAGGTGGTGCTCGACGTCGTCCAGATCACGGTAGTGCACATCGACGCGGCGGATGCCTGCGGTCAGCCAGGCGCCGCCGTTGAAGACCCCGCCGCCCCACCCGCCGATCGGGAAGATCTCCCCGGGCCAGCCCAGCGAGCGCAGGCTGGCCGGATCGAAGCCCGCGCCGCGGTAGTACACCGCGAAGTCCCAGTCACTGCCTGGCCCGGCCGTCCCGGCAGCCCGTGAACCGCCCAGGCTCACGGCCTGAACCCCCGGCAGGCCAGCCAGCACATCGCCGGCCTTCGCGCAGAAGGCCTCATCGCCATCTCCGGGCATGCACGCCACGATAAGACACCAGGCACCACGCCCCCTCGACAAGCCAGCACGCCATTCGCGGCTATGACCGGGCGGGTTCGTCTGCTGCCGAGCTCAGCACCGCCGCCGAACCGGTGCTGAGCAAGGACGATGCACTGCGCTTGATCCCTGGCCGGTGAGCGACGGCGGCTTCGCGATCGCGTGGACGGCCCCGGGCCGCCGTGTCGACGTCCTGGCCATCGAACACCGTTCCGACATCTACGGACCGCGGCAGTAATGAAGCCGCGCTGTCGGCGGCAGAAGCACCGTAACGCGGTGTGTCGAGCCGGATGTGGTGCCCGGAAACGGTAGGAGCCTTCCGTCGGCAGCCCAGCGCGGGTGCCGGTGCGGATCGGCCGGCTCGCTGCGGGCATTATCGATCCATGACGAAGGCCTCGGCGCTCATTACTGGCGCTTCGAACGGCATCGGCCGGGAGATCGCCAGGCAGCTGGCGTCCGCGGGACTGACTGTGTATGTCGGTTCCCGTGACCAGGAACGGGGGCGGCGCGCGGTCGACGAGATCGGCGGCGATGCGCGCTTGCTGGTGCTTGACGTGACCGACGGCGGCAGTATTGCCGGCGCCGCCGGGCTTGTTCGGGACCTGGACATCCTGGTCAACAATGCCGGGATCATGGTCGATGGCAGGGCCGCCGCTGAGGGGGACGTTGACAGTTTTCGCCGCACCTATGAGACCAATGTGTTTGGCGTCGTCGCAGTGACCAACGCTTTCCTGCCCGCGTTGCGACGGTCCGCGCATCCGCGCATCGTCAATGTTTCCAGCGGCACCGGATCGCTGGCATGGAGCACGGGGCCCAATCCGCAGTTCGCCTACCAGACCGGAGGAACGGGCGCCGCCTACCGGTCGTCGAAGACCGCGCTGAACGCGCTGACCGTGTATTACGCGCAGGAGCTGGCCGCGGACGGCTTCAAGGTCAATGCCCTTGCCCCCGGGCTGCGGGCTACGAACCTCAATGCCCGGGCAGCTGCCAGCGGCGGAGACCCGGGCGAGGCGGCCGCCGGTGCGGTCCGGCTGGCAATGCTGCCGGACGACGGACCGACCGGCCAGTTCTTCTCATGGGATGGCACCGTCGCGCCGTGGTGACGCCGCGTCCGCGGGCCGCGACACCGCGCGGCCGCAGCGCGCCCGGGGCGCCGGGCTTGTTCCAGAACGCCGGGCTAGTTCCAGAACGCCGGGGCTTGTTCAGAACGCCGGGCTAGTTCCAGAACAGGGCGAGGCCGGCTGCCCGGGCCTGGCCGATTTCTCGTCCCGCGCGTGCGGCTGGTCCGCGGGTGGCGGGTGATAGCGGGTTCGCGCCGAAGGCCGCTAGTGAGGCCTGGTCGGCATGCACGACCTGGACCTGGGCTGGCTTCAGCAGTTCGATCTCCTCGTCCAGGTTGCCCCATGGCTGGGGTATGTCCGCGAGCGAGGGCGTGATGACCAGGATGCGGTCGCAGCCGGCGGCGAGGTCGGCGTTGGTGGCGGAACGGACGCCGCCGTCGATGTAGCGGTGCCCGTTGATGGTGACCGGCGGCCAGACGCCGGGAACCGCGCAGCTGGCGGCGACCGCGTCGGCCAGGGCGATCCCTGAGTCGCGCGTGAAGATCACCGGTTCGCCCGACTCGGCGTCAACCGCGGGCAGCAGGACCACGCGGCCGGGCCATGCCTGCACCGGCAGCCGGGCGATGATCGCAGCGCGGCGGGCCGGCTCCCCGACCGTCTGGGCGGCGAGGGCGAGGGCGCCGATCCGGCGCCGCACATCCATGGCCGTGGTTGCCCCGGCGGTCGCTGCCGCCAGCCGTGCCATCAGGTCTTCCAGGTCGAGGTCGACCTCGATTTCGCTGGATGCCTGGGTCAGCTGAGCAGCGTACAGGTCTTCCAGGGCGGTTCCGCTGGTGATCTGGGCGGCGACGGCTGATCCGGCGGAGGTGCCGACGACGACGTCGGCGGCGGTGAGGCTGGCTTGCAGCACACGGTCACGGTCCTGGATGCCGCGCAGGACGCCGAGTTCCCAGGCGATCCCGGCCACGCCCCCGCCGGCCAGCACAAGCGCGCGCTTCACCGTGCCTCCCCTCGCTGCCCGGTCACCAGCGTCCCGCACCGATGAGAGCAGCGAGCACCCGGGTGCGCGCGCTGCTCGCCGCATCTGCCTGCGGGCGCCGGCGCCGCCGGTCTGGCTGGTCGTTGCGGCTGCGGGCAGCCAGCGACGATGATGGCAATGAAGGTGGCGGCAGCGCGGACACGGAGGCAGCAAAATGACCATGACGGCTTCCCCGGGATACGCAAGCCCGGTCGACTTCGGCGCCTACGGGCAGTACGGCGCCGGGCGCGGCTTCGACTCCGGCCAGGCATTCAAGCGGCCGCGCTACCCGTTCCGCGGCCGGATCACTGCCGACGGTTCCAGCGGATACCGGGCCGAAACAGGCCGCTACCACCTCTACATCTCCTGGGGCTGTCCATGGGCGCAGCGGACCGCGATCGTCCGCAAGCTCAAGGGCCTGGAAGACGTCGTGTCGCTGTCCTATGTCGATGACGAGCGGGACGGGCGCGGCTGGGCCTTCCGCGCCAGGCGCGGCCCGGACCCGGTCAACGGGTTCACCCTGCTGGCGGAGGCCTACGAGGCGACCGACCCCGGCTTCAGCGGCCATGTCTCGGTGCCCGTCCTGTGGGACCGGCGGACCGCGGCGATCGTCAGCAACAACTTCCCCGACATCACCATCGACCTCGGCACCCAGTTCGGCGAGTGGGGTGAAGAGTCCGTGGACCTCTACCCGGCGGACCTCCGCGACGACATCGACGTGCTCAACGAGCGGGTATACGAGAGCGTCAACGACGGCACCTACCGGGTCGCCGGCGCCACGACAGAGCAGGACTACCAGCAGCTCAGGCACCGCCTGATCGGCACGCTGGAGGAGCTCGACGGGCGGCTCGCGGCACGCAGGTACCTGTTCGGCGCGGCGGCCACCGAGGCGGACGTGCGGCTCTGGCCGACGCTGGCCCGGTTCGACCTCGGATACAACCCGCTCGCCAAGATCAGCGAACGGCGGCTTGTCGACTTCCCCGTCCTCTGGGATTACGCCCGCGACCTCTACCAGCTGCCTGCCTTCAGGGAGGCAACGGAATTCTCGTCCTTCGCCCGGTTCGGCGCGGGGCCCACGCCCAGCTTCGTCAACGGCGCGGACTGGCGCATCCCGGTCGCCCCTTACCAGGCCGACTGGGACGCGCCGCACGGCCGGCAACTGCTCAGCTGAGCCTCATGCGCAGCCGCCTGCCACTGACGGGTAACCCTGGGGAGACATCACGGTGATCGATCTTGCGGTCCGCGGCGTCCGGCTCGGGGGCGAGCCGGACGGGGCGCTGAGCGACCTGCTCGTGGACCACGGCCGGTTCGTGGCCGTGGTCCCGGCTGGCGGGAGCGATGACCAGCTGCCGCCGGCCCGGACCGTCATCGATGCCCGCGGCTCATTCGCATCGCCGCCCTACGTCGAACCGCACGTGCACCTGGACGCCACGCTGACAGCGGGCGAGCCACGGTGGAATGTCAGCGGCACGCTGTGGGAGGGGATCGCCTGCTGGGCCGAGCGCAAGGCGACGCTCAGCAGGGCGGACGTCATCGATCGGGCGGAGGAAGTGCTGCGCTGGCAAGTGGCGAACGGCGTGCTGCACGTTCGCAGCCACGTTGACGTTACCGATCCGGGCCTGGTCGCGCTCGATGCGCTGCTGGAGGTCAGGGACCGGGTCCGGGACGTCGTCAACCTGCAGCTTGTCGCGTTTCCGCAAGAAGGGATCTGCTCCTTTCCCGGCGGCGAGCGGCTGGTCGAGGAGGCGGCGCTGCGGGGCGTCGACGTGATCGGCGCGATCCCGCATTTCGAGGACACCAGGGAGGACGGGGTCCGGTCGCTGGAGATCGCCGTCGACATCGCCGTCCGGCACGGCCTGATGCTGGACGCGCACTGTGACGAGATCGACGACGACCAGTCGCGCTTCGCCGAGGTGCTCGCGACGCTGGCGGCGCGCAGCGGGCTGCGCGAGAAGGCGACGGCAAGCCACACCACCGCGATGGGCTCGTATAACGCTGCCTATGCGCTCAAGCTCGAGCGGATCCTGGTCAGGTCCGGCGTCAACCTGGTCAGCAACCCGCTGGTCAACCTGCACCTGCAGGGCCGTCTTGACGACTACCCCAAGCGCCGCGGCCTCACCAGGGTCAAGGAGATGCTCGCGGCCGGCGTCAACGTGGCGTTCGGCCACGACGACATCATGGATCCCTGGTATCCGCTCGGCACCGGGAACCCGGTACAGGTGGCTTTCGTCGGAGCGCATGCAGCGCAGCTCACGTCGCCGGCCGAGGTCGCCGAGTGCTTCGCGATGGTGACCGGCAGGGCAGCCGCGGTGCTGGGCCTCGGCGAAGATTACGGAATCGCGGCGGGCCGTCCGGCCAGCTTCGTCCTGCTGCCGGCCAGCGGCCCGTTCGACGTCGTGCGGCGGCAGGTCCGGCCCTCCCATGTCGTGGCGCACGGGCACGTAGTGGCCGCGACGCCGCCGTCGGTGACCGCCCTGCACTGGCCGGGGCGCCCGGCCGAGTCAGTGGACTTCGTCCGGAGCCGCGAGGCTGGCAGCGCCACCTGGCGGGATCCCGCAGGCCCGCTGGCGGATCCGCAGGGCTGAAATCCGGAGAACGGGAATCCTGGCTGGCTCAGTGACACTGGATCTGGCTGGCTCAGTCACGCTGGATCTGGCTGGCTCAGTCACGCGCTGGATGTTGCCGCCTGCACCGCATCGGCCGCCGTAGATTTGGCCAGGACCGTATCCAGGCAGGAGGGCACGTCAATGGTGACAGGAGTCGGCAGCACGGCAAATCCGCCCGCTATGTGGAACTCGTTTGCGAACATGGCCAGCCTCGCGGGCAGCGCCGTCACGATCGTGCGGGGCGAGGGAGCCACCGTGTTCGACGCGGCGGGCCGCCCGTATCTCGACGCGCTAGCCAGCCTCTGGTACTGCAACGTCGGGCACGGGCGGGCGGAGCTGGCCGATGCGGCTGCGGCTCAGATGCGCCAGCTCGCTGGCTATCAGACGTTCGAGCCCTTCTCCAACCCGCCCGCCGAGGCGCTGGCCCGGCGGATAGCCGATCTCGCTCCGGCCGGGGATGCCAAGGTGTTCTTCACGCCGGGCGGCGGATCCGATGCGATCGACACCGCGGCGAAGCTGGCCCGCGCGTACTGGCGCGCCGAGGGGCGCAGCGAAAAGCAGATCATTATCTCCCGTGCCCACGCTTACCACGGGATGAACGCCTACGGCACAACGCTCGGCGGCATCCCGGCCAACGCCGAGCCGTTCGGCCCGCTGGTCGCCGGCGTCGAGCACGTGCCATGGGACGACGCGGAAGCCCTGGACAAGATCATCGGCCGCCTCGGTGCCGAGCAGGTCGGCGCGTTCTTCTGCGAGCCGGTCATCGGAGCGGGCGGCGTCTACCCGCCGCCCGAGGGATACCTGGCGCGGGTGCAGGAGATCTGCAGGCAGCACGACGTGCTGTTCGTTGCCGATGAGGTAATCACCGGCTTCGGGCGGCTGGGCACCTGGCTCGGCAGCGAGCGGTTCGCGCTAGAGCCAGACATGATCACTACGGCCAAGGGACTGACCTCGGGTTACGTTCCGCTCGGAGCGGTGATTGTGGGTCCCCGGGTGGCGGAGCCGTTCTGGCGGCCGGGATCCGCTGAGGTATTCCGGCACGGCTACACCTACTCTGCGCATCCCACCGCGTGCGCCGTCGGCCTGGCGAACCTCGACCTGATCGAGCGTGAGCAGCTGCTCGGCCGGGTCGTCGAACTTGAGCCGGTCCTCGCGGGCAAGCTCAGGCCGCTCGCAGATCATGATCTTGTCAGCGAGGTACGCGCTGGCACGGGCCTGCTCGCGGCGGTGGAGATCGCCGCGGACGCCCGTACCGGGGATCCGGGCATCGGCCCGCGCCTGGTGGGCGAGATCCGCGCCCGCGGCGTGATTACCCGCCTGGTCCGCGGCGTGGCGCTGCAGGTCTCCCCGCCGTTCATCGTGACCGAGCAGGAGATCGGGCGGATCGCCGAGACGTTCGCGGCCGCGCTCGACGCCATCGCCGGGAGCTAAGCCCGGGGAGTGACTCAGGCGTGGCTCGCGGACAGCGCGGTGAGCACCGTGAGGGCGATCGCGACGCTCCCGGCCAGCCCGTGCAGCACGATCAGCCTGGGGGGAAAGGCACGGGCGGCGTCCTGGCGGCGCCTGGTGGCCAGCGCATTGGCGGCCAGCCAGCCAAGTCCGGCGCCGAGGGTGACGACCAGGATGCCGAACGAGATCCAGGCCAGCGGCCGGTAGTGGATCAGCACGAAAACGAACCAGAAGGCGAGGCCGGCCAGCGCGAGCGCCGGATGGCTGAACTCCAGCAGCGGGTGCTCGCCGGGCGGGACGGTGACCCGCGTGCGGGGCACAGGCGGCGGCTTGCCGTCATCGGTGAGCGGGACCGCCGCGGATCTGGCCGGCCCGCTCGCCGTCCGCACGGGACCGGCCGCCAGGCGCCTGGCCGCATTCCCCGTACTCAGCAGGGCCACGCCTGCGGCGGCGGTCATCACCCAGAGGACCAGCACCGTGATAGCCAACACGACTCCCTTCGCGCCGACGCTCCCGGCAGCGCAGAACCATCCCGTCCGAGACTATGGCCCGGGTCCTGATGCCGGATGCAGTCCCCTGCCACTCACCGGTTCGCCGGGCACGAGAGGGCGCTGGCTGCGTGTCCTTCATGCTGCCGGCGGGACCATGCAGGGTTAGCCGGTAGTCGGCGTGCCGGGTCACTCCGGGCTCGTTGCTACCGTCCGGGTATGGATCTGCGCCGGCGCCCGGGCGGGCGCGTCCTGGCAGCGGCGCTGGCCGCCGCCGGAGTGCTCGCCGCAGTGATCGCGGTGATCGCGGTCGCCAGCCGCGCGGCACCGATCAGCGTGCGGAACCTCCGCATCGCCGTTACCGACGGCCCGCACGACAACTCCCGTGTGCTGCTCGACGCCACCTTCTTCACCCCGGCGGGCAGCGGCCGGGTGCCTGCCATCCTGCTCGCGCACGGCTTCGGGGAGACGAAGAACGCGGTCCGGCCGGAGGCCGAGCAGCTGGCCCGGGCCGGGTTCGCCGTGCTGACCTGGTCGGCGCGCGGGTTCGGGAAGTCCACCGGGCAGATCGCGCTTGACTCGCCTGACTACGAAGTCAAGGACGTCGAGCAGCTGGTCAGCTGGCTGGCCAGGCAGCCGCGGGTGCTGCTCGATCACCCGGGAGACCCCAGGGTCGGCATCGCCGGTGCGTCCTACGGCGGGGCCATTGCGCTGCTTGCCGCCGCTTACGATCACCGGATCGACGCCATCGTCCCGCAGATCACCTGGAACAACCTGGCGACCGCGCTGTTCCCGAACGCAGCGGGCGGCGGACCGCGCAGTGGCGTCTTCAAGAAGCAGTGGGCCGGCCTGCTGTTCACCCAGGGGTCCGTCGGCTTCGGGACCGCCGGCCAGAACGGAGCCAGCCAGAACGTGGCCAGTAAGAACGTGGCCAGTAAGAACGTGGCCAGCCAGTGCGGCCGCTTCCTGCCGCGGATCTGCGCCATCTACCGGCGGGTCGCCACGCTGGGACGGCCCACGGCCGCCGCGGTCTCGCTGCTGCTGCGGTCCAGCCCGGCGAGCGTCGCGAACCGGATCGACGTCCCCACGCTGCTGATCCAGGGCGAGCACGACTCGCTGTTCGGGCTGGACCAGGCCAACGCGAACTACCAGGCCATCCGGCGGAACGGGGCACCGGTGGACATGGTCTGGTTCGCTGGCGGGCACGACGGCGGTGATCAGGAGACCAGCCGGGTGGACGCGCTGACCGAGCAGTGGTTCGACCGCTGGCTGAAGCCGCCGAACCGGCCGTTCCACGCCGGCAACGCCAGCGGTAGCGCGGCCGGGTCGAGCGCCGCCGGGTCGAGCGCCGCCGGGTCGAGCGCCGCCGGGTCGAGCGCCGCTACCGGCCAGCCTGCCTTCACGGTGACCCGGCCGCTGGGGTTCGACCCGTCGAGCGAGGAGGAGATCCTCGGCGTCGCCACCGCGCCGGACTACCCCGGCCTCGGCGGGAGCAGGCAGACCATGCTGCGGCTGTCCGGCCCGGCGCAGACGATCATCCGGCCGCCCGGCGGCGCGCCTGCCTCGATCTCGGTCTTCCCCGGCCTGGGCGCGCTCGGCGGGCTCACCTTCGACGTTCCCGGCCAGAGCGCGGCCTTCACCTCCGCTCCGCTGACCGCGCCGATCCAGGTCACCGGCGCCCCGGTGGTCCGGATCCGGGTCAGCGGCGCGGCCCAGGTGACGCTGTTCGCCAAGGTCTACGACGTGGACCAGGCCGGCAACGCCACGCTGCCCGATCAGCTCGCCGCGCCGCTGCGGGTGACCGGGGCGGCCGCCGGACGGGACGTCACCGTCCAGCTCCCGGCGATCGACTACGACTTCGCCGCCGGGCACCGGCTCCGCCTGGTGCTGACAACTACCGACTTCGCCTACGCCACCCCGCCGCAGGAGGCCACCTACCAGGTGGCGCTGGCCGGCTCCGGGCTGTCGCTGCCGTCCGACCCGGCCCTGCAGGTCGTGAACGGCGGGGTGCCGTGGTGGACCTGGGCAGCGCCGCTCGCGGCCCTCGCGGCGGCCGCCGCGATCCTGGCCGCCGGGCGCCGCCGCGAGCAGGACACGCTGGCGCCGGAACTGGCCGGCGTGCCGCTGGAGATCACCGGCCTGACCAAGCGCTACCACGACGGCCAGCTCGCGGTCGACGGGGTGTCCCTGCGGGTGGAACGCGGGCAGATCCTCGGGCTGCTGGGGCCCAACGGCGCGGGGAAGACCACCACGCTGCGGATCCTGATGGGCCTGATTCATCCGGACGCGGGCACGATCATGATCTTCGGGCGGCCGGTCCGGCCAGGCGCTCCGGCACTGTCCCGGCTGGGCTCGTTCGTGGAAGGGCCGGGTTTCCTGCCGCATTTGTCCGGCCGCGCCAACCTGGACCTGTACTGGCGGGCGACGGGCCGCCCGGCCGGCGATGCGCACCTGGCGCGGGTGGTCGCGATCGCCGGGCTGGGCGCGGCCATCGACCGCCCGGTGCGGGCGTACTCGCGCGGGATGTGCCAGCGGCTCGCCATTGCCCAGGCCATGCTCGGCCTGCCGGACCTGCTGGTCCTCGACGAGCCCATGAACGGCCTCGACCCGCCGCAGATCAGGGAGATGCGCGAGGTCCTGGTCCAGTACGCGGCGGACGGCCGGACGGTGATCCTGTCCAGCCACATGCTCGCTGAGGTGGAGCAGACCTGCACGCACGTGGTCGTGATGGGCATGGGCAGGCGGCTGGCGGCCGGCCCGGTCGGCGAGATCGTCGGCGCGGGATCGGCGCTGGTCGTCGGCACCCCGCAGGTGCAGCGGGCAGTCGCCGTACTGTCCGGGATGGACGGGATCGACGGCGCCGAGCGGCATCCTGACGGGGTCCTCGTGCGCCCGAACGGAGTCGCCGCGTCCGCGGTGGTCGCCGCGCTGGTCGGGGCCGGGATCCCGGTGGAACGCGTGACGGCGAACCGCCGCCTGGAGGATGCCTTTCTCGCCCTCATCGCCGGCTCCGCGGGCACCGACCTGCCGGAACCCGGTGATCCGGGCCGCGACAGCGGGCAGGAGGATGCACCATGACCGCGCCAGCCAGCGCCAGTGCGCAGGGACCGGCCAGCGCCCGAGCCCCGGAATCGGCCAGCGCCGGCGCGCCGGGCTATAGCCCGCGCCGGACCCTGCCGTTCCGGGTGGAAGCCATTCGCCAGCTGCGGCGCCGGCGGACGATGATTGCATTCGGGATCTTGCTCGTCCTGCCCTGGATTCTTGTTGGTGCCTTTGAGGTCAGCGGGCCGGCCTCGGCAGGCGGCGGCACGCCCGGCCTGGTCGCGGTCGCGACCCATGGCGGCCTCAACTTCGCGGCGTTCACCTTCTTTGTCTCGGCCGGGTTCCTGCTCGTGGTGGCGGTCGCGCTGTTCTGCGGGGACACCGTCGCGAGCGAGGCCAGCTGGGCGTCGCTGCGGTACCTGCTCGCCGCGCCGGTGCCGCGCTCGCGGCTGCTGCGGCAGAAGCTGGCCGTCGCGCTCGCTTACTCGACCATCGCGATCGTGACCCTGGTAGTCACGGCGCTGGTCGCGGGGACGGTGGCGTTCGGCTGGCACCCGCTCCGGCTGCCCGGTACCGGGGTGGACCTGCCGCTCGGGACCGCGTTCGCCCGGCTCGGCATCGTGCTCGGTTATGTCCTGATCACCGAGCTGGTCGTGGCCGCGCTCGCGTTCCTGCTGTCGGTCTCGACCGACTCGCCGCTCGGCGCGGTGGGCGGGGCCGTCGGCCTGGTGATCGTCAGCAATATCCTCGACGCGGTGACCGCGCTGGGGTCCTGGCGGGAGGTCCTGCCGACGCACTGGCAGTTCGCCTGGCTCGACGCGGTGCAGTCACAGGTCACCTGGGGCGGCATGATCGAGGGAGCGTCGGTATCGGTGTCCTACGCCGTGATCCTGTTCGCGCTGGCCTTCCGCCACTTCCGGGTACGGGACATCGTGTCCTGAGCACGGGCCGGCTGGCGTCCGGGCCGGCCCGCGGCGCACGGCAAGTTCCAGGCCCCCGCCGGTATCCCTGTTCGTCCGTCAGGATGCGACGTCCCTGGACAGGAGCTCGTCCCAGCGCTCCCGGCGGACGACAAGCCGGGGATCGCCGCTATCGGCGAACACCACCGGGATCCGGCGGGCGCCGTTGTAGTTGTTCGACATGGTGTAGCAGTACGCCCCGGTCACCGGGACGGCAAGCAGGTCCCCGACGCGTGGATCGCGGAGCGGGACATCCTCGCTGATGACGTCGCCCGACTCGCAGTGCCTGCCCACCACGGTGACCTGCTCACCGCCGCCGACCCGGTCGGCGATGGTGGCCTCGAAGCGCTGGCCGACGAGCGCCACCTCAAGGTTGTCGCCCATGCCGCCGTCGACGGCGACGAACGTCGTGGCCCCCGGCTTGACAGTGGTGACCCGGTACACGGTGACCGCGCTGGGTGCCACCACGCTGCGGCCTGGCTCGATCAGGATCCGGGCGCCGACCGGCAGGTGCTCGCGGGCCGCCCCGATCAGGGTGTCGAGGTAGTCCGCCAGGCTGGGCGGGTAGTCGGAATAGGTGTAGCGGCAGCCAAGCCCG
>Ga0302229_10000372_pt1 | contig 34542 bp, 26 predicted proteins | sample II_Palsa_N1_3_FD_193518 | JGI IMG/M metagenome (GOLD analysis project Ga0302229, IMG submission 193518) | Peat permafrost microbial communities from Stordalen Mire near Abisko, Sweden - II_Palsa_N1_3 | ecosystem: Environmental > Terrestrial > Soil > Palsa > Peat permafrost | place: Sweden... | reverse complement strand
CCGTAAAAGACGGCCTCCAGGTCCCCGGCCCCCGCCCCGAGCGCGCGGCCGAGCTGGACGCCCACGAAGGCGGTGTTGGTCCCGTGCTCCATCCGCTCGGCCGCCGCCAGGCCCGAGCCGTAGGACAGAGCGCACAGCAGCTCAGCGATGCCGGGCAGCTCAGCCGGGCCGGGCCGGTTCGATCGCGGGCCAGGCGGATCCGCGGCCACCGCCCCGCTCACCCGGCTAAGCCCCGGACACGTCCTGTCACCCGGCTGAGCCTAGCTCACGTCCTGCAACCCGGCCACAAACCCGCCCCCGGGCCATACCACCGGATCGCCCCGGCCACACCAGGGCTGAGAAACATCAAGCCGGCCGGGAAATAGGGGAACTCACCCATGCGGGCAATCCGGACAGCGATGCACGCTCTTACCAGCAGGACTCGCCACACGAGTGAGCGAGACTGGATGGAAGGGGAAACCGCATGCTTAGCAACCAGATTGGCGAGGAAGCGGGCCAGGTCACAGGGACGCGGGTGCTGCCTGATGAGGGCGCTGGCCCGAAGATCGAGATGTCGATCCAGGAGAACGGGACCCTGCTGGGCGTCCCCGTGAACGAGATGTGCACCTTCGTCTCAGTGGTCCGGCCGGACGGCACCCTCTTCGCCCACGGCCAGGGGGTCGCCGCGACCGATGACGGCGAGATGGCCCCCTGGCAGGGAGAGGGCGCTGGCCGCTTCACCGGCCACGGCACGGCGTCGTCCTGGCGCGGGGCCATCTACTTCCAGACCACCGCGGAGAAGCTGGCGCAGCTTAACGGCATCGCCGTGGTATTTGAACTCGAAATAGGCGAAGACGGCAAGACCGCCTCTAAGTTCTACGAGTGGACGTAGGCATGCCCGGTGAACGCTGCTGGACGGGCCCTGGCCGACTTGGCGGTGAAGATCGTGAAGAATCGCGCGCAAGCCGTGTGATAGTCAACGGCTAGCCCGGCCGGGCCCGTCACGGGGGGCGTAGGACCTAGACGTGCCCTGGTGCAGCCAGTCACGGTAAGGAAGATCAACTCAGCCACTTAGCGTGACTGGCTGTTCCGTTGTTGGTCGAGGATCAGCCCGCCGCCCAGACCGAGTGGAACCGCTTGGTCACCCGCCAGCCGCCCGCCGCGGCCCGTTACCGCCAGTGAGCGTTCCATTGTTCCCCGCAGGCCACGGACCTGGCCTGCCATGCGGGCACGTGATCCGCGGGCCGGTACCCGCGAGCGAGGAGATAGGCCGTGACAACAGAGATCCTGCAGCAGCGGGAGGACACCGGGCATGCGGCCGGGGGCGACGAGGGCTGGACCCTGTGCGGCCTGCTGGCTTCCATCGTCCAGCGCCGGGGCGGCGAGCCCGCGTACTCCGACCGCGACGACGGCGGACCATGGCAGACCATCACCTGGGAGCAGACCCGCCAGCAGGCGCTCGAGCTCGCCGCCGGGCTGATCGGCCTCGGCCTGCAACCGGGTGAGCGTGTCGCGCTGATGCTGCCGAACCGGGTCGAGCACGTGCTCGCCGACCTCGGGGTGGTGCATGCCGGGGGAGTGCCGGTGACGTTCTACCCGACCCTGGCCGCCGATCAGGTCGGGTACATCGCCGGCGACTGCGATGCCAGGATCGCCGTGCTCGACGGCGCCCGGGAACTGGCCCGCTGGCAGCCCGTGCTGGCACGGCTGCCCGGCCTGAACAAGATCATCGTCCGCGACGCGGCCGTCTGCCCCGCCGGTGATCAGTACCTCAGCTGGGCGGGCTTCTCCGCGCTGGGCAGGCAGCGGCTGGCCGCCACGCCCGGTGCCGTCGCCGACCGGGTGACGGCGATCAGGCCCGAGGACCCGGTGACGGTGCTGTACACCTCCGGCACCACCGGGAACCCGAAGGGCGTCATCATCACCCACCGCAGCGTGCTCCACCAGCTCGCCGCCGCCGGCGCCAGCGGCTTCATGATGGAGCGTGCCCGCGTGGTCTCCTACCTGCCGCTGGCGCACATCGCGGAGCGGATGGGCGCCATTTACGGGCAGCTGTACAACGCCGGGCACGTCTACTTCTGCCACAACGCCGCCGAGCTGGCCGCCACGCTCGGCGCGGTGCGGCCGACCGCTTTCTTCGGCGTGCCCAGGGTCTGGGAGAAGATCCAGGCGCGCATCCAGGCGCTGCTGGCGGCCGAGCAGGACCCGGCCAAGCGCGCCGCCGTCGACGCGGCGATGGCGACCGGCCGCAGGTACGTACGCAGCTGCGAGTTCGGCAACACCACGCCCGATGACCTCGCCGGGGAGTTCCGCCGGGCGGACGAGGCAGTGCTGCGGCCGCTCCGGTCCCTGCTCGGCCTGGGTGAGGCGACCATGGTACGCAGCGCGGCGGCGCCGCTGACACCCGATGTGGCCGCCTTCTTCGCCGGGCTCGGCATGAAGATCCTGGAGGTGTACGGGATGACCGAGACCACCGGCCTGGTCACCGCCAACACCCCCAGCGCATTCCGGCTGGGTACCGTGGGACGGCCGGTGCGGGGAGCGGAGGTGAAGATCGCCGATGACGGAGAGATCCTGACTCGCGGCCCGCGGAACACCCCCGGGTACCTCCACCTGCCCGATCAGACCGCCCAGCTGATCGACGCCGGCGGCTGGCTGCACACCGGCGACATCGGGTCACTGGACCGCGACGGCTTCCTGTCCGTCGTGGACCGCAAGAAGGACCTCATGATCACCTCGGGCGGGGAGAACATCTCGCCGGCCGCGATCGAGAACCTGCTCACCGCCCATCCGCTGATCGGCCAGGCGCTCAGCTACGGAGACCGGCGGCCGTACGTGGTGGCGCTGCTGACCCTGAATGGCGACGTGGTGCCGGCCTGGGCCAGGGCCCGCGGGATCGAGGCGTCCTCGCTGGCCGAGCTGGCGGGGGAGCCGGCCGTCCTGGCAGCGGTAGACGAGGCCGTGGCCGACGCGAACGAGCGGCTGGCGCGGGTCCAGCAGGTCAAGAGATGGCGGCTGCTGCCCGCGGAATGGACCGCCGAGAGCGAGGAACTGACGCCCACCTTCAAGCTGAGGCGCCGGGTGGTGCACGCGAAATACGCCGGCGTCATCGACGCCCTGTACGCGGACTGACCGCGGCCCGCGGGATACGGAGCAGCCGCCGCGCTGCCCCGGACCCTGATCACCAGGAGGAACCACGATGACCATGGCTGTCTCGGGGTTGTCGTCTCTGGAGCTCGGAATCATCCCCTTTGAAACCGCGGTGCCCGTGTTCCCGCTCAGCGGATTCCGGCTGTATGACGGCCTGGTGATCGTGGAATCGATCCTCCAGGAACGCCACCTGACCCTGACCAGGCAAACGGCTCGAGAGTGAACCCCGCCGACGTCAATGCTTCGGCGGCCATGAGACGGCCGCTAACCGCGCCCCTAAGATGCGGCGAGACCTGGATTTGCCCGATACGTGCCCAAGTCAAAGAGAGGGACAATTCTCAGGCTGCATCCTTGCAGGTCAGATGCGGACCGGGTGCGGGTAGCCAGGTTGTTTACAAGACGGCTGCCCTGCCAACGGAGTTCCACCGGCGGGAGAGGTCGATACACCACTCTGCAGGACGCCGCTGCGGGAGACTCCGAGCGGGCCAGCCGATCGGCCAAACGGCTTGGTCAGGCTAGGAGCTTGCATTCTCTGATCGACAAAATGTTGTCTATGCGGCTGTCGGCTGCGTCTCGATGCCGACGTGCTGGAACAGGGTTTGCATGCCGATGCGCAGGGTCTCGTAGTCGCGGTCGGCGGCGGTCCAGATTCTGGGCTTGCGTCCCATCCGGGGGCTGCGGACTCCGGCCAGGATCGGGGCGATGACATGGTCGCGGAGGGTGAGCAAGGCGCTGATGGTGCGGGCGGCGGGTGGCGGGACGTGGTAGCGGCGGGTCCTGCCGGGTTTGTCCACGAGCTGCTTGCCGCGGAGCTTGCGCAGGTCATAAGCCGCCTGCCGGGTGGTATAGCCGTCGTGGCCGGTGATCTGCCGGACCTGGGCGGCATGCTCGGCGACGGTGAACCCGCCAGGGGCTGGGGCCAGGGCGAGCGCGGCGGCCAGGGCGGCACGGATCCGCGGCTTGTTCAGGTCGATCCCGGCGATCCGGCTGGTCCCGGCCTGGGCGGGCAGCGGCAGCTCGTCCAGCACCCCGTCGGGCAAGAAGCCGATGTCGGCGCAGTCCAGGGCGGCGGCGAACCGGTCCGCCATCCCGGCTAGCCGGTCGATGATGTCGGCGAAGTTGTCCAGGCTGCGGCGGCAGCGCAGCTCTTTGGCGTTGTGCACGGTGGCCTCGAAGCGCAAGACGTGCTCGCCCTTGGTGTAGGCCTTCAGCTGCAAGCGCCCGAAGCTGATCCGGAACCAGCTCAGCCCGTACCGTGGTTTCTCGATCACGATCTCCTGCGCCGGCGGGCCGTCCTTGCGGGTGCGGTGCGGCCGCGTCCTGAGCCCGAACAGGGTCCGGATCGCCGGGATGTCCAGCCGGGACCGGGTCCGGTCCAGGATCCGGTCGAACAGGTCCTCCATCTGCGCGCCGGACTTAAACAGCAGGTTCCGGCTGTATTCGGCCTGGTAGACCGAGTAGCCGTAACGGAATCCGCTGCGCTCCTGCTCCTCCTGGTCCAGCCCGAAGCACAGGCAGGCGCTGTAGATCCACCGGTCGCAGACCTGGCCCAGGCGCCCTATAGCCGCGTCACACGGCCAGGCATCTGCGACCCGGGCCAGGCGCTGCGGATCCGCGATCTCAGTAAAACAGTTCCCCTCCTTTGTGAACCCGATCCCCTCGCCCTGCGCGGCGACCGCAACATACTCATGGCCGTTGAGGATCACCTGGGCCCCGAACGGCGGGTGCCCGGATATCTTGATCACCAGGTGCCCGAACACCGGATCCATGATGTGGAAGGAGTAGTGGTAGACATGCTCCCGCTTCTTCTCCAGGCGGGTGATGACCCCGCGCGCTGAGCGGTGCACCTTCCACACGGTGGCCGGCGCCTTGGCCGCCAGGATCAAGAACACCCCGGGCGACACCGAGTTCTCTTCCAGGTACTGCTCCGCGATCAGGTGCTTACGCTGCCCGGCCGTGCAGAAGATCACCGGGACCCCGTTCGCGGCCGCCCAAGCTTTGACCCGGCGGGCGAACCGGCCCGCCATCCGCATCAGGTGCGTGTCATCGAGCTGGTCGTCGCTGCCGTGCAGCCGCCGCCACCAGGACCGGAACCCGCCGGCGTTATGACCGATCGGGAAGAATGCGTTCAGCACGACCCGGTCCACGCAGTCGTAGGAGCCGGCCAGCAGGTCTCCGTACCGTTCAGTGAAGTCATCCGCCACGCGCTGACCGTAAGACCGCGTGCCGCCTCACGTCAGCCGGACTGCCCCCGAAGGGGGCCACTCCTTCCGGGCGAAGTCCCGGACGGAGCGTAGCGATCCTTTGGATCGATGACTTCGACAGTTGAGCTGAGTTTGTCAGGCTGCCGCAGGCAGCCTTGCGGCGGAGATGCGCTGGTCGATTTGCTGGTTGATGGTGCGCAGTGCGGCGGAGCTGAGGTGGGGCCTGGGGCTGGCCGGCGGCGAACAGCGGGATAAGGACGCGGTCGTGGACCTTGGTGTAGAAAACGGCGAACGCCAGGCCGTCGGGGGTCAGGTCGTAGGTCTTTCATCCCATCGGGGGGATGGAAGTCGCCCCGGCACGAGGTGGAATGGTGCCCGACGGCAAGGGAAGTGCATGGGCCAGACAGCGAGATTCCAGGAGACTCTGCGGAGGCTCGCGATGATCGACGAAGGCTTCGTCGAAGACGAGGCCGGGCTCGGGCTCGGCCCGGGCTGCACACCGGCGCTGGATCCCAAGACCGTGGCGTTGCTGCAAGTAGGGGTGTCGGTGGCCATCGGGTCGCCGGGGGTCTGCCTGGAATGGAGCGCCAGCCGGGCGCTGGCGGCGGGCGCGACCGAGGACGAGATCGCCGACGTGCTGCTGGCGATCGCCCCGGTGGCCGGGCTCGGCCGGGTCGTCGCCGCCGCTCCCGATGTGGCGACCGCACTGGGGTATGACATCGCGGCCGCGCTGGAGGAACCAGATGGTAACTAACGGCTCCTCAGCTGGTCACGTCACCCTGCCAGCGGACCGGCGGACGAGCATCCCCGGAGGCTGAGGATGAACGGCCCCAGCGGCAGGCAAGCGTGTCCAGCGCAGCGACCGCAAAGGAGGCAGGCATGGCGACAGGTGAGCAGGCCGGTAATGACTGCTATTCTCCGGCGGCAGCCCATCCGCATCGCGGCGGGCCGCCCGGAAGGCGGCTATACCAGCTCGTTTGAGGTCATCTGCTTCGACTGCGGTGATGATCCCTGCCGGGATTACCGGAAGGTGTCGCCGGAGCTTCAGCGGATACGCGGGCCCTACCCGATGGAGGCGGGCATTGCCGCCTATGCGTAACACCTCGGGCTGGCGCAGCACCCGCCGGGGCCCATCACGAATACTGGCTGACCGGCGATGAACGCCGAATTCTTCGCGCTGGCGTTCACCGCGGCGCTGAACCCCAAGCTCCTCGCCCTCGACCTGCTGCTGATCGAGAACCGGCGGCCACGGGCGATGTTCCTGTGCGTCCTGCTCGGCGGCATGACCGTGGCCCTGACGATCGGCCTACTGGACGTCCTCACCGTCCACGCCGACGCGATCAAATCCCAGGGAAAGGCGAGCGCCGGAGTCGACCTGGCCCTGGGCCTGCTGCTGCTGACCGCCGGCGGGCTGCTGGCGACCGGCCGCCTGCACGGCCGGCAGCGATCACCAGTCCCGGCAGGCAACATGCCGCCGGAGCAGCCGGAGAAGAAGGAGGGCTGGGCGGCGCGGGTGCTGGCCGAGCCGCGGCTTGGGCTGGCAATGCTGGTCGGCGCGCTGGTCGGCCTGCCGGGCGCCAGCTACCTCACCGCGCTGCGCCACCTGATCACCGGGAAATACTCCACCGCGACCCAGGTCATCGCCGTTGTCGTCTTCGTCGTCATCGAGTTCTTGCTGATCATCATCCCGTTCGCGTTCCTGGAGCTGCGGCCGGAGGCCACCAAGGCGCTGCTCAGGCGCTCCCAGGACTGGCTCCTGGGCCACGCCTTTCAGCTCATGGCCGGCATCGCCCTGGCCCTGGGCGCCTACCTGACAGTCAGCGGCCTGGTACGCCTCAGCTGACCTGCCACTTGTGACCGCCGCCTGCCGCCCAGGGGTTCGCAGATCCGCATCTCCCAGACCAGAAACGGGATGCTGAGGCGATGGAGACCGGGACGCTACGGCCTTCGCCGCCACGCTTGGTGGCCGCGGTCGCGCATGTCAGCGTCAGGTGTTGCTTACGGCCATCTCTCTGCTGGGTGTCGCGATCACGGCCTTCAGCGTCAGTGCAAGCCAGGCGGCATGAGCTGTGCCGCATAGCCGAAGTGGGATGACCTTCGGATCTGCGCACCAAGCGCGAGCAGATCAGCCCAAGCTGGTGGGCTCGGCGAACCGCCTCGCCGCGGCGAGCCGTCGTCGGCGCCCGGCCGTCAGCACAGCCACTCCGCGTAGGACCTGGATTCATCCGGGCCGGGTTCCACGCCGCCGGGAAGGGCCTGGGCGAACACCAGCGCCGCGGTGGCCTGGAGTGCGCTGCGTCGCAGATCGGCGGAGCCGGTGGCCTCGAAGCCCAGGGTCCACCAGTCCTGGCCGCTCGTGTGGACCTCGGTGAGTTCCACCTCGCACTGCGGCTCCTGGCCCAGCCCGGGGGCGGGTGCCACGATCTGCCCGCTGGCCTCTGAGAACCGGCTGATGCGCCGCTTCTTGCGGACCGATCTCCAGCTGGCCGGGTTGCCGCTGTCCTGGCGGGGCGGGCTGAAGGGGAAGGACCACTTCTGCCAGGACTCCAGGCGCCCGCGGGCGCGGCCGGCCACCTCGAGGATTCCCGGGCTGCCGCGGTATGCCTTCACCTCCAGCGCCCGGCCCCCGCGGAGCTTCACCGACAGCCCGCGCAACCGCGGATCCAGCAGGTAGGTGTCCTCGCGTGATTCCGTCCGGGCCGGGAACCGCCCGAACCATCCGGCCACCGCGCCCTCCAGCTGGCCGGGGAAGATCCAGCGCACCTCGAGGCTTCGGACTGCTTCGGTGACCGGGCTCTGAGACGGTTCAGCCGTCATCGTCAGATGCCCCTGGCACTGACCGGCGGCCAGCTCCGGGTACTGCCACCGCATGCCTGGGCCTCCGCCAGGCCAGCCGGGTGCTGCGCGTGCGCGCGCGGGGGCAGCATCACGAAACCGCGGGCGCGGGGCCGGGAAGGATCATGGTGTCCCCCTCCTTGGGTGCTGGGGTGCTGGGGTGCTGGGGTGCCGGGGTGTGACCGGTGCCAGGCGCCGTTCGCCCGCACCAGGAACAGCAGGTCGCTGCCGGCCGGGGATCCCGCCGTCAGCGGGGTGGGTGAAGATCGGTGCTCCCCGGCGTTTCGGTGGCCGACGTCAGGCCGGGTCAAGCCGGCGTCAAAGCCGCGCATGTTCGCCGCCGCCAGTCCCGTGATCATGGCGCCGGCGGTCCGGCGTCCTCACGCGCGATGTCGCAGGCGGCGGCAACGCCCATCACGCAGGCGAGCTGCACGGAGATACACCGGCACCTGGCCCAGCCGGAGGTTGCCTGCCTTCTCAGTGGCCGTCCGGGGCGGGGGCGGCGGTAATCGGCAGGGCGCCGCCCTGGGCGGCCTCTCGCTCCTCCTTGTCCGGTAGTCCCCGGACGGCTCCGATTATCGCCACGGCGATGGCGGCGCCGATCGCCGGGCCGGCGATATACACCCACCACCCCGTGTAGTCGTTGCCGACGATGTCCGGGCCCAGGGTGCGGGCCGGGTTCATCGAGGCGCCACTGATCGGGCTGGCGAACAGGCCGAGCAGCGCCACGGTGGAGCCGACTGCGATGGCGGCGTTGTGGCCGATGCTGCGGCCGCCGGTGGCGGTGTTCAGGATGATGCTGACCAGGATCGCGGTCAGCACGGTTTCCATTACCAGCGACCGCCAGTCCCCGCCCGACTTGGTGATCGGGTAGTTCCCGCCCGCGCTCACGTCACCGAACATGGCCTGCAGGAACAAGGCGGCCGAGATGGCCCCGGCGAACTGGGCGACCCAGTACGGCACCACCCAGCCGGCGGGGAACACCCGGCGGCTGGCGAAGGCGAAGGTCACCGCCGGGTTGATGTGCAGCCCCGACAGCGGGCCCCACGCGTAGATCATGGCCATCACCACCGCGCCGGGCGCGATCACCGCAGCGGTCCGGCTGATCGGCCCGCCGCCGGCGTAATGATTGATCACCCCGGATCCGGCCGCCACCGTCACCAGCACGAAGGTACCCAGGAACTCGATGATCAGCCGGATCCACAGCGGCCGCGGCCGCAGGGTATCTTCCTCGAACTGGATCAGGTACCGGCGCCGCAGCGACGCGGCATGCTCGGCGTCCATATCGGCGGTGACGTCTGCCACGGTGCAGCCTCCATATTCTCCCGTACGTTTCCCGGTAGATCCCGGCCACCAGGCTGCGTCACCTCAGGTGGGTGGGTTAGCCGGCCGGTGAAATGGAGCTCGGCCATTTCTGGCGGCCGCTTTCCGGATTGGGCGGACCTTGGTCCGGTGTTAGATCTCGGTGGCCGCTTCGGCTCTGCCGTCTTTGACGGCGGCCTGGAGCGCGGCGTAGTCGCGTTCGTTCTGGTCGGCGTAGGTTTCGGCGAAGTCAGCGATCGCCTGGTCGAACTTGCCGGAGCCGCCGAGGTAGGCGGCCAGGGCGATGCGGTCACCGGAGCGGGCGTGCGCCCGGGCCAGGGTCCACCCGCACAGGCCGGCGTAGACAGCCATTCCGGATGGGATCATCAGCTCGATGGGGGCGGAGAACTTCCAGTCCTTGAGCTGGCGGACGTAGAAGTCGCGGTCCACCTTGTCCGGGCCGGGGACGCGGGTCCAGCCGAGGAAGATGTCGCTTTCGGCCTGCATCAGGTGCTGCCCGGCGACGACGCGCTCACCCTGGTTGGTGTACTGGCTGCGCCCGCAGAACTCCGCGAGGACGGATGGCTGGGCCTCTTTGGCCTGCAGGAACAAAGGCTCGGTCCCGTCGCCGGCGTCCATCAGCAAGATCCAGGCGCGGGTGCCGACGCTGCCGACCCCGACGACCTTGCGGGCCACCTGGACCAGCGTGAACTGCTCCAGCAGGTGCCGCCGGTCAGACTGCAGGGTCCGCCGGTACTTGCCCAACACGGTGCGGATCTCCTGGTAAATCGCGTCGGCCTGCACGTCAGCGAAAACGTTTTCGATCGGCATGATCATCGGGGGATCGCTGATGATCTGCCGCTGCCCGTCGGCCACGGTGGTCAGCTTGCGCAGCGCCAGGGTGCTGTCCTTGGTGTGCGCCTTGGCCAGCAGCGCCTCGGTCTTCTTGAACCTTTTCGCCTTCATCTGGGACCTGAACCCGCCGATGGCCTGCTCGATGTCCAGATGCGCGTACCACACGTCCAGCAGTGGCTGCCCGGCGAAGCCGCGCATCGCGGTGCGGTACCCTTCGGTCGCCGCGAGGACGATCTTGCGGCGAGCTTTGGCGGGGAACCCGTTGTCGCGCCCGGCCACCGCCAGGCTGGCGGCCAGTCGCTTGACATCCCACTCGAACGGGCCGGGCAGGCTCTCGTCGAAGTCGTTGACGTCGAAGACCAGCCGCCGCTCCGGCGAGGCGAACGCCCCGAAATTGGACAGGTGCGCGTCCCCGCACAGCTGCACGCGCAGACCTGAGGATGGCGTGATAGCCAGGTCCGCTGCCATAGGCAGCGCCGCCCCCCGGTAGAACGTGAACGCCGACACCAGCATCCGCCCGTGCCGGACCGGCACGAGCTCCGGCACCCGCGACTCCGCCTGCCCCAGCAGCAGCCCCACCGGATCCCGCGACCCATCCGGCCGGAACTCCGCATGCGACTCCAGCGGCGCCACCGCCCGGGCATCCTTACCCTGCGCCACCCGGTCCGCGCGACTCAGTTGCTCCACAGTCCCGGCCCGCGGTGAGCCTCTACCGGTTGCCCATACGGCAGGGCTTCCTGACGCGGCACCCTCAGTCGTCACGGTCATGGCCACTCCTTCCGCCCAAGCCGATAAGCAGGGCCGGCCGACGCCGGAGAACCACAGGCTGGCTACCGATCGTCACACCGCCGTTCGCTGAATCACGCCCCACTCTGCTGCTGAGAGGGGCAGCGCGCATCGTCCCGACGGGATGAAGCGAGGCAGAGCGCAAGGGTTGGCGGAGCCCGCGCCATGGACCCTAGGACGCTCATCTGGGACCAACGGCCCTAGCGGGCGGCCCAGCCGGACGGCGCACTTGGAAATGTCCAACAACACCAGCGCATGGACAGGCACGACGGCCGGTGATCAGGGCGGGCATGACTAGACGGCGCTCCTGCGGTGCCAGTGGGCCGCATCGTCGCGGCCGGCCGGAAGGGCAGCTACATCGGTATGTTCGCGTTCACCTGTGACGTGGTGACCATCCCCATCTGGATCACCGCGAGATCTCAGCTGGGCTTCAGCGGATCCGCGGGCCTTACCTGTTTCCGGCTGGCGTTGCAGCATGCGAGAAGCACGTCGAACAGCACCACCAAAACCCGCAGGCGATTTGTTACTCACGCCAGCTGGTGCGCAACGCCGGCGACTGGTGAATCGGAGGGGACCGTCGGGGCATGGGCGTGAGCGAGGTGCGTCAGCGGGACGGCCGGTCACAGCGTGCGGGCGGGTCAGCGTTCGACCTCGTCGCGTCCAAGCTCCGCCGTCCGCTGATACGGCCCGGGACCGTGCGTCGTTCGTCCCTGATCGAACGTCTGGCGCGGGGCGGCCCGCGCCCGATCGTCTCGGTGGTCGCGCCGGCCGGCTACGGCAAAACGACGCTGCTATCGCAGTGGGCCGAGCGTAACGGCCAGTCCTTCGCGTGGGTGTCGGTCGACGAAGCGGACAACGACGCGAAGGTCCTGCTCAGCTATGTCGCGGAAGCGCTTGATACGGTCGAGCCGATCGATGAGCGGGTGTTCGACGCGCTTGCCTCCCCGGGGAGCTCGGTGCCCGGCTCGGTCGTCCCCAGGCTGGGGTCAGCGTTTTCGTCGATGACCTCGCCGGTGGTGCTGGTCCTGGACGACGTGCACGTGCTGCACAACTCCGAATGCCGGGCCGCGCTGTCGGTGCTGGCCGATCACGTGCCGGGCGGCTCGCGGCTGGTGCTGGCCGGCCGGGCCCAGCCGCCGCTGCGGATCGCGCGGCTGCGCGCCGAGGGCAAGATCCTGGAGATCGACCCTAACGACTTGTCGCTGACCCCGGATGAGGCGTCATCGCTGCTGCGCAACGTGGACCTCACCCTGGCCGAGGAAGATGTGGCGGAGCTGCACCGGCGGACCGAGGGATGGCCGGCCGGACTGTACCTGGCGGCCCTGTATCTCAGGGAGGGCGGCCCGTTCGCGAGCGCGGCGGTCTCCTTCGGTGGCGGCGACCGGCTGGTGAGCGAGTACATGGAGTCGGAGTTCCTGGCGCGGATCTCCGGCCAGCAACGGGCGTTCCTGACCCGGACCGCGGTGCTGGAGCGCATGTGCGGGCCGCTGTGTGAGGCGGTGCTCGAGGTGGGCGGATCGGCTGCGATCCTGGCGGATCTGGCCGGGGCGAACTTGCTGCTGGTGCCGCTGGACCGGCGGGGGGAGTGGTACCGCTACCACCATCTGTTCCGCGACATGCTGCTGGCGGAGCTGCATCGCCTGGAGCCCGGCCTGATGCCCGTCCTGCGGCGCCGCGCCGCCGACTGGTACTTGCGAAACGGCTGGCCCGAGGAAGCGCTCGAGTACTTTATGGCAGCCGGGGACGTCGATGGGGCCGCACGCCTGGTGGGGCAGCTCGCGGTACCGGCCTACCGGCAGGGCCGGGTCACAACCATCCAACGATGGTTCGGGTGGCTGGAGGATCGGGGCGGGATCGAGGGACACCCGATGGCCGCGGTGCTGGCCTCGTTGTTTTCCGCGCTGACGGGGAGGCCGGTTGATGCCGAGCGGTGGGCCGATGCGGTCGATCGCTGGCAGTACGGGGACCCGGCCCGGCCCGGTGACCCTTCCGCCGAGGCGTGGGCCGCCCTGCTCCGGGCCATCTTGTGCCAGCGGGGGACCGAACAGATGCGCGCCGACGCAGACGAGGCCGTGCGCGGATTCGCGGCGGGGAGCTTCGTGACGCCAGCCCCCGCGCTTCTGCAAGGGATCGCGCGCATCCTTTGCGGTGACCTCGATGGTGGCGACGCATCCCTGGAGGATGCGGTCAGCGTCGGGGAGAAAGCCGACGCGCCCGATGATCTCGCAGTCGCGCTGTGCGAGCGATCGCTCGTGGCGATGGCACACAATCAATGGGACCGGGCCGAGGTCCTTGCGGGCCAGGCACGTACCGTTTTGCGCCGGGCCGGGATCGAGGAGAGCTTCGCGACCCCCCTCATCTGCGCGCTGCGAGCCCGTGCAGCCATACGCCGGGGAGATGTCCCGGCGGCGCGCGGGGAACTGCTCAGTGCCCAGCACCTGCGACCTTTGCTGACCTACGCGCTTCCCTACCTCGCCGTCCAGGCCCGGGTCGAGCTGGCTCGCGTCCACCTCGCGCTCGCCGACCTGGCCGGTGCCCGGACGCTCATGTGTGAGGTCGATGACCTGCTTAAGCGCCGGCCCGGCCTCGGGACCCTCGTCGGGGAGGCCGAGGCGTTCCGGGCCCAGCTGGCCAGGGAACGCGGTGCAAGCGTCCCCGGCGCGTCGGCGCTGACCGGTGCCGAGCTGCGCCTGCTGCCGCTGCTGTCCACCCACCTGTCGTTCCCCCAGATCGCCGCGGAGATGTTCCTGTCCCGCACCACGATTAAGTCGCAGGCGATGTCGATCTACCGCAAGCTGGGGGCCTCCTCACGCAGCCAGGCAGTCGCCCGGTCCCGTGAGCTAGGCCTCCTGGAGGGATGACCACCCGGTCTTTCATCCCATCAGGAGGATGGAACTCGCCCCCGCACGAGGTGGACTGGTGCCCGACGGGCGAGCGGAGGCATATGGACCAGGGCGCGCGCAGGTGAGTAAAGGGACTGGAGTCAAGATTCCCAGCGATTTCCGGCAACGTAGGAGGTCACAATGACGTCGTCAGCAACCCAGCCAGCCACGGGCACCGGCGGGCACCGCGCGGAAGGCCGTGGCTATGGGCTGGTCTTTTTCGCGTCGGTGCTGCTGGTCATAGTGGGCTGCTTCAACCTGATCTACGGCATCGCGGCGGTCGCCAACTCGCACGTGTTCACCGCCAACGCGCACTACGTGTTCGGCAGCTTGCGCACCTGGGGCTGGATCACGCTCATCATTGGCGTCTTGCAGCTGCTGGCGGCGGCCGGGGTGCTGGCGGGCAACCAGGCGGCGCGCTGGTTCGCCGTGGCGGTGCTGGGGCTCAGCGCCATCGATCAGATGTTCTTCATCCCCGCCTACCCGTTCTGGTCCCTGACGATCATCGCGATGGACGTGGTCGCGCTGTACGGGCTATGCGCCTACGGCAGCCGCGCCAACCTGGAAGCCGCCTAGGACCGCGCTGTACGCGACATCGAGGCCAGCGCCGAGGTGCGGGCACTCATCGGAGCGGGGAAGCCCCGCGAGCTGGACGGGGACAACCCGCTGCGGCGGCACACCGACAAACATCGCGGCGCCCGGTGGGTGCTGAACGGAAGGGGAAACGATGAGTGAGCCTGACCGCACGAAGTTGCCGATCCGCCGGCCGCCTTTTCAGGGCGTCAGCAATAAGACGCTGGCGGGGTCGGAGCCGGACTGGAACCTGATCGGGCATCCCGAGCCTCCGGCGGGGGCCCCGAATGTTCTGCTGGTTCTGATCGATGATGCCGGGTTCGGCAACGCGGGCACGTTCGGCGGGCCGATTAACACGCCGACCTACACGCGGATGGCGGAGGGGGGGTTGCGCTATAACCGGTTCCATGTCACTGCGCTGTGCTCGCCGACGCGGGCTGCGCTGCTGACCGGGCGGAACAACCATGCGGTCGGTTTCGGCTCGGTGGGTGAGTTCTCCAGCGGCTTCCCCGGCTACACGGCGACGGTGCCGCGTGATTGCACGCCGTGGCCGAGGGTCCTGGCGGAGAACGGGTACAGCACCGCAGCGTTCGGCAAGTGGCATCTGACCCCCGATGGCCAGCAGGGCCCGGCCGGGCCGTTCGGGCGGTGGCCGAACGGGTGGGGCTTTGACTACTTCTACGGCTTCCTGGGCGGGGACGCGGGGCAGTGGGACCCGTGCCTGGCCGAGAACCAGAAGATCATCGGCACCCCGGCGGGGTTCTATGACAAGGAAAACCCGTACTACCTGCCCGATGCCATGGCCGATAAGACCATCGAGTGGCTGCATGGGGTCCGGGGGCAGGACGCCCGCAAGCCGTTCTTCGTGTACTTCTCCACCGGGTGCAGCCACGCCCCGCACCATGTGGCTCCCGAGTGGGCGGATAAGTACAAGGGCCAGTTCGACCAGGGCTGGGACCGTCTTCGCGAGGAGGTCTTCGCCCGGCAAAAGGAGCTGGGTGTGATCCCCGCGGACGCGGAGCTGACGCCGCGGGACGAGGCCTTCCCCGCCTGGGATGAGGTCCCGGAAAAACTCAAGGCCTACTACGCGCGCCAGATGGAGGTCTACGCCGGGTATTCGGAGAACGCCGACTACAACGTCGGCCGGGTCATCGACGCGATCGACGAGCTGGGTGAGCTGGACAACACGCTGATCATCTGGATCTGGGGGGATAACGGCGCCAGCATGGAGGGCACGATCACAGGCTCGTTCAACGAGATGACGATGCAGAACGGCATCCCGCTGTCCGACGAGATGCAGCTCCAGCTGGCCGAGCGGTTCGGCGGCATCGGCGCGTGGGGCGGCCAGATGATGGATCCGCACTACTCCGCCGCGTGGGCGTGGGCCGGCAACACGCCGTTCCAGTGGGGCAAGCAGGTCGGTTCGCACCTGGGCGGCACCCGCAACCCGATGGTCGTCCACTGGCCGGCCCGCATCACCGAGGGCGGCGCGCTGCGCTCGCAGTTCACCCACGCCATCGACGTCGGGCCGACGATCCTGGACATCGCCGGAATCCCGGCCGCCGCCGAGGTCGACGGGATCGCGCAGGAGCCGTTCCACGGGGTGAGTTTCGCTGACTCGCTGGACGATGCGGGCGCGCCGGAGCACCGTACCCAGCAGTACTTCGAGACCATGGGCAACCGTGCCATGTATAAGGATGGCTGGTGGCTGGCCATCAAGACCCCGCGGATCCCGTGGGTGATCACGCCGGATGCGCTGCGGCCCTACGCGCCCGGGGTGTGGGACCCCGACGGCGACCCCGCCGAGCTGTACTACCTGCCCGACGACTTCACCCAGGCCCACGACCTGGCCGCCGATCACCCCGGCACGGTGGCCGAGCTGAGGGAGCTGTTCTGGGCGGAGGCGGAGAAGTACAAGGTGCTCCCCCTGCTCGCCACCTTGTCCGCGTTCTTCGGGATTCTGCCGCCCCGGCCGGATGAGGTCCCGGTGGAGTACCGGGGCGATGTCCAGAACATCATGTCGGGGATGATCCCGCGGATCTACAACCACTCCTATGCGATCAGCGCCGATCTGGTTGTCCCGGCCGGGGGGGCCGAGGGGGTGATCGTGGCCGAGGCCGACCATCTGGGCGGCTTCTCACTGTGGGTCCAGGACGGCAAGCTCACCCACACCTACTCGATGATGGGCGTGTTCATCTACCGGCAGCAGGCCGACGAGCCGTTGCCGGCCGGTGAGGTGAACGTGCGGATGGAATTCGCCGCTGATGCGGCCAAGCCCGCCACCGGCGGTGAGGTCACCCTGTACATCAACGACAGGCCCGTCGGCAAGGGCCGCATGGACCACACCGTCCCCATCCGCTTCTCCGCCTACGCGGGCATGGACATCGGCCGCGACAACGGCGGGGTCGTCGACCTGAGCTATGAGGACAAAAAGCCGTTCGCCTTCACCGGCACCGTCAAAAAGGTCGTATTCGACGTCAAGCCGCATCTGTCCGTCGACGACGAGGAAGAACTCCACGCGGCCGCCCACCACGGCGACGCCGCACATGGACTCTCGCAATAAGGCAGGCCCGCAGCCTGGAGGAGCGACCGATGAAATTCGATGACGAAACGACCGACGTGCTGATCGGCGGCTACCTGTCCACCGACGCCGCCCAGGACGACTACAAGGCCGTCCTGGCCAGCGGCGGCTACCTGCACGGCGCGGTGGTCGTCAGCAAAGACCTCCAGGGCAACCTATCGGTAGAACAGACCGACCACATGGTCCGCGAGGGCGCCGCCGGCCTAGGCGCCGTCGGGTTCGCGGTCGGGTTGTTCGCGCCGCCGCTGCTGGCCGCGACCGCAGTCGGCGCGGCGATCGGCGCCGGCGCCGGCGCCCTGCTGCACCATCGGACCGCCAGCAAGCTGGAAGAGCAGGCCGGGACCACCATCCCCGTCGGCGGCGCCGGCCTGATCGTCGCCTACCCGCACTCGGCGGCCGGCAAAGTCGAGCCCGCCGTGACCCGCGCCATCCAGAAAGTCGTCGGCGAGGCCGAAGGCCACCACGTGCAAGCCCTCAAAGGCGCACTCGCCGACGCGCAGCAGAAGATGACCGAGAGCGGCGCCTGACGCTGGATCGAGGGCCGTGATGTCCCCCGCAGGCCGGGGCAGGGAGCCGGAGGAACGACGTTGGTGACCGGCCTGGCCCCGGACGACATCACGCGGATGCGCGACCAGCTCTTCTTCGACGGCCCCGAACGCAACCGCCGTCTGAGCCGTTTCTGGCTCCTGCTCCCGCTCGCGGCGGTGATCGCGTCCGCCGGGGTGGTGAGCGACTCGACGGCCACCGTGATCGGGGCCATGATCGTGGCCCCCCTGATGACCCCCATCCTGGGAATCGTCCTGGCGGTGGCACTGACCGACGGCCCCAACCTGCGCCGGTGCCTGCTGCTGGTCATCACCGGCGCCGCCGTCGTGGTGGCGGTGGGCTGGCTGCTGGGCCTGTTCGTCCCCTACCCGGTAGTCGCGCAAACCAACGCCCAGGTGGCCGCCCGGGTCACTCTCCAGCTCGCCGACCTGGTAGCCGCGCTGGCCACCGGAGCCGTGGGCTCGGTTGCCCTGGCCCGGTCTGATATCTCTGACACCTTGCCGGGCGTGGCCATCGCCATCTCCCTGGTGCCGCCGTTGGCCGTTGTCGGCCTCACCCTGGAGTCGGGTGCCCCCCGCCAGTCCCTGGCCGCGTTGCTGCTGTTCACCACGAACGTCGCGGCCATGGCCGACTGCTGGCCGCACCGAACGGCGGATCTCGCGCGCCGCATCCCGGCCCTGCCAGAGGCCGCATGCAGACCTTAAGAGTCTTCCCCGGGTACTGCTGTACTGCCGCTGTACATGGCGAAGAAGCGTTCGAAAAACAGTCGGGAAGGCGGGATTTGAACCCGCGACCCCTTTACCCCCAGGCATCTTCGCGGCCGAAACTACCAGCGAAAATTTCTCGGCGACCTGCGCTCCGAGGTACGGGCTCATACGCCGAAGTCCGCCAGTGTTCGCGCCGGTTGTCACTCAGCTAGTCACTCAGGTGCTGACCCCTTGCCATATGGCCAAGCACGGCGGGGGAGAGCGCACACCTGGTGAGGCCTGGTGAGATGGCTTCGCGCGTCTGCCCTTGACGTTTTAATTAAGGTCAGGCCCTTGCGGCTCGAGGCCCGGACGGCGGTCACCCGATGTCGCGGGGCCGTCCGAAGAGCGGGAAATTGAACCAGACGGGGGTGGGGTCCGGAAGACGGGGATGCGCGTGTGTGGGAGGCCGACGCTCACCAGCACCAGTCGGGCGGCCGTGAACACGACGATCATTCCCAGGAACCACCGGTAGCCGACCATCCAGGAAGTGTCCTGAAGCGGCCAGAAGACCCGCACCCCCGGGTAACCCTCGGCGATGTCCCGCGCGAAATGGAGCACCAGTCCGGTCGCCACCCCGGCCAGCACGGCCCGATGCCTGCGACTCGCCGCCGCGGCGGCGACGAAAACGGCCACGGTGGACAGCGAATGCGTGACCGGGCGCTGGGCCTGGTTTCCCAGCAGCCCGAGGTACAGCGGTATGTGATCCACATCGATGGCGACCGATGCGATGAGCGCCGCGACATAGAAGCGGCGCGGCACGTCGATGAAGCGCGCCAGTACGAGCAGGCCCAGGGCCGCGGTGGACAGATGGGCGACCTCATCGACAGGCCCGGTGGTCCACACGCCGAAGGGAATCCTGCGGTCGGTCGCGTCGAATGCCAGCGCGGCCGCGGCCAGCACCAGCGGACCAGCCCACCACAGGACCGGCCTCAGGACGGCTGATCTCATCCCTGGCCAACCCGGGGACCCGTCCGCACCGACGCGCCCGCTTCCCGGAACCACTGGCGGCCGGGAACGCGTCGCTCAAGTCCTGCTTGAGTTTCCTCAGCCTCTGCCGCCGCAGACGAACTCCAGCGGCCTGCTGGGCGGCAGCGGCGAGGTGCACCTGCGCGAGAAATGACGGTGCCGGGTGGGAGCGAACACGGAGGGCGGGGCCGAGTGCACGCGGCACTGCCCGTTCGGTTCAATGATCTTGATGTGGTGTTCAATAGTGGGTCGTGACCGATCGCGGAAGGTGTCACGACCCGGCACGTGGCCTAGCCGACCGCTTCCATCAGCGCTGGCTGGATTGGAATCCATTGGCCGCTACCCTATACGGCATTCCTGGGTATGACGATCTGGTCCCGGACGACAGCGAGGAAGGCGCGCAGGCCTGGCGCGCCGAGGTTGGCGCGGCCGACCTCGGGCAGATCACCCCCGCCGATGCCGTCACGCTGGACTGCACGAAGGAGGCGGCCACCCAGGAGCTGGCGATCATCGATCGTGCGCGTCACAGCACTCTTGACCCCCAGATACTGGCAAGTTCACGCGCGTCCAGCGCATGCGCAGGTCAGCAAGCATTCATTAGTCTGCAGAGGTTCCCCGTGGTGTGCCGGGATGCGTGCCCGTTGCTGTACCCGGGCGCTGTACTGCCAGATGTCTGTGGTCGCTCGGCTCTTGCGTTGCCGTGACCAACATGTCACAGCTTGTGACTCGTTCCATCTGACTCCACTTGGCCCCCGATCGTCAGCCCCACCGCGCCAGGCGCCGATCGTCCGGTGCTCGACGGCGGCCTGGCCGTGGCTCTGCGCCGCCTGACGCCCGACGAACCGCAGGTCACCAGCCGAATCCTATTTTCGAGCGGGACAGGATCAGGACGTGCGTGCCGGTGGCGAGCATCCGGGCGATCCGCTGGCACGATCGCGGGCTAAGCGATCCCGGCGCGCACGCCCTGTTGCGCTGCCCAGGGCCACCTGAGATCGGCGGGACCTGCCTGACAGGCGCCTCAGAAGTGAATCGCCAGCCCGTCCACCGCCATCGCGGCCTCGCCAACGATCTCGGCCAGGGAAGGGTGAGCGTGCACGTTCATCCCGAGTTCCTTGGGGGTGCCCTCGACCAGCTTGGCGAAGCTACCTTCGGCGATCAGCTCGGTGACGTGGGGGCCGATTGCGTGCATGCCGAGGATGAGGTTGGTGTCGGCATCGACGACGATCTTGAGGAAGCCATCCGGGTCTCCCTCGATCAGCGCCTTGCCGATGGCACGGAACGGGAACTTCGACTCCTTGACCTGGTGGCCCTGCTCCTCGGCCTGTTGCTTGGTCAGGCCGAAGGACGCAACCTCGGGGCGGCAGAAGGTAACGCGCGGGATCAGGTTCTGGTCGATCGGCAGGGGATCCTGGCCGGCCATGTGCTCCACGGCGACGATCCCCTCATGGGCCGCCGCGTGGGCGAGCCAATAACCGCCGATCACGTCGCCGGCAGCGTACACGCCGGGCTCGGCGGTCCGATAGAACTCGTCCACCTGGATCTGCCCGCGGTCGTCCAGCTGAACCTCGGTGGCGTCCAGGTTGAGGGCCTCGACTACGGTCCTGCGCCCGACGGCGACGAGCAGCACCTCGGCCTTGAGCGTTTCCTCGCTGTCCTTGCCTTCGACCTTGATCGTCACGCCGGCCTTCGTCTTCTTGAGACTGGACGGATCGGCCTTCGTGCTCGTCATCACCCGGATGCCGCGTCGCTCGAAGACCTTTTCGATCTCGGCTGAGATCTCGGCGTCCTCGGCCGGGACGATACGGTCCAGGAGCTCGACCAGCGTTACATCGGTGCCGAAATCGTTGTACAGGCTGGCGAACTCGACGCCCACCGCTCCGCTGCCCAGGACGATGACCGACGTGGGGGGATCGTCGGTGCTGGAAACCACGTCGTCGCTGGAGATGACCTTCCCGCCATCGATCTCGAGGCCGGGAAGGGTGGCGACGGCCGAGCCGGTGGCGAGGAGTACGTTGGCCGTCTCGAGTTCGGTCCCCTCGCCGTCCCCGTCCTGCACCTTCACCCGCTTGGGCTCGATGAAGCTCCCGGTGCCCCGGAACACCTGCACCTTGTTCTTCTTCATCAGGCCCTGGACGCCCCGCCGCAGCTGGTCGACCACCTGATCCTTGCGCCTGGCGGCCTGGGCGTAGTCGAATTCCACCTGACCCACCGTGACTCCGAAGTCGCTGCCATTCCTGGCGTCGTGCAACCTCGCCGCGGACTGCAGGAGCGCCTTGGTCGGGATGCAGCCGACGTTCAGGCATGTCCCTCCCAGGTGCTCCCCCCTCTCGATCAGCGCGACGCTCATTCCCAGCTGGCTCGCACGGATCGCCGGGATGTACCCAGCGTTTCCGCCGCCGATGATCACGAGATCGAACTTGTCCGACACATCCGCTCCTTTGCCTGGTTCCCTAGACGGTCAGCAAGGTTGGCCTCTGCAGCAGCCGCTTGACCTCCGCCAGGTAGAGCGCGTTCTCCGTGCCGTTTACGACGCGGTGGTCCGAGCCGATCGTCAGCTTCATCGTGTTCTGCGGAACGACGTTGTCCTCCGCGTCGAACCCAGGGCGCCGGATGAGGCTGCTCACCGCCACGATCGCCACCGACGGCGGGTTGACAATCGCCGTGAAGCTCTCCACGCCGTACATGCCCATGTTTGAAACGGTGAACGTGCCTCCTTGGAACTCGTGAGGCTCCAGCTTGCCCTCGCGGGCTCGTGAAGCGAGCTCCTTGGCCGCGATCGAGATACCCGACAGTGTCTTGTTGGCGACGTCCTTGATCACCGGGGTGATGAGCCCGTCCTCGAGCGCGACCGCCATGGCAAGGTCCACCGTCGCGTGCCACTCGATGCCCTCGGAGGTCCACAGCGAGTTGAGCTTCGGAAACTTGCGCAGCGCCACCGCGCACGCCTTCATGACGAAATCGTTGATCGAGAGCTTGATGCCGTCTTCTTCGAGTCCCGCGTTGAGCAGCTTGCGCAGCGCCAGCAAGTCATCCACGTGGACTCCCACGGTGGCGTAATGATGGGGCACTTGCTGCCAGGACTGCTGCATCCGCTCGCCGACGACCCGCTGCATCCGGGAAAGCGGCTTGAGCTCGATCCCGGGAGCGCTGGTCGGCGCCGGGCCGGCTGTCGCTGAATCGGCCGGGCGCTCCTCGACGGGGCCGCCATCGGTCTCGAGAGCGGTGCGCACGTCGCGCTCGACGATGCGACCCGCCGGGCCCGTACCCCGGATCCCCGAAAGATCGATGTTGTGTTCCCCAGCCAGGCGACGGACGATGGGCGAAGCCCTCACCCTTCCGTCCGCGGGCCCCTCCGCGGGCGACGGGCCGCCTTCCTCGTCCCCGGGCGCCTTGCCTTCCTGCTTCTCGGGCGCTTCGGCCTCCGTCACGGTTGCCGCGGGCGTCTCATCCGCGCCGTCGCCACGCGCGCCGTCCTCGGCCTGCTTGGCCTCGCGGCGCGGTGGCGCCTCCTCGCCCTCGCCGACGATCACGGCTATCGCCCCGCCCACCGGCACATTGTCGCCCTCGCCGGCGATGATCTCCTGGAGGATGCCGGCGTCCTCGGCGGTGAGCTCCATCGTCGTCTTGTCGGTCTCGATCTCGGCCAGGACATCTCCGACCTCCACCTCGTCGCCCTCGCTTTTCAGCCAGGTGCCGAGGGTTCCCGCCTCCATCGCATCCCCCATCTTGGGCATGATCACCTCGGGCATCTTTACTTCTCCTCCCGGTAGAGGACCCGGCGAGCGGCCTCGACCACCTGCTGCTCGTTCGGGAAGGCCGCGAGCTCGAGGTTCCGCGCGAAAGGCGCCGGGACTTCCGCTCCGCTCACCCGCTCCACCGGAGCATCCAGGTAGTCGAACGCCCTGTCCTGGATGATCGCCGCCACCTCGCTGGCCACCCCGAACCAGCGCCATTGCTCCTGCACGGCGACCGCGCGGTGGGTCTTCTCGACCGATTTGACGAGCGCATCTTCGTCCATTGGCCGCAAGCTGCGAAGGTCGATGACCTCGGCATTGATGCCGTCGGCCGCGAGCGTGTCGGCTGCTCGCAGGCACAGCGCCACCTGGCGCCCGTAGGAGATCAGCGTGACATCGCCGCCCTCGCGGGCGATGCGAGCCTTGCCAAAGGGGATCGGGTTGTCCTCGTCGACCTCGCCCTTGGTGCCATAGAGTGCCCCGGATTCCAGGAAGATCACACAGTTGTCGTCGCGGACTGCCGTGAGCATCATGCCCTTCGCATCGTTGGGGCTCGCGGGAGCCACCACCTTCAAGCCGGGGAAGTGCCCGTAGAAGGACTCCAGGGAATGAGTGTGCTGGGCGGAGAGCTGCACCCCTCCGCCGTTGGGTCCCCGGATCACCAGCGGAACCTTGACCTGGCCGCCGGAGAAATAGCGGACCTTGGCGGCGTTCTGGATGATCTGATCGACCGCCAGGAACGAGAAGTTCATGGTCATCATCTCGACGATGGGCCGCAAGCCCATCATGGCCATGCCGATGGCCGCTCCCGTGAATCCACCCTCGCAGATCGGGGTGTCGATCACCCTTTTGGCGCCGTACTGCTCGAGGAGGTCAACGGTGATGAGCTGAGTGCCGCCGTAGACGCCGATGTCCTCACCGATGAGGACGACGCTCTCATCGCGGTCCAGCTCGTGGACGATCGCCTCGCGCAGGGCCTCGCGATAGGTCTTGATCTCGGGCATCTACTGGTGTCCCATGTACTCGTCGCCGCCCGCGAGAACGTCGCTGTAAAGCTCCTCTTCGGAGGGCTGCTCACTGCCGGCGGCGAACTCGATCGCCTTCCCCACCTCGTCTCTGACCCCACTCTTGATCTCGTCGATCATGTCGGCCTCCAGTGCCTCCGCCTCCAGCAACCTCCGTTCCAGCCTGTCGATGGGGTCGCGCTCGCGCCACTGGGCGACCTCTTTCTTGGTGCGGTACCTCTCAACGAAGTCGGCGGCGCCGTGGGAGGCGAGCCGGTAGGTCACCGCCTCGACCGCGCAGGGCTTGCCGCTCTCGCGCACCTGCTGGGTTACCCGCGCGGCGCACTCGAGGACCGCCTCGAGGTCCATGCCGTCGACCTTCTCGCGTTCGATGCCGTAGGCATCGAACTTCGCCGCCAGGTCGGTCATCGCCGTTGAACGCTCGACCGACGTGCCCATCGCGTACTGGTTGTTCTCGACGACGAACACCACCGGGCAGTTGCCGTCCCTGCCCCACAGCCCAGCCAGGTTGGCTGCCTCATGGAAGGCGCCGGTCTGGAGCGCCCCGTCTCCGAGGTAGAGCTGGCAGATGTGGTCGGTTCCCTGGTACCTGAGGGCGTAAGCGAACCCCACGCCCAACGGGATGTGGCCTCCGACGATCCCGTAGCCGCCCCAAAGGCCCCGGTCGATGGCGAACAGGTGCATCGAGCCACCCTTGCCCTTACTTAGCCCGTCCCGGCGGCCGTAGAGCTCAGCCATGACCTCCCGAGGATCGCACCGCAGCAGGAGTGCGTGAGCGTGATCACGATAGCCCGTGATCACCTTGTCTCCTTCCCGGACGTGCGCCAGGAAGCCGGCGGCCACGGCCTCCTGCCCGGTGTATAGGTGCAGGTAGCCGCCAATCACGCCCTTCCGGAACGACCTCTGACAGGACTCCTCGAACATCCGAACGAGCAGCATCTGGCGGTAAAGATCGACCAAGCCCTCGCGGCCCGGGCCGACTTGACCGTCGCCGACCTCGGCGTCGGCCTGCCCGTCGGCGGGTTTTTTTGCCTTCGCCATCAGCTTTCCTCAGCTCAACGCTCGCCCACCGCCAGCGGCTCGCGGGCCGCTGCCATGACCACGCCGTTGGAAGTATATGCCGAGCCCAGGCGGGGTGGCTCACCGCCCACCTGATCGCGCGCTCGAGTCGAGTCGCTCCAGATACAGTAAGAGCCAAAAGGGGGCAAAGCGTTCGGTTTTGCGAAGCGGCACGGGTCCCGGTCGGATGGGCGCATGACGGCACCAACCGCCATGACTCAAAGCGTCTAGAGCCCACCATCGACTCGATCCCGGTCGAGCGCCCCGCCCCGAGCGAGAAGTACCCTGCCTGGATCGCGGCTATGACCACGACGGCATCCATAACCTTCCTGCAGCCGGAGCTGGTGTGGGACTTCCGGGTCGAACGGGTGGCTTCGATCAGCATCTCGGGCCACAAGTACGGGCTGACCCCGATAACAGCCCGCACCGATCGCTGGTCCACCCGATAGTCGACTACGTCCGGCAAGCACAGCAAGGCAACCGGCAGGTCGCCGTCCTGATCCCCGAGATCCAGCCACGCCGATGGCGTTACCGCATCCTGCAGAACCAGCGGGGACTGCTCCTGGCGACCGTCCTGCGCGCCAGCACCGACGCCGTCATCTGCACCATCCCCTACAAGCTCAGCATCCGGTAGCTAGTGATCTCTGCAAACGTGACGCTTCTCGCTGCAAGCATTTGCCAGCCTCAGAGCTCGAGCAACGCCTGCTCGATGACCTCGGTGAGCGCTGGATGGATGTAGAGAACGCCGGAGGCCACCTCGTCGACTGTGTTCCCGAGGCACATCGCCTGGACGAGCGGCTGGATGAGGATCGAGGCCTGCGGCCCGATGATGTGGGCCCCGAGCAGCAAGCGGGTCCCGGGGTCGGCGAGGACCTTCACCAGACTCGTCGTGTCCTGCAGCGCCCAGCCGTAGGCGGTGTCGCGGTAAGGGCGGGTCGAGGCGATGTAGCGCCGTCCCTGTGCTTGCAGGTCCTGCTCTGTGGCGCCAGCAGAGGCGACCTGCGGATCGGCGAACACGGCGGCTGGCACGACCGGGAAGGCAGCCTTCCGGGGCTGGCCAGGGTGCGCAATGTTGTGCCAGACGACCCGCGCCTCGGCGTTTGCTATGTGCTTGAGCTGGGAGTGGTTTGCGAGGTCGCCGAGTGCCCAGATCCCCGGGGCGCTCGTCTGCATGGTGTTGTCGGTGCAGACGTGTCCGTGGGCGTCGACTTTGATTCCGGCCGCGGTGACATCGAGCAGGTCGCTGTTCGGCCTGCGGCCGGTCGCCACGAGCAGTATCTCGGAGTCGACGCGCCGGGCTCCTGACGGTGTCGCGAGGTCCAGGCTGACTCCCGTGCCCGCGGCCGACACCCGCTGGACGGCCGAGTTCAGACGCAGGTCGAAGCGCTCGCGGTAGTGCTCAGTGAAGCGTGCCCGGATGTCGACGTCATGGCGGGAGAGCAGGTGCTGACCGCGCCCGACGATGGTCACTGCCGTTCCCAGCGATCCGAAGACGTGGCTCATCTCGGCTGCGATGTACCCGCCGCCCAGCACTGCCATCGACTTCGGCAGCGTGTCGAGCCGCATAACGTTGTCCGAGGTGCGGTAGGGGATCTCGGCCAGGCCGGGGACCGGCGGGATGTGGGGACGCGAGCCGGTCGCCAGCACGAAGCGATCGGCCCGGAATTCGTCGTCGCCGACCCGCAGGATCTTCGGGGCCAGGAAACGGGCCTCGCCGCGGAACACGTCGATGCCGTTCGCCCGGCGGTGGGCGACGGCGCGGTCGGGGAGCGGGTCGATGCGGCCGAAGACCCGGTCACGGATCGCCGGCCAGTCCGCCCCGGCCCACTCGGCGCCGATCCCGAAACGGCCGGCATGGCGGACCATCTGGGCGACGTCCGCCGTGTAGACGAGCATCTTCGAAGGGACGCACCCGCGGTTCAGGCAGGTGCCGCCGAATCGATCGGCTTCCACCACCGCGATCCGCCATCCGGCGAACTGGTCAGCCGGCAGCGTGTTCCCGCTGCCGGCACCGACGATCACAAGATCGTAGCTGTGCGCCGCCACCGCTGGCCTTCCCTCCTGGGCCCTCCGGACGCGCCGGCCTGCCCGTTACTCGCGGGCGGCCAGGCTCCTCCCGCCGTTCACCGCATCTGGGCGAGACTGATGTGAAGTCCCCGGCCATGGCCCCGTACGAGAAAGGCACCCGCGCTGTCAAAGGCGCTTCAACATGGACCCGACAGCGTCGGCGCGGCACGGACCCGCCCACTCACCGCTGATGCCGGTCGGATCCTAGCCGTCTGCTGGCGCACTGCCGCAGTAACCACCCAGGCAAATGTACCGCCGACAGGTCACGCCCTGGGGGAACGCGGCGCGGACCGCACCCGCAGTGCGGGGCCGACGGGTCAAGGGCTACTACCTCGATCGCGGCGTGAATGCCCGGGTCCGGCGACTCAATCATTCGATGACTGCGGCGCTGATCCGCGCAGCCGGCTTGTGGGGTGCGGAAACTCTGGCTCAGGTTGTGACCTGCGGCTTTCCCTCATCTATGCGGCTTGTTTGTACTCGTTGATCAGGCCGTTGAGGACTTCCTCGCGCTTCAACCGGACCCTGTCGAACTTGGCAGCAGCCGTCGCTGCTCGTCAGCGCCCATACCGAGGAGGCCCGGGCGATCACGTGGGATGAGGTCGATCTCAAGGTCGGCACGGTGACCGTCTACCGGTCCGTGCGGGGCAAGGGTGACACCAAGACCCGCAAGAGCCGGCGCGTGCTGAAGCTGCCCACCCGGGCCGTCTATGCGTTCCGTGCCCACCGCACCCGCCAGGCCGCAGAACGGCTCGCGGCGGGGGAGATGTGGCGAGAGCACGATCTCGTGTTCTGCCGCGAGGATGGAACGCCGCTGGACCTGCAAGAATGTCCTAATGGCGTCGCGGTCAGTCGGGGGGGAGTCTGCATACGTTGGCTCCCCTTCCTGGCTCCCGTGGCTCCCTCGGGCGAGAGCTTCCCTTGTGTTGTGCGTCAGCGTGTCGGGGTCTGGCCAGGTTCGTTACTCGCCGGGTGACCGGCTGGTGGACCGGTACCTGGAGTTCGGGCCTCAGCACCGCCGGGCGATCGGCTGTTTGCGTGACGTCGAGCCAGAGAACTGGCGACATCAGCCGATGCCGCTGCTGCACCGCAGCCCACTGGTAGCCCGGCGCCTAGGCTTGGATCCCCACGCGGTTGCCCACAGGAGTACTGGGACCATCACACCCCATTCATGATCCTGCTGACCCGCGCCGGTATCGAAGAGATGGAGCGATCCCGCGGGGCGCCGGACCAGGCAACCGAGCATTTTTCCCCGATCTCCGTGATCCACATCCAGGGTGACGCCATCGGCTCTGCTATCCAGGCCGGTAGCCCTCGAGCCCACCAGACTGTCTCTATCGGTGACCTCAACCTGGACACGGTTCGCGAGATCGTGGGCGAGTTGGAGGCTCAGGCAGCGTCTCTGCATCTTCCTGACGACGGCGCCAGGCAGCTTCGCGCGGACATGGCGACGGTCAAGGCTCAGATCGACTTGCCGACGCCGGATCACTACACCATCCGTGAGCGCCTTCAGTCGGCGCGTGCGATCCTCGAACACGCCAGAGGCGGAGCGGCGACCGCCGGCCTCCTGGATCTGCTTCGGACCCTGCATCTTTGAGGGGACGAAACGTCTCATCGCCACGCGCGTCCATGACAGGTCAGGCCGGGCAAAGGTGCCGGTCGTCGTGCGCCAATCGATTTGCCGTCGGCCTGGGTGAGCGGGGTGGGCATGACGGCGGCCCACCGGTCGAAGAATGCCTGGATATCGCCGTGGCCCGAGCCGGCCGCAGATGTCCTGCAGCCCGCCAGGGCGGCGCAGGAGGCGAACCCGTTGGACAGCTCGGTGAACCGGCACCTCCTGCCGGCCGATGAAGATGGCGATGTCGCGCGGCAGCGTCCGGCTCCTGGCGCTTGTGTGCCGCGTACCCGGTAGCGGATCACGTTGATCGTTCAGGACTGATGTCGATAGGACTGATAGCGGGCTCGCCATCTGGTGCTGAGGATGGCCTGGTCGATCTGGTCATCGGTGAGTGCGGGCGCGACAGCATCGGCGACTGCGGCCCTGGCGACGGCGCTCGCCACGACTGTTGCGGTGTCGGCGAGCTGAGCACGGTCGGGAAGAAGTGTCCCGTGCGGGTCGTGGCGGATCGTGGCGGCGTCGCTGACGGCGGCCGCGGCCGCGGTCATCATGGCGTCGGTCACGCGGGTTGCCCGCACGGCGGTCACGGCCAGGCCGACGCCGGGGAAGATGTAGATGTTGTTGCATTGCGCGACCGGGATTCGGGCGTGGCCGGCCTGCACCGGTGCGAACGGGGATCCGGTAGCGACGAGAGCACGGCCTTCGGTCCAGTCAGCGAGATCCTGTGGCCGCGCCTCGCTGCGGCTGGTCGGATTGGATAGCGGCATGATAATCGGCCGCTTGACGTGCGCGGCGATGCGGCGCACGATCTCCTCGGTGAAGGCACCGGCCGCGGTCGATAGGCCGATGAGCGCGGTGGGGTGTACCGCGTCGATCACATCGGTGAGGCCGGCTGCCCGGCCAGGTCCCCTGCCGGGCATGGCCGCCGGCGGCTGGGCGAGCCGGCGCTGCGCCGGGCCGAGATCCGTGCGGCCAGTGATCAGCAGGCCGTTGACGTCGACCACCCAGACTCTGGCGCGGGCGTCCCGCTCCTTCAGGCCGTCGGCCACCATCGACCGCACGACCTGCTCGCAGACTCCGATGCCAGCCGAGCCGGCACCGAGCATTACCACCGTCTGGTCGCGCAGCCGCACCCCGGTGGCCGCTGCCCCCGCCGAGAGCGCGGCCAGGACCACGGCGGCAGTGCCCTGGATGTCATCGTTGAAGCTGAGCAGCTGGTCGCGGTAGCGCTCCAGGATGGGCAGGGCGTGGGAGGTGGCGAAGTCCTCCCATTGCAGCAGCACGTTGGGCAGTTCGGCGCGCACTGCCTGGACGAACCGGTCCACAAAGTCGTCGTAATCGGCGCCGGTGATACGCCGATGCCGCCAGCCAAGGTACATGGGGTCGTCGAGCAGCCCGGCGTTGTCGGTGCCGGCGTCCAGGAGCACCGGCAGGGTGCGCGCAGGATCGATGCCGCCGAGCGCTGTGTACAGCGACAGCTTGCCGATCGGGATGCCCATGCCGCCGATGCCCTGGTCACCCAGGCCCAGAACCCGCTGCCCGTCGGTGACGACGATGACGTCGACCTCCCGCCGGGGCCGGTTGCGCAGGATCTCCGGAATGCGGTCGCGGTCAGGGTAGCCGATGAAAAGCCCGCGCGGGCGGCGGTAGATCTCACTGAAGCGCTGGCAGGCCAGCCCGACCGTCGGGGTGTAGAGGATCGGCAGCATCTCCTCGATGTGGTCAGCCACCAGCCGGTAGAACAGCATCTCGTTGGTGTCCTGCAGCGCGCGCAGGTTAACGTGCCGGGCGACGTCGGTGGGCTGCTCCTGGTAGGCCTGGTACCTGCGGCGCACCTGCTGCTCCAGCGTCTCCACCACGGCCGGCAGCAGGCCACGCAAGCCCAGCTCCGAGCGTTCCTCCTCGGTAAAAGCGGTGCCCTTATTCGTCAGCGGATCCTCCAGCACCCGCACCCCGGAACCATGACCAACGCCCATGACCTGTGCACCGGAACCGGCTACGCCGACAGTGCCATCTCCAGGCCGCGGGAGATCACTCCCAGTGAGCCGCACGCATGTCATTGTGCGACCTTCTCGAGTGAGCGGCCGCTGGTCTTCGGGCCCCCCAGGGCGATAAGGCCGGCCAGCAGCCCGGTGATTCCGATGACGGCGAACCCGAGGAAGAACGTGGTGCCGGCCACCAGCGTGGGCAGCAGGAGGGCGCCCACCGCCCCGCCCAGGTGCCCGCCTCCGTCAGCCAGGGCGAACCCACGGGAGCGCAGGCGGGTCGGGAAGTTTTCGGCGGTGAACGTGTAGGCCACCTGGAGGTATGACCCCAATGCCAGCGACGCCAGGAACGAGCCTGCGGTCACGACTACCCCGTTGGCCAGGGTCCCGATCAGCAGCATCCCGATCAGCCAGACCACGGTGGCGCCGAAGATCAGGTGCTTGCGCTCGATCTTGTCGGCCGTGACGATCATGATCCCCGCCCCCACCGGGTACCCGATCGCTCCGACCGCTAGGTACAGGATCGAGCTGCCGATTCCCAGGCCGTGCACGGAGAGCAGGGTCGCGGCGTCCCCGAGGAACCCGTAGTTGCCGATGTACCACAGGAACCACATGGTGATCATGGCCAGGACCGCCAGGCCGTACCGTCCGTGCGTCAGCTCGTGCATGGTGCTGCCCGGATCCTCATCGTCACCGGTCCGTAGCGTGCCCTCGGGCCCACCGGAGAGCGGCGCCGCAGCCGCCGCCAGTTCCTGCGGGTCGAAGCGCTGCTCCATCGACCCGACCATTAACCCGGCCTTGTCGAGGTGGCCGTGCTGGATCAGCCATCGGGGTGACTCCGGCAACCGCAACCCGAACAGCACGCCCGCCAGCCCGATGAACGCGCCGATGGCGAACAGAAGCCGCCAGCCGATATAGAAGTGCGGTACCAGGGCGAGGGCCACGAACGGCGTGATGGCCTGCCCGATGATGCCGATCATGAACATCGTCACCGAGATACGGCCTCGCTGCGAGGAAGGAGAGAGCTCCCCCACATACGTCGACGCCAGGTTGAGGGCCGCGCCGACGCCCATACCGGTCAGGAAACGCCAGAGCGACAGCGAGACGATCCCGGTCGCGAACGCGGTGCCGAGGGACCCCAGGCCGGAGACCAGCAGCGAAGCAAGGAACGCGAGCTTGCGGCCCCGCCAGTCCGCGAGCGCCCCGATGAGGTTCGACCCCACGATGTAGCCGACCAGCCCGATGGCTATCGCCACGAACTTCACGTCGTTGGTGGTCAGGGCGAACTGCTGGGCGATTCTGGGCATCCCGAAGCCAATGTCGGTGATGTCATAGAAGACGAAGAAGTACGCCAGCCCCAGCACGAAAAGGTCGAAGCGGGGCAGCGGCCACCCCGGCAGCCGGTCCATACGGTCCAGCAGCGCCTGACCCCGACCCGCTCCGCCAGCGCGACCTTCCGGCCCGACGGCCATCTGGCTCATCGCGCAGCCCTGCCGGTCGCGCCCTGCCGTATGACCCCGGCAGGGACGGTCAAGCTGATGCGCGCACGCACCGGCACGGTCCCTGCTGGCCGGACTGACAGGGACGACGGGCCCCGAACGAATTTCATCATCGGATCGCCCCTTCCTCGGGCTCTGTGCATCTGCACGGCCGGAAGCGGTTGCCGGTGACTCTCGGCCGCAGCGTGGGGCGCTGAAAGGGCCCTTGGTCCCCTACAGGAGGGTCCTCGGCCTTGTTTGTCAGTGACGTACGGCGGGGGCGGCGGCTGAGCCACTGTTGGATGTCGTCGACCGTTACCACGCCGACCACGGTGGCGCCGTCCACGACGGCCAGCGGGCCGCATGACCACGCCCTTGCCATCGCGCGCGAGCACGACCGCGTCAGTGCATGGCGCGGGAGTCGGAGTCGGGGCTGTCGATCGAGCCCATGTACTCGCAGGACACCCTCCTTCCTCCGTCCTCAGACTGGAACGAAGCCCGGGCTCACAGCTGGGGGCTGCGGGATTACTTCTAGCGGCCGGCAGACCGCTCCCGAAGTGACTCAGATCGGCGGCTGGCTTCACCTGAAGTGGATGGGAAGGGTCCGCGGGCCTTGGCGGCGGTCCTGGGTGCTGGCGTACGCTTCCGGTAGTACTTGCTCAGGCAGCCTGAACGAGTTCCCGATCGGGTCCGGACCATACGCCAAGTCTCAAGATCGCCTCGCTGCATTTCCTGGCTCCGCGAGGCGGGACTGATGACCGCAGCCATGGTGAGAGCACCTAATGACGGCGGTGGGTCTTCCCGGCTGCGAACGCCCGCATGGCCGAGGACCTGGAAGTCCCCAGGCCGCTGCGGCTGATTCTTACCTTGTCGATCCAGCGAAAGGCGGTTTTCCGCCGCCGCGCCTGCTCCACTTGGGCCTCATCAGCGAATACGAGCGGGCCGCATAGAAGCCAAGGTCAAGACCGGTGGCCGAGTTCTGGAACCCCACAGGCCCTGCCGGTGTGCTGAACCGCCGGGGGTTTGGTAGCGTCAGGTGCCCCGGAAGACCGGTGGGCGCTTCTCGGCGAAGGCCCTCAGGCCCTCGAGATAGTCGCTGCTGTCGTAGGCCTCCCGGCGCAGTCCCTGGACGCGTTCGTACACGTGCGCTGCAACGGGCTGGTAGTCGGTCAGGACGCGGAGCTGTTCCTTAATGACCGCGATGGCTATGGGTGACTTCGCCGCCATCGTGGCGGCCAGCCCGAAGGTGAACCCCTCGAGTTCGGCCGACCCCACCAGGTGGTTGACCACCAGCCATTCCCTGGCCCTCTGGGCGTCGAGAGGCGCGGCGGTAAAGAACATCTCCTTGATGAGGTTGATGGGCAGCCGCCCGAGGCAGTGCAGGAGCCCGGCTGTGTTATACGGCAGGCCCAAGTTTGCGGCAGTGATGGCGAACGTCGCCGTCTCGTCGGCGATGACCAGATCGCAGCTGAGCACCAGGTCGAATGCTCCGCCCCACACCGAGCCGTGCACCATGGCGATGACCGGCGCCGGGAAGGTGCGGATGGCCCGGAGCAGTTGCCCGAGGGGTTCGTTGTAACCCAGCGGGTCGCGCCCCCCACGGGGAAGCTCGTCGATGGCCTGGCCGGCGGACCAGACGTCCATTCCCGTCGCGGCGCGGAGCACAACGGCGCGCGCTTCCTGGGCTTGCAGGCTCCTGAGGGCGGCGACGGCGCCGTTGACCATCCGGGCACTAATGACGTTGCGCCTGCGCAGGTCGGCAAGAGTGATGACGCCAACGTGCCCGAGGACTTCGGTCCGGATGGCACCGTCCGCAAGGCCAGCAGCCCCAGCCGCATCGCCACCGCCGCTCGGCGTCGCGGGCTGCTCGCCCAGCCCACTGCCGCCTTGGCAGGCCAGGGCCACGTAGGTTCGCGCCGCCGCGTCTCTGCCCGCCCCGAGGGTGGTGCTCACCAGCCGCTGCGCCTCGATCTGCTGGTCGCCGGCCAGGGTGTCGGCGACCAGGCGCCAGAGCACCTCCTCCAGGACGCTGAATTCTTCCTGGATCTCGGCAATATCGAAACCGGCCACGAAACGGTCCGCCGCGACCTGCTGCGACGACGCCATCACCGGCTCGGTGCCGCCCTCGCGCACACACTGGACGACGAGCCCGAACAGATCCCGGACGTAAC
>Ga0302229_10000371_pt1 | contig 34650 bp, 34 predicted proteins | sample II_Palsa_N1_3_FD_193518 | JGI IMG/M metagenome (GOLD analysis project Ga0302229, IMG submission 193518) | Peat permafrost microbial communities from Stordalen Mire near Abisko, Sweden - II_Palsa_N1_3 | ecosystem: Environmental > Terrestrial > Soil > Palsa > Peat permafrost | place: Sweden... | reverse complement strand
TGATCGCGACGCCGTCCGGCACGTCCGGTGCCCAGAGCAGCTCGTAGACGCCGATCCGCAGCACGTTCCGGTCCACGGCGGGCATCCGGTCCAGGGTCCAGCCCTCGGCATACTCCGAGATCAGTTCGTCGATCCGGGCCGAATGCACGGTCACGCCGCGGACCAGGTCCGCGGCGTAGGCAGGTACCGGCGGACTACCCATCGTGATGCGCTCGGCCAGCAGCTCAAGAACGGGCGAGCCGCGCAGTTCGGCCTCGAAAAGCACGTCGAGGGCCCGCTTGCGCGCCTTGCTACGCGCAGGCGGCATGCGCGAGCCAGACAGAGGCGAGCGGGGTAAAAACTCTCATCAGGCGCGGCCGAGGTACTGGCCGGTCCTCGTGTCGACCTTGATCTTCTCCCCGGTCGAGATGAACAGCGGCACCTGGACGGTGGCGCCGGTCTCGAGGGTGGCCGGCTTGGTCCCGCCGGTCGAGCGGTCGCCCTGGATGCCGGGATCGGTCTGGCTGATGGTGAGCTCAACCGCGGCGGGCAGGTCCACGTACAGCGGCGTGCCGTCGTTGAACGCCACGGTGACGGTCTGCTCCTCGAGCAGGTAGTTCGAGGCGTCCCCCACCACCGCAGCGGGAATGCGCGGCTGCTCGTAGTCCTGGGTATCCATGAAGACAAAGTCCGGGCCCTCGCGGTACAGGTACTGCATTTCCCGCCGGTCGACGTTGGCCACGTCCACCTTGACGCCGGCGTTGAAGGTCCGGTCGACGACCTTGCCCGACATGACGTTCTTCAGCTTGGTGCGCACGAAGGCGGGCCCCTTACCCGGCTTGACGTGCTGGAACTCGACAACAGTCCACAGGTTGCCGTCAAGGTTCAGCGTGATGCCGTTCTTCAGGTCGTTCGTGGTGGCCACGTTTGCGTCTCCAAGCACACGTTAAAGGACGAGAAGTTCTCTCGTAGTAGTCGTAAGGAGGCCCGTCCCGCCGGACCCGCCGACCCCCACGACAAGAACGTCCTCGATCCGGACGCCGCCCCTGCCGGGCAGGTAAACACCAGGCTCGACCGTGACTGGGACCCGGCTGGCAAGCTTACCCGTACTGGAGTACCCGATCATCGGGGCCTCGTGCACCTCGAGCCCGACGCCGTGCCCGAGGCCGTGGCCGAAGTGGTCGCCGTGCCCGGCGTCGCGGATCAGGTCGCGCGCGGCGGCGTCCACGTCCCCGACGTCGGCGCCCGGCCGGGCGGCCTCGAGGCCGGATCGCTGCGCGGCCGCGACCAGCTCGTAGATCTCCCGCTGCCACCCGGCGGGCTCGCCGAGCGCGACCGTCCTGGTCATGTCCGCGTGGTACCCGCCGTACCGGGCGCCGAAGTCCATCGTGATCAGGTCACCGCGGCGCATCGGCCGGTCGGCCGGAACGTGATGCGGGATGGCGCCGTTCGGCCCGCTGGCCACGATGGTCTCGAAAGCCGCCCCTTCCGCGCCAAGCTCGGTCATCCGCCGGTCCAGCGCCGCGGCCAGCCGGCGTTCGGTCAGGCCCGGCCTGATCAGAGCGAACACGTCGGCGATGGCCTGGCAGGTGATCCGGCACGCGGTCGCGAGCAGCTCGAGCTCGGACGGGTCCTTGACCGTCCGCAGCTCTTCAATTTTTCTCCCGAACGGGACCGCCGTCACGCCGTCCGCCTTGGCGGTGAGCTCAGCGTGGCGCTCGACCGTCATCTCGTGGGCCTCGAAGGCCAGGGTATGCAGGCCCCGGCCGGTCATCTCCGCGACCAGCCGCGGCTCGACGAACCGCTCGACGATCAGCTCGAGATCGGCGCAGTCCCGCCGGGCGGCCAGCGCGTACCTGGAGTCGGTGGCCAGTATCCCCGCGCCGCTGGCCGGCAGCAGCAGCGCGGCGTTGGAGCTGGCCAGGCCGGTGAGGTACCGGACGTTCGGCCCGGCGGTAATGAGCGCCGCATCCGCGCCGACGTCGGCGATTTTCTCCTGAGCGCGGCCCCGGCGGGCCGCGTGGTTCTCTGCCATGGGCCTGGTCCTACTCCGCGAGGGCCCGAACCCGCTCGATGAGGGCGACCCGGGCCTCGTGGGTAGGCGCGAGCGGCGTGACGTTGAGGGTGGTCACGCCGGCGTCGCGGTAGGCGGCCAGGCGTTCCCGTACGTAGGCCTCGGGGCCGATCAGCGAGATCCGCTCCACCAGCCCGGCGGGCACCAGGGCCTCGGCCTCTTCCTTCCGGCCCTCCAGGTACGCGTCCTGGATCGCCTTGGCCTCCGCCTCGTACCCGAACCGGCGGGCCAGGTCGTTGTAGAAATTGCGGCCCCTGGCTCCCATCCCGCCGATGTACAGGGCCAGCTCGGGCCGGCTGCGGTCGCGCAGGTGAGTAACGTCCTCGCCGATCGCCAGCGGCGCGCCGGCGATCACGTCGAGCGGGCCGAGCGAGGGGTCGCGCTTGGCCTCGCCCTCGGCCACCGCGTCACCCCACACCTCCGCGGACTTCTCCGGCAGGTAGAAGATGGGCTGCCAGGCTTCGGCCAGCTCGGCGGCGAGCGCCACGTTCTTGGGGCCGATGGCGGCCAGGGCGATCGGGATACGCTCCCGGACCGGATGGTTGATCAGCTTGAGCGGCTTGCCCAGCCCGGTGCCCCCCTCGAGCGGCAGCTGGTAGTACCGGCCGTGGTACACCAGCCGCTCGCGGCGCCAGACCATCCGGCAGATCTCGATGACCTCGCGGGACCGGCCGACGGGCGCGTCGTAAGGCACACCGTGCCAGCCCTCGATCACCTGCGGGCCCGACGCCCCCAGACCCAGCGTGAACCGCCCGCCGGACACGAAGTCCAGCCCGGCCGCGGTCATCGCCGTCAGCGCGGGCGTACGGGAGTACAGCTGGAAAATCCCCGAAGCGATCTGCAGCCGCTCGGTCTTCGCCGCGATGTAGCCGAGCTGACTCACCGCGTCGAAGCTGTACGCCTCGGGCACGAACACGATGTCGAGCCCGGCCCGCTCGTAGTCGGCCAGCTCCACCACGGTCTCGGCGAAACCGCCCGCGTAGCTCAGGTGCATTCCTATCCGCATGACCGTCAGCCTAGCTATTCACGCCCGGTAACTGACGGCCGGTCACGACATACTTAACATTCAGCTTCCTTGGAGGCGGACCGCAACGCGCTCTGATCAGCGCAGGTCACGCTGGTGGGCATGAGCACAGCCGCGCCCGGGCGGGAGCAAGGCATGACCTATGACGCAGGCGGCCAGACGCCGGCGAGTTCGCTGTTGCTGACCAAAGACGGCCCGCGCGCCTGCGCGCCGCGCGAGCGCCTCGTCGAGGTCGCCGTCCCGGTGTACAACGAAGAGAAAATTCTCGCGCGCAGCGTCCGCCAGCTGCACTCGTATTTGACCCGTAATCTTCCCTTTCGTTTCGTTATCACTATCGCTGAAAACGCCAGCACCGACGGCACCTTCGCGGCAGCGCAGCAGCTGTGCGCGGAACTTTCCGGGGTCAGGGCGGTACATCTGGACCGCAAGGGTCGTGGGTTCGCGCTCCGCCACGTCTGGGGCAGCAGCAATGCCGACATCGTGGCCTACATGGACGCCGACATGTCCACGGGCCTGGATGCGTTCCTCCCGCTGATCGCCCCGCTGCTGTCCGGTCACAGTGACCTGGCCACCGGCAGCCGTCTGGCGCACGGCGCCACGGTGGTGCGCAGCGGAAAACGCGAGATCATTTCGCGCAGTTATAACCTGCTGCTGCGCACCGTCCTTTCTGCCCGGTTCGCCGACGCGCAGTGCGGGTTCAAGGCCGGGCGCACTGAGGTCATCAGGGCGCTGCTTCCGGACGTCAAAGACAATGCCTGGTTTTTCGACACCGAACTCCTGATCCTGGCCCAGCGCAGGGGACTGCGCGTCTATCAAGTTCCCGTGGCGTGGACCGAAGACCCCGACAGTAAAGTGGACATCGTCGGCACGGCGCTGGCCGACCTGCGGGGTGTGGCACGGCTCCGCTTTGCCCATCTAAGCAAGCACGGCCCCGATACAGGCACCCAGTGCCGTTCGGCGTCAACGGAACTTAATGTCCCGGAGCAGTCCCGATGACCACTCAGCTGACCACGACCGATCCGGCCGCCGAGCCGGAGCGGCCGCCCCGCGGCCGGATCAAACGGCTGGTGCTCGGCCGCCCGTCCGATCCACGCTGGGCGCGTCCCGCGCTGTGGGCCGTGCTGATCCTGGCCGCGATTCTGTACTCGTGGGACCTGTCGCGCAACGGCGACGCGAACACGTTCTACGCGGCCGCGGTGCTGTCCGGGACGGAGAGCTGGAAGGCGTTCTTCTACGGTTCGCTGGACTCGGCCTCGTTCATCACGGTCGACAAGCCGCCGTTCGCGTTCTGGGTCATGGAGATCTCCGCCCGGATCTTCGGATTCAACAGCTGGAGCCTGCTGCTCCCCCAGGCGGCGGAAGGGGTCGCCGCGGTCGCCGTCGTGTACGCGGCCGTGCGGCGCAGCGTCGCCAGCCTGACCGGGGAGCGCGGGGCGTACGTGGCCGCGCTGATCGCCGCGCTCGCCCTCACCCTGACCCCGATGGTGGTGGCGATCGACAGGGACGACAATCCCGACACGATGCTGACCCTGCTGCTGGCGCTCGGCGCCTGGGCGCTGCTGGAGTCGCTGCGGGCCGGCCGGGTCAGGCAGGACGGCCAGGGCGGGCGCGAGGGCCGGGGGCATCCGCTGCTCTGGCTGGTACTGAGCGGGGTCGCGTTCGGGCTCGCGTTCAACACCAAGATGCTCGAGGGGTTCATCGCGCTGCCCGCGCTGCCGATCGTGTACCTGATCGCGTCCGGCGCCCGGCTGCGCAGCCGGATCGGGCGGCTATCGATCGCGGGCGGCGTGCTGGCCGTGATCACGCTGTCCTGGATGACCGTCGTCGACCTCATCCCCAAGGCGAGCCGTCCCTACGTCGGCAGCAGCGCCAATGACACCGTCTGGAATCTCGCCGTCGGCTATAACGGCTTCGGCCGGATCAGCGGCGGGGGCTTCGGGCCGGGCGCGGCGCGGACCGGCGGTTCCGGACCGGTCGCGAGCGTGGCGCCGGGCGGGGGCACCGGGACGCTGGGAGGCGGGGTCACGGGAGGCACGGGTGGCACGGGTGGTACTGGGGTCGGGGCGTTCAGCGAGCTCGCGCACCGGGCTGGCGGGGCTCTAGGGGGCGGCGGGGCCGGCGGTTTCGGCGGCCAGGCGGGAATCGGGCGGATGTTCGCCTCGACGCTGGGCGGCCAGATCTCCTGGCTCATCCCGTTCGCCGTCATCGCGCTGATCGCAACCCTCATCCTGATCGGACGGCGGCCGAGAACCGATCTCGCGCGGGCCAGCGTGCTGCTGTGGGGCGGCTGGCTGGTGCTGGAGTTCGTCGTGCTCAGCTTCCAGCAGGGCACTCAGCACCCGTACTACACCAGCGCCATGGCGCCTCCGATAGCGGCCCTGACCGGTATCGGCGCGGTCACCCTCTACCAGGCGTACCGGCGTTCGGCTAGGTGGAGCCTGGTGCTGCCGGCGGCGATCGCCGTCACCGGCGGGTGGGCCTTCGTGCTGCTGCGCCGGACCCCGAACTGGAACCCGTGGCTGCCCTGGACGGTCGCCGGAGCCACGATCGTGGCGGTGCTCGCCCTGGTGTTGGGCTGGCTGCGCAGCCGGCGCTCCGCGGACCCGCGGGACGGTGCCGTGACGGCCGGCCGCCCGCGCCGTTTCCTGACGGCAGGCAGGCCTGGGCGCCTGTTCGCGGTGGCCGGGGTGGCCGGCCTGATCGCGGTACTCGCGGGACCGGCCGCTTACTCGGCGACACCGCTCTCGCAGACCATCTCGGGCAGCAACCCGCTGGCCGGGCCGACGGCAGGCGGCGGCTTCGGCGCGGGCGGCGCCGGCTTGGCGGGATTCGGCGGCACGGATGCCGCCCGCAGCGGTTCCGGCACGGGCGGATACGGGGCCGGCGGGTATGGGGCCGGGCGGACTGGGGCCGGGCGCACCGGGGCCGGGCGGACTGGGGCCGGGCGGACCGGGGCCGACGGGCGAGCCGGGACCGAAGGGCCAACCGGGCGGCCCGGCGGCGCGGGCGGTTACGGCGGGCTCGGCGGGACGGCCAGCCAGCAGATGATCGCGTACCTGGAGGCTCACCGCGACGGCGCCACCTGGCTGATCGCGCTGCAGGGCTCCTCGGCGGCCGCGTCGATCATCCTGGCGACCGGCGGAATACCTGTGATGGCCATGGGCGGCTTCCGCGGCACCGACGCGGCGCCGACCCTGGCCCAGTTCGAGCAGTACGTCAAGCAGGGCAAGGTGCACTACGTACTGACCGGTGGCCGGGGCGGCTTGGGCGGGGGCGGTTTCGGCGGGGGGAGCGGCGGGACGGTCGCGTCGGTCACCTCGTGGGTGGAGCAGAACTGCAGCGCGGTGCCCGCGTCCGCCTATAGCGGCGCGGCCAGCGGCGGGTCGGCGACCTCGGGCGTGGCGGGCACCGCGGCCACCGGACTGTACCGCTGCGGGTAGGCCTCGCGAGATATCAGGTAAAAACCAGGACAACCGCACCGCCGGCACCCGCGGTCAGGTCGTTACCGGCGGGACGGCAGGTACCCGTCCGAGTTCGGCGAGGATATCCGCGCTGACGGCCTCGGGAAGGCGGCCGTCGGTGGCCACCGTCAGCGTGGCCACCGAGTCGTAGACCGACAGCCTGTGCCGGTAGAGGTCCTCGAGGCCGGGCCTGGCAAGCATCGGCCGGTACGGGTCGCCCGCCACCCGCAGCATCGCCTCCTCGTAGCTCACCTGAAGGTAGATGACCTGGGCGGACTTGAGCCGCGCGACGGTATCCGGATGGCCCGCGGCACCGCCGCCGAGGGCGAGCACGGCCTCAGATCCGTCGATGAGCTCGCAGACGACCTGGCTCTCCAGCTCACGGAACGCGGGCTCACCGTGCTCGGCGAAGAACTGCCTGATCGAGGATCCGGCCCGCTGCTCGATGACCACGTCGCTGTCGACGAACGGCAGCCCGAGGCACTCGGAAAGCAGGTGCCCCACGGTGGTTTTACCCGCCCCCATGAAGCCGACGAGAACGATCACGGGCCGGCGTCCGCTGGCTCGGGTTCCAACTCGGGCCCGGGCGAGCGCGCGGGCTCGGCTTCGGCCGCCAGCTCGGCGATCGCCTGCAGCGCCAGCTGGTAGGAGACCAGGCCGAACCCGGCCACCGTCCCGTCCGCCACCCCGGCCACCACCGAGGTGTGCCGGAACTCCTCCCGGGCGGCCGGGTTGGAAAGGTGCACCTCCACCAGCGGGGCGGTCCGCATGGCCAGGGCGTCCCTGAGCGCGTAGGAGTAGTGCGTGAACGCCGCGGGGTTGATCACCACCGGCATCCGGGCGTCGGCGGCTTCGTGCACCCAGCTGAGCATCTCGCGCTCGTCGTCGGTCTGCCGGACCTCCACGCTCAGGCCGAGCTTGCGGCCGGTCGAACGGCACAGTTCGGCCAGCTCGTCGAACGACGCCGAGCCGTAGACCTCCGGCTCCCTGATGCCGAGCCTGCCGAGGTTCGGGCCGTTGAGCACCAGCACCTGCCTTATCACTTGGACACCTCCTGGTATGCCTGCCACAGGAGTTCCTCGGGCGGGTCATCGAAAATCGAGGGACGGGCCAGTCCGTCGAGGACGACCAACCGCAGCCGGGCGCCGCGTGACTTCTTGTCCACGCTCATGGCTTCCCGCAGCGCCGGCCACGCTCCGGCCCGGTACGCGGTCGGCAGGCCGACACTGGCCAGCGCGGAACGGTGCCGCGCGCACGTCGGGTCGTCAAGCCGCCCGGCCAGCCGGGCCAGCTCGGCGACGTACACCATGCCGATCGCCACGGCGTCCCCGTGCCGGAACCGGTACCCCTCGACCCGCTCGATGGCGTGGCCGAGGGTGTGCCCGTAGTTCAGGATCTCCCTCAGGCCCGCCTCGGTCAGGTCCTGCGACACCACGTCGGCCTTGACGGCGATCGCGCGTTCGATCAGCTCACGGGCGTGGGCGCCGTGCGGGACGGCGGCGCCGTCGGGATCGGCCTGGACCAGGTCCAAGATGACCGGGTCGGCGATGAACCCGGCCTTGATGACCTCGGCCAGGCCGCTCACGTAGTCGGCCCGCGGCAGCGTCTCCAGCGCGACCAGGTCGGCGAGCACGCCGGCGGGCGAATGGAACGCGCCGACCAGGTTCTTGCCCTCGGGGATGTCGATGGCGGTCTTCCCGCCGACCGCGGCGTCGGCCATGGCCAGCAGCGTGGTCGGGACCAGGACCACGGGAACCCCGCGCAGCCAGCTGGCGGCCACGAACCCGGCCAGGTCGGTGGTCGCTCCCCCGCCGATGCCGACGATGCAGTCCGACCGGGTCACGCCGCCTTTCGCGAGCTCGGACCACAGCCGGGCGGCGACACCCGCAGTCTTGGCCGCCTCACCGTCGGGTACCGGCTGGGCCTGGACGCGGAAGCCCGCCGCGGTCAGCGCACCGCACGCGGGCCTGGCGATCTCGCCGAGGCTTTCGGCGTGGATCACCACCACGGTCCGGGCGTCCTTGGGCACCAGGCCGGGCAGCTCGCTGAGCACGCCGACGCCGACGACCACCTGGTAAGGCGGGCCGCCGTCCGACGGGCTGACGTCGATCCTGGTGGCGGTCACTGCGGCCCTCCAGCCGGCCGCCTGCGGGCGGCGCCCTCGGCTACGCGGGCCGCGATCTCGTCCGCGAGTTCGTCGGGGTCCAGGTCATCGGTCTCCACCGTGACCGCGGCGAGACGCTGGTAGAGCCCAGCGCGCTGGTCCAGCATCGCGCGCAGGCGGCCGCGCGGGTTGCCGGGCACCACGACGCGGGGCCGGTCAAGCCCGACCCGCCGGGCGACCGTGCCGAAGGCGGCGGCCAGGTAGACCACGGGCAGGCCCTCGAGCATGTGCTGAACCCCATCGTCGAGCACCGCACCGCTGCCGAGGGCGACGACCCCGCCGTGCTCGCGAAGCGTGCTGGTCTCGCCGAGCGAGCGAGCCGCCGCCGCGCGCTCGAGATCGCGGAAGTACTCCTCGCCGTCCTCGACGAAGATGTCGCTGACCGGCTTGCCCGCCGCGGTCCCGACGTCCGCGTCGGTGTCGCGGAACTCCACCCCGAGGCGGGCCGCGACCAGCGGTCCCACGACCGACTTGCCCGCGCCGGGCGGGCCGATGAGCACCACCAGAGGTGCCGCCGCGGTCAAGAGATCACCAGCCACTTCAGGTAGCTCTCGGCATTGCGGCGCATCTCCTCCACCGAATCGCCGCCGAACTTCTCGATCGCGGCCTCCGCCAGCACCAGGGCCACCATCGCCTCGGCCACCACGCCGGCCGCCGGGACCGCGGTCACGTCGCTGCGCTGGTTGATCGCCTTGGCCGGCTGGCCGGTGCTGGTGTCGATGGTGTCCAGCGCCCGCGGCACCGTCGAGATGGGCTTCATCGCGGCGCGCACCCGGATGACCTCGCCCGTGCTCATCCCGCCTTCGATGCCGCCCGCGCGGTTAGTGCGGCGGGCGACCCCGTCGCCGGTGGCCTCGATCTCGTCGTGGGCGACCGACCCGCGCCGGCCCGCCGTGGTGAAGCCGTCCCCGACCTCGATCCCCTTGATGGCCTGGATGGACATCAGCGCGCCGGCCAGCCTGCCGTCCAGCCTCCGGTCCCAGTGGGTGAAGCTGCCGAGGCCCGGCGGCAGGCCGAAGGCCAGCACCTCCACCACGCCGCCCAGGGTGTCGCCGTCCTTGCGCGCCGCGTCGATCTCGGCCACCATCGCGGCGCTGGTCGCGGCGTCGAAGCACCGCACCGGATCAGCGTCGACAGCGGCGCCATCGTCAGGGCCCGGCATCACGTCGTCCGGAACCCGGACCTGGCCGAGCGCTACCACGTGAGACAGGATCTTGATGCCGAGCACCTGGCTGAGCATCCGCCGCGCCACCTCGCCGAGCGCGACCCGCGCGGCCGTCTCGCGCGCACTGGCCCGCTCGAGGACGGGGCGGGCGTCATCGAAACCGTACTTCTGCATCCCCGCCAGGTCCGCGTGCCCCGGCCGGGGCCGGGTCAGCGGGGCGTTCCTGGCCAGGCCCTCCAGTTCGCCGGGCGCCACCGGATCCGCCGACATCACCGTTTCCCACTTAGGCCATTCGGTGTTGGCGACCCTGATCGCCAGCGGGCCGCCGAGCGTGCGGCCGTGCCGGACGCCCCCGGTGAGTTCCACCTCGTCCTGCTCGAACGTCATCCGCGCGCCGCGACCGTAACCGGCCCGCCTTCTGGTCAGCGCCGCGGAAATGTCCTCGGTGCTGACCCGCACTCCGGCGGGAACACCCTCACAGATCGCCACCAGCGCACGCCCGTGCGATTCACCTGCGGTCAGCCAGCGAAACATGGTCTTGATCCTATGGGGTCGGCCAGGGTCACGTTCAGGCGGCGGCGACGCTGAACTCGATGCCGCGGCGTAGCCGCCCGGCCAGGCGGGCCGCGATGCTGCTCGCCGCCCGGTCCACCACCGGTTCCCAGTCACGTACGGCGAGGGACAGCCTGATCGCCAGATCGGTCCCGTCCGCGCTGCTCGCGGCCAGGCTGAACCCGGAGATCGCTGGCTCGGCCGCCACCGCCGCCTCGACTTCCGCACGCACGTCGGGATCCTCGTGCGCGGGCGGCACGGGCTGGCCGGCCGCGAGGGCCCCAAGCCGCGCGCCTTCGACGGCGAGCGGCACAGGCCCGGCCACATCGATGACGACCGCGCAGCCGTCCGCGACGGCCGCGCGCCACACCCGGTCCGCCTCCGCGGGCACCGGGCGCGCGTTGCTCCGCCACCGGGCCAGCGTGTCCAGGCCGGTGAAGGCGAGGACCGCTGGCCTTCCGTCCTGGCCGATCAGCGTGGGCAGGACCATCTCGCTGTTCTTGTCCCCCTGGGCGGACGCCGAGCCGTCGGACAGGACCGCGACCACCGGGACGAGCAGTCGGGCGGCCGACAGCGCGGTAAGAGCCGCCTGCTCGCTGCCCTCCCCCGCGGCGTACGCGGTGAGGGCCTGCGCCACGCGCGGATCTGCCGCGCCATTGTCATCGCGGAACTGCTGCCCGCCAGGGTTCAGGTGCCCGGACACGTCAACGACACTACGTCACCCGCCGCCCCGTCCGGGCACGGCCCGGTGATCATCGAGACTCTAGGTAATAGGAATGTTACCCAAAGTAATGAATTCTCTGAATGCTGAGCTTTACGGCCAACGGCCGTCGTTAACCAGGGACAATCAGCTGAGCGGGGATGCGGCGAGCGGAAGGGAGCATGGGTTGACCCAGCCCGAGCGACTGCCTGCGATCGCGCCGGGCACACCGATGTGGAAGGCCGTCCCGCCACGTCTGGTCGGCCCGTACCTGACTGGGCAGCGCTCCGTCCTGGCCGGTTACGTGTACCGCGCCACCGACGTCCGGTTCCACAACGCTGCCGAGGCCTACCACGCGCTGAGCCTGGGCTGGGAGGACTCGGAGTTCACGCCGGCCATGAGCGAGCTCTACCTCCTGGCCTGGCTGGCCCGGCCGGTCGACGGCTATACCGAGGCCGCGGGCCACGGCGTCCCCGAGTTCTACCTGGAGCCCATCCCGATACCGGTCGGAGCCGGGATGTGCCGGCTGGGCACTGATTCAGACCGCCTCGTGGCCCGGTTTGACGGCCTGGCCTGGCAGCAGACGGAGCCCTAGGTCATGCGATACCGCCTGATGGCCACCTATCTCGGCGTCCCTTACCACGCTGGCCTGGGACCCGATGGCACCGATGTGACGCTATTCTCCCCGGGGCCGCCGCCGGAGCATCTCGGCTTCACGGCCGCGGCCGGGCACTGGCGCAAGCAGATCGACGTCTCCGATCTGTCGGCCCTCTGGCAGTCCCGGCTGGTCGGTGAGTACCGGGGCGAGCCCTGCCTCGTGCTTGACGACCTCGGCGAGCGGCTGCACATCGTCTACCTGGGCCGGGACGCGATGCGGGCCAGGCAGCTCGGCTACTGGGAAATCGACCGCGAGGTCTTCGAGGTCGTGGTGGCCCGGGACGAGGTCGCCGACCTGACCGAGGAACGGGTCGAGTTCGGTCTGGCCTCAGCCACGTTCCCGCCGTCAAGCCCGGGCAGCGGGTCCCCTCCGCTAGCCGCGTTCCCTCCCTCCGGACCGCCATCGGGCCCAGAGCCCGAACCCGATACCTTGATCCAAGGGCGCCTGGACTCACGTGGTCGCCTGGTCAGCCGGGCTCATGACGAACCGGCGGGCCCGAGGCCCCGGATGGAACCCGCCGGACCGCAGGCGCCCGCGGGACCCGCTGGATACCCCGGCCCTGATCGCGGCCCTCGCACCACGGACAGGGCGGCCGCCTGGCATGGCTCGCCCGCCACCGAACCCTGGCCCGCTCCGCGGCCGGCGCAGGAACCTCGGCCCGCGCAGGAACCTCGGCCCGCGCAGGAACCTCGCCTTGAGCCGGATCCCGAGCCCCGGCCCCAGGCCCGGCCCGAGCCCCGGCCCGAGCCGGAGAATGCTCCCCCGCCGGGACGGCGCACCGCGCGCCGGGACCGGGTCTCGCCCCAGTCGGTATTCGCCGAACTACTCAGCCTGGCCGGCATTCCGCAGACCGCCTACGCGGTCGATGAGGAGGTTCCCGGCGCCATGTGCCTGGTCAAGGCCGACGGGGGCTTCGAGGTGTTCAGCTGCACCCAGGACGCCCGGCTCGAGGTGCATTTCTTCGAGGACGAAGAAGCGGCCTACTTCTACCTGTTCGGCGTCCTGGCCGCCGAAGCCATCCACAGCAGGCGGCTGGGGCCCATCAGGCCAAACGATGACGTCAACGGATCCCGCGAGCCCGGGGACGGTACGGTCATCGCGGCCGCCAGGGGAAACGTTTCGAAGTACTTACGAAGCGGAAACTTACCCAAATTGCCATCTCGCCCGGCTAGGGTTAATTAGCCGGCGGGGCTGACGGTCCCCCGCTCCCCAAGCAGCCCCGTCGGCCTCCTGAATCACAGATTGCCGAATGAGTTTCGGTCTGTCGCAAAAGAATCTCCTTTCGCATTACCGCCCAATAGTGGCCCGTTTTCACATCAGGCCCGATACTTTCGACACGTTCAGCCAGGCCGTCGGCATCCGGATGTCAGTGAGCCGTATCCGGTCGCGGCGGTCAATGTGGCGGTAGTCAATATGGCGGTAGTCAATATGGCGGTGGACAATGTCGCGGTAAGTAATACTGTGGTTTACGTGACTGGTCCAGCCGGCCCCCCGCCTGCGGCCGATACGCCTGCTGCGGCGACCGCCGGGGTGGCCAGCCTGGCGGTCCGCGATCTGCTGCGCGGTGCGCGCCGGCCGGGCAAGGTCCTGGCGGCTCTGCCGCAGGCCCTTTACCTGGAGTTCGCCGATACCGTGCCCGAGCCGCGCGTGATCGCTGTTTCCCCGCCGGACGCGATCAGGCTGCCGAACGCGATTATCACCGGCCCCTGGGAGGCCCCTCCGGCCGCCGATTCGGAGCAGTGCTGGGCGGGCGGGGACCGGGTGATAGCCTGCGGGCTCGACATCCGGATCGTCCGCTGGTGGGACCCTTCCCCGGTATTCGGGCCGCTGTCCCGGGCCAGGCTCGATCACGGCTACGGCATCTTGGCCAGGCTCTGCGCGGCCGCCGAGCAGGCGCCGGGCCTGGCGGGCCAGGACGGCCCGGCTCAGCTGGCGGCCTGTTGCGCTAGCGGTGACCTGGCGGGCGCCGTCGAGGCGACCGAACGCCTGGTGGGCCTGGGTCCAGGCCTGATCCCGAGCGGTGACAGCATGGTCAGCGGCGTGCTGCTCGCACTCAGGCTTCTGGGCGGCGCCATCTCGGGCGGAACGCGGGCGGTGTGGCTGGCGAACTGGCTCAGCGCGTCGGCGACCTGCTATGCGGGACAGCGGACGACGACGCTGGGGGCGTCGTTGCTGCACTGCGCCGCCAACGGCCAGGCCGCGGCCGAGGTGTCCGCCGTACTGCTGGGGATGGCCGGCCAGGAGCCGCTGGAGCCCCCGGCCGCCAAGCTGCTCGCGGCGGTTCCGGGAGCCGATCTCGCCTGGGGCCTGGTGGCCGGCTGCCGAGCCGCACTGCTGCTGTCCGTATCCTTAGCCCGTGATCGTTCCGCTTACCGGGCTGCAGTATGAGATCGAAGCCGGCCAGTACCACGCCACGGTGACCGAGCTGGGCGCGGGGCTGCGCGAGCTGTCCTTCCGCGGTCAGCCGGTGATCGCGGGCTACGAACCCGACGAACTGCCGCCCGCGGGCGCCGGCCAGCTGCTCACGCCATGGCCGAACCGGATCGACGGCGGTCGCTACGTCTTCGGCGGCACCGAGCATCACCTTGCGCTCACCGAACCCGCCCGTGGGACCGCCATCCACGGCCTGACCCGCTGGGCAGCGTGGACCGCGGACAGGCACGAGGTCAGTGCCGTGCTGCTGCGCAGCGCACCACACGGCCAGCAGGGTTATCCGTTCTGCCTGGAGATCGAGGCCGAGTACCGCCTCGATCCCGGCACCGGGCTGCGGGTCGCCATCACCGCACGCAACCGCGGCAGCCAGGCGGCGCCCTACGGCACCGGCTCACATCCGTACCTGACCGTCGCCGCGCCGTCGGTCGACGGCTGCGAGCTGTCGCTGCCCGCCGGGTTCTGGCTGCCTACGGACGACCGCGGCATCCCGTCCGGCCCTCCGGAGGCCGTCGACGGCACCCCGTATGACTTCCGCCAGCCGCGCACCATCGGCAGCACCCAGCTTGATCACGCACTGACCGGGCTGAGCCGCGACGACGAGGGCCGGGCCTGGGCGCATCTGGCCGCCGACGGCGGTGCCGGGTCCCAGGTGGGCCTGTGGGCCGGTCCGGGCTACCGATGGCTGCAGGTGTTCACCGGCGACCCGCTCGGGCCGGACCGCCGCCGCAAGGCGGTGGCCATCGAGCCCATGACCTGCCCGCCGAACGCCTTCGTGACCGGCCATGACCTGCTGGTCCTCGAGCCAGGTGACAGTGTCACGCACACCTGGGGCATCCAGGCCCGCAGAGATTAAAGTCCCGATTTCTCCAGAACGATCCGTGGCTACCGCCCCCCACCCGCCCCCGATGTCGCGTTACCGCGGGTCTGCCTCCCGCGATAGCGGGGTTTTTGATCCGCGGTAACGGGCGGCGACCCGGTCCAGGTCCGCGGTCGTGTCGATATCGTCGGGGCTCCCCGTGTCCCCGCACTCGACGAGCGTGACGAGCTCCGGCCGCGCGCGCAGGAAAGCCCTGGCTCCCTGGTCGCCGGTAGCCATGGCGATGACCTCGGGCCAGTGCTCGCGGGCGAGCAGGACGGGATTACGGGGCTTGCCGTCGTAGCCGGCCACGGCCACGCTGGCTCCGCCGCGGTAGGCGGCGATCAGCCGCGCAACCGCGCCCGTCCCGACCAGGGGCTGGTCCGCCAGCGCGACCACCACCGCGCCCACATCCACCGCAAGCTTCGCGGCCGGCCGGTCCTGCGCTCCTTCCGCTCCTTCCGGTGCTTCCGCTCCTTCGGCTCCTTCCGTGTCGGTAAGGGCGCGGAGGGCGGCGCTGAGGGAGGAGCCCATACCGGTGCGCCAGTGTTCGTTGTAGACGGTATGAATTCCGTCCAGGTTCACCTGGGCCGCGCCGGTGATGACCAGGATGGGATCCGCGCCGCCCGTCCGCAGCACATTGACGCCACGCGCAGCCAGGGTCTGCCCGTCCAGCTCGACTAGCGCCTTGGGCCGGCCGAACCTGGAGCCTTCGCCGGCGGCCAGCAGCACCCCCGCCACTCTCGTGCGCACGGCCGCCAAGCCTACCCGCCCACCCTGATAGCATCCATCCCGGATGAGGAGTGATGACGTAATTGACTACTCCCCGCCCTGAAGCTGGAGGACGGGGATTCCGGCTCTCACGGGCCGGGGTTCCTGTTTCACCGCCGACTGCATCCGGGGTGACCCGGAATGTCTGACGTCAGCTCCGCAGGCATCACCGGGGTTGCCCCCGGCTGCGGCAAGACCTGCCGCAAGGATGTTCTTCGCCGCGTTGATGTCCCGGTCGTGCCGGGTGCGGCAGGCGGGGCACGTCCAGTGCCTCGTGTCCAAACTAAGCTCCGCGAGCAGGTACCCGCACGAACTGCACGTCTTGCTGGAGGGGTACCAGCGGTCCACCGGGATCACCCGGCGTCCGGCCTTGGCGGCCTTGTACTTGATCATCTGCCGGAAGGTGCCCCACTCGCAGTCGCTGATGGCCTTGGCCAGATTGCGGTTGCGGACCATGTTTTTCACGGCGAGATCTTCGACCGCGATCACGTCATGGTCGCGGACGAGGCGGGTGCTGGCCTTGTGCAGGAAATCGGTTCGGGACGCGCGGACTTTCCGGTGCGCACGGGCCACCTTCGCCTTGGCCTTGGCCCGGTTCGCGGAGCCCCGCTGGCAGCGGGCCATCCGCCGCTGGTACCGGGCCAGGTTCCGCTCCCGCCGGGCCAGGTGCCGCGGGTTCAGGATCCGCTCCCCGTCCGAGGTGATCGCGAAATCCTTGACGCCCAGGTCCACGCCCACGACGCGGCCTGTCGCGGGCAACTGGTCCGGGTCGGTCACCTCGACGGCGAGCGACACGTACCAGCGTCCGCACGGGTCACGGGAAACCGTCACCGTCGTCGGGTTGAGGGTGGCCGGGTCGATGTCGGGTCAGGACCACACAAATGGCAGCGGTGTGTCCGTCTTGGCCAGGAACAGCCGGCCGTCGCGGTACCGGAACCCGGACCGCGTGTACTCGGCGGACTGGCGACCGCCGTGGGACTTGAAACGCGGGTACCGGGCACGCCCGGCGAAGAAGTTCGTATAGGCGACCTGCTGGTGCCGGATCGCCTGCTGGAGCGGGACCGACGACACCTCGTTCAGCCACGCCAGTTCCTCGGTGGCTTTCATCGCGGTCAGGTAGGCGTTCGCCTGGGTGAAGTTCGTCCGCTCGCGCTCTGCCCGGTACAGGAGAATACGTCATGGATAAGCTGACACGCGAGAGGGGGCAGCGGCGTTTCCTCCCCGGCCTGAAGCCCGGGGTCTTCACGCCGCAACTCCGATGACGGACCAGGACCCGGCGCCCATCAGCATTGACGCCACCAGGCCGAATGTCGCCAGGATTTATGACTACCTGCTCGGCGGGAAAGACAATTTCGGCGCCGACCGGGAGGCGGCCAGGCGGCTCCTGGACTCCATTCCGGATGTCAGGGCCATAGCGCGGGACAACCGGTCATTTCTCGGCCGGGTGGTCCGGTACCTGGTCGCCGAGGGCGGAATCCGGCAGTTCCTCGACCTCGGCTGCGGCCTTCCGACCCAGGCTAACGTGCACCAGCTGGCCCAGGGGCTGGTGCCGGGGGTACGCGTGGTCTACGTGGACAACGATCCCATGGTGGCGTCCCACGGCCGGGCCCTGCTCGCCTCCGGCGACCAGGTCGTGATGGTGCTGAGTGACCTGCGCCAGCCGGCCGCCATCCTGGCCCATCCCGAGGTCAGCGGGCTGCTGGATCTATCGCAGCCGGTCGCGGTGCTGTGCACGAGCACGCTGCACTTCATCGCCGACGAGGCGGAACCGGGCATGATCCTCGCGGCGTACCGCGACCAGGTGGCCTCCGGCAGCTACCTCGCCATCAGCCACGCCGTCCAAACCGAGGAGCTCGCGAAAGAAGGCAGGGAAGCGGAGGGCGTCTATCGCCAGGCGTCGTCTCAGCTGCACGTACGGCCGCAGGCTGACGTGTTGCGGTTCTTCGACGGCTTCGAGCTCGTCGAGCCGGGGCTCACCTGGATAGCCGAATGGCGGCCGGAACCGGGAACCGCGCCGATCGGCAGGCCGCGTTCCATCCTCGGCGGCGTCGGGCGTAAACCGTAATGCGCTGCTTAGGCCGCCGATGGCGGTCTAGCTGGTCAGCTGATGGTGAATGCGGCCCTCCGTCGCGGTCAGCGGCTGGCCGGTGCCGCCCCAGCGGAGCTGGATGAGCTCGGCGGCGATCGAGACCGCCGTCTCCTCAGGCGTCCTGGCCCCGAGGTCGAGCCCGATCGGCGAGCGCAGCCTGCTGAGCTCGGCCTCGGTCAGGCCAACCTCCCGCAGCCGCTCCAGCCTGTCCTCGTGGGTTCGCCTGCTGCCCATCGCGCCGATGTATCCCGCCGGGGTGCGCAGCGCCACCTCGAGCAACGGCACGTCAAATTTCGGGTCGTGAGTGAGCACGCAGATGACGGTTCTGGCGTCCACGTCAGTGCCGGCGAGAAAGCGATGCGGCCAGTCGACCACCACCTCGTCCGCGTCGGGGAACCGCGAAGCGGTGGCGAACACCTTCCTAGCGTCGCAGACGGTCACCTGATACCCGAGAAACTTCCCGACCCGCGCGACCGCCGCGGCGAAGTCGATCGCCCCGAAGACCAGCATCCTCGGTGCCGGGGCGAACGAGTTCACGAACACGCTCAGCTCATCACCGCGGCGCTCCCCTTGCGCGCCGTACCTGCGAATTCCGGTCAGTCCCTGGGCGAGCATGCCCCGGACGTCGTCGTCCACCGCCGCGTCCAGCCTCGGCCCCGATCCCAGGGTTCCGGATGCCCCGGCACGCCAGCCGCCACGGCCGAGTCCTTCGCCCACTTCGGCGGGCCCTCCGGCTTCATCCGGTCCTGACCCGGCGACCTCGGCGTCCCCGGACCAGATCACCCGCCGCGCGCCAATCTGGCCCGGCCCGGCGATCACCGTCGCGACCGCGACCGGCTCGCCGCGCTCCACCGCCGCGGCGACGTCGCCCAGTGCGGGAAAGCTGTCCTTATCGACCCGCTCAACGAAGATGTCGATAATCCCGCCGCACGTCAGCCCCACCGCGAAGGCGTCGTCGTCGCTGACTCCGTAGGTCTGAAGGACGGGGCTGCCGGTCTGGCACACGTCGAGCGACAGCTCGTAGACGGCGCCTTCGACGCATCCGCCCGACACGCTGCCGATGACCTCGTGGTCGGCCCAGGACGATACGGCCAACGCCGCGCCGGGATCGCGGGGCGCACTGCGATAGGTACGCACCACCGTGGCCAGACCGAAAGTTTCGCCGGCCTCCCACCACTTCGTGATCCTGTTCAGGATGTCACGCACTTGCGTCACCTCGGCTTTTAATGTCCTCGCGCCTTCCAAGCTACGCGGACTCTCCCCGGTCCGCCACGCCGGCAAAGTGGCTACCCGGCGCGGACGCTGGCCACGGCCTTGCGGATCAGGTCCGGGATATCGGGATGCGCGGGGCGCTCGCCGGTTTCCAGGTCTTCGGCGGAGAGCCAGCCGTACCGGTCGGTGGTGGCCCGTTCCCATTGGTCCAGGCCCTCAAGGCTTACCTCGACAGACCCGACGGCGACCGCGTAGAAGGTCTGGTTCTGGGCGATGCGGTGGCCGCCCCAGGAGAACTCGACCACGTTCTCGGCGATCGGCTCGCCAAGGCGTTCGGGGTCCGCCGTGATTCGCGTCTCCTCGTAGAGCTCGCGGGCACCAGCGTCGCGCAGGGATTCGCCCTCGTCGGCCGCGCCGCCGACGGTGAACCAGAAAGGATCCTGCGGGCGGTGCGGATCCCAGCCGTGCAACAGCAGGACGCGTCCCTCGTCGTCGACCGGAAGCACCCGCGCGGTCAGCCGATGAATGACCGGTTCGGCCAGGGGGGTCTGGGCCAGGGGAGCGTGGGGTGGCGGAACGACCCCCGCAGGGGGTCCCGGGGGGTCTGGGGGGAAGGTTCCCCCCAGGCCGGGGGGGTCTGGGGGGGTCGTCCCCCCGAGATCACGCGCCACGGCTACTCCACAATCTTGGAGATGGGAATCTCCAGTATGTCCTGCGCGCCGGCCGCCTTCAGGGCCGGTATCAGCGTGTTGACGCCGCGCTTGGGCACGACCGTCTCCACCGCGTTCATGTTCCCCCGCGCCAGTGTGGTGATGGTCGGCGAGGACAAGGCCGGCAGCATATCGGTGACCGCAGCCAGCCGGTCCGCGGGCACGTTGAGCTTGAGCAGGACGTGGCCGCGGGCCTGGATGGCACCGCGCAGCAGCAGGGCGATGTCTTCCATGGCCGCCCGCTTCTGGGAGTCCGCGAACGCCGGCGCCGACGCGATCAGCTCGGTATAGCTGGTCAGCAGCGTGTCCAGGATCCGCAGGCCGTTCTTGCGCAGCGACGAGCCCGTCTCGGTCAGGTCGACGATCGCGTCCACGATGTCCGGCACCTTGGCCTCGGTCGCGCCGTAGGACGGGATCACCATCGCCTTGACCCCGTGGGCGTCAAGGAACCGCCTGGTCAGCGACGGGAACTCGGTGGAGATCCGGACGCCTTCCGGCAGGTCGGAGACCGACTGCCAGGTCGCGGAGTCCGGTACCGCGAGCACCACCCGCACCGGCCGCGAGGTGGCCTTCGAATACTGCAACTCGCCGAGCGAGACCACCTCGGCTTCGGTCTCCGCGATCCAGTCGCGTCCGGTGATGCCGAGGTCGAACAGCCCGCGCTCCAGGTACGAAGGAATCTCCTGGGGACGCAGGAACCTGACCTTGTCGATCCGCGGGTCGTCGATCGACGCGTGGTAGTCCCGGTCCGAGGACCGCCGCACGGTAAGGTCGGCCGCGTCGAACAGGTCGAGGGTGGCTCGCTCGAGCGAGCCCTTGGGCAGTACCAGCGAGAGCATGAGTTATCCCTGTTTCTCCGGGTGATGGCGCTTACGGGTAGGCAGCGCCGCGACAGCGGTCGCGCGGGCTCCTGGCGACGGACGCGGCTAATGTCGCGGCGCGGCGGGATGGGAGAGGACGCGGGGATGTGTCTCCGCGGAGCGGGATTCCGGCCGGGCGCCGGAATGGGCGTCGGAGGCGTCGGGTTGGGCGCGGCGGATGGAGCGCAGGACGAGCGCGGTATCGAGCGCTGCCACCACGGCCTCCCATCCCTTGTCCTCGTGACTACCGGGCAGTCCGCACCGGTCACGAGCCGACTCTACCGTGTCACAGGTCAGCACGCCGTTCCCGACCGGGACGCGGGCGTCGAGCGCGACCCGGGTCAGGCCCGCGGTGACCGAGTCGCAGACGTAGGTGAAATGCGGCGTTCCGCCGCGGATGACCACGCCGAGGCAGGCCACCGCGTCGTGGTGCCGGGCCAGCTCGGCCGCCACCACCGGTAGCTCGATCGCGCCAGGCACCCGGACGATGAGCGGATCAGGCACGCCGCACGCGGCGGCCGCGGCGGCCGCGCGCGCCACCAGCGAGTCGGTGATCTCGGCGTGCCAGCGGGTCGCCGCGATGGCCAGGCTCAGCCCCGACGCGTCGACCGCGGCGGGATCGGGACGGCCGACGCCGCTCATGGGGTGTCTCCTGCTGGCTCGGTCATGCGGACTCTGCCTCGCTGGGCGACCGGGCCGGACGGCTATTCAGCGGGATGGGAGTCAGGGGGATAGGGGGTGGTAGCAGGGTCCGTTCGGCTTCATTGAGATCTTGAATTTGATGGCCGAGTTTGTCGCGTTTTGTGACCAGATAGCGGAGATTGTACGGGGTGACGGCGGCCGCCAGCGAGACGCGGGCGGTGATGTCGACGCCGCCGTCGGTCAGCCCGGTCACCTTGGCCGGATTGTTGGTCAGCAGGCGCGCCGAGCAAACCCCCAGGTCGGCCAGCATCTGGGCGCCGGCGGAGTACTCACGCGCGTCGACGGGCAGGCCGAGTTCGGTGTTGGCGTCCACCGTGTCGGCGCCGGCGTCCTGCAGTTCGTAGGCCTGCAGCTTGCTGAGCAGGCCGACCCCGCGACCCTCGTGGCCGCGCAGGTACAGCACCACCCCCCGGCCCTCGGCCGAGATCGCCGCCATGGCCGAGTCCAGCTGCGCGCCGCAGTCGCAGCGCAGCGAGCCGAAGACGTCCCCGGTCAGGCACTCCGAATGCAGCCGCGTCAGCACGTCCGCGCCGCCGGAGACGTCGCCGAGCACGAGCGCGACGTATTCGGTGCCGTCGATCTCGTGCCGGTACCCGAACGCCTGCCACTGGCCGTAGGCGTTCGGGATCTTGGTCCGGGCCTGCCTGCTGAGCTGGCGCTCGGTGCGGCGGCGGTACTCGATGAGCTGCTCGATGGAGATCAGGGCCAGCTCGTGGGTATCCGCGAACTCGCGGAGCTCGGGCAGCCGGGCCATCGTGCCGTCGTCGTTGACCACCTCGCACAGCACGCCGGCCTCCGGCAGCCCGGCCAGCCGGGCCAGGTCGACCGCGGCCTCGGTGTGCCCGGCCCGGCGCAGCACGCCGCCCTCGGTGTAGCGGAGCGGGAACACGTGCCCGGGCCGCACCAGGTCCGTCGGCACGGTGGCCGGGTCGACGAGCTTTCTGATGGTCGTGGCGCGATCGGCGGCCGAGATGCCCGTGCTGACACCGTCGCGCGCGTCGACGCTGAGGGTGAAGGCGGTGCGGTGGGGTTCGGTGTTGTGGGAGGTCATCTGCGGGAGCTGGAGCCGGTCGAGTTCGGCTTCGCGCATCGGCATGCAGATCACGCCGCTGGTGTAGCGGATCGTGAAGGCCAGCAGCTCCGGGGTGGCCATAGCGGCCGCGAAGATGATGTCGCCTTCGTTTTCCCTGTTCTCGTCGTCTACGACCAGGACCGGGCGGCCTTCCGCGATGTCCTTGATCGCGCGGTCGACGTCGTCGAGCATCATCCTCACACCGAACCTTCCCCGTTGAGCAGTCTTTCCACGTACTTGGCGATCACGTCGACCTCCAGGTTCACCGTGTCTCCGGGTTCTGCGCGGCCGAGAGTGGTGCGCTTCAGCGTCTCGGGGATGAGGCAGACCTCGAACCAGCCCTCGGCCTCGTCCGCGTGGCTGAGGGCAGAAACCGTCAGGCTGATCCCGTCGACGGCGATCGATCCCTTTTCAACGACATAACGGGATATTTTGCCAGGCAGGCTGATCCGCACCTGATCCCAGTGGGCGGCGGGTGTCCGGGACACGATGGTGGCGGTGGCATCCACGTGGCCTTGCACGAGATGGCCGCCCAGCCGGTCCGCGAGGCGGACCGAACGTTCCAGGTTGACCGGCGCTCCAGGAGCCAGCGCGCCCAGACCGGACCGGTCCAGGGTCTCCCCCATCACGTCCGCGGTGAAGGTCCCGTCCATGATGTCGGTGACAGTGAGGCAGACGCCATTGACCGCGATCGACTCGCCGAGGGTCGTGCCCTGGGTGGAGCCCCGTATGGTCAGCCGCGCCGCGTCAGCGCGATGCTCGATGCCGGCCACCTCGCCGAGTTCTTCCACAATCCCGGTGAACATCCGCACTCTCCTCCTCGAAGCCGGTCCTAACTCTCGGCTCCGGGGGTGCGGGTACCTGCGTACGCGCCTGACACGGCCGGGATCGCCGACCGCGTGCGTGCTGCCTCCCATCCGGACTTTCACCGTCGGTCCCGGAATTTCACCGGGTCAGCCGACCGCTGGCAGCGGACGGGTCGCGGACTTTCACCGCCGGCTCGGAGTTTCACCGACCCCGGAGCACGCCTACTCCTATAGCCAGTGTGCCATACCAGGTATTCCGGACTAGACGGAGGTAAACTCTCCGGTCACGGCGCCGGGGGCCGGAACTGGTACCCCACCCGGTACTCGGTCACCAGGCACTGGCCGTAAACGGGGCCGAGCTTATGCCTGAGGCGGCTGACGTGCACGTCGACGGTCCGGCTGTCTTGCGCCACGGCCCGGTTGTCTCGCGCGGTGTCGCCGCCGGCTGGCACGGCGTCGCGGCGCCAGGCCCGCTCGACGAGATCCGCCCGGCTGAACACCCTCGCGGGATGCGCGGTGAGGAAGGCCAGCAGCTGGAACTCCTGGAAGGTCAGCAGAATCTCCCGGCCGCCAGCCCAGGCCCGCCGCTGCACGTGATCGAGACGGATGCCGGTATGCCGATGGCGTTGGGTGGCCGGATCGGATTCAGCAGACCGGCCGTCGTGGCCACCCGTCGTCATGGCGGCGCTCATAGCGACGGCGCTCGTCGCGGCGCCGCTCGTCGTGGCGATGGCATAGCCGACGATGGCGAGCGACGTGCCCGTACCCGGGATCGGCACCACCGCGAGCAGCGTCCCGTCCCCGCCGGGGGGCGGCACGCGCTCGTCCCACGGATAGCCGCCGGGTTCGGCATCGGGCTGGCTGAACAGCTCGTCCCGCGTCTCGGCCCGGCCGACCAACTGAGTTCCCACTGTCACATATCCCGAGGACACGCTTCTATACTCCATTTAAAAGGTCGTTTTTGTCAAGAAAGCAGACGGCGGCCGGTTGAGCGGGCGCGCCGAACAGGCACCGGTAGCTTAATCACATCTGCCACATCAAACTCAGTGGACACTCTAAGATCAGACTCGTATGCATGGTTGCGGCAACCTGCACATTCCTGTGTGTACGTTGCCGCTACCATGCACAACAATCCTGTGTTGGCCTCTCGCGTGTGGCCGTGAAGGTTCGTGAGAGCGGGGGTCTTGGTACCGGCGGCTGGGCGGCGCTGCTGGTTAGGATCGGGATCATGGCGGTCAGGGCGGTCATCTTCGACTGGGGTGGGACGCTCACCCCGTGGCATGGCATCGACCTCGGTGAACTCTGGCTCGCGGTGTGTGCGCGACACTATCCGGCGGCCGAGGCGGCCGCCATGGCTACCGCGGTCCAAGCGGCCGAGGTGGAGTTGTGGCGCGACGGTGAGCAGTCGCAGCGGAGCTGGACGCTGGACCATATCTTCGAGCGGGCCGGGATCACCGCCTCGGCGGACTTCCTGTCCAGCTACTTCGAGGCGTGGGACCCGCATACGTTCACCGACCCGGATGTGCCGCCGTTGCTGCACGAGTTGCGGCGGCGCGGCATCAAGGTCGGCGTGCTGTCCAACACCATGTGGCCGCGTAGCGCCCACGAAAAAATCTTCGTCAGGGACCAGGTGTTCGAGCTGATCGACGGCGCCGTCTACAGCAGCGAGATCGACTGGGTCAAGCCGCATCCGGAGGCCTTCCGCGCGGCCATGCAGGCCATCGGCGAAACCGACCCCGCGGCCTGCGTGTTCGTCGGTGACCGGCCCTACGACGACATACACGGCGCCAAGAGCGCGGGCATGCGCGCCGTCCTCATCTCGAACTCCGACGTTCCCCCGTACCAAGCCGCCGCGCCCGACGCGATCATCACCAGGCTGTCAGAGCTCCTCAGCCACCTCGATCGCTGGTCTTGATACCGAAAAAACTCGGCGAAAAGCGTTGGCGGACGCGGCTGCCCCGACTCATGTCCGTGGGGAACAGGAGGGGACCGGCGGAACGCCGGGAGCTCATCGCTGAGGGGGGATGAGCTCCCGGCGTCGTCCTTTAGTGGACGGAGCCGGTGCGCTTGAGCGTGCGGATTATCGGCGCGGTCTCCACCGAGCTCACCCCGGGCAGGGACGCCAGCGGGCCGGTCAGGTACTCGTAGAGATGCTGGGTGTCGCGGAAAAGTGCGGTCACGACCACGTTGGACGGGCCCGTGGTCGCGGCGGCGAACGGGACCTCGGGGTGCCCGGCCAGCGCGTGGCCCACCGCATCGAGCCGGGACGGCTCCACCTTGAGCCACAGCAGCGCGCTGACATTCATGCCCAGGCAGCGGGCGTCCAGATCCACCTCGAAATGCAGCAGCCCGCTGCGGCAAAGCTCCTCCATCCGGCGCCTGACCGTGGATTCGTGCCAGTGGATGGCGGTGGCAAGCGCCGCGTGGCTGGTCCGTCCGTCGCGGCCCAGCTCGGCCAGCAGGGGTTCGTCCTCGGGTAGCAGGCCGGGCCGGGGGGGCCCGGGGGGCCCGGGGGGGCGGGCAGCCCCCCCGTAATCAGGGGGGGTCTGGGGGGGATCGTCCCCCCGGCGGGATAGCAGCATCTCTAGCTGCTCGGTGGAGAGCGCCTGGCGGATGCCATGCCACGCGTCCGGGGTGAAGTTGTGCAGGATCGAGTGCGCGGAGATCTGCACCACCCGGCGGCTGCCCGGCAGCCCGCGCAGGAACAGGGCGTCACGCTGTTCCGGCGTCCTCGCCTGCAGGGTGCAGATGATCTCGGTTCCGCCCGACGCCAGGTTCACCCACCTGGTATCAGGCCGGCGCGCCAGGGCCTCGGCGATTGAATCCGCGCTGCCGGGCGTGGTCTGCAGCCGGACGAACCAGTCGACCCACCCCACCCGGACCCCGCTTACCACGCCGAGAACCCGCAGTCCCGCCGACTCGCTGAGCTTGCGGTATCGCCGGGCCGCGGTCTGGTCTGAGATCCCTGTCACCTCGGCGATAGTGCGGAATGACGCCCTCGGCTCGACGGTTAGCAGGTGGACGAGCTGACGATCAGTGACATCGAGCGTGATGTTTTCCACGTATCTCAGCCTAAGAGATGTCGAGATACGGCACAAACAGCTACTACCGTGGATGGTCCCGAGTCAGCTAGCGCAGCATGAGGACACGTGCCCTGGGGAGGGCGCCGACTTTCCGGAGGGAACTTATGGATAGGAAATGGTGGACCCTGCTGGCCGTATGCACGGGAAGCTTCATGCTGCTACTCGACGTCACGATCGTCATCGTGGCCCAGCCCGCAATCCAAGGCGGGCTGCACGCGTCGTTCAGCGACGTGCAGTGGGTCCTGGACGCCTACGCACTGACCCTTGCCTCGCTGCTGCTGACCTCGGGCGTGCTCGCCGACCGGTACGGCAGGAAACGGCTGTTCCAGATAGGCCTGGTCATCTTTACCCTTGGCTCGCTGCTGTGCGGTGTGGCCCAGGACCCGCTGATGCTGATCCTGTCGCGCAGCGCCCAGGGGGTCGGCGGCGCGATCATGTTCGCCACGTCGCTGGCCCTGCTCGGGAACAGCTTCCGCGGCCGGGATCGCGGCGTGGCGTTCGGCGTGTGGGGGGCGATTACCGGCGTGGCGACGGCGCTTGGCCCGGTGCTCGGCGGCGTGATCACTACCGACTGGAGCTGGCGGGGAATCTTCCTGGTCAATGTGCCCATCGGTGTCCTCGCCGTGGCGCTGACGGCCTGGCGGGTGGATGAATCAAAGTCGCCGCACCCGACGCGCCCGGACTGGGCCGGGTTCGTGCTGCTGACCACCGGTCTGGTGAGCCTGGTCTACGGGCTCATCCGCGCGGGCGAGAACAGCTGGTCAGACACGGGCGTCATCGTCTGCCTGGCGGTCGCCGTCGCCGCGCTGGCCGCCTTCATCGTGGCCGAGAAGCGGATCGCGCATCCGATGTTCGACCTGTCGCTGCTGCGCGTGCCGACCTTCGCGGGCGGCTCGATCGCCGCCTTCGCGATGAACGGGTCGCTCTACGCCGTGCTGCTCTACCTGGTCATCTACCTGCAGGACATCCAGGGTTTCTCGGCGCAGGACGCCGGCCTGCGGCTAGCCATCATCAGCGGCGCCCAGTTCGTCACGGCCACGTTCGCCGGCCGGTTCAGCGAGCACGTGCCCGCCCGCTGGCTGATCGGCCCCGGCCTGCTCCTGGTCGGCGTCGGGCTGATCGTCATGGCCGGGCTGACCGGCGCCAGCAACTGGACGCACCTGATCCCCGGCTTCATCGTGTCCGGCCTGGGCGGCGGCCTGGTCAACCCCCCGCTGGCCTCGACCGCGATCGGCGTGGTCCCGCCGCAGAAGGCCGGGATGGCGTCGGGCGTCAGTGCGACGTTCCGCCAGATCGGCATAGCCGCGGGCATCGCCGCCCTCGGCTCGATCTTCACTTCCGCCATGGAGCACAACCTGACCTTCGCGTCGCCGGTGGCGTCGTCGGCACCGCGCATCGTCGCCATGGTGCGGCAGGGCCAGGTCAGCCAGCTGATCGCCAGCCTGCCGCCGGCCCGCCGCGGCGAGGTCGCGGTGGCCCTCAAGGCCGCGTTCGCGGCCGGCCTCAACGACCTGCTGTACGTGACCGCGGCGCTCGCGCTCGTCGGCGGGGTGTGCTCGCTGCTGCTCATCCGCAGGAAGGACTTCGTGCAGCGCACCGACCCGCAGCCGTCATCAGGGACGAGCGGGCAAGCTAGCCCGGATAGTGCGAGCCCGGTTCGTTCGGCCTGATGAAGGGCTGACCGCGGGCGGCCCTGAGCGATGGTCAGGGCCGCCAGGCCGCGCGGGCGGTGGCGCGCTCGGCCTGGGCACGCAGGGCCTGGACGGCGCGGGCCGGGTCGTCGGCGTCGTAGACGGCCGAGCCGGCCACGAACACGTCTGCGCCGGCGTCCGCGCACCGCTCGATGGTCTCTTCGTGGACCCCGCCGTCGACCTGGAGCCAGATCGCGGCGTCCCGGCCGCCGACCAGCGAGCGGGCGCGGCGCAGCTTCGGCAGCACCAGGTCGAGGAAAGACTGGCCGCCGAAACCCGGCTCTACCGTCATCAGCAGCAGCATGTCGATTTCAGGTAGCAGGTCGGCGTACGGCTCTATCGCCGTGCCCGGGTTGACGGCAAGCCCGGCACGGGCGCCCGCGGCCCGGATGGCGCGCAGCGTCAGTACCGGGGCGTGGACCGCCTCGGCGTGGATCGTGACGTTGCGCGCACCGGCCTCCGCGTACCCCGGCGCCCACCGGTCCGGGTCTTCGATCATCAGGTGACAGTCGAGCGGCAGCGTGGTGTGCTTCAGCAGCGCCTGGACGACGGGCAGGCCGAGGGTGAGGTTGGGCACGAAATGGTTGTCCATGACATCCACATGCAGCCAGTCCGCGACGCCGGCCACGGCTGCGGCCTCATCGGCGAGCCGGGCAAAGTCCGCGGACAAGATACTCGGCGAGATCTGAACGGCCATAGAGCCCGAGTGTAGAGTGCCTGGGTGCCGACGAGATCCCCGCGTGAGAGATAACGCGCGGGGACAAGCAGCGGCCGGCCGTCCGGTCCGGCGCCTAACCGGGCGGATGGACGGATGACCGGCCGGAAGGCGTGGCGGGTCGAAAATGTCGTACCGCGGGACTACAGTTCGATACTAGGTTCGATTAGGTACCGACCTGGAGGTTACTTATGCGATCAGAACCGTCAAGCGCCCTGCTTGACCGGGTACGCAAGCTGCTGGCGAAGGCGGAGGCGGAGGGAGTGACCCCGCCCGAGGCCGAAGCGCTCACCGCGAAGGCCGCCGAGCTGATGGCCCGTTACGGCATCGACCGGGCCCGGCTGGCCGCGACCCGCCCGGACACCGACCGGCCGGGCAGCCGCATCATCGATATCTCCAACCCGTGGGCGCAGGTCCGGGCCCACCTGCTGGCCGGACTGGCCGGGGCCATGCGGTGCCAGTGCGTCCTGCTCAGCACCAACGGGCCCGGGGCGCGTATCCATGTCTTCGGCTATGCCTCCGATCTTGAGCGGGCCGACATCCTGTACACCTCGCTGCTGCTCCAGATGGCCCGCGGCCTGACCGCGGCCGTCGTCCCGGCCGGGATCCGCAGCGCCCGGGCCTGGCGGCGGAGCTGGCTGCTGGGCTTCGTCACCGCCGTCATCACCCGGGTCAAATCCGCGGAAGAGCGCGCCGCCACGAGCGCGGAAGGGGAAACCCACCCTGGACCGAGCACGGCCCTGGTCCTCGCCGACCGGGCGGTCGTCATCCGCCGTCACCTGGAAGAGGCTTACCCGGTGACCCGCCGGACCCGCATCACCTACAGCGGCCGGGGCTACACCGACGGTTACGCTCAGGGTCAGCGGGCCGACATCGGCAACGCCCGGCTGAAGTCAGCCCGGGCGCTCAGCCGCAGCTAAGGACAGGGGCGGGTTCAGCCGCGGCGCAGCAGGGCGAGGAAGATCGCGTCGGTGCCGTGACGGTGCGGCCAGAACTGGGCGAACCGTCGGTAGCGCGGATCGGAAGAGCGTCTGGGTTCGGGGCAGCGCAGGTCGGGGACCTCGGAGAGAACGGACGGGGCGTCCAGCACCGTGACGTCGTCCCGCCGGTCAGCGACGGCGGTAACCACCTCCCGGGTCTCGGCGAGGTGCGGGGTACAGGTCACATAGGCGACCACGCCGCCGGGGCGCACCGAATCGATGGCCGCCTCGAGTAGCTCGCGCTGCAGGTCAGCGAGCTCCATGACGCCCTCCGGGGTCTTGCGCCATCTCGCCTCGGGGCGGCGGCGCAGCGATCCGAGGCCGGAACACGGCACATCGGCCAGCACCCGGTCGAACGTTCCTGACGGCCATGGCACCTGACGGCCGTCGGCCGCTACCACGGCGGCGGTGTGGGTCCGGGCGCGATTGGCGCCGGTGCCGGGCTGCGTGGCGGCGGGGGCGGGCTCGGCTTGCTCGGCGCGGCGGAGGGTTTCCAGGACCCGGCGCGCGCGCTGCGGGCGGATGTCGGAGGCTACTAGGCGCGCGCCCCGGGCGGCGGCCAGGCCGCTCAGCAGCCGTGACTTACCGCCGGGGCCCGCGCAGAGATCGAGCCAGAGTTCGTCTGGGCCGGAGAGACCTACGCGGGTCAGGGCCAGCGCGGCCAGCTGGCTGGCCTCGTCCTGGACGGCCGCCTGACCGCTGGCGACCAGGGGCGCCGGGTCGCCGCCGGCCAGCCGGAAGCCGTACGGCGACCATCGGGTTGGTTCGCCCGCGGGCAGGACGCTGGCGGCTCCGGCCGGGTCCGCGGGCGTCAGGGCGAGCACGACATCGGGCCTGAGGTTGCCGGCGGCGAGGGCGTTCTCGATCTCGGCGACGCTGGCGTCACCGAGCGCGTCACGGAACGCCTCGACGATCCAGCGCGGATAGCTGTGCCGGACAGCCAGATGTCCGGTCGGGTCCTGGGACAGGCTCGGGGCGACGCTGTCGATCCAGGCCTCGAGGTCCCGGGTCGACACCCGGCGCAGCACGGCGTTGACGAAGCCGGAGGGCCGCGGCCCGCACACGTCCTTGGCCAGGTCGACCGAGGTCGCCACGGCGGCGTGGCTGCCGACCCTGGTGGCCAGGAGCTGATGCGTGCCGAGCCTGAGCACGTCGCGCACCGGCGGGTCAAGGTCGTCCCGGTCGCTGCAGGCCGCGAGGATCGCGTCGTAGGTGCCACGGCCGCGCAGCGTCCCGTAGGTCAGCTCGGTGGCGAAGGCCGCGTCCCGGCCGGTCAGGCCGCGCTCCGTGAGCAGGGCAGGCAGCAGCAGGTTGGCGTAGGCGTCCCGGTCGGCGACGGCGCGCAGCACGTCATAGGCGGTCCGCCGGGACGGGTCGGCGCGCGGCGGCGCGGAGCGGGGATCGCCGGAGCGGGGGTTACCGGGTCGGGGCCGGTCGGGCTGGCGACTGCGGGGCTGGCGGCCGCGGGGCTGACTGGAGCGGGGCTGGCCGGAGCGGGGCTGGCCGGAGCGGCCGGTCTGGTCGGCCATGTCAGCCGAGCCGCACGGGGCCGCCGGAGCGCAGGCCGCGGGCCCAGTCGGAGGCGGTCATCTGGCGCTTGCCCTGGGCCTGCACATGACCGAGGCGGACGGGGCGCGACCCGGTGCCGACGAACACGGCCTGGCGCTGCGCCAGCAGCTCGCCAGGGGCGAGGTCAGGCGGATCCGCCGGGCCCAACAGCGATACGGGGCCGAGCTTGAGCCGGCCGCCGTCAAGCTCTGTCCACGCGCCCGGATCCGGCGTGCACGCCCGGATCTGCCGGTCGACCACGTGCGCGGGCAGCTTCCAGTCCACCCGGGCGTCGGCCGGGGTGATCTTGGTGGTGAAGCTCACGCCCTCGGCTGGCTGCGGGACGGCCTGGACCGTTCCGGCCTCGATCCCGTCGAGGGTCGCCACGAGCAGCTCCGCGCCGGAGTGCGACAGCCGCTCAAGCAGCGAGCCGGTCGTGTCGTCGGGCCGCACCGGCTCGGTAAGCACTCCGTAGACCGGGCCCGCGTCCAGCTCTTTGACGATACGGAACGTGCTCGCGCCGGTCACGTCGTCGCCGTGCAGGATGGCGTGCTGCACCGGCGCGGCCCCGCGCCACGCGGGCAGCAGGGAAAAGTGCAGGTTGACCCAGCCGTGCGGCGGAATGTCCAGCGCGGCCTGGGGCAGCAGTGCACCGTAGGCGACCACCGGGCAGCAGTCGGGGGCGATCTCCCGCAGCCGGTCGAGGAACTGCGGATCCCGGGCCCTGGCCGGCCTGAGCACGTCGCGCCCGGCCGCCGCGGCGCGCTGGGCCACCGGGCTCGGCTCGACCTTACGGCCACGGCCCGCCGGCGCATCCGGCCGGGTCACGACCGCTACGACGTCGTGGCGGGAGGCGAGCAGCGCGTCGAGCGCCGGGACCGCCGTGGCCGGCGTACCCGCGAACACCAGCCGCACGTCAGCGGGCCTGGCCGAGCGTCTGGTGCGGGGAAACCCGTACCTGCGGGATGGGGTCGCCCCACCATTCCGCCTCGCGGATCGCCTTCATCGCCGCCTTGCGCTGGGCAGGATTCATCCGGTCGATGAACAAGATCCCGTCGAGGTGGTCGGTCTCGTGCTGGATACAGCGGGCCAGCAGTTCGGTACCCTCGATCGTCACCGGGTCCCCGTACATGTTGAACCCCTTGGCCACCACGCCCCACGCCCGCTCGACCGGGTAGGCGAGGCCGGGGAAGGACAGGCAGCCCTCATCGTCTTCGTCGGTGTCTTCGGACAGGTCGAGTGAGGGGTTGATCAGGTGCCCGGGCTCGTTGTCGTCCACGTGATAGGTGAAGACCCGCAGGCCCACCCCGATCTGGGGGGCGGCGAGACCGGCGCCGGGCGCGTCCAGCATGGTCTCTGTGAGGTCCTTGACGAGCCTGCGCAGCTCGGCGTCGAAGTCGCGGACCGGCTCGGCTGGCGTACGCAGCACCGGGTCACCGAACAGACGGATCGGCTTGACACTCACGAAAACCCTCCTGCACACATACAGCTGAGCACCTTTCTCCTCCCGTGGTGCCGCCAGCTTCCAGTCTAGCCGTCAGGCCACCTCGGCCGGGTCGAGCTGCACCCGGACAGCCGCGCCGTCCTTGCGCGCGCTCCGGGTGGCCTGGGCGGCATGCAGCGCACGGGCGAGCGCGAGGCCCTCTCGCCTGCTGATCCTGATCAGCGCCCGCTCCTGGGGTTCCGGGGGGTCCGTGGGTTGGGCGGGCTGCTGGGAGTGCCCCGCGCTCCTGGCCGGGAAGGTGTCGGCGGGCACGGGCCCGAGCACTTCCGCCTGGTCGGGCAGGCCGACCGAACCGACGAAGTCGGCCACCGCGGCCGGCGCTCCGGTCACCGATGCCATCCGCACCGCGGGCGGGAAGCCGAGCTCGGCTCGTTCCGCCAGTTCCCGTTCGGAAAAACTGACAGGATCCCAGCGGATCAGGGCCTGCACGGCCGGAAGTGACGCCTCGGCCAGCACCACCACCGGCCCGGCGGGCCGGACCAGCGCGGCGGCGTTCATCCACCGGCGCAGGGCCTCCTCGGCGGCGCGCAGGCTGGGCCGGCCGAGAAGCGCCCAGCCGTCCAAGAGCAGCGCGCCGGCGTAACCGTCCGATGCCACCGGCTCGGCTCCCGGCGTGGCGATGACCAGTGCGGGTTCGGCCGAGACGGTGGCGAGCACGTGCTGGCCGCCGGAGGTGCGGACGGGGACGCCGGGAAAGGCACGGCCGAGTTCCTCGGCGGTCCGGGCCGCGCCGGTGACCAGCGCGCGCAGGTGGCCTGACCCGCAGCGGGGACAGGTCCAGCCCGTGGCCATGGCGCCGCACCACCGGCAGTTCGGGATCTTGTGCGAGCCGCCGATCTCCAGCGGGCCACCGCAGGTGGCACACCTGGCCTGGGCCCGGCACCGGTCACAGGCGATCGCGGCGAGATAGCCGCGCCGAGGCACCTGCACCAGGACCGGTCCGCGGGCCAGAGCGCCGTGGGCGTCCCCGGCCAGCGCGCTGCGGGCGGCGCGCAGCGCCATGCTCGGCAGGCGTGCGGTCATAGCCGCCGCGTCCCGGGCCAGTTCGGCCTCGTCCGGAGCGGCTCTGACCAGCGGCGCGGCCTGGCGCAGAGCCTCAGGGTAGCCGGTAAGCGGCCGCGCCCAGCCGGCCGCGACCAGCTGGGTGAGCTCGGCGGTGCGGGCGAAACCGCCGATCAAGGCGGCCGCGCCGGCCCGGTGCGCGCGCATGGCCAGCACTTCACGGGCGTTGGGGTACGGGGCGCGGGGCTCGGCGTGCAGGTCGTCGCCGTCGTCCCAGAGCACCACCAGGCCCAGGTCGGTGACCGGGGCGAACATCGCGGCCCGCGTGCCCGCCACCACCGGGACCAGGCCGCGGCGTACCGTCAGCCAGCGACGGTAGCGTTCGGCCGGCCCGAGATCCGCGCTCAGGCAAACGTGGCTGACGCCAGCCAGCGCGGCGTCGACGCGTTCCAGGTCACGGACGTCCGGCACCACGATGACCACGCCGCGGCCTGCGGCGGCCGTGGTTCCGGCCGCGATCGCGATTTCGGCCGGCCACTGCGGGCCGGGCAGAGCCGACCATGCGGCCCGGACCGGGCGCCGGCCCGCCAGCCCGGCCAGGAACGCTTCCCCGGCCGGATAGCGAACCCACGGACCAGCAGCAGGCCGCGGACCTGCGTGCTTGCCGCCGCCGGTCGCCGGGGTCTCCCGCTCCGCCGTCGCGTGCCGAGGCGGGATGGCCAGCCTGAGCACGTCGGCCAGGGTGCCCGCGTACCGGTCCGCCACCGCCCGGGCCAGGTCAAAGATCTCCGGGGTCAGCACCGGCTCCGGCGAGATCACCCGCTCGAGCCGGGCCAGCC
>Ga0302229_10000357_pt1 | contig 35382 bp, 32 predicted proteins | sample II_Palsa_N1_3_FD_193518 | JGI IMG/M metagenome (GOLD analysis project Ga0302229, IMG submission 193518) | Peat permafrost microbial communities from Stordalen Mire near Abisko, Sweden - II_Palsa_N1_3 | ecosystem: Environmental > Terrestrial > Soil > Palsa > Peat permafrost | place: Sweden... | reverse complement strand
GCGGTGCCCCATGCGGGCTGACCGTGGATGAGGCTAGAGGAGGACGATCATGACCGCTCAGGGCAGCGTGTACAGCTGGTGCGAGTGCCGGGACCAGCGGACAGGGCGGCGGCTGGGCAGCAAATGCCAGCGCCGCGGGCAGCCGGGGCACGGCAGCTGGTACGTCAGCGTGGAACTGCCCGCCGGGCCGGGCGGGAACCGCCGCCGGATCCGACGCGGCGGGTTCCCTGACCGGACGGCCGCGGATGCCGCGCTGGCACGGCTGGTGATGCCCGCGACGGGCGGCCCCGCGGATCACCTGATGACTGTCGGGCAGTGGCTGAGGCACTGGCTCGATAGCCGGGCAGCGCCGAGGTTCTCGACGCTGCGGGGGTACGCCTCGCATATCCGGCTGTACCTGGATCCGTGCCTGGGCCAGATCCTGCTGGCTGACCTGAGGACCGCTCATGTCCAGGCGATGTTCACCGCGATCACGCGCCAGCGGGAGGCGGAGGGACGGCCGGTCACTGTGGCCACCCTGGCGCGGATCAAGGCGACACTGCGGGCCGCGCTGAACGCCGCGATCCGGGCCGGCTACCTCGCCGACAACCCCGCATGCCACGCCGAGCTGCCGCCTGGCCGGCGGCCCCGCCCGGTGGTATGGACTACGGCGCGGGTCCGGGAGTGGGAGCGGACCGGGATCCGGCCGCCGGTAGCAGTATGGATGCCCGCGCAGACCGCCTGGTTCCTGAACTCGATCCAGGGCGACCGCCTGTACGCGGCCTATCACCTGATCGCGCTGCGCGGGCTGCGCCGCGGCGAGGCTGCCGGGCTGCGCTGGTGTGACGTCGACCTGGAGGGCGCGACCGCGGTGATCAGCCAGCAGCTGCAGCAATACGGCGGGCACCTGGCCGCGTGCCCGCCCAAGACAGGAAGCAGCGAGCGCGCCGTCGCGCTCGACCGCACCACTGTCACCGTGCTGCGGCGGCATCGCGCCGCCCAGGAAGCCGAGTGCGCAGCCATGGGGGCCGGCTATCACGACAGCGGGTACGTGTTCACCGGCATCCAGGGTGACCCGATGGCACCCGGCCGGCTGTCCCGCCGCTTCCGGCAGCTGTCGGCCGAGGCCGGCCTGCCTCCCGTCAGGCTGCATGACCTCCGGCACGGCGCGGCCAGCCTCGCCCTGGCCGCGGGCGCGGAGCTGAAAACAGTGCAAGATCAGCTCGGGCACTCCAGCATCGTGCTGACCGCAGACACTTACATCTCGGTCCTGCCAGAAGTAGCCCGCAAGACAGCAGAGGATACGGCCACCCTGGTCATCCAGGCCGGCTACCGCGTCCCGGGAACCAGGCGACCCCGGCGCCGATCCGGACTCCGGCCACTGCGCCGGCGCGTCCGGGCCGCGGTTCTGGGCGACGCCAGCCTTGCTCATCCCGCCCGGCAGATCGGACATCCAGCCCGACGCATCCGTCCAGCCCGGCCCGGCGGCTGGATCAGGAAACGGCGCGATCTGGGTACCTGACAGCCAGAACCGGCCATACCCTGGCCAGCGCCTGCCCATACCGGGGCAGCCAGGCGTCCGCCTTTATCGGCATGAGCCCAGGTCAGGATGGGTGGGGCGGGTGGGGCTCGAACCCACGACCGGCGGATTATGAGTCCGCTGCTCTGACCAGCTGAGCTACCGCCCCGCGGAGCCGCGTCAACAAATTACAGCAGAGGCCCGGCCGACGCGGATCTGGCTAGGGCCGGAACGCAGGCCGCGTCGGCTACCTGACGCTCAGCTGCATCGCCATCGCGTGCTCGACGAGCGAGATGAGCGCCGACTTGGTCGACTTCCTGTCCCTGGCGTCGCACTGGACGATCGGCACGTGCGGACTGACCGACAGCGCCTCCTGCACATCGGCAACGGCATGCGGGAAGTCGCCGTTGAACCCGTTGACGGCCACGATGAAGGGCAGGCCCGCCGACTCAAAGTAGTCCACGGCCGGAAAGGAGTCCGCCAGCCGACGCGTGTCCACCAGGACGACCGCGCCAATCGCGCCCTGGATCAGGTCATCCCACATGAACCAGAATCGGTGCTGGCCAGGCGTGCCGAACAGGTAAAGGATCAGCCCGGCATCGAGAGTTACCCGGCCGAAATCCATGGCGACCGTAGTGGTGGTCTTGTCAGGGGTATGCGACAGGTCATCGAGACCGTCGCTTGCCGCGGTCATGACCGCCTCGGTGGTGAGCGGAGTGATCTCCGATACCGATCCGACGAAAGTGGTCTTGCCGACGCCGAAGCCGCCAGCCACGACAATCTTCACGGACGTCATGGCCGTCTCGGCCGTGTCGCCCGGACTAGCCTTAGAGCTTGCGAAGTCCACTGAGAACCCTTTCGAGCAGGTTGAGGTCCGGGCGCCCGTGCGCGTGGTCCATCTGGTGGACTCGGACCAGACCCTGGACGGCCATGTCGGCGATAAGGACACGCGCCACGCCGAGTGGCATCCGGAGCACCGCGGAAATTTCCGCAACCGACCGCCAGTCCCGGCAGAACCCGAGGATGGCCTGACATTCCGGACTCAGCACGGACAGGTCACGTGCTTCGTAGTGGGAGGCCGCTACCATCGCCTCGATCTGCAGCTGATACCTGGGCTTTGTCCGGCCCCCGGTTACTGCATAAGGCCGGACCAGTGCGCTGCCGGCGCCTTCGGACCCCCGGTAGGGATGCGAGCCGTGCTGACTCCCATCGACGGGGTGGGGAATGCCGCCCGCTGACGGATCGCTCCCCGGTACTGGCTGGCTGTCGGCCTGTTGAGGGGGGTATCTGCCGTCAGCTGGCTCCCAGTCATTCCTGGTTGAGCCGGGCACTGGCATCTCCTGTCACTGTGCGCCATTCTCCGGCCAGTCCGGCGGCAGGGCGCTACGCACTTCTGGCGTGAGGGCGCTTCCCACTCGCTCGACGAGCAGCGCCATCTCGTAGGCCACGAGGCCCATGTCACAGTCGGCGGCGGCAAGGACAGCGAGGCTCGACCCGTCGCTGATGGCCATCACGACCAGCAGGCCGCGCCGCATTTCCACCACAGTCTGGGTCACGGCACCGCCCTCGAACACCCGCGCAGCACCCTGGGTCAGGCTGGTCAGGCCAGAGGTCACCGCCGCGAGCTGATCCACCCGATCCGCCGGGAATCCCTGCGAGAACGCCATCGGAAGTCCGTCGGACGAGACGACGATCGCGTGCGCGACGGAGGGAACCCGCTCGACGAAGTTCGTGATCAGCCAGTTCAGGTCCTGCGCCGGGCGCACTATTGGACTCACGCGCGCTCCTTCCTTTGGTGACCTGCCTCTGGTAGAGCCGCAGGGCCTTGCGCACCAGCATTCCGGCGCAGCTGCGGCGGAAGCCTCAGCATGACCGCCTCGATGCCGCCGGTCCGCACCTCACGCGCCACCGTCGTCCTCTCGATCCGGAGTCTCGTCATCACCGCGCCTGGCGGCGCGGCCTTCCCTGACACCTCGCTGGAAGCTCGCGAAGCGCTCCCTGGTGGCCGAGGCCGAGCGGGCGGGCACCGTCGCTGCCGCAGGCTCAAGTCCGGCGGCTCCGGGGACGAGGTTCGCCTTCGGCACGCGCTTCGGCAGGCCGGCCGGGGTGACGCCGGCCGAGGACGGTGCACTGGCCACCTCCGCCGCGCGCCAGCCGTCATCCGCAGGCGTGGTCCAGCTGTCTGCCTTCTCCTCTTCCTGCCCCGGGCCGGCGACAGCGTGCCGTCCTCGCCGGAACCAGTCGGACTCCACCGACTCGAAGATCGGCAGCCGGCTCTCCTCGCCGAGGGACTTGCTGGGCGGCACGACTACGCCGCCGTGCACGGACGAGCCAGGCGACCAGCCCATCGACGAGAGGCTGTCACCTTCAATGGCATCTCGTTCGGCCACCTTGCCCGCGGGAGGCGCGCCCAGCACGGGCTGCGGGGTGGTGCCAAACCCGTCGGCGCCGGCGGCGAAGGGGCCCGTGGCAGCAGGCTCCAGGTCAGCGGGCTCCGGGCCAGCAGGCTCCAGAGCGGCAGGCTCCGGGACAAACGGCTCCGGGACAAACGGCTCCGGGACAAACGGCTCGGGAGCCGCGGGCTCCTGAGCGGGCGACTGCGAGCCGGCCGGATCCGGGGCGGGCTCGGCGGCAGGGCCGGGCCGGTCCCCTCCCGGCGTGAACATGTCCGTGCGCGGCGCGAACATGTCCGTGCCATTCCCGAACGATGACTCCTGGCCGGCGCCCGCCGCAGGACCGGCATCGGCAACCGCGGGCAGGCCAGCGGCGAACGACGCGGCGCCCGCATCTGCGGCCGGCTGCGGGCTGGTGCGGAACGACGCTGGCGGGCCAGTCGTACCGCCAGGCCTGGGACCGGTACCCGGCACCCGGCGCGGTCGCAGGCCGTTGTCGTCACCGTCGGGGCGCAGCGGCGTGAATCTCGGCGTCCTGGCGGCGGTGACTGCCTCTTCCGCGGCAGTACGCTCGACGCTCCCCCACTCGCCCGTGCTGAAGACTCCGGCTACGGCACCGGCCGGTGCCGGACCTGCGGTGACGAACCCGGATGCCGCCAGCGCAGCTCCTGCGGGCGCTTCTGCCACGGAGTCCAGCGCGTTCACGTCGGACCGGCGCAGCCCGGGCGCAGTGCCGTCAGCCTCGTGCGTTACCGCCTCGTCGGGCAGCCACACCAGCGCCGTCAGGCCGCCGGAGGCAGCGGGCCGAAGCCTGACCCTGATGCCGTGCCTGGCGGCCAGCCGCGCGACCACGAACAGGCCCATCCGGCGGGAAACCGCAACATCGACTACCGGCGGGTTATCAAGGCGCCAGTTAGCATGCGCCATTTCCTCCGCGCCCATGCCCACGCCCTGATCGGTGATGTCGAGCAGTACGCCGCCACTGCTCAGCAGGTGGCCGGCGATGGTGACCGGGGTCTCCGCGGAAGAGAACGTTGTCGCGTTCTCGGCGAGTTCCGACAGGAGGTGCACGACGTCATTGACTGCCTGCCCCCGCACCGCGATCCCTGGCTGCACGTTCAGCGTGACGCGCTCGTACTGCTCGATCTCGGATACCGCCGCACGGAGCACGTCCACCAGGGCGACCGGCTGATTCCAGCGCCTGGACACGTCGTGGCCGGCGAGCACGAGCAGGTTTTCGGAGTTGCGGCGCATCCGGGTGGCGAGGTGGTCCATCTGGAACAGGCTGGACAGCCGCTCGGCGTCCTGCTCGCCGAGCTCAAGGTCGTCGATCAGCTGGATCTGGCGCTCGACGAGTGACTGGCTGCGGCGGGAGAGGTTCACGAACATGGCGTTCACGTTCCCGCGGAGGGCCGCCTCGTTGGCGGCGAGCCGCAGCGCCTCCCTGTGCACCTGATCGAAGGCGCGCGCGACCTCCCCGATTTCATCGACCGAATCCACATCAATGGGTTCCACGTCCAGCGGTGCCTCGTCACCGTCGGTCTCGCTCATCCGGCGCACGGTCTCCGGCAGGCTGATGCCAGCTACCTCGAGGGCGCCGGCACGCAGCCTGCGCAGGGGACGGATCATGGACCTGCCGACGATCGCGGTGAACAGCAGCGCGATCAGCAGGACCAGGACCACGGCCGCGCCTGCTTCCACCGCCGTGGTGAGTGCGCTCTTGCGGAGCGCGGCGGCCCGCGAGGTGACCGCGCCGGCTAGCTTCCGCTCGACCGACCCCATCTGGTACTCGATGGGATTGGACATCGCCCCGTACCAGTCATTCGCGGTCGTGGTGTCGCCGCTCAGCGACCCTGTGCTGTTCTGCAGGGCGACCGCCTGCAGTTCCTCGGAGCTGGCCAGGTAGACGAATGATCCGGGGGCGTTGAGGCTGGCGTTCCAGATCAGGCGGTCGGTGACGCTGGCAGCGCTGTCGAACGACTGCAGGGTGCTAGTCTGCGCCGACTCAGCGTCCTCGAAAGCGGCGAGCTGGCCCGGCCCGAACTTGCCCTGCAGCAGGGCGGCAGTGAGGATCGCCCGCTGCTCCGAGGCTTCCTCCTTCATCGTGGACACGAGCCCGAGCGCGACGACCGTCTGCGACAGCGTTGGGTCGCCGACTCCCTGCGCGATCTGGTTATTGAGCGTTAGCACGTTACTGATCAGCTGCTGGTACTTCTGCACGACCACGAGAACGGGCAACTGGGTGCCGACCGAGGCACTGCGCAGATCTCGCAGCCCGGCCAGCGAACTCAGCACCAGGGCCGCTTGCTGCCGCGTCTGGGCGGAGTAAGAGCCACCGATCTGACTAACCAGCGCCTGGACCCGCGCGCGCGATTGATTTGTTTGGAGGTACGTATTCTGAACCACTTGCAGCTGGGCCTTCGCCGTCGACTTCACGGCGGCGTTGGTGGAGAGGCTGGCGGTCCGGCCATCCTTAGAGCCGAGCGCGATGAAGTAGGCAGTCTGGTCGCGCTCGTTCTCAAGATTCTGCGCCAGGGTAATGACTTGCGTGCCCAGGCCGGCCAGCGTCTCTACCCGCTGATAGGCGGCGGCGCTCTGGACGGACGAAGCGATACGGACGCCGCCGAGCGCAACGGCGGTCAACGTGGGAATGGTGATGAGCAATAGCAGCCGCGAGCGTACGCGCCAGTTCTTCAGCGCCCGGGGCGAGGATTTGCGCTTCGCCGGGGCCGCGCCTGCAGCGGCCGGGGAACGCCCGCCGGGCTCATGAACATCCTGCTCAGCAGGCGCCTGACCGGCCGGGGCGCTCGCGTCGCCGGCAGTATCGGCGTTGGAGTTGCGGTTGCGCTTGCTCCGGGACCGCACGGTCTCTGCACCTCTCACCTGGTCACCGTGGCACGCCCTGGCTGCAGGACTCGCGACGGAACCGGCATGGGGGGCACCCCTTCCTGAGGCGATTCTGGGATCACGGCGCAGCAGTAGGACCAGGGGCAAATCTAACCTGTAACCGGCTAATATGCACCAGGTACGCGCATCACCCGTACATGCATGACCCGAAAAATCCCATGTAGCGTCATCCAGCGTTGTTCGGTACCCGTTAGGGTACTCTCTGGCGCTACCATCGTCCGCCGGAACTATCGGTATCGTCCGGTGGCATCCACCGCCGCTCATAAGCGCGCATAGGAGGCCCATGAGGCTTGACCCGGCCGATCTTCCGGCCGTCGGGCGGCGCTGGCTTGGCCGCTCGTCGCGCTCGGTGGCTGCTGGCATGACGGGCCTCGCGGTCGCTCTGCTCGCGGCCGGCTGCGGCGTAGCCGGGCATGCATCGCACGCGCCCCGGGCCGAGACGCCGATCACGGTGGCGGCCGAGCCGGGCGTCGACGATGCCCCCCTCTACATCGCGGAAAACGACGGGCTGTTCGCGAAGGCGGGCCTGAAGGTCAAGATCAGGTCCTTCGGCTCGGCCGCGGGGGACCTGACGGCGATGCACACCGGCCTCGCCAACATCGGCTTCGGCGACTATGTCGACTACTTCCACTGGCAAGACGTGCATAAGGACCTGATCGCCGTCGCCGACGGCTACGACGCGGCGCCCGGCGTGGTGGAGGTGCTCTCGCTGCCGCACTCGGGCATCTATACTCCCCAGAACCTGGCCGGCAAGATCATCGGCACGGCGGAGCCGCAGGGCATCGCGACCGACAAAGCCGTGCAGGCCGACAAGGGCCGCGTGCCGTACAGCATCGAGACGGTGGCCACCCAGTCGGTCCTGGGCAACGACGGCGTGAACACCGCATCGGTGACCTGGAAAGCCATGCCATCGCAGAACCTGATCGGTGCGCTGCAGAGCCACCAGGTGAATGCCATCCTGGTGACGGAGCCCTACATCTACGAGGCCGAGGAGAGGCTCGGGGCCGTCGAGGTGCTCGACTCGTGCAGTGGCGCTACCGCGAACCTGCCCCTCGCGGGTTACTTCACCTCCAAGACCTTCGCCAGCAAGGATCCCGGCGCTGTGCGGGAATTCAGGTCGGCGTTGCTGGCGGCGCAGGCCAAGGCGGTGCTGGCGAAGCCCGTGGACGCAGTGCTGGCAAAGTTTCCCGGGATGGACGCGCAGTCGGCATCCCTGGTCACGGTCGGGGTCTACCCGACGTCACTCAATGCTGGCAGCCTGCAGCGGGTCTCCCAGCTGATGTTCAACTTCGGCGTCCTGCCGCATTTCCTCAATGTCTCCAGCATGGTCCCCAGCGCGCGGTAGCGGCCGCTAGGCGCCGTCGATGCCCAGTTCCCGCGCAATCACCATCCGCTGCACTTCGGACGTGCCCTCGCCTATCTCCAGCACCTTGGCGTCCCGGTAGAAGCGCGCGACGGGGAACTCGTTCATGAAGCCGTAGCCGCCGAAGATCTGCGTAGCATCACGCGCGTTGTCCATCGCGGCATTGGAGCAGGTCAGCTTCGCGATCGCGGCCTGCTTCTTGAACGGCTCGGCCGCGACCAGCCGGGCGGCAGCGTCGTACCAGGCCAGCCTCGCGCCGTAGGCCCGCGCCTCCATGTCCGCGATCTTGAACTGAATGCCCTGGTAGTAGCCGAGCCGGTGGCCAAACGCGGCACGCTGGCTGACGTAGGCCAGGCACTCGTCGACGCAGCCAGCGGCCAGGCCGGCCGACAGCGCGGCAATCGCCACCCGCCCCTCGTCCAGGGTCCGCAGGAACTGCGCGTAGCCGCGGCCCTGGTCGCCGAGCAGGTTCTCCCCGGGGACCCGGCAGGAGGAGAAGGCCAGTTCCCTGGTGTCGGAGGCGCACCAGCCCACCTTGGAGTACTCCGGCCCGACGGTGAGCCCGGGAGTCCCGGCCGGCACGATGATCGCGGAGATCTCCGGCCTGCCGCCCGACCTGCCGGTAATCGCCAGCGCCGTCACCAGGGACGTGATCGACGTGCCGGAGTTGGTGATGAACGCCTTGGAGCCGTCGATCACCCATTCGCCGCCTTCGAGGCGCGCGGTGGTGCGCATTCCGCCGGCAATGTCCGACCCGCCGCCGGGCTCGGTCAGCCCGAATGCGGCAATCCGGTCTCCCTGGCAGAGATCGGGCAGCCAGCGGCTGCGCTGCTCGTCCGACCCGAACCGGTAGATAGGCATCGCGCCGAGCGAGACGGCCGCCTCCAGGGTGATGGCCACCGACGAGTCGACCCTGGCCAGCTCGTGCAACGCCAGGCAGAACGCGAAGTAATCGCCGCCCATCCCGCCGTACTCCTCGGGAAACGGCAGCCCGAACAGGCCCAGCTTGGCCATCTTGGCAACGATCTCGTAAGGGAATTCGTTGCGCTCGTAGAAGCCGCCGATCACCGGCGCCACCACGGCACGGGCAAACCCGGCGACGGTAGCGCGGAGATCCTCATGCTCATCATCGAGCAGGAAGCTCACCATGGATGCGATGCTACCGGCCGCCCCGGCAGGCCAGCCCTGCGCGCAACGGCAGCCTCACGGCGGGCGCCTGGCGTGCCCCGCGCCGGGGGACCGCGTTACGCTCTCGTCTTGGCCGGTTCCCGCTGCGGCGCGGTCGCGCAGGGATCCGATGCGGCCGAGAAAGCGATGGCTGCTGATATGACAGAACCGTCCTGGAGGACGTGATGGCGACCCTGACCTGCCCCGTCTGCGCAGCCGAGATCAAGCCGGCTGACCTCATCTGCTTCACCTGCGGCGCGAACCTGCCGCTGACACGCGCCCGGGACGATGACCCGCCCGCCCCGGTGACCGTCATGCAGGAATACCTCCGGCGGGACGACGCGAGGGGGGCGATCTCCCCCTCGGTGCTGCGGCTGGCCTTCCCGACCGGCAATGTCGAGGTCCCCGCCGGGACGTCCCTGCTGCTCGGGCGTGATCCTGAGGATTCACTGGTCGCTGCCGCGTTCGCCAGCTATGAGAACGTATCGAGGCGGCACGCGACGGTCACTGTCGACGATGCGGGCCACGCGACCATCCGCGATGAGCACTCGACGAACGGGACCTTCGTCAACGGCGACCGGGTGCTCCCCGGCATCGGCGTGCGGCTCGCTGACGGCGACACCGTGCGGCTGGCCGGCGACGTGAGCGCCGAGGTGTCGCTCCCCCGTCAGGAGCCCGATCCGGCCACGCTCAGCCGGGAGGATCCTCGGTGAACCACGGCTCCAGCGACTCCCCGGAAGAGAACCAGGGCCGGTAAGGCTCACTGCCGCCCAGGGGCCCGGGTGCCCCGGTTTCCGCATGCTCGGGCGAGGCATGGCCAGGCGAGGCATGGCCGGGCGCGCCCGGACGGCCGCGCGGCCGCGCCCCTTCCGGTCCGGGCAGGCCGCCGGAATCCCCCTCGGCAGCTCCGCGATTCGCCCCGTCCCTGTCCCCGTCGCCAGCCGCCGCGCCGGGCTCGCCAGCCCCGTCGCTTTCGCCATTCCCGTCGCGCCAGCCATCCCCGGCGTCCGGCCCGCCGTCCCGGTCGCCGTACCGCGGCGATGACGGATGGCTGGCCCGCATCTCCGCCAGGCGCTGCCGGAGGTCGCCGGCACCGCCATCTGGCCGGCGCCCCGCAGCCCCCGCGTCAGCTAAGGCCCCGCGCTCACCCGGGGCATCATTGGTTCGCATGTCGCGATTCTCCTCCCCGGTAGCGGGCCGGCCAACCGCGCGATCCTCGCTGCCGGACCGTACCCTGATCGACGTGAATGGTCCGTGGATTCAGGATGAACGGATGAACGGGCGGGAATGACGCGTGCCAGACCTTGAGCTGTCCTGGCAGGCGGCCGCGATCGTGGCCGGCTGCCTGGCCGCCGCCGCCCTGGTGCTGCGCCGGGCGCGGCGGCCGCGCCTTGCCGCGGCTGCCGTCTTCACCCAGGAGACCGCGCTCGTGCTGGCGCTGTTCGCCCTCTGGCAGTTCGCCGGCTCCTTCGCCGTCCTGGGCCCGGGCGGCGCCCTGGCCCGGTCACGCTGGATCTGGCACGCCGAGCGGGTGCTGCGGCTGCCCAGCGAGGCGAGCGTGCAGCGTGTCTTCCTGGCCCACCCGCTGATCATCCAGGCGTTCAACCTCTACTACGCCGGGCTGCACTTCCCCGTGCTCATCGGCTGCATGATCTGGCTGTTCGTCTGGCACCGTGACCGGTACCCGGCGGCAAGGACCACGCTGGTGGCATTCACCGGCGCGTGCCTGCTCGTCCAGCTGATCCCGGTTGCGCCGCCGCGGATGCTGCCCGAGGCCGGCATGGTGGACACGGCGATCCGGTACGGCCAGTCGGTCTACGGCACGCAGGCCGGCTTCGACCCCGACCAGCTGTCCGCCATGCCGTCCGTGCACGTGGGCTGGGCCATCCTGGTCGCGATCCTGGTGATCGGCACCGCCACCAGCCGGTGGCGCTGGCTGGCCCTGGGGTACCCGGCACTCACCCTCCTCGTCGTGGTGGTGACGGCCAATCACTTCTGGATGGACGGGATCGTGGCGGCTGCCCTGCTCGGGGCCGTGCTGCTGGCCCAGCGGGCCGTCCAGGGGCTACGGCACCACCCATCGCAATCCGGGCCCGTTTCCGAGAAGGTAGACGTGGAGTCCTCGCTGTAGCGCCGCCGACCCGCATGATCATCAGGGCTAGTCGTCAAAGCTCAGGTGCGAATTGACGGCTTGTGCCTGCGCTGCATATTCGGGAAGTTCGATCACGCTCACTCCGGCGCCTGCCAGTAGCTCGTAGCCCTGGCAGTCGGCCACGAACAGAGCAGGCTCGCGCCAGGCCATGACGACGCGGGGTATTCCTGCATCGAGGATGAGCTGCGTGCACGTACGCGGCCGTGATGTGCGCTGAGAGCACGGCTCGAGAGTGCTGTAAATCGTGGCCATCGCCAGCCGGGGATCACCCGGCAGGAGCTTGGCGAGTGCCGCTTCCTCGGCATGCACGCTCACATCGGTTTCACGAGAGTACCCGCGAGCAATTTCCTGCCCGTCATCGCCCACGATGACCGCGCCGACTGAATAGGCGCTCTCCTTCGGAGGGCACTGGTGCGCAAGCTCGATAGCGAGCTCCATCCACTTGCGGTCCGCGAAGCCAGGCTGAGACATTTGCTTAGTCCTCTCCCTCAACGTCACTCTGCTCCACCGTGCGAACGCCCAGATCGGCCTGGTGCAGGGGCCCGGCCGGTCGGCTATGCCATTCTTGATTAGCGTGGAGGATCTGGCTCGTTGGGACGTGCGGATCCTCCATGATCATGGGGCGGGCGAAGTGGCCTGGGCGGATAGTCCCGTCAGGCTGGGCTGGCTACGGGCAGGCCACGCTGAGCAGCGGCCTCTATCAGCCGCTTGTCGTAGGCGACGACAAAGGCTACCCCTGCGACCGCCTCGGCGCTGGCCAGGTGGATGGCATCCAGGGAGCGCAGCAGCGGACTCGGAAATATCGCGGCGCTATCCAGGACGGTTTCGCTCACCGGGATCTGGGCGATTACCGACAAGATCGCCGGCAGGTTCAGCAGTGCTCCCGGATCATTGCGCAGCAGGGCGCGGCGAGCCTCTGTGCGCACCAGCGCCGAGCTGATCAGGTCGCCGGGGTTGCCGGCCATCCAGGCCCGCAGTGCATCGCTCTCGGGCTCGGGATGAACAAGCTTGAGCACTGCCGACGTGTCGATGTAGATCACATGCGGTCCTCGCGGACCGCGTCCAGATCAGCCGACGAGTCCCGCGCCGTCCCTGGCAGGACCGGCATGGCCAAGAGCGCGGCCGTGCCACCTGGAACGGCCGGCGGCAGCACCGTGCCCTGCGCGATCAGCTCAGCCAGTTGCGGCGAGTACTCCTGCGGCGGAGTAATAATCCCCACCACCCGGCCACGATTGGTCACCACGATCGTGTCACCGTTGCTCACCTGGTCGAACACCGCCGATGTGTTACGGGTGACCTCACGCACACCCATCGTTCTCGTTGTCATGTCAATATGTTACAACATGAACAAGTCCGCCGGGACTCAGGGAGGCCGCCGGGACTCAGGCAGGCCGCCGGGATCCGCTGGGAGGGCTGGAGCCGCCTTCGCCGAGGAAACGCAGCACGTCGGCGGCATCGGCCAGCAGGGCAGCCTCGTCGGCCGCCGTCAGCGGGGCGAACGGAGCCAGCGTGACTCGCCCGCGGGCGAGGCTCCAGGTGGCTGCGCCGCGGCCGCGGACGAGCGCGAACGGCCGGAAGATGCCATTGGTCGCGACGACGCCCTGGTGCCCGCCGAGGACCGGCTCGCGCGAGACCCAGCCGTGCAGCAGCGGGTCGAAGGAGCCGAGCAGCCGGTGTGGCGGAAATCCGCGGCCGCTGCGACCGCCGCCCGGCTCGCCGCGTCGGCCGCGGTCGCCCGGTCCTTCCTGCTCGCCCGGGGCGGTGGCCAGGCTGGCCAGCCCGTCATCGCGCTTGCTGAGCTCGGCCGCGATGGCGGTCAGCCCGCGCCGCGCGTCCCCCAGCGGCAGTCCGGCCCATTTGGCGAGATCCCGGTCGGCTGCCGGACCGTGACCGGCCAGGTACCTGCGGGCCAGCTCGGCCAAAGCCGTATCCCGGTCCACCGGAGCGGGCGGCGCGCCGAGCCAGTCCCGGACCAGCACGTAGGCGTGGTCAGCGCCGATCACGGGCCCGCGCACGATATGGCCGCGCCGCGACGCGAGCAGCAAGATGTGCACCAGTGCCTGGCCTTCGGTGCGGACGCCAGCGGCGGTGATCCGCTCGCCCAGCTGGGCCCGAGTCAGCGGCCCGTCCGCCGCCAGGGAGCCCTCGATCACCGCGACGGCCCGGTCGGCGTCGCCTGGCAGCACGCCCTCCTGCGCCAGCCGGCGGTTGCTCGCGGTGGCCAGCTGCGGGGTGGTCAGCGCGTGCAGCCACCAGTAGTCATCGGCGCGGACGAGATGAAGCGTGCCGCGGTTCAGCCAGGTGATCAGCAGGGACCGCTCATCCGTCAGCGCGCGGTCCACGTCCGCCGCCGTCAGCCCCGCCGACCTGGACCGGATGGCGAGCCGCGCCCCGCGCGGGTCCTGCCCCTGCACGGCCAGCAGCCGCTGGACGACAGCCGTCACGCTCCTGGCAGGCTCGCCGGACAGCAGCTGGGCCGCGAACCGCTCGGCCAGCACGTCCTGGCCGAGCGGGCCGCCCGGATCGGCGTGACTCCGCTGGCTGGCCGTCGCGCCCTGGCTCTGTCCCCCGGCGAGGGCGAGTTCGGGTGGCATCAGGATGACGATACCGACGAGCTGCTCCTGGTTGTCGGCGGCCGGCTCGCTGGCGGTGCCTCCTGCCACGGTGGCACCCATGGCCGGCAGGAGGCACCATGGGAGCTATGACCATCGCGGACGCGTGGCCGCCGACGGCCCGGCCGTTCACGACCGACGACCTGGACCGGATGCCTGATGACGGGCACCGGTTCGAGCTGCTGGACGGGGTGCTCGTCGTGAGCCCGCGGCCCACCCCGATTCACCAGGTCGTGGCGTCAAGGCTCGGGTACGTGCTGAGGCAGGCCTGCCCGGCGGGGCTGGAGGTCGTGCCGGAGCCTGCCGTGATGATTTCCGCCGACACGGAGTTCGACCCGGACATCATCGTGATCGGCCTTGAGCACATCGGCGGGAAGAAGATCACTGACCCTCCGCTGCTGGCTGTGGAGATCCGGTCGCGGAGCACCGCGCTGATCGACCTGGGCAAGAAGAAGTCGGCGTACGAGGGGTTCGGCGTCGAGTCGTACTGGATCGTCGTCCCGGCCGCTGACCAGCCCGAGCTGATCGTTTTCGAGCTCCGCGATGGCAGCTACGAGCAGGCAGCGCACGTTCTGGGTAACGAGCCGTTCCGCGCGGAACGGCCGTTCCCCGTTGAGGTGGTGCCGTCCCGGCTGGTTGCCGGGTTGCTCCCGGACTGACCTGCCGGACCCGAGCCCGTGCGCTGGCCACCCTGCTGAAGATCGCCTATCAGGTACTCAAGAGCGGCAAACCCTACGAAGATCTCGGCGCCGACTTCTACGCCAAGCAGGAGTCACCCGAACAGCGCCGGGCCTACCTGCTGCGGCAGCTGGAAAAGCTCGGCCCCGGCTGCACCATCACCGTCACTCCCGCGGAGGCCGCCTGACGGCCGGCGCCATGCCCGGCCGGCGGTTCCCCCTCTAACCGCGGATCGCTGCCATCCGCTCCGCGCACACCCCGGCCATCCTGAGCGCGGCACCTATACTGCCTCGCACGATCCCTTGCCAACATCACGGGCCGGGGTTCGCTGCCGCGCGCCTGGCCGGGCCCCAGTTTCGTGTCAGTAGGGGGAAGCAGGTTCATTCGTTTCTCGCGACCTCCGGGCCGGTGATGCGTGCCAGCAGCGGGAAGGTGGCCGCGATGATACCGAGGGACACCACTATCCCGCCGGCGGTGAGCAGGTAGTACGCGGCGCCGGGCGCCACCATAGGGTGCTGCTGCGCCGTGGAGGCGAACATGGCGGCACCGGCGAACCCGGTGCCGATCGCGACGGCGGCGACGGCTAGCAGCGGGACGGCGCCTTCCAGCGCGACGACGCTGCGCAGCATGGCGAGCCGGGCGCCAGTGAGCCGCAGCAGGCTGAACGGCCGCTTGCGGTCGGCGAGCCCGGCCGCGATGCCCGCGGCGAGCGTGCAGCCGGCGATCGGCAGGCTGACCAGGATCACCACGTTCGCGAGCTGCTGGTAGTCGCTGTTCTTGGAATGGTCCCGCGCGACGATGTCGCTCAGGGTGGACGGCGCGCTGACGGAGGGGTAGGCGGGTGCGTTTTCAAGCACTGTCCTTGCCTGTTCGACTGCTGGCGTGCTGCCGTTCGTCGCCACGTTGATGGCGTCCACGCCCAGGGTGTCCAGCCGCGCGGCCGGGAGGTTCGCGGCCGGCCAGGTGATCGCGGTGGCGTCTGTGCCGAACAGGGGACCGTTGAACCCGGCTGCCGGGAACCTCGCGGTTGCCGCCCCGGCCGGGCAGCGGCCAAGGGCGGGAACGGTCGCGAGCTGCGCGCACGAGACCACGCCGGCCGGAACCGGACCGGTGCTGCCGAAATCGCCGCCGAGGCCGTGAAGTGTTCCGGGGATGGTCAGCCGTGGGGCCGCGCGGACCACGAGCACCCCGTGCACGCCGGGAATCCTTCTTAGCTGTGCCGTCAGCGGGGCGACGGGCGCGGCCGGCCCCGGGCCCGCCTCGCCCGCACGCGCTCCCGGCGCTCCGGGGACACTGTTGCCGACCCCCTGGTTCGATGCCCATACCTGGTCGGTCAGCACGTTCGCCTCGGCGGCGCTGCCGAACCGGGTGAGGTCCTTGGCGTTCTGCGTGGCGATCGCTAGCACGGCCACGGTGGTGATGAACAGCGCCAGCACCAGGCCGCTGACGGCGCGGAAGGCGGCCCTCGGGTCGTCGGCGAGGCGGCAGGCGGCGAGCAGCGTTGCGGGACGGCTGGTCCACCGGGCCATGGCCCGCGCCGCGGCCATGGTGAGCCACGGGCCCGCGATGAACAGGCCGGCGATGATGAGCAGGAAGCTGGACATGAACGCCTGGATCTGTCCGGAGATGGAGGCCGGGTGGCCGTGGATGGTCCAGAAGCCGAGCTCGGCCAGGCCGGCCAGTAGCGGCACCACCCGCCAGGCCCGCGGCGGCTTCGGCGTCGCCCGGCGGGCGACGCCGAGCGGGGAGATGTGCACCCGGCGCAGCGCCAGCCGGGCCGCCACCGCGGCGAAGACGGGCACGCCGATCGCGACCGCGAGGATGTCCCGCAGGCTGAGCGTCAGTTCGGCGGGGAAGAACGGCTGGCCGATGAGCGGGATGCCCGCGACCGGGATGCGCAGCAGGAAGAAAATCCCGAACCCGGCCGCCACCCCCGCGATCCCGGCCACGGTCGATTCGGTGGCGGCGAGCAGGGAGACCTGCCTGCGGGTCGCGCCGGCCAGGCGCATCGCCGCGAACCGTTCCTCGCGGCGGGCGGCCGACAGCCGGGTCGCGGTGGCGATGAAGATCAGCACCGGGGCCAGGATGGCCAGCGCCACGACCGACAGGATGAGATCGATGGCGCTCGCCCCGCCTCCCGGGTCGAGCGGGGCGTAGGTCAGGCCCGTGGGGTTGGCCTCCGTCCGGGGGACGGGCCAGCCCCCCAACGTCGTGGAGATCGACGTCACCTGCACGCTGTCGGGGATGTGCGCCAGCTGCGCCGGGGTGCGCCCGGTGATGATGACCAGCGAGTCCGGTGACGGCAGCGCGGCGTCGCCGATCGGGCCGGCCAGGTGGCCGGGGTAGCGGCCGGCCAGCTGATTCGCCGGGGTGCTGCGCAGCAGCGCGGCGAGCGCGGGCGAGGCGTAGTACCGGCCGGGTCCCGGGTCCCGCGGGATGCCCGGCGGCACCGGGGAAGAGGTGCCGGTGGCGGCCACGTCGAAGCGGCTGATCGTCTGGCCGTTGAAGATGTCGCTGCCGGGGTGCCACCACAGCGGGGCGACGCCCGTGGCCGGCCCCGGGGGCACCCACGCGGTGCCGGTCCAGTACCAGGCGTGGCGGTTGTTCCAGGTGGTGACCGCGTTGGTCGCGGCCACGGCGGTCAGCAGCAGGCCGACCCCGAGGCCGACCGCGACGGCCAGGACGACCAGCCGGGTGATCGCCTCGCGGCCGCCGCTGATCACCAGGCGGAGCCCGAGGGGGATCATGGCCTGGCGCCAGTGAGGGTGCTGACCGTGCCGTCGCGGACGATGACCTCGCGGTCGGCGTAGGCGGCGACCCGGGCGTCGTGGGTGACCAGGATGACGGTGGTGCCGTGCTCGCGGGCCGCGGCGGTGAGCAGGTCCATCACCAGTTCCCCGGACACCGAGTCAAGCGACCCGGTCGGCTCGTCGGCGAACAGCAGCTCCGGGCCGGCGACCAGGCCGCGGGCCAGCGCGACGCGCTGCGCCTGCCCGCCGGACAGCTCCCCGGACCTGCGGCGCTCAAGCCCGTCCAGGCCGAGCGCGGGAAACCAGTTCCTGGCCGCGGTCATCGCCGGGCCGCGGCGGGTGCCGGACAGCAGCAAGGGCAGCGCGACGTTCTGTTCCGCGGTCAGCTCGGGGACCAGCTGGCCGGACTGGAACACGAACCCGAACCGGTCCCGGCGCAGCCCGCTGCGCCGCTCGTCGCTCAGGGTGTCCAGCCGCTGCCCGCCGAACCAGACCTCGCCCTCGTCGGGGACCAGGATGCCCGCCAGGCAGTGCAGCAGGGTGGACTTGCCAGACCCGCTCGGCCCCATGACCGCGACGATCTCGCCGTGGCAGACTCCCAGTGAGGCGCCGCGCAGCGCCGGCGTTTCGCCGAAGGAAAGGAACAGGTCCCGCGCCTCGATGATCTTCGCAGTCCTGTGGGCCGCCGCGACGGCGGGGAGGTCCGCGGTCACCGGCGTACCGCTCGCGAGAGCAGGTCCAGCCGGGCCGCGGTGTGGTCGATCCATCGCAGGTCAGCCTCCAGTCGGTAGAGCGCGTGGTCGGCGAGGAGCACGCCGAGCGGATCGGAGTCCCGCTTGAGTCCGGTGAGCTCGCGCATCCGCTGCAGGTGCGCCGCCCGCTGGGCGTCCAGGTAGCTGTCGGCCGGCCGGCCGAGCATCAGGGCGAGCACCACCTTGGCGAACAGTTCGCTCTGCAGGTCCGGCTCCGGCGGGGCCGGCTCGGCCAGCCACCGCTCCACTTCGGCCATGCCCGCGTCGGTGATGACGTACCGCCGTCGTTCGGGCCCGGCCCCCTGCTCGACGGGCCCGGCGACCGTCTTCCCGTCCCTGGCCAGCCGGGACAGGGTCGCGTACACCTGGCTGTAGCGCAGCGGCTTGCCTCTGCCGAAGTACGCGTCGTAGTCCCGTTTCAGGTCGTAACCGTGACTTGGCCCCCGCTCAAGCAGCCCAAGCAGTGTCAGCGGAACACTCATACCCGAGAGAGTACTCCAAGAGTATTCTCTCGGGTAGTAGTTTCCTTGGCTGACCTCACGCAGGGCCATGGCGGAACTGGCATCATCAAGGCACTGCCGCTGCGGCAGGAGAAGAGATGGGCACGATGGATGAGCACGAGGCCTGCGAGGCCGGCCAGACAGTGCCTATCAAGGTGCCCGGGCGGACGATCGGCGATCCGCTCGCGCTGCGCACTCGCGCTGCGAAGATCCCCTTCCGCCGCCCGCTCGATCCCGAGCGCCAGCAGGTCCAGGTGCGTCTCGAACTGCACGTCCAAGTCGAACAGCCACGCTCTGCGATCCTTGCCGGGCAGCGGAGCGGCGTTCTCCAGGGCATCGTTCGCGGCCCCGATACGGCGGCTGCGGCGACTTACCGTCTTCCATCCGCTTGACGGCTTTGCTGAAGGCGTTGCGGGCCTCCTCAGTCTCGCGGACATGCGCGATCAGCTCCTGCTGGAACTCGTAGCCGTCCTTCACGTTCGCAGCGCGCAGCTGCAGGAGGAGATCCGGCAATGCCTTCTGAGCAGCCTCGTGCCGCGAATGAGCAACACGTCTTCGGGCGGGAACCCCTGGCCGAACAATCTCACGCGACCCGTGTCGCTCCCGCCAGTCCCGACAGCGAATGAATTGCACCGCCGGTCATCCGCGACGCAGCCGCGTCACCCCCAAGCTGGGGAGATCGGATCGCTGCTGCCTTCGCTCACCGAACTGACCGACCAGACCAGGCTGGTCATGGGCACTCAGCGCCGCGCTATCGACACTGCGGCGTCGCGCTGACTCAATCTGCACCAGCCGCGGTGATTGTGCGGTGACCGGGGACGGTGCGAGAGCAGTCAGCGCCAGCATTATGGGAGCAGAATGGGAGCGGCGAAGCGCTGTCAGGTGTAGTCAGACGCGGTGACCAGTAGCCAGATAAGGCCTGTGACCAGGGGAGAAGCCTGCTAGCAGCCGCTTTCGTTGGCTTGAGCACTCAGTTCGGGATCAAGCGTGCCGAATACGCGCCGATCTCGCTGATTTTTAAGCATTCGACATTTTTGGCGCCGATTTAGCTCGCTGTATACGGAACAGCGTCTTTGCCCACTGAGCAACCCAATGATGATCGGCTGACAGCTGACTGCGTTTCCGCATCTTGAAATTGCCGCTGGAAGATCACTGCGGATGCCTGCCATCTCAGCTACGGTCAGCCCGCCCGGCTTGATGTTGCAGAATGCATGTCGATACGCTCGTTGCACTAAGCGTCAGCGCAGGTCAAGCACCATTTAGCGACGGAACTTCAGAACCGCTACCCAGGCTCGCGGAGGGGTCTACCCGGCGGGATCGCTGGCGGGCGGTCTTGTTGCCGGGCGCGGTCGCAAGTTGATCGTCAGGATAGCGTTTCGACCTCGGCAGTGAACTCTCCGTCAGCATCGCCGGTGTTGATGACGCTGCTGGACTACAGCAGGAGAACTGCGGTCTCCGTATCGGCGTCGACTGAAGTCCCGCGCACACTCCCGCCGTTATCTCAAGCCCGAATTTAGGTGTCCTCGCTGTAGCCGCCGCGGGTGCTTTGTGTGCTTTTGCTGCGGGGTGGACACGTTATCTGAACAGTGCCTCCGCCGCAGACTCGGTGCAAATCCCCTTGTTGCTGATGTTTTTAGAACTAGGTGACTACTACGTGAACGCTGTTCAGCTACATGTCCACGCCGCAGACGTCCTGGTCAGGCGCGGCGTACACAGGGAGGGCTTCAGATAACCGCCGTTCTGCGCGGCCATCGGCCTCTCAGCGTTCACCGGCTGCGGCGCGCCGATCAGGTCGATCTGGCCCGCCGCGACCACGGTGGAGGCATGCCCCCGAACGTGCTAACGCGGGCGGCACGGCCTGTGCGGGGCCAGCTGTCCCGGCTGAGCTGGGTCCGCGCCCCGGCCAGCGGGTGCTTCGGCATCGTGATTGCCGGGTGCCCGGCTACGGCGTCCCTGCGGGTACCGTGAGATCAGAGCGGCCACGCGCCGGACCGGCTAGGTGTGATCACTATCAGGGACTGGGACCGTGCCCGGACGTGAGCCGGGCAATCTGCAGATCCCGAAGATGGAGCCGAGATGGCGCGAGTTCTTTACACGGCGGAGGCAACGGTCACAGGCGGCCGGGCAGGCGGCCACGGGCGCACGAATGACGGAGCCCTGGATGTGCAGCTCCGCTCGCCGAAGGAGATGGGCGGCGAGGGCGGTGGCACGAACCCTGAACAGCTCTTCGCCGTGGGCTATGCGGCCTGCTTCGAAAGTGCCCTGGGCGTGATCGGCCGTCGTGAACGCGCCGAGGTAGGCGATGTCTCGGTCGACAGCCGTGTGAGCCTGCTGCCCACCGGGGAGCGCGGTTTCAAGCTCGCCGTGGAGCTCGACGTAACCCTGCCGCAGGTTCAGGATCCTGAGCAGGCGGCGCGGATCGTTGCTGCCGCCCATCAGGTGTGCCCGTACTCCAATGCCACCCGGGGCAACATTGACGTGACGCTGACCGTGAACGGCCAGGACATCGGCTGAACCATTCTCCGGTGGCGGTGATCCCACCGCCCGCCGCCTCCGGCGGGGCGGCAGCTGCCCAGGAGCTCATGCCCTGATGCCGGTCCGCGGAGCGGCCTGTCAGCTGCGAGTTCTGGATGCACGAGATCGGCTCGATCCCGCAGCCCGGGCCGGGAACGGCAGGCCCGCGTGGAGTCCCGGCCGGCCGGGCGCGGTGACGGTGCCACAGTCTGAATAGTTACAGACCCGTCCGCGAATGGCGCCTTGATGCTGGTTACCGATGACCTGGACGATGCCACCATCGAGCGCGCCGGTGCGCTGGTGGCTCGCGAGCATGCCGCTGCCCGCCAGGTACGACCGGAGTTGCCGGCTGGCTTCGATAGTGCCGACGTCTGCGCGGCCGCGCTGCAGCAGCTGCGCGACAGCGGCCATCGCGGCCTGGTCGTGACCGCCAACGGGCGCACCGTGGCGGTCATGACCGCCACGGTGCGCCAGCACCCGGCAGGCGGGCGGTATGCCCGCCTGCCGGCCGAGGGATTCGCCGTCGAACCGGATCTCGCCGATCCGACCGGGGTCCTGGCCGCCGCCTTCGCGGACCTCGCATCGCCGCTGATCGCCAGCGGCGTGCTGCGCTACTACCTTCTCCACGCCGCGCTGCCCCGCCTGGCCGAAGCGCTATCGAACCTCGGGTTCGGGCGCGACGGCGCCTACGCCATCCAGCCGGCCGCGCCGCGGCGTGCCTCTTCCGCCGCCGCCGTACGGGTGGCCGTGACCGACGACCTCGCTAGCGTCGCACGGCTCGCGCTGATCGAGATACAGCACCGCTCCGCGCCGCCGATGTTCGCCCCGCCCCACGACCCGCCGCTCGCCGACCTGGCCGCCCGGCACCGCGCCTTGCACGAGGGCGGCGCCGTCCACCTCATCGCCACCCTCGACGGGCGCGACGCCGGCCTGCTCACCATCGAGCTGACCTCACCGGCACCCCGCCTGTGCCCGGACGGCCAGCCCTACATCGGCCCCACCGCCACCCTGCCCGGCGCGCGCGGGAAAGGCGTCGGCCACGCCCTCGTCGCCGCCGCGCTCACCTGGGGACATGCCCGCCAGTACCAATGGATCTCGGTCGATTTCGCGACCGCTAACCCGTTGTCCCGGCCATTCTGGCTCAGCAACGGCTTCCACCCGGCCGGCTACGGTGGCCTGCGCCTCATTCAGGACCGGCCGCCCGCCAGAGCGTCTGGCACCGGCCAGCCACCCCGAACCGGCGATCCGGGCCGCCCGGCCGCCTGAGCGACGACCTGGCGCGCATATCACGTTCCGTGACAAGCACCCACGACGAATGGGTGCGATAGCCGCCGATCGGCGCGGCGGGCGGTCGGCTGGCGCCTGCTATCTTAAGCGCGCAGATCGGGCTGATTTGGGTGTGACCGGAGCGCTGGGTATCTGTCGTGGTTAGGTGCCGGGCCTTGCGGCCCGGGGCCGGCGTGTGCTGTGGCGCAGCATGGCCTGTGCCCGCAGCCATTGATCGCGGGGCCAGGCCGGGTAGCCCATGTAGCGGCCGTTGTCGGGGACGTGACTGAGCACGCCGCTTTTGCCGAATACCATCGCGCGGTCGCCGATCCGCACGCGGTTGCTGACGCCGACCTGGCCCATCAGCAGGGCCCCGGTGCCGATCTGCACGCCGCCGGCCAGGCCGACCATGGCCACCAGCTCGCTGCCGGGGCCGATCGAGCAGTCGTGCCCGATCATGGCGAGCGCGCCGATCCGGACGCCGTCGGCGATGGTTGTCGGGCGGGTTTCCCCGTCTTCGATCACCGCGTTCGGCCCGATCTCCACCCCGTCCCCCACCACGACGCCGCCGAAGGAGGCCGCCTTGGGCCAGCCGCTCTGGGCCGGCGCGGTGGGTCGGCAGGAGAAGCCCAGCCGCGCGCCGCTGTGCACAACGCAGCGCGCGCCGATCCGCGCTCCCGCGCCGACCACGGCGCCGAGCACCGTGCCCGGGTCGATCACCGCCCAGTCGCCGACCACGCAGCCCTCGGCCACAAACGCCTCCGCGCTCACCTGCGCATCCGGGTGCACCCAGGCTGTGGCGGCTACCCCGGCTGGCGGCAGCGCCCGGCGTTCCCACAAGGCCCTGACCACGCGTTCATCACTGCCGCACTCGATGCCGAAGTGCCGCTAAGCGACGTACAGGAAGCCGCCTCCCACGCCGATCCGCGGACCACCATTAGATACGACCGGGCCAGGGCGTCCCTGGACCGGCACGCCACCTACATCGTCGCTGCCTGCGTAGCTGGGGCCGCCCGGTAACCGGCAAGTCTCCGTCTGGCGGCCAGGTGCCGCTGGCCGGATGGCCCAGCCGCCCAGCGCAGAAACGGTCCCGCCCGAACTCACCAGGCGTGAACGCCTCAAACACTCGCTGACCGCCGATCTGGGCGACGCGGAGCTGAAGCTGCCCGCGACGGTTCCGGTCCGGAAGTGGTCATTCTGTGGGGGTGCAGCCTTGACAGCGCCCGAAGGGTTTGGTGGACTGACTTAGTCAACTGCCTAATCCAGTTGGATGAGGGTGCGGGTGCCCGGAAGGACCGACGATGGCAACCGATCGAGAGCTGATCACCCAGGCGGTGCAGGACTGCTTCGGGGGCCGGTATGAGGCTGACGTGGCCCGGATGGACCGGGCGCTGCACCCGGACCTGGTCAAGCGTCCCCCGGCCGAGGACGACGAGGCGATCCTGACCAAGGAGCCCATGCTGCAGGCCTGCGCCGAAGGCGAGGGAACCAGGGCCGCGGACCGGTGGGTGAAGATCGGCATCGTGGATGCCTGCGGCGGCATCGTCAGCGCCGTCGTCCGGCCGGCTCCCTACCGGGAGTACCTCCACCTGGTCAGGACCGGCGACGGGTGGAAGATAGCGGACGCGCTGTGGCTGCCGCAGTGAGCCAGGTAGCGCAGAAGACGGCGGCGCGCGCCGCCGCCGAGGAGGCGCTGCTGGATGCGGCGGAGCGGCTGCTGGCCGAGGTCGGGTATGCGGGTATCACGACGCGCAGGCTGGCGGAGGAGGCTGGCATCAACCACGGCCTGGTCCACTATTACTTCGGGTCGAATGAGAACCTGCTGGTGCACGCGCTGGAACGGTTCACCGGGCGGCTGATCGCCCGGCAGCGGGAACTGTACACGGCCGATCTGCCGTTCGCGGACAAGTGGCGCACGGCGATGCGCTACCTGGTCAGCGAGGACGTCAGCTACCAGAAGACCTGGCTTGAGCTGCAGGCGCTGGCCTGGAACAACCCGGACATCAGGGCGCGCCTGGCGCGGGTGAATGCCGAGTGGCGGGCAGTGCTCACCGAGGCGTTCGGGCAGCCGCGCCGCGAGCTTGGCATCGGGCTGCCGCTGGAGGCGCTGGTCTCGCTGGTGATGACGTTCAACCTCGGCATCATCATCGAGCGCCTGGGCGGCATCGACACCGGGCACCATGAACTGCTGGATTGGATCGACCAATGGATATCGAGATGACCGAGCCCGCCCACGAGCAATCGCGGGCACGGTACCCCGACAGCTCCGGCTACACCAAGCGCAACGGCGTACGGCTCTACTACGAGGTCTACGGGTCCGGCGAGCCGACCATCTTCCTGCTGCCGACATGGTCGATCATCCACTCACGGCACTGGAAGATGCAGATCCCCTACCTGGCCCGGCACTGCCGCGTCATCACCTTCGACGGCCGCGGCAACGGCCGCTCCGACCGACCGGCGGCCGGATACGGGGAAGCCGAATTCGCCGCCGATGCCCTGGCGGTGATGGACGCCACCGCGACCGAGCGCGCGGCGATCGTCTCGCTCTCAGTCGGCGCTCAGCGCGCCCTTATCCTGGCGGCTGAGCACCCGGACCGCGTGACCGGGGCCGTCTTCATCTGCCCGGCCGTGCCGTTCGCCTCACCGCCGGAGGACCGCACGCGTTACCCGTGGGATGAGGTACTGCCCACCGACGAGGGCTGGGCGAAAGACAACCTCTACTACTGGCTGCGGGATTACCGCGGCTTCCTGGAGTTCTTCTTCTCCCAGATGTTCACCGAGCCGCACTCGACCAAGCCGACCGAAGACTGCATCGGCTGGGGCCTGGAGACCACCGCCGAGACCCTTATCGCGACGGAAATCGGCAACGGCCTGGACAAGGCGGCCGCGCGCGAGCTGTGCGGCCGGGTTCGCTGCCCGGTGCTGGTGATCCAGGGCACGGCCGATGCGATCACCGGGCCCGGCCGCGGGATCGCGTTCGCCGAGGCGACCGGCGGCGAGCTGGTGCTGCTCGAGGGCTCGGGCCACGGCCCGCACGTCCGTGACCCGGTCAAGGTGAACCTGCTGCTGCGCGACTTCGCCGTCCCCCCGCGGCCACGCCCGCGCTGGGTGCGGGGCAAGGCGCGCCGCAAGCGTGCGCTGTACATCTCCTCACCGATCGGCCTGGGTCACGCGCGCCGGGACGTGGCGATCGCCAGCGAGCTGCGCAAGCTGCATCCCGGCCTGGAGATCGACTGGCTCGCCCAGCATCCGGTCACCAAGGTGCTGGAAGAGCGCGGTGAGCGGGTCCACCCGGCCAGCGCGCACCTGGCGAGTGAGTCCGGGCATATCGAGTCCGAGTCGGCTGAGCATGACCTGCACTGCTTCCAGGCCATCCGGCGGATGGACGAGATCCTGCTCGCCAACTTCATGGTCTTCCACGACCTGGCCCGCGACGAGGACTACGACCTGTGGATCGGCGACGAAGCCTGGGAACTCGACTACTACCTGCACGAGAACCCCGAGCAGAAGCGCGCCGCCTACGCCTGGCTGACCGACTTCGTCGGCTGGCTGCCGATGCCCGACGGCGGCCCGCGCGAGGCGTTCGTCACCGCCGACTACAACGCCGAGATGATCGAGCACATCGCCCGCTATCCCCGCGTCCGCGACCGGGCCATCTTCGTCGGCGACCCCGACGACATCGTCCCGGACGGGTTCGGCCCCGGCCTGCCACTGATCCGCGACTGGACCGAGCAGCACTACGACTTCGCCGGGTACGTCACCGGCTTCGACCCGCGCCAGCTCGGCGACCGGCAAGCACTCGGCTACCGCGACGACGAGCGCGTCTGCATCGTGACCGTGGGCGGCTCGGGGGTCGGCGGACACCTGCTGCGGCGGGTCATCGCCGCCTTCCCCGACGCCAAGGAACGCGTGCCCGATCTCCGGATGATCGTGGTAGCCGGCCCGCGGATCGATCCCGCCAGCCTGCCGGCCCACGACGGGCTGGAGATCCGCCCGTACGTCCACGAGCTCTACCGCCACCTGGCCGCCTGTGACCTCGCCGTCGTCCAGGGCGGGCTGACGACCACGATGGAACTGACCGCCAGCCGGCGGCCGTTCCTGTACTTCCCGCTCCGCCACCACTTCGAGCAGAACTTCCACGTACGCCACCGGCTCGACCGCTACGGCGCCGGGCGGTGCATGGACTACCAGACCGCCGAACCTGCCGACATCGCCGCGGCGATCGCCAGCCAGATCGGCCGGCCCGTCGACTACCGCCCGGTCGCCACCGACGGCGCCGCCCGGGCAGCGTCAATGCTCGCCAGCCTCCTCTAGCAAGAAGCAAGCCATAACCCCAGGAACCTTAACGTCCCAGATTGGCTGATCTAGGCCCGGCAATGTTGCCGCACCGCACTAACTGACCAGCGCCGATTCGGCAGGCGCGTCGGCGCGGCCGCCGACGGGCCGGCCGGCCGGCACCAGTGACCAGCCCGCGGGCCTAAACCTGCGATCCGGCTGCGGCGGGTTTGCGGCCCCGCTACCGTGCGGGGGTCATCGAGATAGGCACGGACCGCCGCATCCAGCTCGTCGAGCTCCGCCTCGCTGGCCAAGCCCATCTCCAGCACCTGCGGGCGCATGCTGCGCACCAGGCCAGCCGCACCATCTCGGTGACCACCTCCTGCGGCTCGGGGACGTTGACCAGCAGGTTACGGGCGTGCACCAGGTCAAAGGAGCCTGACCGCAGCCCGGTGCGCCGGGCATCCCTGGTCAGGATCTGCATGCCGCCCGGCCCCGCCCGGTGGCTAACTGGGCCGCCATCGCGGTGTGCGCCGGGTCGGCGGCGACCCCGACCACCCGGCCGCCCGGTGACACCCGACCGGCCAGCAGCTCCAAGATCCCGCGCGGCCCGCAGCCGAGAACGATCGCGCTGTGCCCGGGCCGCAGGCTGACCCGGTCCAGCAGCGCCGCGCTGACGGCCGCCAGCTTGTCAGCCTGACGCCGCAGCCGGGCGCTCTCGCCCGCGCTGCTGCCCAGCGCGTACACCGCGATGGCTTCCCGGCCGTTGCCCGCCTCCGGTCTTACGGTGGGGTTATCTGCTGTTGCTGGGGCCTGGCTGGCCCTGTCTCCGGGTCTCAGCCCGATCCCGGAGGTGCCTATGGCCACCACGTCCACGTCCGCTGCCTTGATGCCCGTCGCACCGATGTTCTCGAATACGGAAAGGCTGGCATTAGCCGGGTTCCTTGCCGGTTACAGCGGCCTGACCCGCGATGCATACGAGCTGGACCTGCGCCAGTTCGTCAGCTGGTGCCACCAGCACCACCTGCGGTTATTCAGTGTCCGTCGTTCCGATATCGAGTGCTTCGCCCGCGACCTGGAAGCTCGCGGCCGGGCCCGGGCCACCGTTACCCGGCGGCTGTGCACCGTGGCCGGGTTCTACCGGTATGCGGTCGAGGAGGAGCTGCTGGATCATTCTCCGGCCATCCATGTCCGCCGGCCGCGGCTGGACTACGAATCGCACGCCACCGCCCTGGACCGCAACGAGATGGGCGCCCTGCTGGTCGCGGCCGGGCTCGGCCCCGCCACCGGGCACGCGCTGATCTCCCTGCTCGCTCTCAACGGGCTGCGGTCTCCGAAGCCACCAGTGCTGACATCGAGGCACTGGGGATCGAGCGCGGGCACCGGACCCTGGTGATCACCCGCAAGGGCGGCAAAGTCGTCACCATCCCGCTGGCACCCCGCACCGCACGCGCCATCGACCTGGCCGCCGGCGAGCGGTGCGACGGGCCGGTGTTCCTGACCGGCGGCTGGACCGCCATGGCGCCGCCCGGATCGCCCGCCGGGCAGCCCGGCGGGCGGCGATCGGCAAGCGGGTCGGGCCGCACACGCTGCGGCAGGCGTTCATCACTGCCGCGCAAATGAGCGGAGTTGCATCTGATGCATCATTCCCCGTCTGGCGTGAAGACGGCGCCGTAGGGCTTTGCGATCGCGGCCGGCGGGTCGCTGGGAGCGGGCTGGGGCCGGGACACGCGGCTGGCACGGGGATTCTGGCGTCCTGTTGCGCTGGATGCCAGGATGTGGCCTCCAGTTCGGTTGCGCTGGGTGACTGGATGATGCACCGGGTGTATTCGGGGAGGGGTTCGCGTGGGGGGACGCAGGGGGGCGCTGGCGCTGGTGGCGGCGGAGGGGGCGGCGCCGGTTTCGCCGGGGCCGGCGCTGTTTGAGAAGATGCTGGCCGGCTGGCGGCGCCAGCAGCAGGCCCGGCGGCTGAGCGGCGCGCTGGTCGACGGGCGGGAGCGTATCGTGCGCCGGTTCGCTGAGTTCACCGGCTGCTTGCCGTGGGAGTGGGCGCCGGCGCAGGCGGAGGCGTGGGCGGCCGGCGGCGGGTGGGCGCATTCGAGGGTCCGGGCCTATCAGGGCGCGGTGAGCATGTTCCTGGGCTATGCCTGTGATCCGCGTTACGGGTGGGCGGCCGAGTGCGAGCAGCGGGTGGGCAGCGTGCCGGTGCAGGTGTTCCATGAGGGCAACACCGCGGTGCATGTGGCTGAGTATGAGGGCCGCGCGGAGCGCCGTCCGCTGACGCGGGCTGAGCTGCAGGCGTTCTTCGACGCCGCGGATGATTACGCGGAGAAGGCGGCGTGCTCGCGGCGTAAGGGGCAGCTGGCGGCGTTCCGTGATGCCACCCTGTTCAAGGTGGTCTACGGGTGGGGGCTGCGCCGCCGGGAGGCGGCGATGCTGGACGTGGCCGATTTCGCGGCCAGCCCGGCGGCGCCTGAGCTGGGCAGCTTCGGGGTCTGCCATGTCCGGTTCGGCAAGGCGATGAAGGGCAGCCCGCCGCGGCGGCGGGCGGTGGCCACGGTGATGCCGTGGGCGGCTGAGGCGTTAGGGCAGTACCTCGATGACGTGCGGCCCCGTTACGGCTGCGGGCATCATCCGGCGGTATGGCTGACCGAGCGCGGCGGCCGGATCTCGCCGCGGCAGATCGATGACCGGTTCGCCCAGCTCCGCGGGCTGGCCGGCCTCCCGGATGATCTTTCGGTGCACTGCCTGCGTCATTCGTATGTCTGGCACCTGATCGAGGACGGCGCCGATCCGCTGTTCGTCCAGTGGCAGGCAGGCCATTCGTGGGCGTCCACCACGGCGGCCTATACGACGGTCGGGCAGGACGCCAGGAACCGGATGATGCGCCACGCGCTGGCGCGCGCCTTTGAGGGAGAGGACGGCCGGTGACGGCACGCACGATCGGCTACCGGTGGCATCTGCGGCGGCTGATGGCCGACCGGGACATGTACGCCACCACGGACCTGCGGCCGCTGCTGGCCGAGCGGGGCGTGGTGCTGTCCCGGGAGCAGGTCTACCGGCTGGTCGCCCGGACCCCGGAGCGGCTCAGCCTCGCCACGCTGGCCGCCTTGTGCGACATTCTCGGCTGCCAGCCGGGCGACATCGTCGAGCCGGTCACCGCGGCCGGGCCGGGCCCGCGGCCAGGGACGCAGGCGGCGGCGCTGCCGCGGCCCCGGCGGGCCCGCGTACTGCCCGGCCCGCGGTGATAGCGCGATGGCCGCGGCAGGGCGCTGCCTGGCCGGCCACGACATGCCCGGCGGCGGGCGGCGCGGCTGCCCGCGCTGCCGCCGGGATCAGGTCGCGGAGATGGCGGCAGCCGCGGAAGGGTCGCTGCCGCGGCCGGTGGTGGCCGCCGCGGTTGATGCGGTAGCGGTCACCGGGCAGGTGCTGTGGCACCTGGCCGGGGCGCTGGCCGCCGGCCCGGACGCGCTCAGGCTCGGCGCCCCGCCGGCCGCCGGCCGGCTCGCGGCCGAGCTGATCGCCCGCGGCTCGGCCACGCTGTCCATGCCGGCCTGCGCGGCCTGCGGCCGGAGCGGGATGCCGTTGTTCCGCAGTGATGCCGGCGGGGTCTGCCAGCGGTGCCGGGCCTGGCAGCTCGCCGCCGCGTGCAGCGGCTGCGGCAAAGTGAAGCCGGCCGCGGTGCGCACCAGCGCCGGCCAGCCGCTGTGCGAGGTCTGCCGCCGCCGCGTGCGCGGCCACCGCCGGTGCGGGAACTGCGGCAGCACCGCCCCGATCGCGGTGCGCGCGCGCGACGGCAGCCCGGACATCTGCGTGAACTGCTACCGGATGCCCGAGGCGGCCTGCAGCGTGTGCGGCCGCCGCCGCGAGTGCAATTTCGCGGGCACCAGCCGTCCGGTCTGCGCGTCGTGCTCGCCCCGGGCGACCGCGGCATGCGCGCGCTGCGGGCACGATCGCCCGGCCCAGGCGCGATGGCCGGAAGGGCCGGTCTGCGACCCCTGCTACCGCGCCGCGCTGCGTCACCGGGGACGGTGCGCAGCCTGCGGCCAGGAGCGGCGGCTGGTCGCCCCGCCCGGCCCGGGCGCCGACACCTGCTCAGACTGCGCCGGCCTGCCCGCGATGTGCGTCTGCGCAGATTGCGGCATCGAGGACAAGCTCTACGAACGCGGCCGGTGCGGCCGGTGCAGCCTGCGGCGGCGGGCCGCGGCGCTGCTGGCCGGGCCTGACGGCGGAACCACCGCGGCGCTGACGCCGGTGCTCGAGGCGATCTGCGCGGCCCGCACCCCCAGGTCGGCACTCAACTGGCTGAACAGGAGCTGCGGCGCGGCCATGCTCGCCGACCTCGCATCCGGGAAGCTGCCCGCCACCCACCAGGCACTGGACGCCCACCCGCGCCGCCGGGCCGCTGACTTCCTCCGGCAGATGCTCGCCGCCGGCGCCGTGCTCCCGGCCAGGGACGAGGATTTCGCCCGCACCGAGCAATGGCTCACCAGCCTCCTCGGCACGATCAAGCCAGCCGCCGGCCGGCGCCTAGTCCAGGCCTACGCCACCTGGCAGGTAATGCGCCGCCTGCGCGCCACCGCCAGCCACGCCGCCCGCCCGCGCACCTGCACCGCCCGCGCCCGCCGCAACATCCGCGCCGCCACGAACTTCCTCACCTGGCTGGCTGACCGCGGCCTTACCCCCGGCGCCTGCGGCCAGGGCGACATCAAGGCATGGCTGGGAACCGGGCCCGCCGCCAGCCAGGCGCGGGATTTCCTGTCCTGGGCCGCCCGGCACCGGCACTGCCACGCCTTCACCATCCCCGGCCCGGTGCGCGCCAGCGGCACCGCCGCCAGCCAGGACCAGCGCTGGGCGCTGGCCGCCCGGCTGCTCCACGACGACACCCTCGACCTCACCGACCGGGCCGCCGGCTGCCTGCTGCTGCTCTACGGCCAGCAGCTATCCCGGATCGCCGCCATGACCACCAGCCAGGTCACCAGCCACGACGGCACCGTGCTCGTCCGCTTCGGCGACCACGACGTCCCCGTCCCCGACCCGCTCGGCGTCATCCTCACCGGCCTGACCCGCACCGGCCGCACCCACACCGGAACCGGATCACCCGCGATCTCGCCATGGCTATTCCCCGGCGGCCTCCCCGGCCGGCCGATCACCGCTCCCCGGCTCGGCGGCCGGCTCCGCGCCATCGGCATCCAGGCAATGGCAGGCCGCCGGGCCGCGCTCCTCGACCTCGCCGCCCAGCTACCCCCCGCCGCCCTCGCCGACCTGCTGCACCTGGCCCCGGGCACCGCGGCCCGCTGGACGCGCCAAGCCGCAGGCGACTGGTCCCGCTACGCAGCCGACCTCGCACGCGACCGCCATCACCAGCCCTGACGAATACCTCCGCCAGCAGGCACCACGACGAGGTATTCGACACGGCTGGTAAACCGCTCACTACCAGTTTGGCGGCCGGAGTGCCGCTAAGCGACGTACAGGAAGCCGCCTCCCACGCCGATCCGCGGACCACCATTAGATACGACCGGGCCAGGGCGTCCCTGGACCGGCACGCCACCTACATCGTCGCCGCCTGCGTAGCTGGGGCCGCCCGGTAACCGGCAAGTCTCCGTCTGGCGGCCAGGTGCCGCTGGCGGATGGCCCAGCCGCCAGCGCAGAAACGGTCCCGCCCGAACTCACCAGGCGTGAACGCCTCAAACACTCGCTAACCGCCGATCGGCGCGGCAGGTGGCCTTTCGGCCGCTGGTCGACGTTCGGCGCAGATCGGGTCGTTATGTGGCCGAGGGCAGAGATGACCGATGATCGGCTCTACGGCGCGGATAATTGCCTGGCTCAAATGACCACAGGAGCTTCGATGAACGTCGGCAGGCGGCTGAGCCTTGGTATCTTCGCGCCAGCGTTCGTGGGCGGCGTCTTCGTCATCGGCGGGCGAGTACCCATCGGCTCGATCAGAACCCTCGTCCCACTCCGGCGCCATTCCGCCGCGATCCGGCGCCCTCTCGCCTGCCTGCCGCTCTCAGGCACAACATCACGCAGTTCCGGCCAGCGTGCGGCGCGCAGCTGCATAGCGGGTTCGGGACGATAGGTCGCGCGGGTAGATCACCCGGCTGGGGGGCTGACTTATCGCCAGCCGAGCGCGGGCGCCACCTGGGTCAGGATGCTGTCGATGACGTGGGCGTTGTAGTCGACACCGAGCTGGTTGGGCACGGTGAGCAGCAGTGTGTCAGCGGCCGCGATCGCCTCGTCCTCTTTGAGCTGGCGGATCAGTTCTTCGGGCTCGGCCGCGTACGAGCGCCCGAAGATCGCCTGCGTCGTCGCGTCGATGAACCCGATCTGGTCGGTGTCCTGGTTCCTGGGGCCGAAGTAGGCCCGGTCGCGGTCCTCGACTAGAGGGAAGATGCTCCGGCTCACTGATATCCGCGGCTCGCGCTCGTGGCGCGCCGTGTGCCACGCGTCACGGAATGCCTGGATCTGCTCAGCTTGCTGCACGTGAAAGGGCTTGCCCGACTCGTTGCTGATGAGCGTTGAGCTCTGCAGGTTCATGCCCAGCCCGGCTGCCCACGCCGCCGTCCGCTGCGACGCCGCGCCCCACCAGATGCGCTCCCGCAGCCCGGCTGAGTACGGCTCCACCCGCAGCAAGCCAGGCGGGTTCGGGAACATCGGCCGGGGACTGGGCTGGGCGAAGCCCTCGCCCCGCAGTACCTCCAGCAGCACCTCGGTGTGCCCGCGCGCCATGTCGGCGTCCGTCTGGCCTTCCTGCGGCTGGTAGCCGAAGTAACGCCAGCCGTCGATCACCTGCTCCGGCGAGCCGCGGCTGATCCCGAGCTGGAGACGGCCGCCGGCGATGAGGTCAGCCGCGCCGGCATCCTCGGCCATGTACAGCGGGTTCTCATAGCGCATGTCGATGACTGCAGTGCCGATCTCGATACGGCTGGTCCGCGCGCCGATGGCGGCCAGCAGCGAGAAAGGCGAGCCCAGCTGCCTGGCGAAATGGTGCACGCGGAAATAGGCACCGTCGGCGCCCAGATCCTCCGCCGCGACCGCCAGATCGATCGACTGCAGCAGAGCATCGGAGGCCGACTGCGTCTGCGAGCCGCTCGACGACGACCAGTGCCCGAACGACAAGAACCCGATCTGCTTCACCAGCGCGTCAACACGAGCCGGCTGGCCGGCATTCCTGGCCGGCCCGCAGCTGGCCGAGCAGCGGGGTGATGTCATCGATGCACCGCTGGATGACACCGACCGGGCTGGCCGCGCGCGACTGGATCGCGACCCGTGCAAACTACGAGCAGCTCCATGGGAGACAGCGAGCCGAGACAGGATTAGCCAGCGCCGACTGTGCCTGCACTCGCGCAGGCCCCGACAGTCCAGTGGGCAACAGGCGACGGCGGACCATGATCGGCGCCACGCCCGTAGCCGCCGTGCCATACCGACGGTGCGCCAGATTAGGCGTTCCGCGGACGTCCCTCGCCGCCGGTGTCCGGTGCCAGATAAATAAGCCCGTGGCCATCCAATCGGGCACATTACCTCGGCCGTGCCAGCTATCTAGCCCAGTCCAGCCCGGTTGCGGGGTCATGATCGCAAGGCGGATCCGGCGCTAAGTCGTGTGAGATGCTGTGGCGCTAACGCACGCTAGTCGTCCACGTGCGGTCGACTCCGACCCCTGCACGGGCTGGCGAACGCCAGGAGGCAGACCGGCGATCTGCCGCGCCGCCAGCTTGTCGTGCACAGAATTCCCAGATCTGGATGGCCGGCGCCGGAATCGCCATCGAGCCGGCCGTGAACGGGCCGGTATCCGTGAAGCCAGTCGTCGACAAAGTTGTCGTCGTACTGCAGTCTCCAGGTATTGGCGCAACGATCTGTCGACTTACCTTGCATAAGCATGCATGGTCTCCCGGCATCGAAATTGTCCGCTTCTGCCGCAGGGCGATCGACTCGCGGCGCGGGTGGTGCCGGGGCTGTACAGGGCCGTGGATACTGGCTCTCGTGGATAGGAGCCCCGGCGGTGGCAGCGACGATCCGCATTCCATTCCCGGCGTGTACCGCGGTACAGCAGGACGGTGTAGGTTCTCGCCACGGATGTCGCTTCAGGTGCTGCTGAGCTGCGGATCTGCCGGGTTCTCATCTGTCTGTCGTTGGCTTTCCTCTCACGTACTTGTCGTTTTCCTCGGCGACGAGGCGCTCGGACGGCTACCGGAGACACGCTGCGGATACCATCAGCTAGGCTCATGACTGTCACAGAGAGTCATCGGTGGCAGCCGCTTCAGGCAGTGAGGCATTCTCCCTGCCGAATCGGTCGCAAGCCGCCGGCGACCAGGGGGAAGGAAAAGACCCCATGTCCGTAAATGGTGGTTATCTTGAGCCTTACCGTGGATCATGGCGCTGACCATTTGCTTTGCCATGTGGACGGTGACCTCGACGCGGACGGGAGCGTCTGGTCTGCGTCCTCGGCCGCGTGGTTGATAGTTATCGAATCGCCTCGCCGATGGGTCGGTGAGGATCCGCCTGGCCAGGTCGCGGGCCTTAGGAGGTCCGGGGCCGGCGGGCGGTGCGGGCTTCCT